>Ga0126369_10001954_pt1 | contig 14580 bp, 10 predicted proteins | sample PanSoiMetaPlot_1_FD_109646 | JGI IMG/M metagenome (GOLD analysis project Ga0126369, IMG submission 109646) | Tropical forest soil microbial communities from Panama - MetaG Plot_1 | ecosystem: Environmental > Terrestrial > Soil > Tropical forest > Bulk soil | place: Panama | collected 2016-02-17 | reverse complement strand
CGCGACTTCTCGACGCCGGTGGCGGGAGTCGCTATCTGGCCCATCTCGTCGTGTCTCCTCGCTCGCCTTGCGCAGTCATATCCCGCGAGCCTGGCACGGGAAATTCGCTACAGAGGCTGCCCGCCGATGGCGTCAGGTCGCGATCCGGCAGACCACTCGCCATTCTATCGGACCAGAACGGCACGGGCAAGATTCGACGTCCGGTTCTCCAGCGAGGAATCTTCGGCGACCTCATCAGCCGGCGTCGACCTCGTGCGGGCGCTTGAGGACGTCGCCCGGTCTCAGGTTTAGGACCGCCTCGGGGAAGAGCCCCGCGAGCCAGCGCACCACGTCGCTGACCGTCACGACGCCGATCGGCCTCCCCTCGCCGTCCACCAGCGGAATCGTCCGGTAGCCGGCGACGCTCATGCAGTGGATCGCGTACGCAACGCGGTCGGTCGCCGTCAGGGCCTCGGGATTCTTCGTCATGACCTCGCCGAGGGGCGTCTTGCGCGCGTCGAGATCCCGGCCGACCACGCGAGTGAGCACGTCGCGCTCGGTGAAGATCCCGGCGAGCCGGCCTTCACGGCTCGTGACCAGCACGCCGGCCTGGCGCCGGGCCAACATGGTTCCGACCGCGTCGTGGACGGTGGCGGTCTCGGACAGGCAGATCGGCTCGGCCGGGGACAACACCGCGATCGTGTCGTTCAGCAGAGCGTCGCTACTCTCGCGCAGGTCGTCGGGGGTCTTCCGGAGGTCGTCGTCGATGGTCGCGGAGTACTCGTCCTCGAACTCACCACTCATGACTCCCCCTCCACCAATCGATCCTAACTCCTTGCTCCGGGCGCGGCAATGGCCCGGACCGGCTCCTCGCTGGTGTCTCTCAAGAGCTGGATGAACCGGCTCACCGTCGGCGTGAGCGGCTTCTGGCGCCGATGGATGAGGCCGACGGGCCGCACCAGATCGGGAATGCCCATCGGCACCACCGCGAGGGTGCGGATCGAGGCCTCGTTCTGCACGGTGTGCCGCGGGAGGATCGAGACGCCGGCCGCGATGATGATCGCCTGCTTGATCGTCTCGATGTTGTCGAACTCCATCACCGTGTTGACCCGCACGTTGTGCTGGCGCAGCGCGCGGTCGATCGCCTTGCGGATCGTCAGGCCGGCGTCGAAGGCGATGAACGTCTCCCCATTGAGGTCGGCGGGAGTGACGACGCGCCGCCGCGCGAGCCGGTGGTTGGGATGGCACACGAACGCCATCGGCTCCGAGCGGAGCGGGACGATCGACAGCGCGCGGTCGGCCGGCGGGTACGACATGATCCCGACGTCGGCCTCGCCCTGCACGACCGCCTCGACGACCTTGTGCGGGTGCAGGCACTCGAGCTGGACGCGCGCCTCCGGGTAGAGCGACATGAACCGCTGCATGTGGCGGCTGACGTCGTGCAGCCCGACGGAATAGATGGCGGCGACCCGCACGGTGCCGTCGACGCGCGCCTTCACCGCGGCGATCCCGGCCTTGGCCTTGTCCCACGACTCCAGGAGCTCGCGGCACGCCGTGTAGAATGCCTGGCCCTCCGGCGTCACGACGAAGGGGCGCTTGGTCCGGTCCAGGAGCGCGACGCCCAGCTCGGCCTCGAGCTGCTGCATGGCCTGGCTGGCCGCCGACTGGGAGACGAAGTTCTGAGTCGCGCCGCGCGAGAAGGAGCGGAGACGGACGACGTCGCAGTAGAGCCGAAGGGTCTCGAGGTGCACGGCCGTGATTATAAGAGTTTCTGATACTTAATATCCATCTTTTTGGGGATGACTAATACTGAGTTTGTCTGTAGTATCGTGCAACCGTTTTCACAAAGGGGATGCTGATGGCAGAAGCGCCACGTCCGTTCGCGGTGCCCGGACCGCCGCCCGCTCAGGGGCTGTACGACCCGAGCCACGAGCACGATGCCTGCGGCGTTGGATTCGTCGTCGACATCAAGGGGCGCGCCTCGCACACGATCGTGCAAAAGGCCCTGTCGGTGCTGATCAACCTGCTCCATCGCGGAGCGTGCGGCTGCGAAGCGAACACCGGCGACGGCGCCGGCATCCTCGTGCAGATGCCGGACAAGTTCCTGCGGCGCGAGTGCGCTCGCCTGGGCATTGCCCTGCCGCCGGTCAAGGAGTACGGCTGCGGGTTCGTGTTCCTGCCGCGGGACGCGGAGCAGCGGGACATCGTGCGCGCCCTCCTGCACTCGATCGTCGAGGAGGAGGGCCAGCGCCTGCTCGGCTGGCGCGAGGTGCCGACCGACGACCACCTCATCGGCGCCAGCGCGCTCTCCGTCGAGCCCCACATCATGCAGGTGCTCATCGGCCGCGGGCCCGCCGTGCGGGACCACGTCCAGTTCGAGCGCAAGCTCTACGTGATCCGCAAGCTCTTCGAGAAGGCGGTCGTGGCGCTCGACATCCCGGAAAACAAGTACGCGTACATCCCGAGCCTCAGCTCCAACACGCTCATCTACAAGGGCATGCTGAGCGCGGACCAGATCGAGACGATGTTCCCCGATCTGGTCGATCCGGATTTCGAGTCGGCCCTGGCGCTCGTGCACCAGCGGTTCAGCACCAACACGTTCCCGTCCTGGCCGCTCGCGCACCCCTACCGCTATATCGCGCACAACGGCGAGATCAACACGCTCCGGGGCAACATCAACTGGATGAAGGCGCGCGAGGCGCTCTGCCGGTCGGAGGCGCTCGGCGACGACCTCAAGAAGGTCCTGCCGGTGACGCGCGACGGTCTGTCGGACTCGGCGACGTTCGACAACGTGCTCGAGTTCCTGGTGATGAACGGGCGGTCCTTGCCCCACGCCATCCTCATGATGATCCCCGAGCCCTGGCAGAACCACGAGTCGATGAGCCCGGAGCGCCGGGCGTTCTACGAGTATCACTCGTCGCTCATGGAGCCCTGGGACGGGCCGGCCTCGATCGCGTTCACGGACGGCACCGTCATCGGCGCCGTGCTCGACCGGAACGGGCTGCGCCCGTCGCGCTACTACGTCACCAAGGACGGCATGGTCGTCATGGCTTCCGAGGTCGGCGTGCTCGATCTCCCGGCCGACCAGATTCTGATGAAGGAGCGACTGCACCCCGGGCGCATTTTCCTGGTCGACACGGCCAAGGGGCGCATCGTCGACGACGAAGAGATCAAGGCGCAGCTCGCCGCCGAGCACCCCTACGCCGACTGGCTCCGGGACAACCTCGTGCACCTCGAGGAGCTGCGGACGCACGACGTGCCGGCGCCCGATCACGCGACGGTGCTGACCCGCCAGATCGCGTTCGGCTACACGCACGAAGATCTGCGGATCATCCTGGGGGCGATGGCCAAGAACGGCGAGGAGCCGGTGGGCTCGATGGGCACCGACACGTCGCTGGCGGTGCTCTCGAATCGCCCGCGTCCCCTCTACGACTACTTCAAGCAGCTCTTCGCGCAGGTGACCAATCCCCCGCTCGACCAGATCCGCGAGGAGCTGGTCACGTCGATGGAGTCGACCGTCGGGCCCGAGCGGAATCTCCTCGTGCCGGAGCCGGAGTCCTGCCGGCAAATCGTGCTGAAGGATCCGGTCATCACGAACGAGGAGCTGGCGAAGCTCGCGCATGTCAGCGAGCGCGGCTTCAAGGCGCTCACCCTGCCGATGCTCTATCCGGTGGCCGAGGGTGCGGCCGGGCTCGAACGGACGCTCGAGCTCCTGCAGCGGCGCGCCAGCGAGGCGATCACCGAGGGCTACAACGTCATCATCCTGTCGGACCGCGGCATCAGCCGGAAGACGGCGGCGATCCCGAGCCTGCTGGCAACGGCCTCGATGCACCATCATCTCGTCCGGCGCGGCGAGCGCGCGCGCTGCGGGCTGGTGATCGAGACCGGCGATGCGCGCGAGGTGCACCACCTCTGTCTCCTGATCGGGTACGGCGCGGGCGCCGTCAATCCGTGGGTGGCCTTCGAGACCATCGACGACATGATCAACGAGGGCCTGCTGCCCGGCGTCGATCGCGCGAAGGCGATCAAGAACTACATCAAGGCCTTGAACAAGGGAATCCTCAAGGTCATGGCCAAGATGGGAATCTCGACCCTGCAGAGCTACACCGGGGCCCAGATCTTCGAGGCGATCGGTCTCAACGGAGACCTCGTCCACCGCTACTTCACCGGCACGGTCTCGCGGGTGTCCGGCATCGGGCTCGACGTGATCGCCGACGAGCTGCGGCGGCGTCACGAGCGGGCCTTCCCGGAGCGGCCGGTCGGCGCCGAGCAGGAGCTCGACTGGGGTGGCGAGTACCAGTGGCGGCGCGACGGCGAGCACCACATGGTCAACCCGGACATGATCGGGAGACTGCAGCACGCTACCCGCAGCGGGAGCTACGCGCAGTTCAAGGAGTTCACGCGGCTCTGCGACGACCAGAGCAAGCGGCTGGCGACCCTGCGCGGGCTCATCGATCTGCGCGCGGGCACAGCGCCCGTGCCGATCGACGAGGTCGAGTCAGTGGAGTCGATCCTGAAGCGCTTCGCCACCGGCGCCATGTCCTACGGCTCGATCAGCCAGGAGGCGCACGAGACACTCGCCATCGCGATGAACCGAATCGGTGGGCGCTCGAACACCGGCGAGGGTGGCGAGGACGCGGCGCGGTACCGGCGCGATCCCAACGGCGACTGGCGACGGAGTGCCGTCAAGCAGGTGGCCTCCGGCCGTTTCGGCGTGACGAGCGAGTACCTGGTCAACGCGACCGATCTGCAGATCAAGATGGCCCAGGGCGCCAAGCCCGGCGAAGGCGGCCAGCTGCCCGGAGGCAAAGTCTATCCGTGGATCGCGAAGGTGCGCTTCGCGACGCCGGGCGTGCAGCTGATCTCGCCGCCCCCGCACCACGACATCTACTCGATCGAGGACATCAAGCAGCTGATCCACGATCTGAAGAACGCCAACCCCGAGGCGCGCGTGCACGTGAAGCTGGTCGCCGAGATCGGCGTCGGCACGGTCGCGGCCGGCGTGGCGAAGGCCTTCTCCGACGTCGTGCTGATCTCCGGCCACGACGGCGGCACCGGCGCCTCGCCCCTCACCTCGATCAAGCACGGCGGCGTGCCGTGGGAGCTCGGCCTGGCCGAGACGCAGCAAGTCCTGGTGCTGAACAAGCTTCGTGACCGCATCGTGGTCCAGGTCGACGGTCAGATGAAGACCGGGCGCGACGTCGTCATCGCGGCGCTGCTCGGCGGCGAGGAGTACGGCTTCTCGACGGCGCCGCTGGTCGTCCTGGGCTGCATCATGATGCGCGTCTGCCATCTCAACACCTGCCCCGTCGGGATCGCCACGCAGGACCCGGAGCTTCGCAAGCGTTTCGCCGGCCGGGCCGACCACGTCGTGAACTTCTTCCGCTTTCTCGCCCAGGAGGTCCGCGAGCACATGGCGGCCCTCGGGTTCCGGACGATGGCCGAGATGATCGGCCGCGTCGACCGGCTCGACTTCAAGCCGGCGCTCGAGCACTGGAAGGCGCGCGGCCTCGACCTGTCCTCGATCCTCTATCAGCCGGACATGCCGGCGGACGTGGCGCGGCGGTGCGTGCGCTCTCAAGATCACGCGCTGGACAGCTCGCTCGACAACACGACAATCGTGCCCGCGTGCCGCGAAGCCGTCGAGCACAAGAAGCCGGTCGAGCTCCAGCTGCCGATCCGCAACGTCAACCGCACCGTCGGCACCACGCTTGGCTATCACATCACCAAGCGGTGGGGCGGCGATGGGCTGCCCGACGACACGATCCGCGTGCATTTCACGGGATCGGCCGGGCAGAGCTTCGGCGCCTTCGTCCCCCGCGGCGTCACCTTCACCCTGGAAGGCGACGCCAACGACTACTGGGGCAAGGGACTCTCGGGCGGCAAGCTCACGGTCTATCCGCCGCGGGCGAGCACGTTCGTGCCCGAGGACAACATCATCATCGGGAACGTCGCGCTGTACGGCGCGACGAGCGGCGAGGCGTACGTCCGCGGGGTTGCCGGCGAGCGGTTCTGCGTGCGCAACAGCGGGGTCCACGCCGTCGTCGAGGGTGTCGGCGATCACGCCTGCGAGTACATGACCGGCGGCCGGGTCGTCGTGCTGGGCCGCACCGGCCGGAACTTCGCTGCCGGAATGTCGGGCGGCATCGCGTACGTGCTCGACCTCGACGGCGACTTCAAGCGCCACTGCAACATGGGCATGGTGGACATCGAGCGTCTCGACCAGCCCGAGGAGATCGCGCTGGTGCGCGACCTGATCCGCCGCCACATCGAGTCCACCGGATCGAGCTACGCGGCGGGGATTCTCGACGCCTGGATCGACGTGCAGCCGCGGTTCGTCAAGGTGATGCCGCGCGACTACAAGCGCGTGCTGCACGCCGAAGCACGTGCCAAAGCCGAAGGCCGCCAGCCGACCTTCGCCGAGCTCGTCGGGACCAGCGGTGGGTAAGGTCACCGGCTTTCTCGAGATCAAGCGCAAGAAGGCCCCGGCGCGCCCGGTCGCCGAGCGCGTGCGCGACTGGAAGGAGTACTACCTGCCCTATCCGGTCGACGAGCTGACGAAGCAGGCTGCGCGGTGCATGGATTGCGGCATTCCGTTCTGTCACCAGGGCTGCCCGCTCGGCAACATCATCCCCGACTGGAATGACCTCGTGTACAAGAACCAGTGGCGCGAGGCGATCGATCGCCTGCACGCGACGAACAACTTCCCGGAGTGGACGGGGCGCCTCTGCCCGGCGCCGTGTGAGGGCGCGTGCGTGCTCGGGATCAACGACGATCCGGTTACGATCAAGGGCGTCGAGGTCGCGATCATCGAGCGCGCGTTCGACGAGGGCTGGGTCGGCGTGGAGACTCCGGCGGCCCGCACCGGCAAGACGGTCGCCGTGGTGGGCTCGGGCCCGGCCGGCCTCGCCGCCGCCGAGCAGCTCAACCGCGCCGGGCACCTGGTGACCGTGTTCGAGCGTGACGATCGGATCGGCGGGCTGCTGCGCTACGGCATTCCCGAGTTCAAGATGGAGAAGCACTTCGTCGACCGCCGTCTCTCGCTGATGGAGAAGGCCGGCGTGCGGTTCCGGACGGGCGCTCACGTCGGTGTCAACGTGCCGGTCGGCACGCTGCATCGCGACTTCGACGCGGTGGTCCTCGCCGGTGGCGCGTGCTGGCCCCGCGATCTGTCGATTCCCGGGCGTGAGCTCGCCGGGATCCACTACGCGATGGAGTACCTGACGCTCCAGAATCGGCGGTGTGAGGGCGATCACATTCCGGACGAGCGGTTCATCACCGCGGAGGGCAAGCGGGTCGTCATCATCGGCGGCGGCGACACGGGCGCCGACTGTCTCGGCACGGTGCACCGCCAGGGGGCGGCCTCGGTCCATCAGTTCGAGCTCTTGCCGCGCCCGCCCGATCAGCGCGCGCCCGATAATCCGTGGCCCCAGTGGCCCAATATCTTCCGCGTGTCGGGCGCCCACGAGGAAGGTGGCGAGCGCGTCTACGCGGTCTCGACGCAGCGCTTCCTCGGCGACGAGCGCGGCCGCGTGAAGGCGCTCGAGGCCGTCAAGGTCGACATGGTCCGCGAGGGCGGTCGCATCGAATTCAAGCCCATGCCCGGCACCGAGTTCAAGCTCGACGTCGATCTGGTGCTGCTCGCGATGGGCTTTCTCGGACCCGAGCGCCCGGGGATGCTCACCGACCTCGGCGTCAGGCTCACCGAGCGCGGCAACGTCTGGCGCGACACGAACTGGATGACGAGCGCGCGCGGCGTGTTTGCCTGCGGTGACATGCAGCGCGGACAATCGCTGATCGTCTGGGCGATCGCCGAGGGTCGCTCCGCGGCGCGCGGTGTCGATCTCTACCTGATGGGCAAGTCGGAGCTGCCGGCACCTCTTTAGCTCGGAGGGGGCTTCGCCCCCTTCCGACGGTCGTCGCACGCCTTTGGCGTGCTCCTCCTGCCTCCCCCAGGATTTCGATGGCGGCGGCGGAGCCGCCGCTCGAACAGATCGATTGCGCGGGCAAAGCCCGCGCTCGAAACGCGTGAGCTCCGGACAATCGGCGATGTCGGTGCTCGGCCGCGTGTGCTTCCGCACTCGCCGATGGGTCCGCGCTTGATCGGGGTTACTTCAGTTTTCGCTGGTATTGGCGCGTGGCCGCTCGTTGGAGCAGCTCAGCGCGGGCGCAGGGGTTCGCCGACGAGGGACCACCAGGGTAAGGCGACGAGCAGGATTGCGATCCAGCCGACGAACGTCATCCAGAGGCCGAACTTCAGCATCTCGCCGGCCGAGACGTGGCCGCGCTCGTAGATGACGAGCGCCGACGCGCTCTGCGCCGGGTAGTAGACGACCGCGTCGCCGGTCATCATCACGACCAGCGCGCACACCAGCGGGTTCACGCCCGCCTCGCGCCCGACCGACATCGCGATCGGGAGCGCCAGCGCCAGAAAGCCCGAGATGTTGAGCACGATCGCGCGCAGCAAGGTCGCGCCGAGCATCAGGAGCACGACGACTCCGAGCGCGCTGTCGCCGAGCGCCGGCAGGCCGCCCACCAGCAGCCGGCCCAGCCACGGCGCCGCGCCGCTCGCGACCAGCGCGTGCGCCAGCGAGATCGACGCGGCGATGACGAAGAAGTTCGCCCAGCCCACGCCGCGCTCGAGATCCGTCCAGACGAGGGGCCCCAGACCTGGTGTGAGGAGTGCGACGAAGGCGAGCAGCGCCGGGAGGGCCGGGTCGAGATGATGCAGACCGTCGGTGAGCCAGAGGACCGACGCGCCCAGGATGATCGCGATCGTCCGCCGCTCGATCCCCGAGACGGGCCGGCGCCGCGCCGGCTCGGGCGTCGGCAGGCCCTGCGCGAACCCGCGTCGGTAGAGCGTGTACGTGAGGGCGCCGCCCAGCAACAAGATCGCGTAGTAGGGCACCGCCATCAGCGTGAACCAGCCGGTCCACGACATGCCGCCGATGATGGCGGCGCTCATGACCGGTGTGATCCCGCCGGTCAGGAGTGACGTCGAGGCCAGCCGGTTGATCGACGAGAGCGCCAGCATCACGGCCTTGGCGACGTCGGCGCCGCGCGGTACGCGGCTCAGGGTGAAGACCTCGTCGTAGATGTGGATCAGGATGCCGGAGCGCGTCGTCGCCGACGGCAGGATGAAGGTCAAGACCGGGAAGGACAAGACGAGCTGGAGGTACACCGTGAGGCTCCGGCCGCGCGCCTTTTCGAGGATTGTCCTCGCCAGCCGCTCGGCGAGGCCGCTCTTCACGACGGCGACGCCCATCGTCAGCACGCTGATCAGGAAGAAGGGCACGGGATTGGAGAAGCCCTGCAGCGCTTCGCGCAGGCTCGTGGTGGCTCCGCTCAGCGCGAGCAGAGTCACGCTGAGGAGCGCGGTGACGCCAGGCGCCAGGACCTCGCCGGTCCACAGGACGATCGTGATCAGGGTGACGATCAACGCTCGCTGACCGGCCAGCGGCAGACCCGCGAGCAGCGGCGGCAGGAACAGCGCGACGGCGAGGCCCGCGACCGGCACGAGGAGCGCCTTCGTTTTGCGTCGTGTATCGCCCGCTACCGCCGCCTCGCTGCGACTCATCGCGCGGCGCCATCCTCCCACGGATCATGCCCGGCTGCGCTAGACTCTTGGTCGGAGGTGAAGCCGTGCCCACGCATCAGTCGCTCGGCGGCGCATCGGACGAGCAGTTGCTCCAGCGCATGGTCGCGACGCACGGGGAACGCTTCGCCCGCGAATTCTGGGAGTTCTTCGACGCGCACGTCGGGCGCCGGCTGCCCTCACGCGCCGTGATCGTCGATCTCGGCTGCGGCCCGGGGCTCCTGCTCCGCGATCTCGGCGAGCGCTTCCCGGACGCGGTCCTGTACGGCTATGACGTGACACCCGCGATGATCGCCCACGCTCGGCAGCTCGCCTTCAAGCCGGCCGACGTGACGCTGGCAATCCACGACGTGGTCACGCGGCCGCTGCCGCTCGCCGACGCGAGCGTGAGCCTGGTGAGCATGTCGTCCGTGCTCCACGTCTTCGACGAGCCGCTGCTGACCTTGGCCGAGATCCGGCGGGTGCTCGCTCCCGGCGGCATCTTCCTGCTGAACGACTGGATTCGACAGCCGCTCGCGGTCTATCTGGCGTTTCGCCGCGAGGTGATGCAGGAGAGCGGGCCCGACGGGCTCAGGCGGGCGTTTCGGCTCTTTCCCGTGCACAACAAGTACACGGTCGAGGACTGGCAGTGGCTCTTGGCCGAGGCCGGCTTCGAGGTTCTCGCGCAGACCGAGCTCCGCGCGTCGCATCGGATCTTCGTCGCGACGCCGGCCCGCTGACCTTCGATCAGGAGCGGAACGCGTTCATCGCGGTCACCAGCGCCGGCGTGCCGCCGAAGAGGTAGGCGACCTCGACCGTCTCCTGGATCTCCGCATCGGAGGCCCCCGCCGCGCGCGCCCGCCCGGCGATGTTCGCGACGCCGTCCGGATGCGACAGGAGCGCGTCGACGATCATCGTCATGAGGATCTTGTACTTCGCCGGGATGGCGCCGTCGCGCAGGATGCGCTCGCGCTGCGCCATGTAGGAGCTGACGAATTCGGGGTCGCGCTGCTGGAGCGCCTGGATCCACGGCGGCAACGTTGCCTGCGCCATCACATCCTCCTGATTACGGTCATCCCGGGAGCGGGCTTTGCCACAGCGCGTGGCCCACGAAGAACGGGCCGAGCGTCTGCAGGTACTGCGAGGTCTGCGTGGTCTTTCGCATGGCCTGCACGAGATGCGACAGCGGATGGAGCTGGCGCCCGACCAGGCCGATCACGAAGTCGTTGTCGTGGACGTCGAGCCCGTGACAGGCGAGCCGGACGTCGTGCGCCAGGTCGGCGTCGCCGTAGGCGCGGCCCAGGACGCTGTGCTCGCGGATGATCGCGCCCTGCTCCTGCGGCGTCAGCTTGCTGAACGACCCCGTACGGCGCAGCGGATACCAGATCCCCCACGGCCAGGCTGGGTTGAGCGCGGCGCGTCGCGGGCGGCGGAGCAGCCAGTCCTCGAGATCTGTCTCGAAGCCGGATGCGTACGTCCGCCCGAGCATCGTCAGCTCGGGCTTCTGCGTGAGCCCGGCGAACGGCTCGGCGTTGAGCACCTCGCGCAAGCCCGTCACGAAGAACGTCGGATCCTCGCTCATCGAGACCACGGCGACGCCGCGCGGGTCGTTGACATCCTGGTAGAGGACGGCCTCGATCCGGCTCGACTCCAGCGCCCGCTGAAGCGGCTTGGCGTCGAGGCAGCCGCCGAACGCGGAGAGCTGCATGAAGAGCCGACGGTCCGACGCCTGGCGGTCGGCGCCGTGCTCCTGCACGTCGATCTTGGTGGTGTCAGAGGCGCTCACGGGTCTGCCCTCCATTGCTAGGCGCTACCCGCCCCGCGTGTGCATCTCCAGGTGCGGGTCCTGGCGCAGGCGACCGATCTGCACCAGAGGACTGCGGTCCCGCAGTCTCAGCCGCTCCTCGGCACCGCGGTCGGCGCGCCGGCTCCACGCGCCCGTGATCAGCGCGGCGAGCTCGTCACGTGACGCTCCACGGCGGAGTGGCCCCCGGAGGTCGATGCCCTTCTGGGCGTAGAGGCATAGATAGAAGACGCCGTCGGCCGTGAGTCGGCTGCGGTCGCAGCTCGCGCAGAATGGCTCGGTCGTGGACGAGATGATCCCGAAGACGGTGCCGTCGTCGAGCCGGTAGCGATCGGCGGGCGCGGAGCTCTCTTCCACGATCGCCTGGATCGGCCCATAGCGCTGCTCGAGGATCGTCACCATGTCGGCGCGGCTCACGACCTTGTCCATCGACCAGCGCGTCGCGCCGCCCACGTCCATGTACTCGATGAAGCGCACCTCGGCCGGCACCGTGCGGCCGTACTCGATCAGGTCGACCAGCTCGTCGTCGTTGACGCCGCGCATGACCACCGTGTCGAGCTTCGTCCCGGTGAAACCTGCCGGCGCCACCGCGGCGATGCCGGCGAGGACCTGGGCGTGGTTCGTGCGGCGCGTGAGCGCGGCGAACCGGTCGGGCCGCAGGGTGTCGAGGCTCACGGTGACGCGGTGCAGTCCGGCGGCCCGCAGCGGGCCCGCCTGCTCGGCGAGCAGGACGCCGTTCGTGGTCAGGGCGAGATCGCGCAGCTTCGGCTTGGGCGCCAGGAGGCGGATCAGCGCCGGCAGGTCGCGCCGCAGGAGCGGCTCACCGCCGGTGAGCCGGATCTTGTCGACGCCGAGATCCATGAAGACGTCGACGAGCGTGCTGATCTCCTCGAAGCCGAGGATCTGCTCGCGCGGAAGCCAGACGTAATCTTCCTCGGGCATGCAGTAGCTGCAGCGCAGGTTGCAGCGATCGGTCACCGAGATCCGGAGGTTGCGCAGCGGACGCTGATACACGTCGCGGACCGCCATCACCGTGCTCCGGCCGCGACCGCGTCGTCCACGGCGGCCCGTTCCCACTCGCGAAGCAGCCCGGCCTTCTTCACGCCCACGTCGAAGTGATCCCACGGCAGCCGCTCGTCGAGCGAGCGTCGGCGCGTCGTGTAGAACTTGGCGTCGCCTTCCCACTCGCGGAGCGCGCGGCGCCAGTCGCCCTCGTATGATGCCGCCAGCTCGAGAAAATCGCCGACGCGCCGGTCGCCGCGGGCCAGGAGCGCCTGCAGCGCCGCCTCGCGCGGGTTCTCGTGGAGCACGCGCACGTTGGAGAAGCGGCGCACCCCGCGCTTGATGACCTCGAGCTTGGACGACAGCGATTCGGCGCCGTCGAACGGCGCCCACTGGAACGGCGTCCACGGCTTGGGCACGAAGGACGAGACGGACAGCGTGAGCCGCCCGAAGGGCCGGCCGCTCGGGTCGAGCACGCGCAGCCGTTCGAGCATCCGCCCCGCCAGATCCGGGATCGCCTCGACGTCCTCGATGGTCTCGGTCGGCTGGCCGATCATGAAATAGGCCTTCAAATTTGGGATGCCATGAGCCCGCACAAGGTCGCACGCGGTCATCAACTGTGCGTCGCTGATCGATTTCCGGATGATGCGGCGCAGCCGCTCGGTCCCGGCCTCCGGCGCCATGGTCAACGTGCGGTGACCGCCGCGCGCCAACGCGGCCACCAGCCCCTCGCTGAGGCTGTCGGCGCGGAGCGACGAGATGGATAGCTCCATGCCGTTGTCCTCGACGACCTTCAGCAGATCGGCGAGCCATGGGTAGTCCGAGACACAAGCGCCCACGAGGCCGATGCGGCGCTCGCCGTCCGCGGCCATGCGCTCCACGGTCTCGCGCAGCGCGTCGACGCTGCGATGCCGGACCGGCCGATACACCTGGCCCTCCAGGCAGAAACGGCAGCCGCGTCCGCAGCCCTTGCCGACCTCGAGCAGCGCCATGTGACCGTACTCGGCGTGCGCCGTCTTCACCGCGGCAACCGTTTCGAACGCGTTGACGTTGCGCAGGCGCCGCTTGGCGACGATCGCGGGCGCCCCGTCGCGAGCGACGACGTCGGCGAGACTACCGTCCTCGCCGTACGCGATCTCGTATCGCTCCGGGACGTAGACGCCATCGAGCCGCGCCAGCGCGGCGAGCAGCTCGGCGCGGTCACGATGGCCCGCGCGATACGCGGCGATCAGCTCGACGACCAGCTCCTCGCCCTCGCCGACGACGACGAAGTCCATGAACGGCGCGATCGGCTCGGGATTCGAGAACGCGCAGACGCCACCCATCAGCACCAGTGGATCGTGTGGCCGTCGCGCACCGGCTCTCAGCGGGATGCCTGACATCCCGAGCAGCCGCAGGACGTTGACGTAGTCGCCTTCGTACGTCACGGAGAAGCCAACGAGATGGAAATCGGTGAGCGGGCGGAGGGACTCCAGCGAGAACGGCGGCGTTTGCGCCCGCCGCATCTCGTCGAGGTCGGCCGGCTCGGGCATGAACACCCGCTCGCAGACGACGTTGGGCATCGCGTTCAGATGCCGGTAGATGGTCTGGAAGCCCAGGTTCGACATGCCGACGGCGTACGTGTTGGGATAGACGAGGGCGACGGAAATCTTGCCGCCCCAGTCCTTGATTACGGTCCCCTGTTCCTCGGCGAGCAGAGCTTGTGATTTCTTCTTTAGTGACCAGGACATCGCGTTAGTGTACCACGCGGCGCCGGTCCCGCTCCGGGCCGGCCCGAGGCAGCGCGAGCGCGCCGCGGCTCAGCCGGTGGCCGGTGATTCGGTGGCGCGTCGGCTCGTCCAGGCCATGCCGATGACCGCGACGAGCACGCCGATGATGCTCGCAAGCTGCGGCACTCGGACCGGGCCGAGCCAGAAGCTGTCGAGCCGCAGGCCCTCGATGGCGAAGCGGCCGATCGAGTAGAGGCCGACGTACGCGAAGAACAGCGCGCCTGGCCGCTCCCGGAGCCGAGGGCGCAGCAGGCCGACCAGCAGCAGGAACACCGCGAAGTCCCACAGCGACTCGTAGAGGAACGTCGGATGGAAGTAGTCGAACTGCGCGTAGCCGAGCGGGCGATGCTCGGGTGAGATGTAAAGCTTCCACGGTAGATCGGTCGGTCGGCCGAAGGCTTCTTCGTTGAAGAAATTCCCCCAGCGGCCGATGGCCTGCCCGAGCACCATCG
>Ga0126369_10001953_pt1 | contig 14580 bp, 12 predicted proteins | sample PanSoiMetaPlot_1_FD_109646 | JGI IMG/M metagenome (GOLD analysis project Ga0126369, IMG submission 109646) | Tropical forest soil microbial communities from Panama - MetaG Plot_1 | ecosystem: Environmental > Terrestrial > Soil > Tropical forest > Bulk soil | place: Panama | collected 2016-02-17 | reverse complement strand
TGTGCGACGCTCTTGTAAAACGCGTTCGGACCGTTTTGTTCAATCCATGCCTGAACTGTCGGCGCATCTGGAAAATAAGTTCGGATCGCAATCGGATATTTATCGCGAACAGTCTCAAACAACACCTGTGTTTCTTCAGGCAGCCGTCCCGTATCCAGAGTAAACACTTCGATCTTTCGCGCCTGGCGAGCAATTGCGTCCAGCAGGACCATGTCTTCAGCACCAAAGCTACATGCGAAAGCGATGGGCGACTGATTGATTTCGATTTGCTTGAGGTAAGAGATCAGCTCGCTCGTTTTTCCCGCGAGGTCCATTAAAACTTTCAACCTCCAACAATGCAGCTGATACCCATAACCAGGAGCACGCCTGCAAGGATCCGGCGCATCATGACCTCAGGTAAGCGGCTGCTGACGGTGCTTCCAATGTAAATGCCAGGAATCGACCCGACCAGCAAACCTACCAGAAGTCGATAATCAAGGTTCCCGAGTTGCAGATGTCCGAGTCCAGCCACGGTCACCAATGGAATGGCGTGTGCGAGATCCGATCCGACGACCTCCGCGCTACGAATCTTCGGATAAAGAAGCATGAGTGCCGCCACGCCTATTGCGCCGGCGCCTACCGATGTCAGCGTGACCATTACCCCTAGAACGACACCAACGAGCGTCGCAAGACGATTCGACGTCTGTTGACTAATTTCAAACGTCTTGCCCCCCGCCGCCAGGATCCGCTTGCGTAACATGACAGCCGCTGCCGTGGCGACGAGCGACAATCCCAGCAACGGGAGAAGGATGCCATCCAGAGGCTTTCCATGGGCTTTGAGTTGGCTCATCACAATGACGGTTGCGACCGATGCCGGTAAGCTGCCCGCGGCCAGGCGGCCGACGATCCGCCAATTCACGTTCCCGCGCATACCGTGCGCCGCAACGCCTGCGATCTTCGTCAATGACGCAAAAATCAGATCCGTGCCGATCGCAATATCCAACGGAACTTTGAACAGGAACACCAAAGTCGGCGTCATAAGCGATCCGCCGCCGACGCCAGTGAGCCCGACGATGAGCCCGACCACAAGACCTACAACTGGAAATAAAGACTGCAAGTGCATTCGTGCTCCAAAAAAAAGACCCGCTCAGTCAGCGGGCCTCAACTAACGGATGATGCAATAATGATCAATCCGATTGCGAGGCACCTCCTCGACAACAACAACAGCAGAGGGTCTCATGATTAAACGGCGACTGATTCGATCGGATTAAAATCATCACTGATCCATGGCCACTAACTGATTGCAAATGCTACTTATAGACTAACTTGAGAAGGTAAATCAACTATAATCTCCGGCTGGACAAGCGCCCCCAAATGAAAGGAGCACCAAAGTGAAACGAAAAACCCTACTGAATCTATTGGTTGTATTGGTTAGTGTCTGTCTTGCCGTGGGAGCGGCTTTCGGTCAAGCCACCGGAAAGAAGGCTGAACCGCCAACGAAGTCTCAAAAATCGGAGACGAAAGCTGAGAAGAAAACAAACCCGATCGATATCAACTCGGCCTCGAAGCAGGAACTCATGACCATTCCCGGCATCGGTGATGCCTACGCACAGAAGATCATCGATGGTCGACCTTACCGTGCCAAGAACGAACTGGTTCAGAAGAAGATCGTTCCCGAGGCGACTTACGACAAGATCAAGGATCAGATCATCGCAAAACAGAGTGGAGCCACGGAGAAGAAAGGGACTACAAAGAAATAGCTGGGCCGAAGAATTTGAAATTGGACGATTCCTGCACCTCAAATCCGAAATCCGAAATTTGAAATGGGACCGCTCTTAAGTTCGATTTGCGATTTCGGATTTGAGGTGCAGGAATCGTCCAATTTCGAATTTCTTTCTTAGCCGCGTCGCGCGGGGTTCGGCAACATTTGCGCATTCCACTTCTTATACTCAGCCCGAATCTTCTCAAACACATCCGGATGCTTGCTTTTGAGCTCCGCTTTCTCTCCGGGATCGACGGATAAGTCGAATAGGTGTTCGTTCGTGCCCTCACGCAGATACTTCCATTTACCCATGCGGCCCGCGTCCTGAGCCCTCAGTCTCCAGAAAAGCGTGCGGTCGTGCGGTTGGGCTCCTCTCAAAACCGGCATGAGATCCTCGCCTTCGAGCGGGTATTGTGGATCGGCCTTGCCACCGGCGAGGGCAACGATCGTTGCCGTCCAATCCATCGTAATTGCGACCTGAGGTGTTATTTTCCCTGCTGGAACAACTCCGGGCCAGCGGACGATCGCCGGAACTCGAATTCCGCCTTCCCAAAGGTTCATCTTTTGAAATGAGAATGGCCAATTGAATGAGTAGCGCTCCCCGCCGTTGTCGCTGGTGAATATGACAAGTGTGTTTCGATCCAGACCGGACGAAGCCAGCGCCTTGAGGACGCGGCCGATTCCGACATCCATACTCTTCACCATCTCTGCGTATGTGCTTAGGCTGCCTCCCTCGGTCATTGGTCGGTGATTGTGGTCGACGGCTTGATCGTTCGGCCCGTCCCACGGCCAATGCGGCGCGTTGTATTGAAGGCTGAGAAAGAAGGGCCGGTTTCGCTTCCGCGCGATGAAGCGAATGGCACGCTCCGTGAAGAGGTCTGTGAGATATCCCTCGTCCTTGGAGGGTTCTAGATTTTCATATAAATCGAATCTGCCGGCAGTATTCTTGTGCGTAAAGTAATCGGCACCGGCTCCGTTGATGCCATAGAACTCGTCGAAACCATGACGATTCGGGCCGAATTCGGGCAGGTTCCCCAAATGCCATTTGCCGATGAGACCGGTATCGTAATCGACGGTTTTGAGCAGCGTTCCGATTGTTGGATGGTCGGGCGGTATTCCGAGTTGCATGTTTGCATCGCCTAGCGGCTCTTCGAGGCCCACAGCAAGGCGATGGGGATAACGTCCTGTGATGTACGCCGTGCGTGTCGGCGTGCACACGGGCGCCGACGCGTAGTTATCCGTGAACTTCATTCCCTGCTTTGCAAGATTGTCCAGAACCGGCGTTTTGTACTCCGGTCGTCCGTAGCAGCTCAGGTCACCGTATCCGAGATCGTCCGCCAGGATGAATAACACGTTCGGCCGCACTGTTGCTGCCGCGCCTGCGCCCGATAACGCGGCGGCCCCTAAAGCCGCGCCGATGAACTCACGTCGCGTAACTCGTTTGGTTTGCATAATTGGCAGATGATTTTAGCATCCATTAAGCCTTTTCATGTTCACCTCTGTCTATTCAGATCGAGTGCGCGCACACAGAAAAACAACGGAGGTGTTCTAATGAAAGGAAAGGCATTGAGTTTGATACTTGGAGCAGCTGTGTGTGCAACACCTGCTTTGGCCGATGGCAACCACGGGATCAACTGGAGTCAGAAGCGCGAGCAGGCTCGAATTCATCAGGGAATCCGAAGTGGAGAACTGACTCGAAATGAAGCGAGACGATTGGAGGCTGAGCAGGCCAGAATTCGCGTCAATGAGAGATTTTATCGGGCGGACGGGAAGCTCACCCCGAGGGAACGCGAGCGGCTCCGGAAGGAACTGCGTCATTCCAGTCACGATATCTACCGCCAGAAGCACGATCATCAGGATCGTAATTAAGTCCTACCCAGGCAGCTGGGTGTCACCACAAAGACACAGAGACACAAAGGTCTGGCGGCTCGATTAAAACGACGTCTCTGTGTCTTTGTGGTGACACCCCTCTGGTTGCATACCATTACAATAGGCGTATGCCACTTATCGGAGCGAATGAGCTCAAAAAGAAATTGCTGGTCGAAATCGAGGGCCAACCTTATCAGGTGCTGGATGTCTTCTTCGCCACGCCCACGGCGCGCGGCGCGAGCACGATGGTACGGACACGACTGAAAAATTTGCTGAATGGATCGGTTCAGGAGAAGAGTTTTAGAACTAGCGAGAAGTTTGCGGAGCCGGACGTCGAAATAGCTGCCGTTTCTTTTCTCTATAGCGATACCGACGGCTTTCATTTCATGGAGCAGTCCACGTTTGAGCAATTCACCATTAGCGAAGACGGCGTCGGGGACGACCATTATTACTTGCGCGAAGGATTGCTTCTCGAGATTTTCAAGTACAACGGGCAGGCTATCTCGCTGCAATTACCGCAGTATGTCGAGCTCGCAATCGCTTCCACGGAGCCTGGATTGCGCGGTGATACTGCATCCGGTGGTGCCACCAAGGTAGCGAAGCTCGAGACAGGTCTTGAGGTGCGCGTCCCGCTCTTCATGAAAAACGGCGAAGTTGTACGTGTGAATACACAGACAGGTGAAGTTGCAGGTAGGGCTTAACGGATATTGATCTGTCGTTATAGAATCGCCGTATGCCACTTGTAGTCCAACAACGCACAATATCCGATGTAGTCGTTCTCGATTTGTCTGGACGACTGTGGATTCTTGACCTTCCACTGCGCGATCTCATGATCGGGCTGCTCGGTGAGGGGAAGCGTCACTTCGTTCTGAATCTGGCCGCCGTCGATTACATTGACAGCTCCGGTCTAGGACAGCTCATCACCATTTGGTCATCGGTTCGTAATAAGGGCGGTCATATGACTGTTCTGAATCCTACGAAGCGAGTCCAGCGGCTGTTCGAGATCACGCGCCTCAATAAAGTTTTTGAAATTCTGGAGAACGAAACCGAGGCCGTCGAAGTAGCACGTAAAGCCTCAGCATAATTTGCCGGCTCGGAAAACTACCGTACGCTCCGTACAATTTCCGCCACGCGATGCGCAATAGCCATGCTGGCCGAGAGACCCGGCGAATCGATACCAATCAGATTGATCAAAGGCGGATTTGACCGGTCTAACTGGATACCAAAATCAGCCGTGCCCGTGTTCGCTGACCGCTTGGGTCGAATACCCCAATACGCCCATTGAAGATCTTCTTCACGAATATCCGGAAGGAATTTGCGGGCAGCTTCAAGAAACAGTTCCTTGTCAGGCTCATGCGATACAGCCGTCGCGCTTGGGCCAAGATACAACCGGCCGTCGGTACGTGGACCGAAGTGAATCCCTTTCGATCGGGCATGAGGCGGCATTGCCGGATAAACCAATGTCCGGATGTTCCATCGCGAAATGCCGCCGACAAGCTCATAGTAATCACCCCTAATGAATTCGATGTCGTATGCCGGCCCGCCGGCCAGGACCGAGACTTCATGCGCGTGGAGGCCGGCAGCGTTGATGAGCACCCGCGCTTTCAGTTCAGTGGACGTCGTTTGCAAGACATGATTCGTTTCCCCCACTGCAATCCCGCCTACTTCACTGCCGAAAAACAATTGTGCGCCGGCCGTTTCCGCCTGTTCGAGAAATGACCGGGCGAGACCCGGCACATCAACTACACAAACCGACGGAATGAAGATCCCGCCTAGGGCGTGAATCGGGGCGATTTTGCGCACGCCTGCGCGTGTTATGACGAACCGGAATGAGAGGTTCTGGCGCCTGCCTTGCCGCCAAAGATGCAGCAGTGCGCCTGTTTCTTTCCATAGTCCCGCACTGATGCTCCCGGAGGGAATGGCGATAAGCATTCCAGTCCGAAGCAGCTGTATTGAGTGTCGCTCGGCATATTCGAGGATTTGCCTGCTGCCGTCCAAGGTCAGCCTGGATTTCAGTGTCCCAGGAATTTCGTGAAAACCCGAATGAATGACGTTGCTGTTGTGACCAGATGTTTCCTGGCAGAAGGCGTTGTGCTTCTCGACGAGTGCAACCGACAAATTCCGTTGCGCCAACTCGCGCGTGATAGCGCAACCGACGATTCCCGCGCCTATGATGCAAACGTCGAACATCGCTCCGGAAAATCGGTAAAGATACCGTCAATCCCAAGTTCGCGAAAGCGGGTCATCTCAGCAGGATTGTTCACGGTCCAAACGTGAATGCGTAAGTTTGCTTCACGGGCAGTCGCGAGGAGTCTTTTCGTCACAATGTTCCGGCGTGGATGAATCGCGCTCGCGCCAAGCTCGCGAGCCCGCCGAACCAGATTCCATAACCTCGAGCTAAGCAGTGCGATCGGTATTTCCGGAATGAGCGGCCGCAACTCTTCCCAGTCGAATGCGGAGACGATGACATGCGGTTCGAGCTCGCGTTCAAGAACAAGTCTCTTCACGTCGCGGGCAATTCCACGATCTTTTAACTCGATGTTCAGCAGGCATCGAGCGCCAAATTCGTCCAGGACATCGGTTAAGAGCGGAATTGGTTCACCACATCCGGCATCGAACTGCCGCAGTTGGTCGTAGGCAAGGTCGCGAACGTAGCCGCTGCCGTTGGTAGTACGGTTAACCGTTTCGTCATGGATGACCACGAGACGGCCGTCGCCGGCGCGGCGGACATCCAGTTCGAGCCCCGTCGCTCCGTATTGCAGCGCTTTTTTGAATGAGCCGATTGTGTTTTCGGCCCGGCGTGGATATCCGGGCGCGCCACGGTGTCCGAAGATGATCACGGCTACAGTTTACAGTACGTGGGGGCAGCCCCCTCGTCCCCACGGTCGCTGTGCTTTTGTTTACAGATCGGTTACCCTTAACTTCATGCCTAATATAACGTCTGATCTCGAGCAGCAGATGGAGTCCTTCAAGGAGGAATTCCGTCGGGTCCATCAGGAGATTTCGAAGGTCATCGTCGGATACTCCGACATTATCAATGACATCCTGATGTCGATTCTTGGTAAAGGCCACGTTCTGCTGGAAGGCGTGCCGGGGTTAGGAAAGACGAAGCTCGTCCAGACACTCAGTGATGCGCTTCACTTGCGTTCTTCGCGAATCCAATTTACGCCGGATTTGATGCCTGCTGACATCGTCGGTACTAACGTCGTTCAGGAGAATGAAGCCGGAGACAAGTTTCTTGATTTTCAGCCGGGGCCGATTTTCGCCAACATCATTCTTGCAGATGAGATCAATCGTGCGACACCGAAAACTCAGTCGGCGCTATTGGAAGCGATGCAGGAGAAAACCGTCACTGTGGGCAAGCAAACCTATAAGCTCGACCAGCCATTCGTGGTATTGGCGACATTGAACCCGCTCGAACTGGAAGCTACCTATCCCTTACCGGAAGCGCAGCTCGATCGATTTTTCATCAAACTGAAGATGGAATTTCCGCCCATCGATGACATTCATACGATACTGGATCGCACGACTTACCTCGAAGAACCTGCCGTTGATCGCGTGTGGGACGCCGACAAGATTTTACAATTACGCGAAATTGCCCTTGCTGTGCCAATATCGGACGCCGTTCAGGATTACGCGATCCGGATCGTGATGGCAACTCAGCCAACCACCGAACTGGCTCACGAACAGACCAAAAAATTCCTCCGATACGGCTCCAGCCCGCGCGGCGCGCAGGCGTTGACAATCGGAGGTAAGGTGCGCGCCCTGCTGAACGGCCGATCGGAAGTGGCGTACGAGGATATCCGGCACGTGGTACTGCCGGCGCTTCGCCATCGAATCATTTTGAACTTCGAAGGCGAGGCCGAACGTATCGATCCGGACGTCATTCTGAACGCCATCATTGACTGGGTGCCGGAGAGGCGATAGAAATATGATCCCTCGAAGCCTCAAGGGAGCTAGGGATATGGAATTCAAACTAAACACGAGACGGGCGGACTCCGTGTTCATCGTGGATCTTGCCGGAAGAATCACGGCCGGGGAGGCGCTCAGTGCGTTGAGAGAGACTATTCGCGACGAAGTGGCGAAGGGACACACGAAAATTCTGCTGAACCTCAAGGACGTGTCCTACATTGATAGCAGCGGTCTTGGAGAGCTGATAATGGCGCTCGGTACGGTTACCCAGATGATCTGCGCAAAGTGTGGCGCTACGGTGTTCAAAGACGACGAGGGTAACTGGGATCCTTGTCCTCAGTGTGAAAGCCAGGAAAGGAAGCCATGGGGACAGCTGAAGCTGAGCAATCCTGGGCGCCAGGTCATGGACCTGCTCCAATTCACGAAGTTATATACCGTGTTTGATGTGCATCAATCCGAACAAGAAGCGCTAACGAGTTTCAGGTCCAGGTGAATTGTACAATGTAGGCCGCGGCCTTTAGCCGATCCGGCCGGCTAAGGGTCGGCGCCTACACCCGCCTATGAGCACTGTTCCAAACAAAGTCATCTACTCCATGATCGGCATCAGCAAGTACTACGACAAGAAGGCTGTGCTGAAAGACATCTACTTGTCGTACTTCTACGGCGCGAAGATTGGCGTTATCGGCTTGAACGGTTCTGGGAAGAGCTCCCTGTTGCGGATCCTTGCGGGTGTCGATCAGGAATTTCAAGGCAAGACTGCCGTTTCGCCCGGCTACACAATCGGGTTCCTCGAGCAGGAACCGCAGCTTGACGCTGCGAAGACTGTCCGAGAAGTAGTCGAAGAAGGTGTGCAGCCAATCGTGGACCTGCTTCGCGAGTTCGATGAAATCAACGCGAAGTTCGCCGAGCCAATGTCGGACGACGAGATGTCGGATCTGCTCGAGCGTCAAGGTAAGGTGCAAGAACGACTGGACGCTACTCAAGCCTGGGACCTGGACTCGCGCCTCGAAATGGCGATGGATGCGTTGAGATGTCCGCCGCCCGATACATCAATCGGCGTGTTATCCGGCGGGGAACAGCGCCGCGTAGCGCTCTGCCGGCTGCTGCTTCAGAAACCGGACATCCTTCTTCTGGACGAGCCCACGAATCATCTGGATGCTGAATCCGTTGCATGGCTGGAACATCACATCCAGCAGTACGAAGGTACGGTCATCGCCGTCACTCACGATCGATATTTTCTTGACAATGTTGCCGGCTGGATTCTCGAGTTGGATCGAGGACATGGAATTCCTTGGGAAGGCAACTACTCGTCATGGCTCGAGCAAAAGAGATCGCGGCTGGAGCAGGAGGAGAAAACCGAAACGCAACGGCAAAAGACGTTACAGCGCGAGTTGGAATGGATTCGAATGTCGCCGAAAGGGCGGCATGCGAAAGGCAAAGCCAGAATCAATGCGTACGAGGCGTTGCTCAGCAATGAAACCGAGCAGCGCGGCCAGGACCTGGAGATCTACATCCCGCCTGGGCCGCGGCTCGGGCAGGTCGTAATCGAAGCGCAAGGTTTAAAGAAGGCATACGGTGACCGGTTGCTTTTCGACGACCTGAATTTCCGTTTGCCGCCGGGCGGCATCGTCGGGGTTATCGGTCCGAACGGCGCCGGCAAGACGACGTTGTTCCGATTGATCACCGGTCAGGAAAGAGCGGACGCCGGCTCTTTCCGTCTAGGCGAAACAGTAAAACTTGCGTATGTCGATCAGAGCCGCGATGTGCTCAACCCTGACAAAACCGCTTGGGAGGAGATTTCGGATGGTCTCGATACCGTCCGGCTTGGTTCTCGCGAGGTGCCGTCACGAGCGTACGTGGCGAGATTCAATTTCTCCGGAAGTGATCAACAGAAGAAGGTCGGAAACTTATCCGGCGGCGAACGGAATCGTGTGCACCTCGCAAAAATGTTGAAAGAAGGCGCCAACGTTCTGCTTCTCGACGAGCCTACGAACGATCTCGACGTGAACACACTGCGCGCTCTGGAGGAAGCTCTGGAAAATTTGGGAGGCTGCGCTGTGGTGATCAGCCACGATCGCTGGTTTCTGGATCGCATTGCGACTCATATTCTCGCGTTTGAAGGAGACAGCCGAGTGGTTTGGTTTGAGGGGAACTATTCCGATTATGAAGCCGATCGCCGGGCCAGGCTCGGCGCTGCGGCTGACCAGCCGCACAGAATCAAGTATCGTCATTTGACGAGATAACTGCAGTCCCGATTGTCAGGGCTGCCGCCACAGCAGCTTTCCCGATTTATCGAACAGCACGATTGAAGATGCCGGCCCTTTCTCGGCGATGCCGTTTTCGTTCACATGGGAACCCACTGCTGTTGTACTACCGATGATGGTGCGTTGCTGCCCGGACGGATCATAAAGCACGAGACTGGGGCCGTCATTGCTCACGGAAAGGTTGGCGCGCGTCTTTCCTGCCGCGTCGAACATCACGAGGAAAACAGATCCGGCACCATCCGCGACGAGGGAGGCGCGTTCTTTGCCTTTCTCATCCACGAGTACGAAATGATGCGAACGGACTTCGGCCTCGACAGGAGTCTGTTGTGTCGGGGCGGTCAGCGGCTGTTCGCGTTGGCTGACGGGTCTTCGAAGCAGCCGGAAAGGATCCAGTTCAGGCTGAAGCTGAGCCATCGCGGTGCCCGCAGTTACCAGAAGACCCAACAGGATGGCCGCACGCTTCATCCATCGGAACCGCTGTTCCAGTTTCTGAAGTCTTGCAGCAAGCAATTCCACGGTCATTTTTCACCTCTGCAAGGAATTTCTACCTGATCGTGTGGTTGTCCGTCCAATAGGAAATGGTCTGTGTCCGTTGATTCCTTTGTGCCCCATCTCCGGCAGTTGAATTGCAGTACCAGCAGCAAACCGAAAGGGAGGATCGACTTCGTGCGTAAGACTGTACAGGAACAATATATCTACAGTAAGCCGACCATGTGCCTGCATTGCCACTTAGTGGTTGAGATGGTTCACGAGCGCGATGCCGACCCTCAAAAGGGCGCGTGGACTTGCCCCCGGTGCGGTCATATCTATCCCTTCCAACACTGGAAGATCAGGAAACAAGGTCCTCGGAAGGCCGAAGCCGCCTAATTTTGTAGATCGCGGGCGCCTTGCCCGCTAAGAGGCAATAATGTCTAAGTTGTTTCTCGTTAATATCCCCTACAACTGCTCCGACCGTGAGCTACAGGAATGGGTCGAATCTCGGGGTATCCAAACGCGGTCCATTCGGATTGTCCGAGACCTCGTCGCCGGCGTGTCTCCTGCATTCGGTTATGTCGAACTGTACGACGATTCGCAAATACATGAAGCCATCACTCGGCTGAACGGAAAGCGAATGCGCAATCAAACAATCCTCGTCAAAGAGGCTCAAGTCCAAGGCGCTGGCGTGAGCCAAGGCTTGGAGCGCCGGTCTGCGTAACATGCCACGATTTAAAATCGGCGATACCGTTTTCCTCGAAGGTCGGCCAGCCACGATCGTGTGGTTGAGCGAGAACGCAAACGAAATCGAGGCGATGGACGAATACATCGTCCAGTTTGATAACAAACAAACGCAGTTTGTTTTGGCTTCTTATCTATCTGATACTTACGCCGTCCCTGATCTGCAAAACAATGCAAAAGGGTGCAAATAACTGCACTTTCTGCACCCGTATTGCACCCTTGATTCAGAGCCAAAAATAAAGGTTGAAGACGTCATGCTTCACCTGTTGCGATTACGGGGGACGTGCCATCTGCGTCTACTTACTCTCACTCATTCCTCGTCGAAGCCTGTGGGTGGCGAATTCCAAATTAGGCTGGAAGCCGCCGTCTTCTTCTCTTGTTACCGTGCGGCATGCGCGATTTGAGTGTTCTCGTCGGCTATGGATCAAACCCGATCGGAATATCTATAAATAAGGATGTAGTCCGGCGGATTCTTGCCTCCACTACCATCCGTTTTTAGATAGCAGCGGACCTTCCTGGCCCACCTTCATCGGTCACGCGAAAGATAGTCTTCATAGCATTAATCTGTTCCGATGTGAGTCGGTGGCTTTGCTGACGTACTGGGTACTGGTCGTTACGGACCAGTACACTCGGCGCATCGTCGGATTCGGAATTCACGCTGGGATCGTCTATGGCCGGGCAGTGTGTCGCATATTCAATCAAGCGATTCGATGGCAGACGGTTCCGAGGTATTTAAGTTGATCATGATCCCCTGTATCGATTCCATCAATGGCAAGCGAACCTGAATAATCGACGCCAATTCCGACTGCGGAATCCAAACGGGTCAATCTTGTAGTCGCGGGCTTTAGCCCGCGTTCTATTGCTGCACATTGATTGGTGCATATCCTTGACAAAACCTGAACAGCCGAAATAACGTTCGCCCGTATTAAGGAAGGGGGGATAGTCATGGGGAGAAGTCTGAATAAAGCGGCAACGGCAATAGCGGTTGTCAGTTTGATCGTGTTCGGTAGTTGCGCCGTATTCGGCCAAGTGTCAACAGCAGCAATTTCCGGCGTGGTGCGCGATGCATCAGGAGCGGTGGTGCCGGGAGTTACCATCACTGTCAAGCACGTTGAGAGCGGATTGACCCGGACTGCAGTCACGAACGAGACCGGCAGTTACACTGTTCAGCTTCTTCCGGTCGGCGCCTACGAAATCACCACAGACCTGCCCGGCTTCAAACAGGAAGTGCGGCGCGGCGTCAATCTCGTTGTCGGTCAGGAAGCGGTCGTCAATCTAACGCTGGAAGTCGGCGCCGCTGCGGAGCTCGTGACGGTAACCGGCGAAGCTCCGATCGTGAATACGACCCTCGCCTCCACGGCCGGATTAGTAAATCAGACGCAGATCAAAGACCTGCCATTGAACGGTCGCAGCTTCGATCAGCTTCTGACGGTCACCACTGGAACCGTCAACTACACTGCCAACACTTCGGGGCAGCCAAGCAACGCGTTTTCCGTCGCCGGGCGGCGGCCGGAAGAAAATACGTTCGCGATTAACGGCGTGGAGTTTCTCGGATCACAAGCCGCGGGGCAACCGGCCGGACCATCAGGTTCCAGCGGAATGACCCTCGGAGTAGATGCCGTGCGCGAATTCAATTTGCTCCAGCACACGTACGGTGCGGAATACGGAAAACGAGCAGGCGGTCACGTGAGCATCGTCACCACCTCAGGCACAAACCAGTGGCACGGATCCGTCTTCGAGTACTTGCGCAACAGCGTGCTCGATGCCGCGAAGTGGGAAGACAATGCTTTCAACGCCGGTCTGAGGCCCAATTTTCAGCGCAATCAGTTTGGCGGATCGATAGGCGGGCCGCTCAAGAAGGATAAAGCGTTCTTCTTCGCAAATTACGAAGGATTCCGCCAGCGCCTTGGGAAAAGCAGCGTCGCCGTGGTTCCGGATACGCAAGCGCGCCAAGGCTTCTTGCCTTGCTATATCGCAACGCCGACGGCCTGCGGCTCCAATCCAGGCCAGTACGTTAGCGTACCGAATCTCAAAACAGGCATGCTGCCGTATGCGAACAATTTTTGGCCCACCCCGGGAAATGAGTTGTTCGTTGCCCCAGGTTTGCCAAACGCCGGATCGCCTACCGGAACTGCTTATGCGACAGGCAATCCTAAGCAGGCTATCCGCGAAGATTTTGGCTTGGTCAGGTTTGACTACTACGCGTCCAACAAAGATTCGTTCTCGGCGAACTATGTAATCTCGGACGGCGACAAGAACGATCCACAGGCAAACGCAAATTTCAGCCAGATCAGCCGCTCGCGCCCTCAGGTGGTCTCATTGCAGGAAACTCATGTGTTCTCCCCATCTCTTCTGAACAGTCTGAACGTCGGGTTCTCGCGCGCGTTTGCGCCGGTATCCATCGCGCCGACTGGGCAGATTCCAGCGGACCTGTCATTCGTCACCGGGCGGCTTCCCGGCCAGATCACCATTGGAGGGGGAGCAAGCGCAACGACAGCATCGTCGATTGTCGCGGCGAACGGGAACGATCCGACCGGCAATGCGATCAATCTGTTTACCGCAAGCGACGATGTACATTGGACAAGAGGCAAGCACTCGTTCACTCTTGGCGGCTGGATGCAGCGCGTACAGGACAACCAAAGCGGACCGGCGCAGAACAAGTCGGGCACGGTTGCATATTCGAGCCTGCTGACTTTTCTTCAGGACTCACCAACATCTTTTAATGCGAATCTCCTCGTGACGCCGCTGGGGTGGCGGCAATGGGAAAGCGCTTTCTACTTTCAAGATGAAATGAAACTCAAGTCGAATTTCACACTGCGCCTCGGCTTGAGAGATGAGATGACCAACGGTTGGCATGAAGTCAGAAGCCGGTGTTCCAACCTTCTTTATGACGCACTGGGGGCGCCGACCAACGATTTCTTGACAGGCGATTCGTGCCTTACCGTCAATCACGCGAAAGCGCTGTTGCAGCCGCGCGTCGGCATTGCGTGGGATCCGACGGGAACGGGAAGTTGGGCCGTGCGCGCGGGATTCGGAATCCACAATGACCTCCAGGATAATCTGTCATTCCGCCTGGACTCGAATCCTCCATACAATCCGCGGCTCGTATTGAGCGGACCGATGCTTAATTTCCTTCCGCTGAATCCGGCCAATCCAATGCCGCCCACTTGCAACGCGCAACTTGTGGCGGCAAAGGCGAACTGCGCAGTTTACACGGTGGGCGGAGTAGAGACGACCATGCACACTCCGACAGTTCAACAATGGAGTCTCACTCTCGAACGCGGCATCACGCAGAATCTCGCGCTGCAGGTCAGCTACGTCGGCTCGGAGGCCTACCACACGTTGCTCCCGATGAATCTGAACGCGCCGCATTCACAGGTGTGCACCAATGCTGCGGGATGCCAGAGCGGAGGAGTGGGAAGACCCGTTGTCACGGTACCGCAAGGGACGACCTACATTGCGCCAACCGGGACATGCGCGGGACCAAATGGAACTTCGATATCGTGTTACCCGAATCCGTACCAGAACTTGACGAATTCCCAGATGTTCGAAGGAACGATGAGTTATAACTCACTCAAC
>Ga0126369_10001952_pt1 | contig 14583 bp, 13 predicted proteins | sample PanSoiMetaPlot_1_FD_109646 | JGI IMG/M metagenome (GOLD analysis project Ga0126369, IMG submission 109646) | Tropical forest soil microbial communities from Panama - MetaG Plot_1 | ecosystem: Environmental > Terrestrial > Soil > Tropical forest > Bulk soil | place: Panama | collected 2016-02-17 | reverse complement strand
CGGCGCACGAGCCGTTGGCTGACGATTGCCCGGAGCACAGCCGCCAGTTGCAGCCGGATCTGTTTCTGCTCCGGTGGCGGGAAAATAGCGATGATACGGTTTATGCTTTCCACCGAATCCAGCGTGTGCAGTGTCGAGAAAACCATGTGGCCCGTTTCGGCCGCGTGCAGGGCTGTCTGAATGGTTTCCAAGTCTCGCATTTCGCCCACCAGGATCACGTCCGGATCCTGACGCAAGCTGGCGCGTAGTGCCGCCGCAAACGAGGGCGTATCGACTTCGACTTCTCGCTGGTTGACGTATCCCTTCTTATCGCGATGTAGAAATTCGATGGGATCCTCGATGGTGATGATGTGCTCGGAGCGGGTCGAGTTGATGCGGTCGACCATTGCGGCGAGAGTCGTCGATTTGCCCGAACCGGTCACACCTGTGACGAGCACAAGGCCGCGAGGCATGTCGCAGATCTGCTCCACCACTTTGGGCAAGAACAGTTCGTCGAGCGCACGAATCTTGGTCGGAATGACGCGGAGCACTAGCCCGACATTGCCGCGCTGCTGAAACACGTTCACACGGAACCGTCCCAACCCGGCGACTCCGTACGCCATATCAATTTCAGTGGTTTCTTTGAACTTCTGCTTCTGGCGCGCCGACATCATACTGAAAGCCATATTCAGCATGTCCTCGGCCGAGACTCGCGGCTGATCAGTCAGCGGGATCAATTCACCATCGATCCGCAGGTGAGGATAGTTCCCCACTTTCAGGTGCAAGTCGGAGGAGCGGCGCTCCATGGCGATCCGCAAGAGGTCGTCAATGTTCATGCAGGGAACACTCCGGCAACCCACCTATCATGACCTGTCGGAGAACGGCATACGAGATGACGGAAGTAATTGAACTTCGGGGCAGGAAGAACGCGAAAATGGCAGAAAACTGACGAAAAGGCCCCCCCCGGCGCGGGGGCGGCCCCGTGACCTGGTTAGCGATTCAGCTGAGGCTATGCCGCGGAACTCTCGGCGACCCGAAATGGCTCGTCGTAACTCCCGCCATAAATCGACGGGCACTTCGATCCCATCGGACGCAGATAAGTTGCCAGCTGGCCTCGATGGTGGATGCTGTGGTTATTCAGGAATCCGAGATACGCGAACGCCGGCAAGTTGAAAGCGCCCATGAAGTTAACGGGCGTTGCCAGCTGCTCGCCGGTCAATGCGGCCACTCGTGCCTTGGCCCGCTTCATGTTGCGGTCGTACCAATCGACCACCTCGGCGATCGTTTTAGGCTTGTCGGCTTCGGAGGGGTTTTCCATCTTGAAGTTCAGCTCGGCAATGCCATCGAGGAACTGTACATCCGTATTGGCGAGATGCCATGCCAGTTCCCAGGCCGACCTGGCGTCCGGGTCAGGACGATAGTCACGTTTGTCATTGGGGACAGCGGCGATCACTTTCTTCGTGACTTCCAATTCGTTGGTCAAGCCGTCAAGCATCGTTGCGCAGAAAGCCCGCGCAAATTCTGGAGTAGGAACTGGGGAAGACATGTTGGAGTTCTCCTTTGAAATCAAATCAGGGTCGCGCGGGAACCCGTCAGCTAAGACGCCCGGCTACTCTAGTCCACCAACATGAGATCCAGCAAGTGCGCACTGGCGGCTCTATTGACTTTAAATATATCTATAGATATTATTTAAGATAGATCTAAAATAAGCGTTTGTTGGCTTGGGCGACACCCTTCACAGTTCGCCGGCTGCTTGACGATCGAAATCAAAATTTCAAGGTGGTTTTCTTATGCATCGAGCTTGGAGAGGTTGTTTTGGAATGGGAATGGCGACGCCCTTTGTTGGCGCCGGTTTCTTTCCGTGGGGCCGTGGCGGACGTTGGAGTCGATTCTTCGGTCCGGGGGAAGTGCGGCTGGCGTTGCTATCCCTGCTGGAAGGCGGCCCTAAGCACGGTTATGAGCTGATGAAGGAACTGGAAGCGCGCTCCGGAGGAATGTACCGCGCCAGCGCGGGCGCGGTGTACCCGGCTCTGCAGCAACTTGAAGATGAAGGGCTCGTCTCTTCAGCTCAGAGTGCCGGCAAGCGGACCTATTCGCTTACTGACGTGGGCAAGCAAGAACTGGCGCGCGAAGCCGAAACGGTCAAGCGCATCTGGCAGCGTGCCGATCAGGCGGGGGACTGGGGCCCATGGATCGGGCCCGAAGGCCTGGAGGTAGCACGCCCTGCTGCCGACGTGATGAAGATGGCGCTTCGTGCCGCCACCCGCGGGTCGCATGACTCGGCGCGCATTGCGAAGATCCGCGAGATCCTGGAGCGCACGAAGAAAGAGATCGAAGCACTGGAGAAGTAGGGCGGGAGTTTCGTCCCTTTTCCATCCACGAATCGACAGCGGTCGCGCCTTTCGTCAAGACGCGGGCAAGCCGCCGCGCGCCACATAAAAAAAGGGCGGCAGTTTGCCGACCCTTCCTTGGACTTGAGACCAGGGGGTGAAGCGCTACTCTTTCTCCTACGTCGCGAACCAAGTCTGGATGTCCTCGATGGCGGTAAGGACGAGGACGAGGACGAGCACGATCACACAACCAGCAGCCCCAATCACGAACAGGGCATCGGGAAATCGCGCTGCAACCGTCAACATCGAATTCGGCTCCGCCGTGGTACAGATATCGTCAATCTTACTTTCTCCGAGCTCACCACGGAACAAGGAATTCGTGTTAGAGGCGAACGATTCTCAGAAATCGGATCATAGCCGCTGAAAGCAGTTGTCGGTCTGGTTCCCGGATCGAGAGGGAGAAAACTTAAAACCACGCAGCATGGAGCCTGACAACTAACCGCCTGACGCACGAACCAGCTAAGATGAGCGGTTGGCCCTAGCCGAATGTCTCCGAGAAGCGATCATCCCGATCTGGCACGCCACCACCTGCTTGTGGTCAGCGATCTTCACTTGAGCGAGGGTTGCCGTCCGGCGACGAACAAGTACTCGACCCGCGAAGACTTCTTCTTCGACCACGAGTTCGCGCGCTTCCTCGCCTACTATCGAGGCGCTCGCCGCGCTGATGGGGTGAGGTGGCACCTCATTATCAATGGCGACATGCTCGACTTCCTGCAGGTGACCGCGTACCAGGACGCGCCCACGGAGTTACGCAGGGCCTCCCGGCACCTGCGATACGGACTGGATTGCGGCGAGCCCGAAACGGTCTACAAGATGGGAAAGATCGCCGAGGGTCACCCGGAGTTTTTCCGGGCGCTGGCGGAGTTTCTCGTCGAAGGAAATCTGGTCACTGTGATCAAGGGGAATCACGACATAGAGCTTCATTATCCCGGAGTGCGTGCGGAGTTCATGACCCGCCTGCAGGAAGCCTATGGCTGTGCGCATCCCGGCGAGGCTGCGCCGAAGCAGAAGATCGCCGAATTGGTGCGGTTTTCCGACTGGTTCTACCACGAGCCTGGCCTGCTCTGGATCGAGCATGGTCAGCAGTACGATGACGTCAACGTATTTCCTTACCAACTCTCGCCGTTGCTGCCGAACCGTCCGAAGTGGTCGGAGGAGCGGGCCAATGAGGTCGATCTCCCCTGGGGCTCGCTGTTTGTGCGCTACTTCTTCAATGATGTGGAGGCCGTCGAGCCGTTTGCCGACAACATCAAACCCCAGACGGAATTCATCCGCTGGTGGTTTCGCCACCACCCAACGACGGCTTTGAAATTCGGCATCTTCGGCACCCAGTTCCTTCTGGAGAAATTGCGCCGTGCCTGGTCTCCGATGAAACCGGGTGCGTACGCGCTCCGGCGCGAACAGCACGAAGCGCGACTCAGACATCTGGCGGAGGAATCGGGAATCGCCGAATCCGACCTCGCTTACATCGATGGTTTGCGGGCCAAGAGCCTGCTGAAGGAAACGTCACCGGTGGGATGGAAAATCGCGCGAACGATCCTGAGCTGGCATCTGTTTCGCCCGCTCCTGGTCCTGATCTCGATTCTGAGCGCGATCGTGGTAGCGGTGGTTGTGCTATCCGCATTTGCTCCCGTGATTCCGGAGAGTATTCGCCACCTATTCTGGGATCGCTGGAACACGGGCACGAGAGGGGAAGTATTACGCCACGCCGTCGGAGTGATCCGTTGGTTCGTTTTCCCGATTGTCGTGACGGTGAATGTCTTGATCTTGCGCTGGCTGCTGGCTCCGCAACACAAGACGGAATTCAGCGCGCTGGTCCCAAAGGCGTCCGCGATCGCCAGCCGGCTGGGAGTGAAAGCTGTTCTGATGGGCCACACTCATGACGCCGACCTGCAGAGGATCGGTGCGAATGGCGAAGAATACTTCAACACCGGCACTTGGACAAAGGTCTTCAGCGAAGAAGAGCGTTTGATCCGCAATGACATTGAGTTCGTGTTCGTACAGGGCCTGCGTACGGATGCTGGCCTGCAACTGAGGCTCATGGAATGGGACGACGCTGCGGGTGAACCACGGCTGCTGAAGTTGTTTGAAGACAAACAGGCAGAAGCGAGGGTCAAACCTCCCGAGCCGGTAAGGCGACTAGCGCGCGTGTCGCGAGATCTGGGCAACTCCGGCCGACAAGGCTAAAACCGTCGCTGTCGATCCCCACTAAACGCCGACGGGTTGTTTCGAGGATACCGGCACCGGGGTCAGCCAGCTATAGCGATCAGGTTTCTCGCCACGTACGATGCTGTAGAACTCCTGCTGAATTGCTCTGGTAATCGGACCGACGGTGCCGGTTCCGACGCTGATTTTGTCGACGGAGCGAATCGGCGTTACTTCCGCAGCAGTTCCGGTAAAGAAGACCTCGTCCGCGATATAAAGTGACTCGCGTGGGATTTGTTGCTCGACAATGTTGATGCCGACATCGCGGGCGATCTGCAACACCGAGTCCCGCGTAATTCCGGCCAAGACGGAGTTTGCTAAAGGTGCGGTATGGAGGATGCCGTTACGCACAACGAACAGGTTTTCGCCGGAGCCTTCGCTGACGTATCCGCTCACATCGAGGGCGATGCCCTCGGAGTAGCCGTTAAGTACCGCTTCCATCTTGATCAGCTGCGAGTTCATATAATTCGCGCCGGCCTTGGCCATGGCGGGCAGAGTGTTCGGAGCCAGTCGAGTCCAAGAGGAGACGCAGACGTCAACGCCCTCGGAAGAATCGGCGCCAAGATACTTGCCCCAGGGATAGTTGCAGATGTAGACCTCGACCGGTGAGTTCAACGGATTGACGCCTACTTCGCCGTACCCTCGAAGAATAATCGGCCGGATGTAACAGGGCCAGACTCCATTCGCTTTCACAAGATCGACCATGCCGCGCACCAACTGGTCGCGGGAAAAGTCCACATCGATGCGATAAATCCGCGCGGAATCGATCAGCCGCTGCATATGTTCCGGAGCCCGGAAGATGGCCGGGCCCGAAGGCAGCGAGTAGCAGCGGATGCCTTCAAACACGGAGGAGCCATAGTTCACCACGTGGGACATGACGTGCACGGTGGCGTCATCCCAAGGAATGAACCTTCCGTTGTGCCAGATTTTCTCCGTTTTTTGAATCGCCATGAACGCTCCTTTGTCATGTCACGGAAGCGCGGCTGAGGGCAACACCTTCCCGCCGATAGCCGCCGTGCAGCAATCGACGAGGCTCAAACAAACTTCCTGCTTGAATTATAGCGTGAGCAGGAGATCGGCAATCGGGCCGGGCAGGAAAAGAACAGGATGATGAGATCACAATAACGAATTGTAAGTAACGTACATATCAGCGGCTCTGCGGTACGGTTAGTGAAGCGCGGCACAATTGCTGGCGACGACCGCGCTTTGCACTCCGATCATCAGGCGCATGGTGATGCGTTCAGCCTTGTGATGATGGGTCTTGTGCAGGAGATACACAGTACCCAGCGCGGCGCCAAAGCCCATCGCCGATCCAGCGGCTTGGCCCGCGGTACCGTTGGTGACGAACGGACGCATCACCGGGTTGACTTCGTGGTAGCCCCGCTCAAGACCTCGCTGTGTGGTGACGGCATCAGCGGCAACAAGGCCAGCCAGAACGCCGGTGCTGACTGTCGTCTCAAAATTCCAGAAGCGGTGCCCGCTCGGTGCATCAGGCAGCGTCGGGCTGGAAGCGACAAAGTTCTGCGCCGCAGCGCCACTGACTAGCAGCACAATCACGAGAATAGCCTTCATGAAGTCTCCCGGACCCCGGCGGGGGAACATTGGTTGAACTATCGGCGAAATCGGTTCGGAAGGACATGGCCCTTTTCCGTGGGCACGTGGCACTTCGGTAAGCGGATGACAGGAGAAAGGTAACCGTTACTTCAGCAACTGCTTGGCCCGTAGCGAGCCGCCGCCCGATCTCGCGGAAAAGTGGTTATTTTCGAAGATTTGGACGGAGCTATCGACCGGGAGGAACCCGCAGCCTGCCGATCCTGGCACGCCACTCGCCGAAAAGCTCAAGACGGACCGCCATGGGTCCGCTACCTTGCTGCCATGACGACAACGAGCCAATCCAGGAGGCAGACGATGGCCAATTCAAACCAACCCGATCGCTGGGAAGCATCGCTGCTCGCCGCCGCCATGGCGGTCACGGGAGCGCCATTCTTGTTTGGTAAACTGGCGTCCCTCGTGCACAACGGCGTAATCACGTTATCTATGGTTCTCCATGCCATGCCGGTCCTTGCCGTAGTGGCCGGAGCGATTCTGCTGCTGACGGATCCGAGTGGAATCGTTGCCCCGTCAGATACCGGGAGCGCCAAAGGGGACCAACATGAGCTGTAAGAGCAACAATGCAGTCAATCCGGCTGTAGTCAGCGGAGTTGCGCTGATCGTGGTTGGGGTGCTGTTGTTGCTGAGCCAGACGGGCGTCATCCATGACTGGTTCAATTTTTGGGCGGCGGTTTTCCTCGTGGCAGGAACGCTCAACCTGGTGCAGACGGGGAAGACGCGAGTCTGGGGATTTCTGCTGGTCTGGGTCGGCGTCCTGCTTGAACTTGATCAGCTGGGTATCGTTCATATTCGAATTCAGACTTATTGGCCGATGTTGGTCATCGCTGCCGGTGGCGTGATGCTTTGGTATGCATTCCATCCCCCGGACGAGACCGGCGCAGCCAGCTCGCCCCATCTTAATGTGGTTGCGATCTGGGGTGGGGGTGAGTACAGGATTCTGGCCAAGAATTTCCGCGGCGGCGAACTGGTCGCCTTCATGGGAGGCTTTGATGTGGATCTGCGCGACGCCGATATCGACGGTGACCAAGCTGTGATCACGGTCAACGCGCTGATGGGAGGAGGCGTTATCCGGGTCCCGGAAAACTGGGCCGTCTCGATGCGCGTCGCCGCCTTTATGGGAGGACACAGCATGAAGGCACGTGAACGCGTCCAGCCGAACAAGACGCTGGTCATTAAAGGCCTTGCGATCATGGGCGGCGTGGAAGTCAGGAACTGAGGGCATGGATGCACCCGATCCTCGGGCGGCTTCGTCAACTCGGCCTCTACCTGCTGGCGTGGGTTCCGCTGAGCGGGATCCTGATGTATCTGCTGGCCCGGGCCGGCGAGACTTGGATCGTCGCCGCGGCTGTGACGGTCCCGTTGTGCGTCATCTACGCGTTCCTCTGCCTGGCCGCATGGTATCCGTGCCGCGCGACGCCGCTGGAGAAATCGAGCTTCCTCAAGCTGCTGCTTACTCATTTCACCGCGGCCATGCTGCTGGCCACCTTGTGGATTCAAATCGCGAGGGGTCTGGCGGCGGGACTGACGCGTTGGGGCGGGTTTGCCGGGCTGGAGCAGCGCGTCCCCGGTTACCTCCCCCTGATGTGGGTGACGGGCGTTCTTCTTTATGTGCTGTCGGTGACGCTGCACTACGTGCTGCTTGCCGAGCAGATGGCCCGCGAAGCACAGGAGCGGGCGCTCGAAGCGCAAGTGCTGGCGCGCGACGCGGAATTGAAAGCATTGCGCGCGCAGGTGAATCCGCATTTTTTGTTCAATTGCCTGCATTCCATTAGCGCACTGACCAGCGCAGACTCGGCGAAGGCGCGCGAGATGTGCATCCTGCTTGCCGACTTCCTCCGCACGACGCTGCGCGTAGGGCGGCAGGAGACGATCACGCTGGAGGAGGAACTGGCCCTGATTCGCGGATATCTCGCGATCGAGAAAGTGAGATTCGGTCCGCGGGTAAAAATGGAAGAGCAGGTGGAGAAAGAAATCATGGCGTTTCCACTGCCGCCGCTGTTGCTGCAACCGCTGGTCGAGAATGCGATCCGGCATGGAATCGCCAATCTCCCTGAAGGCGGAGTGATTGCTTTGAATGCACACCGTAATCTGAACACGGTATCGATCGTGGTGGAGAATACTTTCGATCCCGATACTCCTTCATCGCTTAAGACGGGGCTTGGACTCGAGAATGTACGCCAGCGTTTGCACACGCGCTACGGAAACGATGCCGACGTGACGGTGAAAGCCGACCATGGCCTGTTCCGCGTTCGTCTGAGACTGCCAGTTCATGAAGACGGAGACCGGCGATGACCGCGAATGAAGAAAAGATTCGGACCATCATCGTCGATGACGAAGATCTGGCGCGAAAGATGCTCCTCGAGTTTCTCGGGGCTCATCCGGAGATTGAGGTCGTCGCCGAATGCGCGAATGGATTCGACGCAGTGAAGTCAGTGACGGAGCTGAAGCCGGACCTGCTGTTCCTCGATATCCAAATGCCGAAGCTAAATGGATTCGAAGTGCTGGAACTGGTGGGGACAGAGCGAGCGGTTGTGTTCGTCACCGCATATGACGAATATGCGCTGAAGGCGTTTGAGATTCACGCCGTCGATTATCTGCTGAAGCCGTTTCCGGCGGACCGTTTCGAGACCGCGCTGGAGCGGGCCAAGCAACGGCTGGGAGGGAAGCTTCCTGCGCCGGTGGATCTGGCCAGCAGCGCTCGCCCGCCAGCGCAGTACCTGGAACGGATCGCGGTGCGTGACGGAACGCGAGTCTACGTGATTCCTGTAACCAAACTGGACTATGCCGAGGCGCAAGACGATTACGTCGCGTTGTGCACGGAAGGCAAGAAGCACCTGAAGCAGCAGACGATTTCGAGTCTCGAGAACTCACTTGACCCGCAACGATTCTTGCGCATCCATCGGTCGTACATCGTCAATTTGGAGCGGGTGACAAAGATTGAACCGTACAGCAAAGACAATCACGTGGTGGTGCTGCCGAACGGAGCGCAGCTACCGGTGAGCCGCAGCGGGTATGGGCGGCTGCGGACGTTGCTGGACCAAAAGGGTAGAAAATAGGAACCCGACGAAGCCCGCGGAGCATCGGCATTGCCCCGCTGCCGCGATATCTTTCCGCCGGTCCTGGAACCGGTCGGCAAGCGCGATGTCCTGATCGTGGTTGGCTACGTGGTGATGCCCGAGCACATTCACCTGCTGCTCAGTGCGAAGGCTACGAGTGAGCCGTCCCGGTGATTCCGTTAATACGGATTCGCTTCCGGGATCTGCGTAAGTCCAACGGAACGGCCCAGCCGATTTGGCGTAAGCGCCAATGTACTTGCGTAGCTTTCCGGCTAGATCGGCGACCGAAGTGAAGATACCGCCGCTGATCAGATCGCGCTGAATCTTGGCAAACCATGACTCCACCTGGTTCAACCAAGAGGAGCAGGCGGGTGTTTTCCGGAGTATCACGGGAGGTCGCTCGATTTGATCTGGCCCACCCGCCTCGAGTGGGGCCACCCATCCGGAAATGAGTCGGACGAATTCAATATGGTTTGAGTGGGATCAGGGCGCAAAGTCGTTGTTCGCCAAGTCGTAACCAGCCGGTCCTTCTGCCGCGAAGTCACCGCAAGTTGTACACTTTGAAGTTTCCAGTTCAGGCCTTTGTGCCGGTCTGGAAGTAATCGGAGTTCAAGCGTGAGAAGACTTCTGCTCTGTTTTGCCATCGCAACACTAGCTTGCCTTTCGGCTACGGCTCAGACCGCGCCCTCCAAACAGCTCACGGTTGAGGCAATCTACGCCGAAGGCGGAGTCACGGGGCGCGCCCCGGAGAATATCCAGTGGAGCCCTGACGGAACCAAGGTGTCGTTCGTGCAGCGCGATGACAGCGGAGAACATGGCGAACTATGGTACGTCGACACGGCTACGGGCGAAAAGAAGGTGCTGGTCAGCGAAGGCAAGCTGGCGCAACTGGCGCCTCCGGCGAGCAGAATTCGGGACGAGCGAGAGAAAGAACGGGTCACGCGATATCGCGTGGCGGCATACAGTTGGTCGCCCGACTCCAAGCATCTGCTCTTTAACGCTCAGGGTCAGCTTTGGTACTACGACCTGGGCACGGGCACCGCAGTACAGGTCACATCGTCTCCGGATTCAACCGACGATCCAAAGTTCTCCCCTGATGGGAAGCGGCTGGCTTATGTGAGTCGACACAATGTTTACGTGCGACTTGTGTCGGGCGAAGATGGCGAGCGGCGGGTCACAAAGGAAGACAATAAAGAAAAGGATCGAGACCGGGACCGAGACAGGAAAGAAGAAACGGAAGAAAACATCCTGAACGGTGAAGTGGATTGGGTATACGCGGAGGAGCTTGGTGTGCGCAGCAACTACTTCTGGTCACCAGAGGGGCACGACATCCTCTTCCTCCAGATGGATGAGACGCGAGTCCCGACTTATCCCATCGTCAACTGGACACCGACTCATCCCGGCGTGGATGCAGAGAAGTATCCGAAGGCTGGGGACCCAAACCCTAGCGTGCGCCTGGGAGTAGTCGGAAGCGGTGGTGGGAAGGTGCACTGGATCAAGGTGACCGATGACGACGACACTTACATCCCGCGGTTTGGGTGGATAAAAGAGGGTGCGGCCTGGGCCGAGCTGCTGAACCGCAAGCAGGACACGATGGACCTGTTCTTTATCGATACCCGATCGGGCCACACTCGGAAAGTGTTGACCGAGTCAAGCCCCACGGCGTGGGTGAACGTCAATGATGACTTCCGAATTCTGAAATCGAGCGATCGCTTTCTATGGACGAGCTGGCGGGATGGCCACACTCACATTTACCTCTACAGCCTCGACAAGCAGGATCCGCTGGCGGCCGATGCAAGGCTGGTGCGGCAACTGGAAAGCGGCGAGTATGAGGTGATCGAAATCAGCGCGGTGGACGAGCAGGCCGGTGCAGTGTATTTCGTCGGCAACAAGGGCGATCCGACGCGGCATCAGATTTTCTCGGTCAAACTCGACGGTTCCTCCGCCGAACCAATTGCAGCACGAGAAGGCACGTCCAAGGGCGATTTTTCCGATGACGCAAAGCACTACGTGGAGCACCAGTCCGATACGTTGCAGCCGCCGATTCTTTCCGTGTGCGCCACGGGCGGAGCATGCCAGAAGATATGGGAGTCGCGCAGTGTTGCCGAATACGGATTGATCGCGCCGGAGTATCTGGAGTTCAAGGCCGATGACGGTACTGCGCTGTATGGCTCGCTGCTGCTTCCCGCGGAAGACACGGCCGAGGAGGAGATCCCGCTGATCGTATTCATCTATGGCGGACCGGCTACCCAGACTGTCCACAAAACCTGGGAAGGAACAACGTTTCTGTTTCATCAGATGCTCTTGAAGGAAGGCTTTGCGGTCTTCACCCTCGACAATCGCGGCACTCCCAATCGCGGCGCCAAATTCAGCTCGGCGGCGCGGCTGCAGTTTGGCGGCGTCGAACTGAAAGATCAGCTCGCCGGGCTCGACCAATTGCTAACCAAGTACCCGCAGCTTGATCCCTCGCGCATTGCCATCTGGGGATGGTCGAACGGAGGCTCGATGACTCTGTATGGGCTCACCCACTCGGATCGGTTCAAGGCAGGTATTTCCGTGGCGCCGGTCACGAGCTGGAGAAACTATGATTCCGTCTATACCGAGCGATACATGGGACTGCCGAAAGAGAATGCGAAGGGCTATGACGATTCGATGGTCAACGCCGCCGGTAAACTGCACGGCTCACTGTTGCTGGTTCATGGCACCGAGGATGACAACGTGCATTTCCAGAACACGATCCAGATGACGGACGCGCTGATCAGGACGGCAAAACAATTCCGGCTGATGGTATATCCCAACAAGACGCACACCATCTCGGGGACGGATGTGCGAACACATCTGTTCAAGATGATGGAGGACTTCTGGAAGGAGCAGTTGAAGTGAAGCAGTTGTCGGTTCTCAGGTCTCAGCTGGGAGCGGTTGGAGAAGGGCGTCAGGCTCCGGCTCTGCGTAGGCGGCGGAGATCGTGCGGGGTTCCCGAGATCTGAGAGCTTGCGCTGAGAGATCTACTCAGATATGCACACCACGAGTCTCGGTGACTTCGAACTTACTGTCGTTTCTGACGGCACATATCTGCTCGACGGCGGAGGATTCTTCGGCGTCGTTCCCAAGGTCATGTGGTCGAAGAAGATCTCGTGCGATGAGCAGAACCGTGTGCAAGCCGGTCTGAATTCGCTGCTCGTCCGCACGGGAACGAATAACGTGCTGATCGAGACAGGAATCGGGAACAAGCTTTCAGAAAAAATGGTGCGGATCTACAGCCAACCGGCGAAGTTGCTGGAAAACCTGCATGCCGCCGGACTCGGCCCGGAAGACATCGATGTCGTCATCAACAGTCATCTTCACTTCGACCACTGTGGGTGGAATACGGCGCGCGGCACGGATGGGTCCATTGCGCCGATATTCCCGCGCGCGAAGTATTATGCGCCCGAGGGCGAGTGGCAGTATGCCCGGCGTCCGAGCGAGCGCGACGCCATCAGTTACATTTCCGAGAACTACGATCCGCTCGTCGCAAGCGGACAGATGGCGCTGCTCCGCGGCGGCGAGGAGATCGTGCCCGGAATTTCGGTGAGAACCTATCCCGGACATACGTCCCATATGCAAGCGATCTTCGTCACCAGTGGCGGAAAGTCTGCCTGTTACATCTCCGATCTGATTCCGACGAGCGCACATCTCGACATCACGTGGGGCATGGCATTTGATCTTTATCCGCTGCAGACCATCGAAAGCCGCAAGCAGTATTATGCCGAGGCGATTCCGCAGAGATGGCTGACGGTGTTCACGCACGATCCAACAACGCCATGGGGCTACGTGGAACAGGGAGAGAAAGGTAAGCTCACCCTCTCCAAGATCCTCTAAACGGCCGGATACAACCTTTCAAGCGACAGGCGCACCAATCGTTAGGGCGGAAGGACTGCCGCAATGGAGAGAAAGGTGCGAGGGCAAGAGCCAGGGAGCTTTCTTCGGGAGCACTCGTTAAGCCTGGCCGCCGGGGCGATTCTCGCAACGTGGGTCATACTCTACCAGCACTCGGACCCGAGCACTCATGCCGGCTCGTTCTTTGGCAATGCGGTAGCCGACTGGACGGGCCTCCTGGTCACGGTACTGGCCACGAAGGGCCTCTTTGAGGTCGGCTCAGGAGAAAGCAAGCTGCCCCCGCACCACTATCTCGCCTCCGTACGGAATGTCCTGGAGCGGCACTCGCTGAGCATCTTTCTGGCCGTGACGGGAGTGGGATGGCTGTTGCTCTTTCTTAAACTCAATCCCGAAGGGAAATGGGGCCAGCTCGTGGGCAATGTGGTCTCGGAATGGACACAGTTGTTTGGCATGGTCATGTTGACAAAGAAACTGGTGGAGCGGGGATCGAAGGAAAGCGCCGACAAGTCCTAACCCCGCAATCAAGTCGAGCGGAGGAGGCACTTCAACTGGCGGCGGTGACGGACAGCCGGCTCTCGAAGAAGTTGTTCGTGTTAGCAAGGATCTCCGCCGCACTTCTGGCTTCATAGATGGATTTCCGCAGCGCCGCGCCTCCGGGCACGCCATGCGTGAACCACGAGGCGAACTGCTTCATCTTGCCCTCGGCACCGGGCATTTCCTCTTCCAGCAGCATCTGGAAGTAAGTGCGGATCATCTGGTAGCGGTCCGCTTCGGTGGGGTGCACGTAGGAACCTGACTCCACATACTGTTCGATCTGGCGGAAGATCCAGGGATTCGACGGTGCGGATCGGCCGATCATGACCGCATCGCATCCGGTTTGCCCCACCATGGCGCAGGCGTCTTCGGCTGAGCGGATGTCGCCGTTGCCGATGACGGGAATCTTGATTGCCTGCTTGATCGAGGCGATCCATTCCCAGCGCGCGCTGCCGCTGTAGCCCTGTTCGCGGGTGCGGGCATGGAGAGCGACGCCATTGAGTCCGGAATTCTCAGCCATGCATGCCAGGTCGACGCAGACGATTTCGTCGTCATTCCATCCGGCGCGGAACTTTACCGTGAAAGGGATTTTCACGGCGGCGCGGACGGATTCGAAAATCTTCCGAATGAGCGGCGGATCGCGCAGCAGGCCCGAGCCACCGTTACACTTGACGACTTTCTTTGCCGGACAGCCGAGGTTCAGGTCGACGAGATCGAAGCCGAGGTCCTCGACCATGCGGGCGGCATTTGCGAGCACGCGCGGATCGCTGCCGAATAGCTGCGCCGAGATCGGATGTTCGTCCTCGTAGAAGTGCAGGTAGCGTCCGCAGACGCGCTTGTCGCGCAGCAGACCGTCGGCCGAGGTGAACTCGGTCATGATCAGGCCGCATCCCCCGAGTTGCTTGATGAAGCGGCGAAACACGGTATCAGTG
>Ga0126369_10001951_pt1 | contig 14586 bp, 14 predicted proteins | sample PanSoiMetaPlot_1_FD_109646 | JGI IMG/M metagenome (GOLD analysis project Ga0126369, IMG submission 109646) | Tropical forest soil microbial communities from Panama - MetaG Plot_1 | ecosystem: Environmental > Terrestrial > Soil > Tropical forest > Bulk soil | place: Panama | collected 2016-02-17 | reverse complement strand
TCGCCGCATTGGCTGCGCGGTTGCCGGCTGCGTGATTGCTGGTTCGAACCGACTTTCCACAAACATGCCGGCAATCTGTGCAACGGCGTTCAAATCCACACTGAAGGTGCCGGTTACGATCACCAAGCGTTCAAGCCGTGGCGTATCCAGGCGCTCGCGTTCAAGGCTATTCGCCGCCTATACCCCGACTACCAGCTATGGCGGGAATTCGCCTATGAGTACGAGCGGGACAGGCTCGCAATCGATGTGATCAATGGCGGTCCGTTGCTGCGCGAATGGGTGGACGACGCGGCCGCGACGCCGCAAGACCTCGACGTACTGGCTCTAGCGGACGAGCGGACTTGGTTGAACGAGCGGCAAGAAGTAATGCGCTATGGAAGGGAGTAACGTCCGCCTTCGCCGTTTGCCGACGATTTGCGCGCGGCTCGCACGGGTTGTGTTCCGCAACAGAATTATTATGGATTTGTGATCTTTTGGCTGACGGTCGATTGCTCTCGCGGTTCGGCTGTTTCAGTAATTCGTTCCAGGGCAAGTTTTGACAGATGAGCTACCAGTTCACGCAGCTGTCTGTTCTCCTCGCGTAATTCTTCAATCTCGTTCCGAGTTTTAATCCTGACTTTCGGAATCGCTTGAGCGCGATGACGGTTAGACCCCTGGGTGCGTCCCATAAATCGATCTCCGGTTCGATTCAGATCACCGCGGCGAATCACCCAAATTGTCAGCACGATATGCGGCCCAAATTGGGACAATAGAGCTTTCGTTCTGCCGGTTCAGCGTTGGAGCTCGCATCCGCATAGGGACTGCAAGATCAGTCCGCCACGATTGCGCCGTGACCTGTACCGCCGGACGTCAGCCGGATGCGGCATGGGCGCGTGAGAAACGAAATTGATTCAAAGAAGCTCTGTAATGTGGTCGACTAGTTCGGCTAACGGTTGTTCCGCTTCAAAGCGGTCCGACACCTTGGTCTTCAGCCAATTTCCGCTGGCCGAAAGCAATCGTTCAATGGCCGCGCTGACTACAGGATTGGTATCAAAGTGCCCCGCAAGCAGGCGAATTCTTGTGTGATATCGTTCCGCGGCCGCCTCGTCATTGCGGCCAACGGCATCGCTTAGGCCATTTACGAGCGCCTGCAAGAGAAGGCGGTTAGTGGAAGCCAAGGTGGAGCCTCCGCCGACTGGAGTTTTAGCGTTGGGGTTTCGGCGTGCCTGATCGCGATGGCATTCAGATCCGAGGAGACGCCCTTAAAGTCGATCCCCAGTTCGAGCTCATCAAATGAATCGGCCGTTTATATTATCAGCCAGATATGAGGCGCAAATGTGGGCCGATGGAACCGGTGCTTTTCTCACCGCGCCTTGTCGCCCCTGCAATTTCGGCGCGTCGGCGCTTGCGGTCTTCGAACAGCTGTTGGGTGACTTGGGCCGCGCGATCAACCACATCGTCCGGAAGATTAAGCGCGGCGAAAATGGCTTTAACCGGGACCTCTGTCCTTGTGTGGTCTCCGTCAAAGAGGTGATGGAGTAGCCAGATTCCTTTTTGAATATTTTGTGATCCCACCCGGCTAACAAATTCCGCCTGACTCAATCTGAGGTCGCGACATCGTTCGGAGATGAGCGTGGCCAGTGTAGGCCGCTGCCCAACTTGAGTGACTGACATCATGCAGGGCCTCCGCATTCTTGGAAGAGCCAACCGGCTGAAGCACTGCAACCCGCGACCTTCAGTGCGCAGTCAGAAACCGAATAAATTAAGGCGTCGAGTCCGATAAACGCTGGCATCACAATTCCGACGATTTCGACCATGCATGCAAGAGCTGATTCAAAAATGAATTCTTGGAACTATCCGCCAAGTTATTCACACCAACGCCCGCCACAAAAATCACCCGCAAATAGCGCGCGTCGATAATACCGAGATTGCCCAATTTGCATCGTATTGTGATCGAATTTCTCAAGGACCTTGGCCGCAAGGTGTGGGAGAAGGATCATGTCAGCGCAAATTCCGCGGCCGATCGGAACAATCGCGATTGCCTCTGCGCTTTTAGGTTTGAGCTTCGCCATCGCCGTACCGGTCAAGATGGCGTTCGCGGTCGGCTGCCTTACCGCTCCAGATTCCTCCACGCGGCCAAACGGCCACTGGTATTATCGGACGGATCGCGCACAGCAACGCAAGTGTTGGTACTTACGTGCCGATGACGAACCGAAAGAACAAAAAGCCGTAAAGGTTGCGCACGAAGCGCCGCTGGCCAGCGCATCCCAATCGGTGTCGCAAGCGGGCAAATATTCACTTGCGAGCTTTAAAGAGTTTATGGCGCAGCGCGGAGGAGCCAAACTGTCCGAACAAGATGTCGAAAAGCTATATGCTGAGTTCCTGGAGTGGAGCCACCGCGCCAATAATTAGACTTTGGACCTGCGCCAAGGACCGCCGGTATTCGTCGGACGATTGGGTGGCGATCGACGCCGCGATTAGCCAAAGCGCGTCCTCGGCCGCAATCTGGAGCAAACGTTCCCGGTCGCAAGCTGGCTGATGGTTTACCGCACCAGACCAAAGAGTGCCGCGAGTTAGCGGCAACCAGTGCTAGATTGGAATTCTCCCCGTCCTTCCAGGGGTCCAACCTCCATCCCCGCCGCGCTTCTCCGTGCGGCGGGGTTTTTTGTGTTGGCGTGAGCACGAATTGGTGCGGAATAAAGGGACAAGGAACCTCGCGGCAATTTCGTACTGCGGCCTCACTTCCTAATGGTAGTAGGCAGGTTTAGTTACTGCATGTTCCTAAGAGCAGTTCGGTGAAAACAAACGCACCTTCTGGCCTCGATACTTACGTCGGGTACTGTTTTTGTGCACAAACAACACAGAAAAATCGGTGACGCCGTAAAAAAAGCCCTTGTGCAGCCAGTAATCTTCCCGAGTCGAGCTGGGCGTCCCCATCTTGGAATGGAAGCGTGGGGACTAGGTGAAGAAACCGCATCACCAGCGCTTCACCTGCCGTTCGACAACCCAACGATCGCTGTCCAAGAAAACGGCACGTATGGGGGACAAGGCAAAGCCGCTGGTTTTCGTGGGCCGGCGGCTTTGCTGTGTGAACTCAGCCTTTTTGTGCTCGCGGTAACATCGCGCAAAATCGATCCGGGATCGAATGCCGGTGCGTCTGGCGTCAACAGGCCGGTGATCGTCCCCCATACGGCCAAAGGGCGCAAACTTCGGCCTCGACCTGCAGAGTGTCGGGGCGCCTTTTTAGGCGCGCGCCATAACGCTCCGACCGCCTCCGCCGTTCGCAGGAAGTCTGCTCATGCTCTCGAAGATAATCGTGGTCAGCTGCATGATTTGCTGATTCAGTACTGCGTATTCTTCAATCTCGCGTTGTATGCGATTGCCGTCGCTGTAAAGCTTCTTTCTTAAGGTCTGGAGTTCGCCGACGAGATTTTCGATTTGCTGCGTCGAAGACTCCGATACGCGACGTACCAGTACGCCAAGATTGTCGGCCGAGGTTTGGCCATCGCTCATTTCGAATTGGCGAGAGGCGTCGGTAGCTGATGTCAATTCGTGGATATTTCCGCTACCGTCTATTTTTTCCGGAGATTTGTTGATCTCAGTAGATTCAGTTGGCTTGGCAGCTCTCATGACGCACACCTTACTAATAAACCCCTGTTCGAGGCGCTTGGAGGACCCCATAAGATTGTGACAACTTCGCGGCTCTTTTTGGTTTGATTGCTTGGATTTATTGGTTTGTTTGTTAGCAAGGTCGTATAGACGACATTTTTTGTTTGTTAGGTTCGATCAAACAAAAAACAAACATTTCTATCACCTAATTTGACCACAAACCTAAACGCCTTGCCGCGCTGTCCGGGGGCTGGGGAGGGGACGGCTACGCTGCGATTGCGGTGAGTCGGCCTTTGTCAACTCTTCCAATGTGACCACGAATCGGAATATCTGGTGTTCACGCGCCGATCGCCTTGCGCCTTTCTTCGGATTTGCCTGACTATAGCGTGGGCGCGGCGCGACCAAACAACACTTCGGCAGAACCTAGCCCCGGCCGAATGCCGGGGCTTTCTCTTTATGCCCCAATCTTGAGTCAAAACGCCGGCTGGGGTGGAGCAGGTGCGGCTAGGTATTGTGACCTGGAGTCCCATAAATCCTGACAGACCTGATGGCGTGATCGCAGCGGCCCCTATCCGCATTGAGTAAACAGGTCGCCGTTGTCCAAATCGGTTGTGGCGCGCCGATAACGACGCTCGTTTTGTTTGTTCCGCGAAAAGAACGAGGCCGCCTCGCCCCCGACGAGACGGCCTCGCAGATTTGGGTCCTTCCGATGCCCCGCCGCGCCCCAAGCCCTCGCGACGAGACGCTCCCATCCTAACTTGAATTGTGTGCAGGCAAGGGCCAATCAGTGGCGCTTGATCGAATTGTTGGGAGTGTTGCAAGTTAGCCACGGCCTATCGACGTTGCTGGATATGATTGGTAGCGTCTTGGGGAGCTACTCAAACTCCGGGGCTTGCGATGAAATTTGCCCGCCGCAAATTGCTCCATCTGACGGCGGCTGGTGCAGCGTGGCCGGTTCTATCGCGGATCGCGGGCGCTCAAACTTATCCATCGCGACCGGTGCGCATTATCGTCGGCTTTGCTGCCGGCAGTACGACCGACATTCTCGCGCGACTGATGGGACAATGGCTGTCGTTGCGGCTCGGGCAGCAATTCATCATTGAGAATCGTCCCGGCGCCGGCGGCAATGTCGGCGCTGAAGCGGTGGTCAATGCGCCGGCCGACGGCTACACGCTCCTGATGGTCCCGCCCGCAGTGGCCGCAAATCCCACGCTCTACCAGCATCTCAGTTTTAATTTTCTCCGTGACACAACACCGGTGGCCGGCGTCGTGCGCGTGCCAAACGTAGTCGAGGTGAATCCGGCGGTTCCGGTGAAGACAGTTCCGGAATTAATCGCGTACGCCAAGGCCAATGCAGGGAAGGTTAGCTTTGCCTCGGCAGGTATTGGGACCGCAAGCCACTTGGCCGGACAGTTGTTCAATGCAATGACCGGCGCCAATCTTCAGCACGTGCCTTACCGCGGCGACGGTCCTGCGATGGCCGATCTAATTGCTGGGCAGGTGGAGGTCGGGTTCGGAACCATGACCGCGTCGATCGCCTATATCCGTGCCGACCGGCTACGGCCGCTGGCTGTGCACGGCCAAACGGTCGGAAGCGCTGCCGGCTATCCCCACAGTCGCGGAATTTATTCCCGGTTTCGAGGCGAGTTCGTGGTTTGGCATCGCTGCCCCCAAAGGAACGCCTACAGAAATCGTCGAACTCCTTAATCGGCAGACCAATGCAGGTCTCAACGATCCCATGATCAGGACGCGGCTTGCCGACATGGGCGGCATGCTGTTGTCGGGCTCGCCAACCGACTTTGGCAAACTCATCGCCGATGAAACTGAGAAGTGGGGCAAGGTGATCCGGGCGGCTAACATAAAGGCGGAATGACCGCGCCATCCGATAACGTGCCGTTCTGCGAATCTCCCGTTCACCGACTGAGGTCAACATGCGTCTCAAGGACAAGATCGCCATTGTCATTGGCGCCGGCCAATCGCCGGGCGAGGGATTGGGCAATGGCCGGGCCACGGTTTTGCGTTTCGCTCAGGAAGGCGCCAAGGTGATGGCGGTCGACAACAATCTTTCCTCAGCCCACGAAACGGTTACGATGGCGGGCGGAGAATGCGTCGCGTTCGAGGCCGATGTTACCAAGGAGGCGACGCTTGGGGCGATGGTTGAGGCAGCACAGCGGCGTTGGGGGCGAATAGACATTCTTCACTACAATGTCGGCGTGAGCATCGCCGGCGGCGACGCGCCGCTCGACCAGATCACCGAGGCTGCTTTCGACCGGATCGCCACCGTCAATCTGCGCGGCGCCATCATGGCTTGCAAGCACGTCCTGCCGCTGATGCGAGCGCAGCGCGCCGGCGTCATCACCGCCATTTCATCGGTCGCCGCCTGGGAGCAGTATCCCAATGTAGCCTACACGGCCACCAAGGCCGGAATGATCGCCTTCACTCAGCAGATCGCCGTCCAGAACGCGCAATATGGCGTGCGCGCCAATGTGATCTTGCCGGGATTGATGGATACCCCGATGGCAGTTGACACACGAGCGCGCGTCAGCGGCAAAAGCCGGGCCGAAGTGGCCGCCGCGCGCGATGCGCGCGTGCCGCTGCGGCACAAGATGGGGACCGCCTGGGACGTCGCCAACGCGTCTTTGTTTTTGGCTTCGGACGAGGCGAATTTCATCACCGGTGTCGCGTTACCAGTCGATGGCGGAGCGCTTGCTTGCATCAACTAAGCGCCATGCGTGAGCTAAGGAAAGCGCGTGCAGAATTCAGAAACGTTTGACTTTATCGTCGTGGGAGCCGGCAGTGCGGGGTGCGTTCTGGCCTATCGGCTCACTGCGTCCGGTCGCCATCGCGTGCTGCTCTTGGAGGCGGGCCCAAATGACCGGCACCCGTGGCTTCACATTCCGCTCGGCTTTGGCAAGCTGTTCAACAATCGGCGGTTCAATTGGTGCTACGAGACTGAGCCGCAACCGGAATGCCATAACCGAAAGGTCATCGCCCCGCGCGGCAAGGTTCTCGGTGGATCCAGTTCGATCAACGGACTGATCTATATCCGCGGACAGGCGGAAGACTTCAACATTTGGCGGCAACTCGGGAATACCGGCTGGAGCTTCGAGGAAGTACTGCCCTATTTTCGAAAGGCAGAAGACAACGAACGCGGCACGGATCAATTCCACGGCATTGGTGGGCCACTCGCTGTTTCCGACTTATGCGACCGCCATCCTCTCGCTAAGGCGTTTGTCGAAGCGGCGATACAATGCGGGCATCCCCGCAACGACGATTTCAACGGTTCGATTCAAGAAGGCGCGGGATATTACCAGACAACGATGCGCAACGGTGTGCGCTCCTCGACTGCGGCCGGCTATCTCAGGCCGGCGCGGCGCCGCGCCAATCTCAAGGTGGTTTCGCAGGCGCTCGCCACGCGTATTGTGTTCGATGGCCGACGAGCGACCGGCGTAGAATATCTTGTCGGCAACGAAAAATGCCACGCCAGCGCCGGTGCCGAGGTGATTGTCGCCGGCGGCGCGTTCAATTCGCCGCAGCTATTGCAGCTTTCCGGGCTTGGGCCGGCGCCACTCCTTCAATCCCATGGGATCGCCGTAGTCGCCGATGCCCCGGGCGTCGGCGAAGATCTCAACGACCATATTTCAGGCCGCATCATGTTGCGTTGCAAAGAGCCGATCACGCTCAACGATGCGGTGCGCAGCTGGACCGGCAAGCTTACCCACGGCTTGCACTACGTACTTACGCGCCGCGGTTATCTCGCGATCCCGGCGGTCTCGGCAGGATGTTTTCTGCGTGCGCATCCCGCCTCCGCGACGCCCGACTCACAATGCTCGATTTCGCTGTTCTCCGCCCAGACCATTGGCGGCGAGCTGCATCCATTCCCGGGCGTGACCGGAAATTGCGTGTTGCTGCGACCGGAGAGTCGCGGCTATGTGCGCATCAGATCAGCCGATCCGCGAGACGTCCCGGCAATCAACCCGAATTATCTGGCGACACAAAAGGACCGCGACACGATTGTGGCCGGTGTTGCAGCGATGCGCCGTATCTTTCGGGCGCCGGCCATGGCGCGCTATATCGCCGAGGAGATCGAACCGGGCCAGCAATGTGACGACGATGATGGATTACTCGATTTCATCCGCCGCCGCGGCTCGACCACCTATCATCCGGTGGGCACCTGCCGCATGGGGCAGGATCAAAAAGCCGTGGTCGACGAACGGCTACGGGTGCGCGGCTTCAGCAGTTTACGAGTGATCGACGCCTCGATCATGCCGGCGGTCGTTTCAGGAAATACCAACGCAGCCGCAATTATGATCGGCGAGAAGGGTGCAGACATGATACTGGAAGACGCAAAGAGCGGGCATTGAGCGTCAAGCATGGAGCGAAAATTCCGAAGCAGTCGTTTCAGAATGTCCTCGCTGCGCGGCTTCGATTGTTTTTCAGGACTTATCCATTGCATTGTCGGCGACGAGTTCTGCGCCGTTGATGTAGCTTGCGGCGTCCGAGACAGCGAAAACAACGAGATTGGCGATCTCCTCGGGCGTGCCCCAGCGCGTGTCGCGCATGCCCTGATTGCTAGACCATAGCCAGCGCTCGCGCGCGGCATCCTCGGGATTGAGCTGGCGCTTGGCAAGCTCTCGTTCCCATTTGGCGAAACGCTCGGGCGTATTGATGAAGCCCGGTATCACGCAATTGACGCGAATATTGTGCGGCGCTAGCTCGTTGGCGAGCACTTTCGAGAAGCGGATCTCCGCCGATTTCGCTGGACCGGTGCACGTGGATAAGAACGGCGGGTTGAGCGTCATGATTCCGGTCTGGCCGCTCACATTGACGATCCGGCCACCGCCTTGAGCGATCATTATCGGTACCACACGCTGACAGATGCGAAATTGGGCGAAGAAATTGATTGCCATGCCCTCGACCAGTTCCTCATCAGTGACTTCAAGAAATGGTTTGTAGGTCCCCGTGCCGGCATTGTTGATGAGGATGTCGAGGCGGCCAAGTTTCTCGCGAACGATGTGCGGAATCATTTCGATCTGTTCAACCTTGGTCACGTCTAGCGGGTAAGTCTCAATCTTCGCTTGAGTGGTCTGCATGATGTCGTGCGCAGCTTCGGCGAGCGCCGATGCGCGGCGAGCGCAGATGAGCACCTTCACGCCTTCCCGTGCGAGCGCGCGTGCTGTCTCGAGGCCGATTCCCTTGCTTCCGCCGGTGACGAGAGCCGTTTTATTGACGAGACCGAGTTCCATCGCTCTGACTCCTTTCAAGAATTTTCAGCTCGAAAAGCGCAAAACTGCGTGCGAGCGCGGCAAAGCCCTGTTGAAGAAAACTGTTGGGAGCAATCCCACGCTTGAGTGAGAGCTGCCCCATCGTTTTTGATCGCTCGTTTGTGCGCGGCTATGCGGACCATCGGGTCGAGGATATAGTACCGTCGCAAAAGCCTAGAGAACACGACAAGCTACGGACGGAGCAGGCCACGGCCACCAGCTAGGGAGGAAACAAAATGTCGATCACGCGTCGTCAAGCGCTGGGATCAGCCGGCGCAGCCGCTATTGCCGCAAGCAGTCTTGCGAAACCTGCGATCGCAGCAACTGAGCCTATTCGCGTCGGTTATCTGCCGGCGCTCACCGGCCCGTCGTCCTCCACGGGTATCGGCATTAACCGCGGAATTCAATTGGCAGTGCAGGAGATCAACGCGGCCGGCGGCATAAATGGACGACAGCTCGAACTGATCACTCGTGACACTCAGAGCGACCCGACAAAGGCCGTCAATGGAGCAGCCGAACTGACACACGGGCAGAAGGTGAGCGTCGTCTTCGGTCCCGTCAATTCCGGCGAGTCGCTTGCGGTCGTGCCGCTGCTCGCACGTGCCACCACACCGCAGGTCCATCCGTGCTGGGTTGATACTCTGACGGATGCGCAAAAATATCCGATGTGCTTCCGAAACGCGCCAACCAATCAACAGATTGGCGCAGCGGCGAACCGTTATGTGCTGGACGTGCTCAAGCGCAAAAAGGTCGCGGTGATCAGCGACACAACTGGCTATGGTACAGCCTCAGTCAATGCCTATGTGCCGATGCTTCAGGCCAAGAACGCCGAAATCGTCTATCAGGGCAACGTCGACGCCGCCAATCCGGACCTAAAGCCCGAACTTCTGCGCATGCAATCGGCGGGCGCGGAAGCCATCATGCCGTGGAGCGTGAATGCCGGCTTTCTCTCCCGCATCATCAATACGCGCGGCAATATGGGTTGGGACGTGCCAATCGTCGGTCAGACCACGCTCGGTTCGGGTCAGACCAAAGCGTTACTGGAAAAGCCTGAATTCTGGGCGAAGGTCTATCCGAACAATTTCCGCAACGTCTGCTACGGCGCTGGCGGAAAGCTTCCCGAGCGCACCACCGCTTTCGTGGAGCGCCTCAAGACCGCCAAGATCGACATGGGCGACACGCTGTTGTGGTGGATAGCACTCGGTTATGACAGCCCACGGATGATTGCCGAGGCTATGAAGGCCGTCGGCACCGAGCCCGAGCAAATCGTCAGCTACCTCAATAAGCTCAAAGGATTCCCGGGTGTGTACGGCGACATCACGTTCAGCCCGGATCAGCACAACGGCTACCCGGATGAGGAAGTGGTGATGGTCGAGGCTAATTCGCTTAAGGACGGCGCGTTCAACCTGGCTCCTGGCTACAGCTCTTGAGCCGATGGTCGAATCGATCGTCTTAACCGGCGTAGCGATCGGCTGCATCTACGCACTGATCGGCATCACTTATAACGTGATGTTTTCTGCCTCGCGCGTGTTCAGCTTTACCGCAGGCACGCTCGGCATGCTGGGCGGAGTACTGGGTTCTCTGTTCATCGCGCAGATGGGCATGCCCGTGGCGGTCGGCCTTCTGCTTGTATTTGTCGCCGGGGCAGTTTTCGGCATCATCACGGAAATCGTCGCGGTGCGGCCGGTCCTCAAGAGCTTGGACCAGCATCTCTACGTGCTCTCGACGCTCGCGCTGGCACTGTTGGTCCAGCAGTTCACTGCGATCGAATGGGGCACGGAAGCACGGCCGTTTCCCCGCCTGTTCGACGTTGCGCGCGGCGGCTTCGATCAACAATTCTGGTTGCCGATGCTTGCCTGCGTGGCGGTGATTGTCGGGCTGGAACTGCTCTATCGTTATTCGCTGATTGGCCGCGCCTTCCTGGCGATTTCCGAAGATAACTACGCAGCGCGTGCGCTTGGATTGCCGGAACGCAGTTTACGCATGGCAAGTTTTGCGCTTGCAGGCGTGATCGGTGCGCTGGCTGGCTTTGCCGGCGGAGAGATGCTGCTTGCCTTCTTTGGCAATGCGCCGATTCTCACTTTCTATGGTTTCGTTCCGGTCGCGCTGGGTGGAATGGGTAACAATCGGGGTGCAGTGGTCGCCGGCCTTTTGCTCGGGCTGTTTCAGCAAGCCGCAAATTTTCTGGTTGGCGGTATCTTCGCCTCGGTGGCGGTATTTACGGTGTTCATCGTTGTTCTGCTGGTCCGCCCCGAGGGTCTCGCGGGCGCCTCGCTTCAGCGCCGCGTCTGATGGACGCGGCGACAAAATTGCGCCAGAGCCGCGCAAATGCGCTTGGCTCCGCGACCACGTTTGGCGCGACGCTACCCTTCCTGATGCTGCTGATGGTTGGCATGGGGTTTCCGCTGTTTGGCGGTGGCTATTGGGGCGTGATTGCGACCCGCGCCTGCGTCTATTGGGTCTTGGTATCCGGGCTTAATCTGGTCGTCGGATTCGCCGGCCAGGTTGCAATCGGCTGGGTCGCGTTGCTCACGCTTGGGGCTTACACCACGAGCGTGCTCGCAGCCGGCAATGTCACACCAGAATTTCCGCCTTATCTAGCGCTGGCGATTGCGGCCGTGGTGGGCGCTCTGTTTGGTTTAATCATCGGGCTGCCGGCGTTGCGCCTGCGGACCTTCTATTTCGCCATCACGACACTCGGCTTTGCGACCATCGTAACCCAGGTGGCGCTTGCTTGGCAGAGCGTAACCGGCGGCGGGGTGGGCGTTCCCGGGCCGATCTTTCCGGAACCATTCTCCTCGCAATGGGGCTTTTATTATTTTTGTTTCGGATTGGCGGCGATCTGCACTTGGATGACCGCGAATGTGGCGGCTAGCCGGTTTGGCCGCGCGCTGACCGCAATTCGCGACGCCGAGGTGGCGGCGGAAGCGAACGGCATCTCAAAACCCGCTTTGCTGGTTCCAGTATTTTTATTCAGCGGCGCCGTCGCGGCCATATCCGGCGGGCTTTTCGCCTCGTTGCAATCCTACATTACGCCGGACGCGTTCACGCTCGATCTTTCAGTGCTGTTTTTCATCGCCATTCTGATCGGTGGGCGTGGCTCAATTCTCGGACCGGTGCTGGGTACGATTCTCTTGACTGTGCTGCCGGAATTGGCCGCACCGCTGGTCGCGTGGTCTACGTTCCTCTATGCAGCGTTGTTGCTCGTTATCGTGCTTGCAATACCGGGTGGAATTGCCGAACTCCTGGATTTCAAAAACCGTCGACCTCTTGCGAGTGGCCGCGCCATCATCCCGCGGCCGGATCTGCTCAAGTCCTTGCTCGACGTGCCGCAAGATCCCCGCGCCTTGACCCTTGAACAGGTGGCGCTGAGCTTCGGCGGGGTAAAAGCAATCGACGGTCTCGATCTCGAGATTCGGGCGGGTCAAGTGCACGGTTTGATTGGCCCCAACGGCAGTGGCAAAACGACCATCCTCAACGTCATCTCAGGCTATTACGTTCAGCAGCGCGGCGCGGTCAGGCTTAATGGTGCTGCCTTGCCGGTACGCGCACGCCATCGGCGCGCACATTTGCGAATTGCCCGGACCTTCCAAACACCACGCATCGTCGGTTCGGCGTCGGTTCTCGATAATGTCATGATCGGCGGCACCATCGACGGCGAAGGTACTTTCGTCGAGTCATTGCTAGGGTTGCCGCGCCATCGACGCGATGAAGCAATGTTGCGCGCCACGGCCATGCTGGCTTTGGCCGCAGTCGGCTTGGAGCGTCTTGCGCCGGTACGCGCCGATCGTCTGCAGCACAGTGAATTGCGTTTCACCGAGATCGCTCGCGCATTGATGCTGCGTCCTGCTTTCCTCTTGCTTGATGAACCGGCGGCCGGTCTTTCGGCAGAGGAGATCGAGCGACTTGGCGCATTGCTCCTGGCAATCGCCCGGGCGGGCACAGGGGTGCTTGTGGTCGAGCATCATCCCGATCTGATCTTCGATATCTGCCATCACGTTACCGTGCTCAATCTTGGCAGGATGCTGGCAGCCGGTTCTCCGGCCGAAATCCGTTCGCATCGGGAGGTGGTCAATGCCTACCTTGGCGGCTGAACCGCTCCTGCAAACTTCCGGCCTTTGCGCGGGCTACGGGAAAATTCGTGTACTGCGCGATATCGATTTGACGATAGCCGCGGGTGAGATCGTGGCACTGCTTGGTCCCAATGGCGCAGGCAAAACGACGCTATTGCGCGCGATGTCGGGCCTGTTGCCGTGGTCGGGAAACGTGCGCTTTGCCGGTCGCGACCTCGCCGGCGCCAGTCCGCGCAGCATCGTCAAAGCGGGGCTTGCACATGTGATCGAAGGGCATCGGGTATTCACCCATCTTGCGGTTCTCGACAACCTCCTCTTGGCCGGCTACGACCTGCCGCGCGGCGAACGCGCCGCGCGTGTCGAAGAAGTGCTCACGCTTTTTCCCGAAATCGCGGTCAAGCGTCGCGAACGCGCCGCTTCGCTCTCTGGTGGTCAGCAGCAGATTCTGGCGGTCGCGCAAGGCTTGGTCCGACGACCGCAACTACTCATGCTGGATGAGCCTTCCGCCGGCCTCTCGCCAGTATTGGTGGATCGCATTCTCCTCGTCGTGCGCCGCCTGCGCGAGAGCGGGACCGCGGTCCTGCTGGTCGAGCAGCTGATCGAAAAGGCGCTTGCGCTCGCCAATCGCGTATACGCGCTGGCGCGAGGATCAATCGTGCTGGAAGCCAAGACAGATGAGCCTGATTTGCCGCAGCGGCTGGAGCATGCCTATCTGGCGACGACCAAACATACCTCTCAGTCCAGCTGATTTTCATTCGTACATCGGCGGTCGAAGGGCTTTCCAATGAATCTCGGCTTGAAAGACTGAGCCAAGCAGGCGCTAACCCATTGAGCGCAAAGGGGAGGGGAGTTGGACTGGAGGGCGTAGCAAGTGCGTAGCAAGCAGCCTCGATGCGCGATCCCAACAGAGAGCATGTGTGGGGGCGCGTGGCGATAGTGCCTGAAAGGGCGCGCCGCTGTGACTTAAGGGCAACGCCCTGACAATTTTTACAATCTTCTGTCGGGAATGCGATTGACGGCGTTTGGCTCTTGGGCGGACGATGATCGCGCTTCATCGTGCCGGTAGGGGGCCGTCATGTCGAAGCTCTTAGCTCTCCTTCGTGGAAGGCTCGCCGGGACCGTGGGGCTTCTCGGCGAGTTGTTTCCCTTCGATGAAAACAATTAGGCAGTCACTACTAGCCCGCGCCTGGAGCCGACGTTCCCGCGTCGGCGACATCGTGGTCTTCGATGTACTCGGGGCAGCACCTCGTGGCTCGGGTGCCACGGAAGCAGCCGCTCGGGAAGATGTGCGCCGCGCAGCAGAAAGCCTTAGAGCGCCGCATGAGGACTTTGATGGTGAGGCTTTTCTGATCGTACCGGGTTGATGCAAGGACAAAGAGTACATGAGTGACGATGACGAGTTCCGTCGCGTAGCGGAAATCGAACGCGCAGCAAACGGAAAACCAAGTCACCTCCAAATGGACGCGGCATTCTGTGCCCGAATGCATGCGGCCATAACGGAGGGACTAGAAAGAGCGCCGACAGGCGTCATCACCACGCCTGGAACTCAAAACCCCAGATACATCCCAACAGAGCACTGGCCGCTAACCTCCTCGCCGGGCGCAATGGACATTTAGTGGGCGCCTCGTAGCCCCGCTTGCCCTCACTCGCTTGGCGCAGCC
>Ga0126369_10001950_pt1 | contig 14588 bp, 12 predicted proteins | sample PanSoiMetaPlot_1_FD_109646 | JGI IMG/M metagenome (GOLD analysis project Ga0126369, IMG submission 109646) | Tropical forest soil microbial communities from Panama - MetaG Plot_1 | ecosystem: Environmental > Terrestrial > Soil > Tropical forest > Bulk soil | place: Panama | collected 2016-02-17 | reverse complement strand
TCTGCCGCTGACGTATTGCTACGTCCGCTCGACTTGCATGTGTTAGGCCTGCCGCCAGCGTTCGCTCTGAGCCAGGATCAAACTCTCAAGTTGGATGAGAACTTTTCCCGGCTGGTCGTAAACGTTTGACGAGGTCCATCACCTGATCTTTCGATCAGCGATGTACCTTGAAACGTCGACCGCCGATGTCTCTTCCGAAGCCGCCTCTAATGAAGAATTGCTTCTCCACGCGAGAGCGGCACGCAAGGACTCCGCCGTCCACGTTTCTCTTTCTTCCGATTCACTTTTCAAACAGCCCGGGGACCATGGCGGTCCCCACCCTCCGGTGAGCCGGAGAGCCGGCGAAGCCCGCGCATCCGACGACCATCGGATGCCGTTTCACTATTCCAGTGAGGAGCTTCAGAGGCGCGTAATCGCGCCGTGAGCGGACGACGCGCCGATCTGCTGTATATAGGCTTCGCCCCCGCGAATTGTCAACCAAAAACCCCCATTTTCTTGGCGTAGATTGCGTATAGCGTACCGTGCGAGAAGGTATTTCCGGGGCAGCCGAATAAACGAAGTCTTAATCCAAATCACGCCGTACTGAGGCCATATTCCTGCGTCGTCCTTAGGGGACGCACGAGGGACGGAATCACAACGGGGGCTTTCAGCCGCCGTCAATCAGGCTAGTTAGATCGAGTTCGGGGCGCCGTCATTGGACGGCCCATCGACCAACCGGCATCGTGCCGGCCACTGATTTAATCAGTCTGCGGACAGCGACTGGAGCCAGTTAGGTTGCGGGAACCGCCTTCGATCCGAGGCGCAGGGGACGGCGAGCTTGGACCAAACACGGTCGCGCGGCGCATATCGATCGAGGCAAGCCGAGGCCATCGAACTCGGCAATGAGCCTCCGCTGTCGGTCGACGGCGGAACGAGCGGTTATGTCGATCGTCGCCGCGTCTCGGTACAGTGGTTTGCCGGCACGATTCTGACCGCACTTTGCGGCGCTGCTCTCATGGGCGGCGCCGTATTTACGTCGCTCGACGGCGAAACCAATTTCGCAGCGCTGCCCGAACGAGTCGAAGTCGCGCTACGCGGCGCGCTCGGCGTTAGCAGTGATAAAAGCCTCCACAAGAGTGACCGGCTGCCGACCGCAGAAGAGCCGACCTTTGCTCGCCAGGTGATCCGCGTTTCAACAATCAACCGGGTCGGAAACCACGAAGTTGTACGCGTCCGGCCATTCGTGCGCATTGCCGGCAACCTATCGCTCACGGTGTCTGATCTCTCGGCCAACATCCCGCCCTTCAATCCGCAACGAATGCTCGCCGAGTCCGGGCCGGGTGGCACGAAGACGTCGGATGATACCCCGACTGCCGAACCGGACGCCGAAGTCGCATTCGTGATGCGCGACATGGCGCAGATCATGCCGAAACTCAAAATTTCGCTGCTCACGCCAGTCGAGGAAGTCATCGCCCGCGTGCGCGAGGCCGCCGAATGGAGCGACAAAGCGACGAACCAAATGCCGGTTGGCGCGAACATCACCGGGATCAAACTCGCCTATGCAGGCGACGGCGCGGTGGTGGATCCCTATGCAGGATTTGAAGCGCGTATTGTCCCGGAGAACATTACGTTACTGCCCAAAACCACAGCACAGACCACCGGCGGCAACGGGCTCAATGAGAAACTGATCTACGCCAAGAAGGGGGAAAGCGTCGTTAGCATCCTGCGCGATCTGGGAGCCGTGCAGGCCGACGTCGCCGCGATCGCTCGCGTGCTTGGACCTCGCAGTTTCGATGGCGGCATCAAGGAAGGCCAGAAACTGCGTGTGTTGATGGCGCCGGTTCTGGGCGGTCAGAAGCTGCAGCCGATCCGTGTGATCATTGCCAACGATTCAGCTATCGACGCTGTCGTGGCGCTCGCAGATACTGGAAAATATGTTTCGGTCGACGTCAGGAACATAGACACCGAGGTCGCCGATAATTCCGAAGACAGTGATGAAAACGACACCTCGGGAGTGCGCCTTTATCAAAGTGTCTATGAGACTGCACTGCGCAACAGAATCCCCCGCCCGATTATCGAAGACCTGATCCGTATCTACTCCTATGACGTCGATTTCCAGCGCAAGGTGCAGCCCGGCGATTCCTTCGAAGTGCTTTACGCCGGTGAGGAGGAAACGCCCGTTGTCGAGAGCCGCAACGATGTCCTGTTCGCGACACTGACCGTCGGCGGCGAAATAAAGAAGTTTTATCGCTTCCAGTCACCAGATGACGGGCTTGTCGACTACTACGACGAGACCGGCAAGAGTGCAAAGAAGTTCCTCGTCCGCAAGCCGGTTCTGTCCGGTATCATGCGTTCCGGCTTCGGCCTGCGCCGCCATCCGGTGCTCGGTTACACCAAGATGCATACCGGGGTGGACTGGGCGGCTGAAAGCGGCACGCCAATCTACGCATCGGGCAACGGCACCATCGAAAAAGTCGGATGGGAATCGGGGTACGGGAAATACATCCGCATTCGACACAACAACGGATATGAAACTGCCTACGGCCACATGACAGCATTTGCCCGCGGCATGGAAGAGGGCACGCGTGTGCGACAAGGCCAGGTGATCGGTTTTGTCGGCTCTACTGGCCTCTCGACCGGCTCACACCTGCATTACGAGATCCTGGTCAACGGTCGGTTCGTTGATCCGATGCGCATCAAATTGCCGCGTGGCCGCGTTCTGGAAGGCCCAATTCTCGCGAGCTTCGAGCAGGAGCGCGAGCGGCTTGACGGCATCATGGCGCGTAAGCCCGCGCGTGTCGCATCGAGCTCACCGGCGGCGCGGTAGTTTCTATTCCGCTTATTCCCGCACAGGCGGGAATCCAGAAACAAAACTCAATTCACTATTTCACGTCGCTGGATCCCAGCTTTCGCGGGGACAAACGGTTTCGATTACGCTGCCTGCGCGAGCTTGCCGTTGAACGTCAAACCCCGCTTGTCGCCAGAGACCACGACCTTCTCGCCATCTTTGATCGTGCCCGCAAGAATCATTTCGGCAAGCGAATCCTGCACCGATTTCTGGATCACGCGCTTGAGCGGCCGTGCACCATAAGCGGGATCCCAGCCCTTTTCCGCCAGCCAGTCACGCGCGCTTGGATCGAGCCTGATCACGATCTTGCGGTCGTCAAGGAGCTTCTGCAGCCGCGCGATCTGGATGTCGACGATGCGACCCATCTCCGACTTTTTGAGGCGGTGGAAGAGGATAATTTCGTCAACGCGGTTGAGGAATTCGGGCCGGAACGCCGCGCGCACCACCGTCATCACCTGATCCTTGACCGCGTCGGTATCCTGTCCCTCCGGTTGGTTGACCAGAAATTCGGAGCCAAGATTTGACGTCATTACGATCAGCGTATTGCGGAAATCCACCGTGTGGCCTTGGCCATCGGTAAGCCGACCGTCGTCGAGGACCTGCAACAGGACGTTGAACACGTCCGGATGCGCCTTTTCGATCTCATCAAACAGCACGACCTGATAGGGTCTGCGCCGGACCGCTTCGGTAAGAGCGCCACCCTCCTCATAACCGACATAGCCAGGTGGTGCGCCAATTAGGCGCGCGACCGCGTGCCTTTCCATGTATTCGGACATATCGATACGGATCAGCGCGTTCTCGTCGTCGAACAGATATTCGGCCAGCGCTTTGGTCAATTCGGTCTTGCCGACGCCAGTCGGCCCCAGGAACATGAACGAGCCGATCGGGCGGTGTGGATCCTGCAACCCCGCGCGCGAGCGCCGCACCGCAGTTGAAACCGCGCGCACCGCGTCCTGCTGGCCGATCACGCGCTTGGCGAGTTCGTCTTCCATGCGCAGAAGCTTTTCCTTCTCGCCTTCGAGCATCTTGTCGACCGGCACACCGGTCCAACGCGAAACGACCTGTGCCACGTGGTCGGCCGTGACGGTCTCCTCGACCATGGCGCCCTTGGCTTCATCCGCCTCGATCTTTTTTAGCTTTTTTTCCAGCTCCGGAATGCGGCCATAGGCCAATTCTCCGGCGCGTTGGAATTCGCCGCGCCGCTGCGCATTGGCGAGCTCGGCGCGCAGCTGGTCGAGCTCGGTCTTGAGCTTTTGCGCGTCGGAGAGCCTTTCCTTTTCCGCCTTCCATCGGCTGGTCAGGTCGGCCGAACGTTTCTCCAGATCCTTCAGCTCGCCTTCAAGGCGCTTGAGGCGATCCTTTGAGCCGGAGTCTCTTTCCTTCTTGAGCGCCTCCTGCTCAATCTTCAGACGCACGATTTCACGATCAATAGAGTCGAGCTCCTCAGGCTTGGAGTCGACCTGCATTTTCAGCCGCGCCGCAGCCTCATCAATCAGATCGATAGCCTTGTCTGGCAGGAAGCGGTCAGTGATGTAGCGTTGCGACAGGGTTGCAGCGGCGACGATTGCCGAATCTGCAATTCGCACGCCGTGGTGCTGCTCGTATTTGTCCTTCAGCCCGCGCAGAATTGAGATGGTATCCTCGACCGTCGGCTCGGACACGTAGACCGGCTGGAAGCGGCGCGCCAGTGCAGCGTCCTTCTCGACGTGTTTCTTGTATTCATCAAGCGTCGTCGCGCCAATGCAATGCAATTCACCGCGCGCCAGCGCCGGCTTGAGCAGATTGGATGCGTCCATCGCACCATCGGCCTTGCCCGCACCGACAAGAGTGTGCATTTCATCGATGAACAGGATGATGCCGCCGTCCGAAGACGTTACTTCCTGCAAGACTGATTTAAGCCGCTCTTCGAATTCGCCGCGATATTTCGCGCCGGCAATCATGGCACCGAGATCGAGCGCGAGCAGGCGCTTGTCCTGGAGGCTTTCCGGCACGTCACCGTTGACGATGCGGAGTGCAAGCCCTTCGACGATCGCGGTTTTGCCGACGCCAGGTTCGCCAATGAGCACAGGATTGTTCTTGGTCCGCCGCGACAGCACCTGAATCGTACGACGAATCTCCTCATCCCGCCCGATCACCGGATCCAGTTTGCCTTCTCGCGCAGTTTGCGTGAGATCACGAGCGTATTTCTTCAGCGCATCGTAAGCGTTCTCGGCGGACGCGGTATCGGCCGTGCGGCCTTTGCGGAGCGCATTGATGGCAGCATTGAGCTTTTGTGGCGTCACGCCGGCTTTGGCAAGAATCTTTCCTGCCTCGCTGTCCTTCTCCAGGGCGAGAGCAAGTAAAAGTCGCTCGACAGTGACGAAGCTGTCTCCGGCTTTTTCGCCGGCCTTTTCCGCAGTGTCGAATACGCGCGCCAGCGCCGGATCGAGGTAAATCTGCCCGGCACCGCCACCGCTGACCTTGGAACGCTTGGCGAGCGAGGCTTCGACGGCCTGCAAGGCCTGACGAGATTGTCCGCCGGATCGGTCAATCAGACCCGCCGCCAGACCTTCCGGATCGTCGAGCAGGACTTTAAGGAGATGCTCGGGGGCAAACTGCTGATGGCCCTCGCGTGCGGCCAGCGACTGAGCAGATTGGACAAACCCGCGCGCACGGTCGGTGTATTTATCGAAATTCATGTGTCACTCCACGCGGCCCATGAAGGCGCCGGAAACAGGCGGACCCCTGTCAGGCGGTCCGCCTTGTACTTTATGTGGGGGCTTTTCTTGCCCTTTGTAGGGCCCGCTTGCTTGTTATAGGTCAGCGTTAACGCTTTTTGGATGCCGGCTGAGAAATAAATGATATCTGAACCTGCTTTGATTCGTGCGATTTACCGATATCCGGTCAAAGGGCTTTCCCCTCAGGCGCTCAAGCAAACGTACCTTCAGGTTGGTCAAACCATCCCCGGTGACCGGCTATACGCCATCGAAAATGGGCCTTGTGGCTTTGACCCGGCAAAGCCCGGCTACTTTCCGAAACAGCGCTTCTTGATGTTGATGCTCAACGAGCGCCTGGCGTCTTTGCGCACTCGTTTTGACGAGGACAGTCACACGTTGGCGATCCAATCGGATGGCCGCGAAGCGGCGCGCGGAGATTTGCGCACCAGGGAAGGCAGGCTGGCAATTGAGGCGTTCTTCCGCCGTTTCATGCCGAGAGAACTTCGCGGTCCGCCTAAAGTGCTTTACGGCGAAGGTCACAGTTTTTCGGACGTGGCGAGGAAGGTGGTTTCGATCATCAACCTGGCTTCGGTCGCTGCGATCGAGAATGCTGTTGGTGCCCCGGTCGATCCGTTGCGCTTCCGCGGCAACATCTATGTCGCCGGTTGGCCGGCCTGGCACGAATTCAGTCTTGTGGGGAACACACTCAGGATCGGCGATACCGCACGGCTCAAAGCGGTCAAGCGCATCCAGCGCTGTGCTGCGACCGACGTCGACCCCGACACCGGCGTCCGAGATATGAGCATTCCGCGTACACTAATGGAAAATTTCGACCACACCGATTGCGGCATCTACGCCGAGGTGGTCCGGAGATGTGGCGATCGGCAGTGGTGTTGAGGGAGGACCGCCATAATCAAACGCCCCGCTCGTTCGAGCGGGGCGTACTGCTTCGAGCAAGGACTGCAATCAGCCGCCGGGCAGGACGTAGGCGCTGATACGGCCGGCCGGGTAGACCGACTCTGCAACGGTATGATTGTGATTGCCCGAGACGATGATCGGATTGCCGTTGGGGTCCACGCCGCTAACGACGCCAACGTGGCCGCCCCCACGGCGGCCCATCACCGCAATAGCTCCGACTTGCGGTCCGCTCACGCGTGTTCCGTAGCGCGCATAGGCGCTGGCGAGATTGCCGCCACCGGCGTGGCCGGTCCGCTTGAGCACCATGTCCATGAACGCGCCGCACCACAGGCTGCCGCGTCGGGTCGGGTTGGTACCGATATATTTTCGGGCCTCGGAGACCAGCGCGTTGCTGGTGAGGCCGCCATAGGCTGAATTCGAATGCGCCTGCGCCCGGGCGCGCGCGTAGGCCATTGATTGCCGACCACGGCGGCGCCCGCCATCAACAGTGTCGGTGACGATGGTATTGCCCGCCCAAGTTCCATTGAACGAAAAACGCGTGTCATGGTCGGCGCCGAGCGTCTGAAGTTGAGCTACTGTTTGCGCGGCCTGCGCCGCACTTTGTCCGTAATGGCGGACAGGTTTTGCCAGGGCTGAAGTCGCAAGCGCTGCAATTGCCGAGCACAACACAACGGTCGCCCGTCTTGTTTTAACAGTCATTGATTAGTCCCCTTAGCTATTCAAGCAATACGCTCGACCCCTATAGACTCAGGGCAAAGCGCGACGTTCAAACGCCGCCCACATATGGCAATTTCGTGATCATTGGAAGGTTATTTCCGGAATGCATAGGTGATATTCCATTGGAATAACGGCCTGACTTAAAAATATACGCTAATCACTTGTAGCGTTTACTTAGTAAGTAAAAATATTACTTGTATTTCTTTATATAATACTCAGAGCAATAGAACTCCCGCCCTGCAACACAGTTAAAGTTCCAGTATGCAGGAAACTTTCGCGCGCACGAAATTTAGCGAGTTAAAGACGCCCCAGCCTCAGCTTTTCCGGCTGAGCAGAAAAACCGCTTGTTCCCCAAACAGATTCCAGAACCACCAGGGCGCATTGAGGCGGAGCGGCGAACCCCAGGCATTCAGCGCTACTGCCTTTTCCATCCTGAGCCCGATCTCGGTGCAGAGCAGGCGGAAATCCTTGATGGTGCAGTGGTGGATGTTGGGCGTGTCGTACCAGCTGAACGGCAGGATATCCGTGCGCGGCATATGACCCGCAAACAGCAGCTGCAACCGCACCTGCCAGTGGCCAAAATTCGGGAACGAGACGATGGCATGCTGCCCGATGCGCAGCATGTGCTCGAGCACAGCGCGGGGGTGGCGTGTGGCCTGCAGGGTCTGCGAGAGGATGACATAGTCGAAGGCATCGTCCGGGTAGTCGGCAAGATCGGTGTCGGCGTCGCCCTGGATCACGGCCAGCCCCTTGGCCACGCATTGGTTCACACCTTCCCGCGACAATTCGATGCCGCGACCATCGACACTACGGGTTTCGCTCAGCAGGCGCAGCAATTCGCCGTCGCCGCAGCCGACGTCGAGCACCTTGGCGCCGCGCTCGACCATCTGCGCAACGAGCACCAGGTCGACGCGGGCACCGCCATGCGTATTGGCGGCCGTGAGGTTTGTATCTTCGCGGGACAACATAGTTCAGCTCTTGGGATCAAGGCCGCGCGACCTGCCGGCGCCATCGAGGAAGCCGCGCACGATCGCAAACAATTCCGGCTCTTCAAGCAAGAAAGCATCATGCCCTTTGTCGGTCGTAATCTCGGCGAACGAGACCCGTGCGCTCGCCGCGTTGAGCGCATGCACAATTGCGCGCGATTCCGGGGTCGGGAACAACCAATCGCTGGTGAACGAAATCACGCAGAATCGCGTCGGTGTTCCCTTGAAAGCGTTGGCCAAGGTCCCGTCGTAGTCAGCGGCCAAGTCGAAATAGTCCATTGCGCGCGTGAGATACAGGTAGGAATTGGCATCGAAGCGCTCGACGAATGAAATCCCCTGGTGGCGCAAATAGGATTCGACCTCAAAATCCGCATCAAATGAGAAAGTTGGATTCGCCCGATCCTGGAATTTGCGGCCGAATTTCCGGTGCAACGCCGCGTCGGACAGATATGTGATGTGCGCACCCATGCGCGCGACTGCGAGACCGCGGCGCGGATTGGTTTGCTCCAGCAGATAACGGCCGCCACACCATTCCGGATCGGCCATGATGGCCTGACGACCCACCTCATGGAATGCGATGTTTTGCGCTGAGTGACGGGTGGCACAGGCAATCGGCAGCGCGCAGTAAACGCGCTGCGGATAGCTTGCCGCCCATTGCAGGACTTGCATGCCACCCATCGATCCGCCGGCCACCGCGAATAATGAGTCTATACCGAGATGATCGAGCAACATGGCCTGCGCGCGCACCATGTCGCGAATGGTGATGACGGGAAAATCCAGGCCCCAGGGTTTTCCGGTCTTTGGATCGATCGACGACGGACCGGTGGTACCCATGCAGGCACCCACTACGTTCGGGCAGATGACGAAATAGCGACCGGTGTCGATCGGCTTCCCGGGCCCAACCATCGTTTCCCACCACCCGGGCTTCTTGGTAACCGGATGCACGCTCGCGACATGCTGGTCCCCGGTGAGCGCGTGGCAAATCAGCACCGCGTTGGAACGCGCCGCATTGAGCGAACCATAGGTCTTGTATGCGATCTGGCAGGGTGCCAATTCGACCCCAGCATCGAGCTTGAGCGGTTTGTCGGCTCCAAAATGCGCAACGAGCGAGTCACGTGGCTGGTCCGCTTCGCGCGGAGCATCCACGGCCTCCTGCACACTGGTCAGATCGACTTCATCCATATCGCTTGTGCGCTCCCGGCGATTACCCGCGTCGCGAGCCGAATAGTAAGAGTAGAGGTTTACTGTCAACCTAGCAGGCTCCCGTCAACGTTTTCTTTGATTTCGGGCCCCGGCCCACCTATCAATGCCGTCATGGCTAAGCGACCCGAAACAGCCTCATTGGCCGATCTGCGCATGGAGATCGACCGCCTGGATGAGGCCATGCACAAGCTTCTGATCGAGCGCGGTGAAATTATCGACCGCCTGATAACGGTAAAACGCAGCCAGGAAACCGGTTCATCGGCGTTCCGCCCCGCCCGCGAAGCGGAAATGATGCGCCGACTGGTTAATCGTCATAAGGGAATTCTGCCGCTCGACACCGTCGAGAGTATCTGGCGCGTCATCATCTCGACCTTTACCTTTGTGCAGGCGCCATTTTCCGTGCATGCCGATCTGTCTGCGGGTGACGCGCTGATGCGGGACTCGGCCCGTTTTCACTTCGGCTTCACAGTGCCGTTCGTCCCGCACATGGGCGCTGCGGGAGTGGTCGCGGCCGTATCAGCCTCCAAAGGCGATCTTGGCCTTGTACCCGCCTTTGATGTGGCTTCGGCCGGTGCCTGGTGGAACGCCCTTGAATTCGACGCCGCGCCCAAGATCATTGCTCGGTTACCCTTCGTCGAGCGTCCCGACCACCCGGCCGCCTTGCCCGTGTTTGTGCTCTCCAGGGTCGCGCCCGACGCCATGGCGACCGAAGCCGCTGTGTGGAGTATTCGCGTCTCCGGTTGGGGCGCCGGCGCTGCGCAAGCTTTGTCTGCCCTTGCCGATTTCATCGCTGTACCTGACCGGGCTTTCGATGGCGCAGCCCTGCTGGTCACATTGCCTCAAGGCGCCAAGCCTGAAACGATCAATGCGGCGTTGATTAAGGCTAGCGCTACAGTGCGCTCAGCGGCCCTCGTCGGGAGCCACGCAACCCGCTATACGGTTGCCGCCGATAAGGTCTGATTGTTCGGAAAACCGTCAATGACTGCGAACCGCCCGCAACCGCGTCTCGGCGTGCTTGATATTGCCCCTTACGTTCCGGGCAAGAGCACGGCGCATGGCGTTGCAAAAGTGTTCAAGCTCTCCTCCAACGAGACACCGTTGGGTCCGAGCGCGAACGCTATTGCAGCCTATCGCGCAGCTGGCGAGCACCTCGAGGATTACCCTGATGGAGCGGCTTCGGAATTGCGCAACGCGATTGGCGCAGCCTTCGGACTCGATCCCGATCGGATCGTTTGTGGCGCCGGCTCCGACGATTTGCTCAATCTGCTCGCGCGCGCCTATCTAAGCGACGGCGACGAGGCAATCTATACAACACATGGTTTTCTGGTTTACCCGATAGCAACCACGGGCACCGGAGCAAAAGCAATTGCGGCGCCGGAAAAGAATTTCACAGCGGATGTAGACGCCATTCTTAAGGCGGTGTCGCCGAAAACTAAAATTGTGTTTCTCGCAAATCCGAACAATCCGACGGGAACTTACATTCCGTTCGACGAGGTAAAGCGGTTGCGCAGGGGGCTGCCGCCACATGTGTTGCTTGTGCTCGACGCCGCTTATGCGGAGTACGTGCAACGCAACGATTACGAGTCCGGTATCGAGCTGGTCGCGACCACGGAAAATGTAGTGATGACCCGCACCTTCTCGAAAATTTATGGACTCGCGGCGTTGCGGCTTGGCTGGATGTATGGGCCCGCACACGTGATCGATGCGATCCATCGCATTCGCGGCCCGTTCAATGTCAATGGGCCGGCGATCGCGGCCGGGGTCGCAGCCATTCGCGACACTGCGCATGTGGAGAGAGCACGCGGGCATAATACGCGTTGGCTTGCCTGGCTCAGCGATGAAATCAGCAAGCTTGGCCTGGCAGTAACGCCAAGCGCGGCGAACTTCGTGCTCATTCATTTCCCGGAAACCAAAGGCCGCACCGCCGGGGACGCCGATGCCTTTCTCACCCGGCGCGGACTCATCTTGCGGCACGTCGGCGCCTATAAGCTTCCGAACGCCTTGCGTATGAGCGTCGGCACAGAGGAAGCAAACCGGCTGACCCTGCAGGCACTGAAAGAATTTCTGGGGAAGGCGGCGTGAGCAACGAGACCACTTTGTTCAATCGACTGGCCCTGATCGGTATGGGGCTGATCGGTTCATCAATTGCACGCGCCGCCCGCGCTCAGGGTGCTGCGCGCTCGATTGTAGCCACGGCGCGCTCACCCCAGACGCGTCGGCGAGTTGCGGAACTCGGCCTTGCCGACCAGGTCGTCGAAAGTAATGCCGCTGCGGTCGAAGGCGCCGATCTCGTCATCGTCTGTATTCCGGTCGGCGCTTGCGGCGGTGTTGCCAAGGAGATCGGACCACATCTTGCACCCGGTGCCATCGTCTCTGACGTCGGCTCGGTGAAGGGCTCAGTCGTGCGTGATATGGCGCCCTCCTTGCCGAAGTCGGTGCATTTTGTCCCGGCGCATCCCGTGGCGGGAACCGAATATTCCGGCCCGGATGCGGGGTTCGCGGAATTGTTCGTGAACCGCTGGTGCATCCTCACGCCGCCGAAAGGCGCGGACCCCAAAGCAGTGCGGAAGCTCACAGAATTTTGGCGGGTACTCGGCGCTAACGTGGACACCATGGACGCGGACCACCACGACCTGGTGCTTGCCATCACCAGTCATCTGCCGCATTTGATCGCCTACACCATCGTTGGCACTGCCGACGAACTGCAGACGGTAACGCGTTCGGAAGTGTTGAAATTTTCCGCCGGCGGATTCCGCGATTTTACTCGTATCGCCGCCTCCGACCCGACAATGTGGCGCGACGTGTTCCTGGCTAACAAGGACGCGGTCCTGGAAATGCTCGGTCGCTTCAACGAGGACATCTCGGCGCTCACCAAGGCGATCCGTAAAGGTGATGGCGAGGCGCTTTTCGAGCAGTTCACCCGCACGCGCGCGATCCGCAAGGGTATCGTCGAGATCGGGCAGGATTCGGCGGCGCCGGATTTTGGCCGGCCACACCCGGATCTCAACAAGCCACTGCCGAAGCCCTACGCCGGCGCTGAAGACTAATAGTGGCTAAAAAAGTGCCGGCACGCTCCCGATCGGAATGGGCCCGAGAAATGCCGACCCATCGGTAAAGCGCAACGGCAGCGCCACCGCGCGCTTGCCTTCGAGTGTGGTCTGCTCGCCGAGCAGATTGATCCCAAATGAAATGTTGGCGCCCGCCTGCTGCCGCGCCACATCACCCAGCCCTGGCGCCAGCCGATCAAGTGCGCCGGCGAGCCTGTCCATGCTTGGCGAGGCTTGCACTCTCTGTTGCACGCCGAGTGCGGCCAGAAGCTGATCGAGTTCGGTCACGATAACCCGCAGTTCGCCCTCAAGCCGACCGTTGGCATTGATCCACAACGTGCCGCTACCGGTCGCACGGATATCGCCTTGCTGCACCCGCGCTTTTGTAATGTCGATGCGGCCATCTGCTGCCTGCATTTCGCGGAAGCGCGCGGGCCATGGTTTGGGCGAAAAATCATTCAGGCCACGAAGCACAGCCGTAACATCGGCGTCGATTGGTAGAGCCGTCGCCTGGTGCAACGTCGGCGCGGTCGCATGATTGAGTAGCAGCGCGATCTCGATCGCCGGTTTGTCAGCAGCAGAACCCTCGGCTATCCGCCCGTGAATTTCGATGCGCTTGGCACGCAACAAGCTTTGCCGCGCCGCACCTTCTGTGCGTTCGACCGACGGTTGATCAACAACGAGCGACACACGTTCCGGAGCTGTTGGCGTACCGCGCACGCTCGATTGCGCCAGCTTCCAGTCGGCGGCGATATCCGGTGGCTTTCCCGGCTCGCCCGCAGTCAGTGGCCCATGGAATTCGCTAATCAGCAGCCCAGGCTGGTAGACTTGGGCCGCTACCATCAGACCGTCGGTCTTGACTTCAATCGGCGGTTGGCTGCTGTGGAACAAGGCCGAAGGCCGGTCGCAATTGACCTCGATGCGAAAGGGGTAGCCGGCAACGGACTCCGATCCACAACTATAAATGCGCCCCGCCTTCGCCTCGCGCTCGCGCCAGCCATCGATCGCCACCTCCGCCTTGCCAGCGGCAAATTTCCAAAAGGCGGTCCATCCGGCAATCAGCGCCAGCACTGAAAAAAGCAGAATCGTATATCGAAGCCCTGCCCGGCGGCGCGATTGCAAAGTGGCCGAATTGCCGTTCATGCGAATTCAAAACCTGCCGAATGCGGCGTTTCTACGCCGCGATGGGTTGCACGAGGCTCGGCCGCCTGTTAGGCGAACGCCATTCGCCGGCCCGCCTTACCGCCGCGGTTTCCCCCCATCACGATGAACACACGTCCCGATCAAAGCAAGGAGGAGCTCTGGGTCTTCGCCTACGGCTCGCTGATGTGGCGACCGGGTTTCGACTATCTCGATCGCCGCAACGCGCGCCTGCTTGGCGCGCACCGAGCGCTTTGCGTTTATTCTTTCGTGCACCGTGGTACTCCGGAGAAACCAGGCCTGGTATTCGGCCTTGATCGCGGCGGCAATTGCCGCGGCATCGCCTATCGGATATCGCGCGGGAAGCGATTCAAAACAATTGAGTACTTGCGCGCACGCGAACAGGTCACGCTTGTGTACCGCGAAACCTGGCGAAGAGTTTGGCTCGATGACGATCCGCAAAAAAGCGTGCACGCACTTTGCTACGTTGTCGATCGAGGACACCGGCAGTATGCCGGACGATTGAACTTGACCGAACAGCTGCACTACGCCCGGCAGGGTCATGGCCGTTCGGGTGCCTGCCGCGATTACGTGCTCGCAGCAGTGAAAGAATTGCAAAGACTTGGAATTCGGGACGTTCAATTGAATAAGCTGGCCGAACAGCTCAAAGGCAGCCACCAATCGGCCACCGAAACAAGCCGTTAATGCTTCAATGTCGCTCGCCCCTCTGCGACCAGGCGTGCCGTCGCCGTTTCGATATCGTTTTGCAGCCGCTGAAAAAACTCTTCCTTGGCGAGCCCCGGCGGGATCGGATCCAGAATCTCGGCCACCACTGTGCCCGGGAATCGGAGCAACGACCTGCGCGGCCAGAACAAGCCGGAATTAAGCGCAATTGGCACACAAGGTACTCCCTCAGCCGCATAAAGATGGATAACCCCGATTTTGTAGCGAGGCTTGGCCCCGGCCGGCCGTCGTGTTCCTTCCGGGAAAATGATGAGTTGGCGATTGTCGGCAAGTTCGATGCGGGCGCGTTCGATCATGGCAGCGAGAGCTT
>Ga0126369_10001949_pt1 | contig 14594 bp, 13 predicted proteins | sample PanSoiMetaPlot_1_FD_109646 | JGI IMG/M metagenome (GOLD analysis project Ga0126369, IMG submission 109646) | Tropical forest soil microbial communities from Panama - MetaG Plot_1 | ecosystem: Environmental > Terrestrial > Soil > Tropical forest > Bulk soil | place: Panama | collected 2016-02-17 | reverse complement strand
TTTGGCGCGATGCCGCGCAAATAGAACAAGGCGAATCCAAAGGGCGGATGCATGAAGCTCGTTTGAATATTCGCGCAGATGAGGACGCCGAACCAAATGAGGTCGATACCCAGTTTGTCGGCCGCTGGCGCGAGCATCGGGATAATAATGAACGCGATTTCAAAGAAATCGAGGAAGAACGCAATCAGGAAGATGAAGGCATTTGCGAAGACGAGAAAGCCGATCGATCCACCCGGCAGCGAAGTGAGCAGGTTCTCGATCCACACTTTGCCGCCGACACCCTGGAAGACCAGACTAAAGACCCGCGCGCCGATAAGGATATAAACCACCATGGCTGTAATGCGCATGGTGGATGCCATGCCTTGATAGAGCAGCGGCCATGTCAGAGTGCCGTAGGACCAGGCGAGTGCGATTGCGCCCACCACACCCATGGCGCCGGCTTCCGTTGGTGTGGCGAGACCCATAAATATTGTCCCAAGCACCAGGAAGATGAGTCCGAGGGACGGGATCATTCCCCGCATGCATCGTTTCCAAAGTTGCCAGCCTTGCAGCGTGCGTGCTTCTTTCGGGAGCGCCGGCACGCTATCCGGCCAAACGATGCTGACGATCAACACCCAACCACAAAACAGCAGCACTTGAATGATGCTTGGCCCAATAGCGCCGGCGTACATATCGCCGACAGACCGGCCCATTTGGTCGGCCAAAACAATCAGCACCAGCGAAGGCGGGATAAGTTGCGTAATCGTGCCCGATGCCGCAATCACGCCCATGGTATGGCGGACTGAGTAGCCGTATTTGAGCATCGGCGTCATCGAGATTACGCCCATCGCGATGACCGAGGCTGCTACAGTTCCGGTAATCGCGCCGAGAACGGCGCCGACAAAAATCACCGCATACGACAGGCCACCACGTACCGGTCCGAACAATTGGCCGAAAGAGTCGAGCAAGTCTTCGGCCAGGCCACATCGTTCAAGAATGGCACCCATAAAAGTGAAGAACGGGATCGCCAGCAGCAGATCGTTTGAGATGATTCCGAACAGCTGGTACGTCAGGTTGCCGAGAAAATCAGGACGGATCAATCCGAATTCGATACCAAGAAATCCGAAAAACAGGCCGGTTGCCGCAAGAGAGAATGCCGCCGGATATCCGATGAGCATGAAAATAATCATGCCCGCAAACATCAAGGGCGCGAGATTGTCGGCGATCCAGGTCATTGCAGCGGCTTTTCGTACTTGAACTCGGCGTCGATCACGTGCTCAAGCGCGGCGATGCGCTTGATGATTTCTGAAACACCTTGTAGGCCCATCAAAAAGAATCCAACCGGCAGGAGCAGTTTCACTGGCCAACGGATCAAGCCGCCCGCATTCGATGATGCTTCGTTGATGTTCCAGGATTCGACGAACCACGGCCATGTGAAGTAGGTGAGAATCACGCATATCGGCAGCAAGAATAAAATTCCGCCGATAATATCGATCCAGATTTGCGTGCGCTCCGACGCGAGCATGCCGTAGAAAAGGTCAACGCGTACGTGCTCGTTCATTTTGAGCGCGTACGGCGCGCCGAGCAGCACCATTCCAGCAAACATGTACCACTGGATTTCAAGCCAGCCGTTCGAGCTCTCACTGAAGACATAACGGCTTGCTGCATTGCCGGCACTGACCACGGCTGCCAGCAAGACCAGCCAGTTCGCGACGACGGCCAATTGCGAACTTAACCAGTCGATCCCTCGACTGAGCGAAAGCAGAACCTTCACACCCTCTCCCCACGGGCAGCCTAGGAAGCGTCCCAGCCGCCAGCAAACGTATCCCCCCGGACCTCGGCCCTGCACAATTGGGACCAAGGCAACCACCTAATCCGATGCTGGCATAAGGCGTCAATGGAGAATTTGGTCGAAAGACGCCCATCGCTTTGGTCCCGGGGCGCCAGTTCCGCCATTTGGAGGGCTAAAACTAGTGGATAACGACCCCCTGAGCTTCAATTAACTCGGCAGGGTTGCAAAAGCCGCCAGCCTGTGGGTTGTGGAGCTAGCCGCCAGTTGTACTCATATGACGCGGCAACACTGATTTCTGGTGCTGGCGATCGATAATAAAATCGTGTCCCCTCGGTTTGCGGCCGATCGCTTCATCGATCGCGGTTTGCAATAACTCATCGTCTTCCGACGCACGCAGGGGCGCACGCAAATCGGCGGCGTCATTCTGACCCAGACACATGTATAACGTGCCGGTGCAAGTGATACGCACGCGATTGCAAGATTCACAGAAATTGTGGGTCAGCGGAGTGATGAAACCCAGTCTTCCCCCGGTTTGCTTCACCCGCACGTAACGTGCCGGGCCCCCGGTCCTGTAGTCGGTCTCATCAAGGGTGTATCGCTCGGCAAGTCGACCACGAACGATCGACAAAGGCAGATATTGGTCGAGACGCGATTCATCGATATCGCCGAGTGGCATCACCTCTATAATAGTGAAATCCATCCCGCGCCCGTGTGCCCATTCGAGCAAATCGCCGATCTCGTACTCATTTACGCCTTTGAGAGCGACGGCATTGATTTTGATTTTCAATCCCGCGGCTTGTGCGGCATCGATGCCCGCAAGAACCTTATCGAGCTCCCCCCAACGCGTAATGGCGCGGAACTTGACGGCATCCAAAGTATCAAGCGAAACATTGATGCGCTCGATACCGTTTGCTCTAAGCTCCGAGGCATATCTCTGAAGTTGCGAACCATTGGTCGTTAGCGTGAGCTCTTTGAGGGCACCCGTCTTGAGATGGCGGGATAGCGAAGTAACGAGAGTCATGATGCCGCGTCGTACCAGCGGCTCGCCGCCGGTCAGGCGCAACTTGTTTACGCCTCTTGCGATGAATGCGCTGCACAGCCGATAGAGTTCCTCAAGGCTCAAGAGGTCGGCCTTCGGCAGGAACGCCATATGTTCCGACATGCAATAAACGCAGCGGAAATCGCACCGGTCGGTCACCGAGACACGCAGATAGGTAATGGCGCGCTGGAACGGATCGATCAGCGCGCCCGACTTCACTGTACCGCCGTTCAATTCAATCGTTGGGTTGGCGTTAAGCGATGCCATCATTCATCCCTGGCTGACGGGCTTTTGCCCGCCATCCCAGTCATATAAGGCTTCCAGCTGATAATGGCCATTGCGCCGCGAAGCCTCGTGTGGGGCCGCGAACGCTGGCAAATTCAGCAGGGACGCCGCGCTGAAGGGAACTTGATGAGTTACTGCCGCGTCGGCGGTGGAGTGGTTGGCCAGGCCGAAGCCGGCTGCGCAGGTGATGCTGCCGTAGGTGCCGTTGCTGCCGTTGCTGCCGTTGCCGGAGCGGCAGCAGCCGTCGGGCGCGCTGCCGGCCTTTTCGCTGTCGGCCTTTTGCCGGCCGGTTTCTTGGCGACCTTTGCTGCGGGCTCTGCCGCCGTGAGTTCGACGACCACAGGATTGGGCCTCAATCTGGGCGGGTCGCCTGTCACCCGAATCACCTCAAGTCTTTCCGATTCCGGCTGGAAGCCGCTAAGCGAAAATGTCACCGTCATCGGGGTGTCGACGGGCAGTGCCAGCGTGCAAGGCGTCCGGCAAATTTGTCCGTTGGACGCTTTGGCTTCGGCGCCGGGCGGCTCAGACTCCAGGCTAACAGAGTCGAGAGACGGGCCCGGCTTAAGACTGTCAAGGCTCATCCAATCGGGGGTCGAGCACGCCGCGAGAGCAAGCGCGCCACCCAAACCCAGCAAAATTCGATAGATCATCTTAACCACCCACCCGCGCGACTTGAGGTCGCGTCGCCCTTGGTAAGGATACGGGCGCGGTCACTTGCGCGCAACACATTGCGGGGCATTAACCTCACGATTTTTTATCATATTTCTGCCCGCAGGCGTCAAATTGCGGATGAAATAGCGGCAACCGATGCCGGCAGTTCAGCAAAGTGGCTGATGACGCGATCAGGATCAAATTCTGCGATAGGCCGTTCGTTATATCCAAAATCCACGGCAACGATCGGTACCCCGGCCGCGCGCGCGGTGCGGATATCAGTGATTGAATCGCCGATCATAATTGCATCTTGCAACATTCCGCCCGCGACAGCGACGGTACGCCGGAGAGCTTCCGGATCCGGCTTCTGAATGCCGAACGTATCTTGCCCACAGATCGCAGTGAAGCGATCGCGAAGCTTAAGTTTTTCAAGCAAAAGCACCGAGAGACGCTCAAGCTTGTTTGTGCAAACGGCGAATCGGCAGCCGCGCGATGCAAGTACATCGAGCGCGTCCATGAGGCCCGGGAAGGGAAGTGATCGGTCGGCTAGGTGCTCCGAATAGTAGGCTGTAAAGTCGGCGAATAATTGCTCGAGCTTCTTCGGTGCCGCGACATGCCCTCCGGCTTCGATGGCGCGTGCGATCATTACTTTTGCGCCGCCCGCGATCAAACTGCGGGCCGTGTTGAAAGGCACCGGTGGCAAACCTTCCCGCGCGAAAATCACATTAAGGGTGGCGACGAGGTCAGGAGCCGTATCAATCAGGGTGCCGTCAAGATCAAAGACAATGGTAAGGGCGGCCATAGATGGATCGCTAACTTTGGTTCTGGAAGGTTGCAAGACCGGTTTAATGTCGCGTCGAGCTGGACCGATTTTCGGCTATCCAGGCAGTACGATCGGGGCTAGATAGGCATGACGTTAGAATCCTCAATTCAACTGGTCAGCCGGTATCGATGAACGCAGATGCACAGAAACGCGCAGCCGCCGCTCGCGCCGTCGAATTTGTGCGTCCGGGCATGCGGCTCGGACTCGGTACCGGGTCGACGGCGAAACATTTTATAGAGTTGATTGGCGAGCGAGTTCACTCCGGTCTCGATATTGTCGCCGTGCCGACGTCTGAAGTGACGTTTGCCGATGCGAAGCGGTGCGGCATTCCCCTGACAACGCTGGACGAAGCGCCAGCGCTTGACCTGACTGTGGACGGTGCTGATGAAATCGGCCCCGGCCTTTGCCTGATAAAGGGCGGTGGTGGCGCGCTGTTGCGGGAAAAGATTGTCGCGGCAGCCTCCGAGCGTATGATCGTGATCGCAGATCAAAGTAAATCGGTCGAGCAGCTGGGTCATTTTCCTTTGCCGATTGAAGTAAGCAACTTTGGCCTGGCCGCTACAATGCGGGCTTTAAAGAAAGCCATCGAGGGGGTTCAAAAGTCCGGTCCGTTGACGCTGCGGCGCCGCAAGGACGGCCTTGCTTTTGTCACGGATGGCGGTCACTGGATCCTAGATGCCGCGCTTGGCCGGATTGACGATCCGGTTGCTTTGGCGCATGCGCTTTCCGGTGTTCCTGGGGTGATGGAGCACGGCCTGTTCATTGGCCTCACGCGGATGGCCATTATTGCCGGGCCAGACGGCGTAAAGATTGTCGAAGGGACCTGAAATACCAAGATGGAGTTTCGAAGATGAGGTTCGTTGAGTGGATTAAATCCAGTGTCAGGGCGATTGGATTCGCTGCGATATTGATCGCGCTCATCCCGGAGGCGCTCGCCCAACAACCATCGGTCGCGGCCATGACGACCGCCAGGGAAATCATCAAGACGACCGGCGCAACCGCGCTGTTTAATCCGCTGATCCCTGGCGTGATCGAGCAGGCAAAAAATCTCTTCCTTCAGCAGAATCCAGGCCTGATCAAGGATCTCAATGACATCGCGGCTCAGTTGCGCGCCGATTTTGCGCCGCGTTTTGACGAACTCACCAACGAGGTGGCCCAGCTTTATGCGACCCACTTCACGGAACAAGAGCTCAGGGATCTGTTGGCTTTCTACAAGACGCCCGTTGGGATGAAGCTCATCACGGAGCAGCCGAAGATCGGAGAAGAAGGAATTAAATTTGCGCAGGGATGGGCTAACAACCTCACGGATGAAGCGATTGCTAAGATGCGCGACGAATTGAAGAAGCGGGGCCACGCTCTTTGATGCGTTCTTGCCGGCGATGAATCCGGCGGTTCCTGACAGGTTGATGATGACGGATCACGACGTCGACCTTTTCGTCATCGGGGCGGGCTCTGGCGGGGTACGCGCCGCGCGCGTCGCTGCGGGCTATGGCGCGCGTGTGATGATTGCCGAGCAATATCGTGTCGGCGGAACGTGCGTGATCCGTGGTTGCGTGCCGAAGAAGCTTCTCGTTTACGCTTCGCGTTTTTCCGACGAGTTCGAGGATGCCGCCGGTTACGGCTGGAACGTCCCGGAACCGGCATTTCACTGGCCGACGTTGGTCGCGAACAAGGATCGCGAGATCGCGCGTCTGGAAGCCGCGTATACCAGCACGCTCGAGCGTTTCAACGTTACGTTGGTAAAAAGTCGGGCCACTTTTGAAGATTCGCACACGGTCCGTCTGACAACCGGTGCGCGCGTACGCGCCGAGACAATACTGATCTCGACTGGCGCCTGGCCACACCTCGGCGCGAAAATTCCAGGCCTCGAGCACGCGATCACATCGAATGAAGCTTTTCACTTGCCCGAACTTCCGCGGCGTATTGTTGTACAGGGCGGCGGATACATTGCGGTGGAATTCGCTTGTATTTTCGCGGGTCTCGGTAGCGATGTGACGCTGGTCTATCGCGGAGAAAATATTTTACGCGGCTTCGATGACGACGTGCGCGAGCATCTGCGCAACGAGATGCGCGGTCGCGGAATCACGGTCACATGCGGGTGTAATGTGTCGGCAATCGAGAAATCAGGCGACGAATTGATAACCCGACTTTCCGACAGCAGCACGATCATCTCCGACAAGGTGATGTTTGCGATGGGGCGTCGTCCCCGCGTTAAGGGAATTGGCGTCGAAAGTTTAGGCGTCAAAATTCGTTCGTCCGGCGGCATCGAGGTTGACGAATTCTCGCGTACGTCTGTGCCAAATATCTATGCCGTCGGTGATGTAACAAACCGCGTCAATCTCACGCCGGTGGCAATCAGGGAGGGCCATGCTTTCGCTGACACGGTCTATGGAGGCAACCCAACCCCCGTCGATCACACCAACGTGCCGACGGCGGTTTTTTCGGAACCCGAGGTGGGCGTAATCGGGCTGACTGAAGCGCAAGCCCGTGAAAGTCTCGCCAAGATTGACGTTTACAAAACCACATTCCGCCCGATGAAAGCGACGCTTTCCGGTCGCAACACACGCGCATTCATGAAGCTATTGATCGACGGTGTGACAGATCGCGTGGTCGGGTGCCACATTGTCGGACCGGATGCGGCTGAGCTGATCCAGGTCGTTGGAATTGCCGTGAAGATGGGCGCCACCAAGGCCGACTTCGATGCCACTATGGCTGTGCACCCGACGGCGGCGGAGGAGCTCGTCACCATGCGCGAAAAGGCCGTCAGTTATGGACGCGCGGCGGCGGAATAATTGACTAACCGAACCCGTTGGATTCGCTGGCTTGGACGCGGTGGTGTCGTGTATAACGCCGGCAAAATGCTGGAGTTAACGCGTGATGGCCGACCGATGGACGCCGGATAGCTGGCGCAAAAAGTCTATAGAGCAAGTCCCGGACTTTCCGGACCGGCGGGCTTTGGCTGACGTCGAGAAGCAGCTCGCGACTTTTCCGCCGCTGGTATTTGCCGGCGAGGCACGCAACCTGAAAAAGCAGTTGGCGCGTGTCGCGCGCGGCGAAGCTTTCCTTCTGCAAGGCGGAGATTGCGCCGAAAGTTTCGCCGAGCACGGCGCCAACAATATCCGCGATTTTTTCCGGATGTTTTTGCAGATGGCGGTGGTGCTCACTTATGCCGCGGCTTCGCCGGTCGTGAAGGTGGGTCGTATCGCCGGTCAGTTCGCAAAGCCGCGTTCCTCGCCGACCGAGAAGTGCGACGGTAAGGAGCTGCCAAGTTATCGTGGTGATATCATCAATGACATCGCCTTCACCGAGGAGGCGCGGCGCCCCGACCCGCGCAGACAAATCGAGGCCTATCGGCAATCGGCGGCGACACTTAATCTGTTGCGCGCGTTCGCGCAGGGTGGCTATGCCAACCTTGCAAGCGTGCGTCAGTGGATGCTCGGTTTTGTGAAGGACAGCCCGCAATCTCGCCGTTATGTCGAATTGTCAGATCGCATTTCCGAGGCGCTTGGCTTCATGCAGGCGTGCGGGCTCGACCTTGAAAGCCATCCCGAACTGCGCACGACTGACTTTTACACGAGCCACGAGGCGCTGCTGCTCGGATTTGAGGAGGCATTAACGCGCGTCGATTCGACGACCGGTGATTGGTACGCCACTTCCGGGCACATGCTGTGGATCGGTGATCGAACGCGGCAACACGACCACGCGCATGTTGAGTATGCGCGCGGCATTAAAAATCCGCTTGGACTGAAATGCGGGCCGTCCAGCAAGCCCGATGACCTGTTGCGTCTCATCGATATCCTCAACCCTGATAACGAGCCCGGCCGACTCACCCTTATCGGACGGTTCGGCGCCGAAAAAGTCGGTGAGCTTCTTCCGCCCCTCGTGCGCGCGGTGAAACGCGAAGGCAAGGTCGTGCTGTGGTCATGCGATCCCATGCACGGCAACACCATCACCTCTGCTACCGGCTACAAGACGCGGCCGTTCGACCTGATCCTGAAAGAGGTGCGCGGATTTTTCGAGGTCCATCAAGCGGAAGGGAGCTACCCCGGCGGTGTACACCTGGAAATGACCGGGCAGAATGTCACCGAATGTACGGGAGGTGCCCGCGCCATCACCGAGGCGGATCTCAACGACCGCTACCATACGGTTTGCGATCCGCGGCTCAATGCAGAGCAAGCGATCGATCTCGCTTTCCTGCTCGCCGAATTGCTCAAAAAGGAACGACCCGGTCAGGCGAAGCCGATGCCGGCGGTTGCGGGACTCTAGTTTGTCGATCGATTCAACTGTTTTGCCCTGAAAGTTGCATCGTCGGCGCTGTCTTGCGGGATGAGTCAAACCGGCGCATTCTGGTTACAAGTCTCGGGACTACCGGGCAGATCTGTTACGGCCGTTGTGCGCTTGGCGGGAGGATTGAGTGATGAGAGGCATTGCGCTGCTCAATCGAGCGCAACTGATGTATTGGATTTTTGGCACACTCGTCTTTCTGGTTGTCGACAGTGCGCTGGCTGGCTCGGTCGAAGTTTTTCACGCAGATTCGCTGACGGGGCCTATGAAAGAGTTGAAAAATGCATTTGAGGCGAAAAACAAAGACATCACGATTAATCTGACCCCAGGTGTCTCGCGAGAGCTTGCCGACCGTATTCTCAACGGCGATGCTTGCGACGTGTTTGCGCCGTCTTCTGCTGCGGTTGCAGATGATCTCGTGAGCAAAAAGGGCGCCTCGTGGTATGTGGTTTTCTCGGCGAACGAAATGGTCGTCATCACTGCAAAAGGCAACCCGCTTGGAATCCGCGAGGCGTCGGACCTCGCAAAACCGGGCGTAAAGTTCGTTCGAATTACCGGCGAGAAAGATCTCGGGACCGGTCGTACCATCGAATTCTTGAAAAGGGCAACGGCGCTCGAGGGCAAGCCGGAGTTAGCTCAAAAGATCATCGACTCGGCCATTATCGACCCGGCAAAACCTACAACAGTGCCTGACACCGTGCGCGCCGTCGCCGGGGGCCAAGCGAACGCTGGTGTCGTTTACTATTCAGCCGCGGTAACCTCGCAAAAAAATGTCGATATCATTCGTTTTCCCACAAGCGTCAATGTGAGCGAGGCAATTAGAAATGCCGCCACAGTGCCGATGACTGCAAAAAATGCCAAGGAAGGCACAGATTTTGTCAGCTTTATTTTGAGCGCAGAGGGCAAAGCCATCCTGGTGTCGGCTGGTCAGCCACCCGTTGTCCCGGCGATACGCAAGGGCGATGTGCCGCCGAAGGTGAAAGACTAAAGCGTTGCCTCGGGTCATCTCTGCAAGGCCGCAATGCAGGCACCCCCATTGCCGGGCGGGACGCCGAAGCGGTAGAGCATTGCTATGAGCGCCCGACCCGCCGAAAAGCTGGCCGTTGCAGTAGCGCAACTCAACTCGACTGTCGGCAACATCGCCGGCAATGTCGAAAAGGTGAAGCGCGCGCGGATGACTGCGGCGGCGCAGGGAGCCGACCTCGTTGTCTTTCCGGAATTGTTCATCTCCGGCTATCCACCCGAGGATCTCGTACTCAAGCCGGCGTTTCAAACTGCATGCCGGGCGGCGGTCGAAACACTCGCGCGCGAAACCACTTCCTCAGGGCCGGCTTTGCTGGTTGGCACACCCTGGCTCGATGGCGGCAAACTCTATAATGCGGTGACGTTGCTCGATAGTGGAGCGATCGCTGCTCTGCGTTATAAAGTCGACCTCCCCAACTATGGCGTGTTCGACGAAAAGCGCGTGTTCGTGCCCGGCCCAATGCCGGGGCCAGTCAATTTCCGCGGCGTGCGATTGGGGCTACCGATCTGCGAGGATATCTGGGGCGCGGAGGTGGTGGAGTGTCTGGCGGAAACGGGCGCCGAAATGCTCGTGGTACCGAATGGCTCGCCGTATTGGCGGCAAAAGGGAGATGTGCGCCTCAACATCGCGGTCGCGCGCGTTACCGAGCAGGGGCTTCCGACAGTTTACGTCAATCAGGTCGGCGGGCAGGACGAACTCGTGTTCGATGGCGTGTCATTCGGTCTGCATGCGGATTGCTCGCTCGCGTTTCAGCTTGCCGCATTTCAGGAAACAATCGTCACTACGCAATGGACCCGACGTGGTGCGACATGGCGTTGTGAGAATGGACCAACAGTTGCCAGCGTAGAGGCGGATCATGCCGATTACACCGCCTGTGTCTTGGGCTTGCGCGACTATGTCAACAAGAACGGATTCCCCGGCGTCGTGCTGGGTCTTTCCGGCGGCATCGATTCGGCGTTATGCGCCGCAATGGCGGTCGATGCGCTTGGCGCGGAGCGCGTACGCTGCCTCATGTTGCCCTACAAATTCACCTCGAGAGAATCGCTCAGTGATGCTGCCGCATGTGCGAAGGCGCTCGGCGTGCGCTACGAGACATTGCCAGTCGCGGCAGCGGTCGAGGGCTTTGAAACGGCGCTAACGCCAGTCTTTTCAGGTTTGCCGCGGGACGTCACCGAAGAAAACCTGCAAGCTCGCGCGCGCGGCACGATCCTGATGGCAATTTCTAACAAGTTCAATCTCATGGTGGTGACAACTGGCAACAAGTCGGAAATGTCTGTCGGTTATGCCACGCTTTATGGCGACATGAATGGCGGATTCAATCCGATCAAGGATCTTTACAAGACCGAAGTTTTTCGGCTTGCCCGGCTGCGCAATAGCTGGAAGCCCGAAGGTGCCAAAGGGCCAGATAACCTGGTAATCCCAGAGAATATCATGACGCGTCCCCCGACAGCCGAATTGCGTGAGAATCAGAAGGACGAGGACTCACTGCCACCCTACGCCGTGCTTGACCCGATTCTGGAGCGGCTGGTCGAGCGCGAGGAACCAATTTCGGCGATTGTGGCCGCAGGTTTCGATAGCGACACCGTGATGCGCGTGGAGCGGATGATAAATCTTGCCGAATACAAGCGGAGACAGGCCGCGCCGGGCGTCAAGGTAACATTGAAGAATTTCGGCCGGGACCGCCGCTACCCCATTACTAACCGTTTCCGCGATCCCGGTACGCCGATGCCGGCGCCTGACGTGTCGCTGATCACCGGCAAGCCGGCCAAAAGCGAAGCCTTCGATTTTTAGACACGCAAGCGGGAGGCTTAAAATTCAGCGCGCGGGCAAGAACGTGGGTCCAATTGTTCGCACAGTTCGTTTTGCGGGATTGGTCTCGGCGGGAACATCAGCTGTCGGTGTAGAGGGTGCCGGAGCAGCGACAGCCGCAGGTTGTCGCTGATCGGCGCGGACGGGCTTGCCGTCGGTGCCGATCCGAGGTTGCGACATTTGCTTGGAATTCTGTTCAGTCACGACCACGTCGCCGGGAGCAATCGTGTCGTCCGGCCCGACAGCCTTGAGCGTTTGCGCCCAGCTTTCACCCGGCTTTCGGCAACTACAGTCGGCAGTCATCGCTTTGCGGTACTGGAACGCGGTCGGCAGCTCTGTGTACGGTCGACCAGTGAGCGAAACCGCCTGCGCCATTTCCTCGCCGGGGTTGTGATAGGCGTAGAGCGACACCTCCGCGGCTGGACAACTGCGCTGACAGGTCAGTTCGTCTTCACGGAAACGGTCAGGCGAGGTCGAGTACGATATCGGGAAATAAAAGCCATCGCAGGTACGCACGCAGACCGTGCGAAAGGTGCCGCCCATCGGTCCGAGCGGCGTGGTCAACACGCCGTTTCCCCCATTGCCGAACAAACGATCCCAGAAGCCGTTCTGTTGACCAGCAAGCGCCGCAGAACGATATTGCGGGCCGCAGCCATTGTCGCCTAGTGCGACTAGCAAAGATTGACGCTGTGCGGCGCGCTCGGCGGTCCCGCCATTGAGACGTTCCAGATCGTTTCGCATGCGCTCCAGCATGTTGCGTTGCTGATCGATTTGCCGGGAGAGCCCACCACATTGCGGGGGCCGATTGCTGAAAATCGAGAAGAAACCGAAGTTTTCACACCCGATTCGGCGTGATTGTGCCACCAGCCGATCAACCTCGAATTGCTGCCGGTTGACCATGTCCTCCGCGCGGCGAATTTGCTCAGCGCGCAACGGATCCGCGTTGCCGCGATCAAGTGCTGCTAGTTGCCCTTCGAGTCGCTGGCAGGCAGGATTCGACGATTGTGATTGTGCTGCCGCAGCGCCCGACAGCACGATGATGGCCGCGGCTACAAGCCGGTAGGACAATATCCTCATGCGTCGGCACTTTAATCTGAAAACCGTAACGGGGCGAGCCTTGTTATCAGTGTGCTCGTGCGACTTCAGAACGCAGGTTCCAGATCACCCCGGACACAATGATCAAGGCGCCGAGCAGGACGAAAATGTCGAGCGACTCACCGTATAACACCCAACCAACCACGGCGATCAGCGGAATGCGCATGAAATCCAGTGGCACCACCAAAGTAGCGTCGCCGGATCGGAAGGCATTACTCAGGCAATAATGCGAGGTCAGCCCAGCCGTACCGACGCCAACTGCGGGCAAGAGATGACGCACTCCGATATGCAGGAATACCGACGGATCGCTGCCGATCAACGAAAGCGGAAACTGAATCACCGCCATCCAGAACACGATGCTGAAGGTTGTCTCCGTCATCGTCAGTTTTTTGGTGGCGATCATCGTAATGGCATAGCCAAAGGCCGCCAGTAGCACCAAAATTGCCGCTGGGTTGAAGCCAGCAATACCCGGCCGCAGGATTACCAATACCCCGACAAAACCAAGCACAACGACGCCGAGCCGGCTTGGGGTCATGCTCTCATGCAGGAACCAGACCGCGAGCAGCGCCGTCCACGCCGGCATGGTGAATTCGAGTGCGAACACCGTTGCGAGCGGCAACATGGTGAGGCTCATTGCCCATGAAAACTGCGACGCATAGTGTACGGTGTTGCGAAAAAAATTGAGGCCCATCCTCCTCGGCAGCGCGTGAATACGCAAATCTGCACGCACAGCCAGCAGGGCAAGCAGAAACAGGAGAGCAATACCGCTGCGGATTGCCAGGATTTCAAAAATGTTCAGGCCGGCGTGAGACAGTTCGCGGATCGACACGGCCATGACCGAAAATGACAGCAGTGCTCCGACCATCCAAAGGACGACGCGTACGAGCTTGCTGTTGATCACGTGTGGTTCGCTGGATGAGGAAAGAGCAGATCGACGATCTAGCAGGCGGCCGCGATTTCGTCACTCGGCATCAGGCTGGTTCTCAGGCCTTGCCTTATCGAACGCTGGAAGCTTCAGGCAGGCGGCATCAACTGCGACAATTTTCGGGAATTTGTCGAGTGGCATCTTGTAGCGGCGGGCGTTTGCCACCTGCGGAACCAGACAAATATCAGCGAGCGTGACGCGGGCGCCGCACGCATATGGTTCGGGTTCTAGCATTGCTTCCAGTGCCGTGAAACCCACGCTGATCCAGTGATGATACCAGGTGTCGATCGCGCGTTGCTCGTGCCCGAGCTGGCGTTTGAGGTATTGCAAGGCAACGAGATTATTGAGCGGGTGAATGTCGCAAGCGATCAGTTGCGCAATCGCCCGCGATTTGGCGCGTTCAAGTGCGTCGGTCGGTAAAAACGGCGGCTCGGGATGAATGTCGTCGAGATACTCGATAATAGCCAGCGATTGCGTCAGCACCACGCCGTTCGATAGCTCCAGCGCCGGCACCCTTGCTTGCGGATTGATTACGCGAAATTCCGGCGTGTGCTGACGTCCACCATCCCTGGTCAGGTGGACCGGCACTGTCTCATAAGAAAGGTTCTTGAGATTAAGCGCGATGCGGACCCGATAGGACGCGGAAGAGCGGAAATAGGAGTAGAGTTTCACGGAATGACCCCAGCTGTCACAAAGCGCAATCTAACCAGGAGGACGCCCGTTTGGCGATACGGGAAGGGCGCTCGGCGCTTGCGCGAGTCAGCGCTTGGGTTGTCGCCGCTGGCAGGACGGCCACAGCCGGAGCGCCGCGAGCCTTCGTGAAAGCGCGCCGGATCCCGGTCCAGCAACGGTAGCGGCGATAAGGACCGGTCCGGCAAAGCGGTTGAC
>Ga0126369_10001948_pt1 | contig 14595 bp, 7 predicted proteins | sample PanSoiMetaPlot_1_FD_109646 | JGI IMG/M metagenome (GOLD analysis project Ga0126369, IMG submission 109646) | Tropical forest soil microbial communities from Panama - MetaG Plot_1 | ecosystem: Environmental > Terrestrial > Soil > Tropical forest > Bulk soil | place: Panama | collected 2016-02-17 | reverse complement strand
CGTGACGGATGCCATTGCCAACGCGCTCAACGAGCAGAAGAAAAGCATGAAAGGCTCGAAGATTCTGCTTCTTGGTGTGGCCTACAAAAAAGACGTGGATGATTTGCGCGAATCCCCCTCGCTGAAAATCATGCAGCTCTTACTCCAGCGCGGCGTGCACCTCGACTACAACGATCCCTACTTCCCGCAGCTGCACAAAATGCGCCACTACAATTACGAGCACATGAAGTCCGTGCCGCTGGACTCCAAGTCGCTCGCGAGCTACGACGCCGTCGTGATTGCCACCGACCATTCCAGCTACGACTACGTCTCTATCGTGGACAGCGCGAAACTGGTCATCGACACGCGCAATGCCACGCGCCGCGTCATGCGCCACCGCGAAAAAATCGTCCTTTGCTAGTGTCTTTGCCCTTGTAGGGGTGCGTTTTAGCGAGTCCCAGACGGAGCCAGTGGGGGCAGGTCTTTCACGAGCTCCACACGCGCGGTAGCAACGGGCATGATCGCTTCCAGCAACACCGGCGTGCGCACCGCATCGTTCGCCAGGTACAAGGTAAAGGAAGCGTCTTTCGACTCTACGCCATTTTCAAAAACATGGATCTCGATCTTCGACGCGCGAAAATCTCCCGCGGGCACGCCTACCGCTGCCGAACCGCTCACGAGCTTTGCGCGAACGTCGTACAATTTGTGCCCGTCATACACCGGGCTGCTCACCTGCTTGGTGCTGCTCCAATCCGTGGTCCGCAAAAATTGCATGAACCCCAGCGGATCGCGCGTTCCCGGCACCACCCGCGCCTCGGTGGCCTCGCGGGACGCAGGCTCCTTGCCGGTCGCCGTCATACGCTGGATCGACTGCACCTTTTCTCCGCGCTCGTTCAATCGCATTTCGTATTGCAGCGAAGCCAGCGTTCCCGAATCGCTGTACGAATCGAACTGATCGTCCAGCTCGAAAACGATGCGCAACGGCTTCAACGTGTGCGCCGCCGCCTGCAAATGCCAAACGCTCCTGCCCAGGAAGTTTCCCTTGCCTGCCACCTTCAGCGTCAGCGTTGCCACGTTCTCGATCTTGGAGACGTCTGCCATATAATTCAGCACTTCGCCCGTTTTCAGCGACAGCTCAGGTGCTGGCGCTGGCTCAGCCTTCTTTTTGCTTTTGGTTGACGTAGCCGGCCGAGGCTTCTCAGTCCCCGCAATCGGCGGCGGACTTGCTGCCGACTCTTCATGAAACTCCGTCGGCTCCGGGGAAGGGGTATCCGGACGCGGTGGCGGCACGCCTCGGGCGCGTATCCAGATAAACGCTCCCGCCAGCAAACCCAGAGCCACCAACGCGCCAACCGAAATAACAATCTTTCTGGGCATGTTCTTGTCTATTTAGACGCCCTCAAATCAGCGACGTTCCTTGGGAAGGAAGCTTTCCTCGAAAGTGGCTTTAAGGCCCATGATTCACCTTACGCTCGAATCAGGCATTCCCAAACGGTTCCCAGGCGTTTTCCGTCGTACAATATCTCCCGGTACGCGGAAATTTTTCCGGCTCCCTGTTGCCGGATTGCCGCGGCTATCAGTTATCAGCGTACCAAAATGCGGGCCTGCCGTCTGTCCGGCCCGGTAGTCCGGTATCCTTGCGGCCACCTGTCGCTTGCCAATGGGCTCCCTGGCCTCACGGTGGTTGCGGCTAAAGCTTAGGAGGCTTCTCGAATGCGTTACTTGGTGACCGGCGGCGCCGGCTTCATCGGCTCGAACACCGTGGACGAACTCGTCCAGCGCGGCCACAGCGTCGTCGTCCTCGACGATCTGTCCGCCGGCAAGGAAGACAATCTCGCCGAGATTCGCGGCAAAATCACCGTCATCAAGGGCAGCCTCACGGACATCGAAATCGTCCGCAAAGCCATGCACGAAGCCGAATATGTTCTACACCTCGGCGCCCGCACTTCCGTTCCGCGCTCGGTGAAAGATCCCCTCGAAACCAACCGCATCAACATCGAAGGCACGCTCAACGTTTTGGTCGCCGCCAAGGAAATGAAGGTCAAGCGCGTGGTGTTTGCCGCGTCTTCTTCCGCCTACGGCGAAACGCCCACGCTTCCCAAGGTTGAAACCATGCAGCCTGAGCCGATTTCGCCTTATGGCGTCACCAAGTACGTCGGCGAACTCTACGGCGCCGCCTTTCTCAAGTGCTACGGTCTCGAAACCGTTTCCCTCCGCTACTTCAATATTTTCGGCCCGCGTCAGGATCCCAATTCACCCTACTCCGGTGTCCTCGCCAAGTTTTCCACGGCGTTTCTCGAAGATACCAAGCCCGTCGTTTTCGGCGACGGCGAGCAAACCCGCGATTTCACTTTCGTGGACAACGCCGTACACGCCAATCTGCTGGCCTGCGAAGCACCCAACGTGGCCGGAAGGGTTTTCAACGTGGGCACCGGCGGGCGCATCTCGCTGAATCAGGTCCTAGCCACGCTTCGCAAAATCACCGGCAAGCCGCTCGAAGCCAAATACGAAGCAGCCCGCGACGGCGACATCCGCGACTCCCAGGCCGACATTTCACAAGCCCGCAAGTTCCTCGGCTACGAACCCCAGGTCGGCTTTGAAGAAGGCCTCCGCATCACCTTCGACTGGTACCGCGACTCCCAAGCCAAGGCCACCGCCAAAGAAGCCGCAGCCAAGGAAGCCGCCGAGGCCCGCGACGCCGCAAAGGAACCCACCGCCAAGGACGCAGTTTCGTAAGGATGGCCTTCTGAGGCCGTCCGTTCTGCGCCATCTTGCACCCCCGGCTTCCAGCCGGCTCTTCTTTTTTTGTAGGGGCAACGACAGGTTGTGCCTGATCTTTGGTAGTGGCCGGTCTGCAGACCGGTTCTTTTCTCTTCTCCGCGTTGCCTCAGCGTTCTCTGCGCCTCCGATCTTGACAGAGAACGAAAGGAGCTATTAGAAGTGCCGCTACGGCAGGATGGTTTTGCCGTAGCTCATTGCGGCGCCGGCTTTGGGCAGGTCGTAATTCCAGAACCAGAGCGGTTCGAGCTTCTTCTGCTCCGGCCAGACTTCGTTGAGCGTGTCGCCCTCGAAGAGTTCACCATTCTTCATCACCCAGTGAATGGTGTTGGTGTTGTGGATGTCGTCGAGCGGATTCTTGTCCATAATGACCAGATCCGCCAGCTTGCCCGGCTCGATGGAGCCGAGGTCCTGCGGACGGCCGATGATCTTTGAGCCGTTCACCGTGGCGCAGCGCAGCATTTCCATGGGCGTCATCCCGCCGGAGGCGATCATCCACATCTCCCAGTGGTAACCGAGTCCCTGGAGCTGGCCGTGGCCGCCCACACCGACCAGTCCTCCGGCGCGAACGAGCTTAGTCATCTGCGCGGCGAATTTGGGAAACTCGAATTCGTCTTTGCGGAACCAGCCCGGCCGCCGCTTGGTCTTCTCGTCAATCACGGTGTGGGGCGTGAAGTGATTCAGCTTGGCGTTATCGTGCACTTCGGTGTTGAGGTACCAGTAGTCTTCGCCCCAGGGGCCGCCGTAGTTCACGATGAGCGTCGGCGTCTCCGAGGTGCCAGACTGCGCGAACATCTGGATCACGTCTTTGTAGAGCGGCGCGATGGGCAGGGTGTGCTCGTTGCCGTGGAAGCCGTCAATCACGTGCGTGAGATTCAGTTTCAGGTCGAGGGCGCCTTCCGTGGTCGGCATCATGCCAAGTTCCTTCGAGGCTTGCACCATGAACTGGCGCTGCTTGCGGTTGCCCACGACGTAGCTCTTGATGTTGTGCGTGCCGTAATAATTTCGATAGCGCGTGAGCACGCCCTTCATTTGCTCGAGCGATTGAAAGTCGTTGTCGGAGAAAACGCCGGGGCCGGTAGAAAACGCCCGCAAGCCGATGATGTCGCCAGTATCCACAAGGTCTTCGTAGGCGAACATGTCGTTCGTGGCGGTTTGCACGTCGAGGCCGGCCGTGACGCCGTAAGCGACGTTGGCGAGGAAGTTCCAGTTTTGCGTGTCGAGGATGCCGCGGCGAATCTCGAACCAGTGCGCATGCGTATCAATAAATCCGGGCGTAATGGTTTTGCCGCTGACGTCGAACACTTTTGCGCCGGCCGGAACGCTGCCGCGCGCGCCAACGCTCTTGATGCGGTTGTTTTCGACGACGATGTCGGCGTTCTTCAGCACTTCTTCGTGGCCAAGGTCGCCTCTCATGGTGAGGACCGTGGCGCCGCGGAGAACGATGGTGCCCTTCGGAGTCTTGCGCGGAAATTCGAGGTCCACAGGAAATTCTTCGACGGACTTGTCCTGCTCCTTGAATTTCTCGGGCTCTTTTTTGGCTTGTTCGTCTTTCTTAGCGTCGTCTTTTTTCTGCGCGTCGGCGGCAGCGGCATCCTTCTTGTCACCGTCGGTCTTCGCTTCAGTCTTTGGGGTGTCTTTCTTTTCCTCGCCTTCCTTCTTTTCTTCCTTGGGAGGCTCGAAGGAGATGGCGGAGAGCGGCTGGCGGAAGAAGCTCGGGCCGATGGCCCAGGTAATGGTTTTGCCATCGTCGGCCCACGCAAAGTAATCGGCGCCGATATCGGTGACTTTCTTTGACGGAACGGAGGCTGCGTTGACCATGATGGTGGGGGCTTCGCCGCCAACGACTGGCATGGCCATCAGGTAGAGCTGATTCATGATGTGCGCGAGGACCCAGTTGCCATCGGGGCTGACGAGCACATCGTCGGCGGGGCCGGGCTCATCGGAAAAGCCGAGCGGGGGCGCCTTCACTTGCAAGTGCGTGCGGCGGTCGGTGCCGTCGTAGCGGAGCGAAATCAGCCCACCACCGGTGTATAGGTAGATGCGATCTTTTTCGTGCGTGAAATGCGGCTTGCCGGCGCCGCGCGCGGGGATAATCAGATTGGCAGGCCCGCCATCGGCAGCAATCCAGATGAGATCGGGGCTTCCAGCGACGCCGAAGTCGAACGTGCTGTTGTCGCGGTCGTAGGCGTTGCCGCGCAACGCGACGATGCGATCGCCGTCGGGAGACCACGCCGGATCGCTGTAGAACGCGGAGGTCTCGGTGAGCTGCTTCGGAGTGCCACCGGTCGAAGGCACTTTCCAAATTTGGCCGCCACCCGCGGACCAGGTGACATACGCGATCTGCTTGCCATCGGGCGACCACACCGGTTGAAATTCCTTGGCGTTGCCGGTGGTGAGGCGCTGCGGCTTTCCGCCAGGAATGTCCATGATGTAGAGATGCGTCAGCGCAGAGAATGCGAGTTTCTTGCCGTCGGGAGATTCCACCGCGTCCTGGATGAGTCGAACTTTCACCGGACCTTCTTCGACTCTTTGCGGGAAATCGAGCTTGGGGCCGATTTCTTGTGAAACTTGCGCGGTGAAGGGAATCAGTTTTTCTTCGCCGGTCGAGATATTCAGGCGGTGAAACTTTCCGTCGTTGGTGTAAACGATTTCTTTGCCGCCGGGGAGGAAGGCGTAGCCGGGGAAAAGATCGCGGGTGAAACGGGATTCCTGATCGTCGCGCGTGATGGGATATTTCACCCAGCGATCTTCACCGGTTTGCAGATTGCGCAGGCGCAGGCCGTCCTCGGTTTCGTGACGCGTGACGTACAGAATGGAGCTGCCGTCAGGGGAGAGCACCGGGCGCATGCTGCTGCCGAGTTGATTGATCAAGACGTCTTCGTCGCCGGTTTTGCGGTCGCGCCGCGCCACCTGCCAGAGAGGAAACTGCGCTTCGTAGGTGAAACCGCCAGCGCGATGCGCGTAGTAGAGATATTTTCCATCGGCGGAAGCGGAGACGCCGATGTTGTTGAGTTGCTCCCGCCGGCGGACCATGGGGCTAGGCTTCGCTTTGGTGATCTGCACACCCGAGCCGCCCTGGATGTGATACATCCAGATTTCAAACGTGTTGATGCCGAAGCCCGCTTTGGAGACGAGGACATACTGGCTGTCTGGGGTCCAGTTGGGAGACGCAAATTCCGAATTGGGATCTTTGGAGACTTGCTTCGGGTCGCTGCCGTCGGGCTTCATGATCCAGACGTTTTCGCTGCCTTCGCGGTCGGATAGAAAAGCGATCCATTTGCCGTCGGGAGAGAATTTGGGCTGGCTGTCGAAGGCCATGCCACCGTCAATCAGCTTGGCCTGGCCGCCTTCGATGGGAACGGTGTAGATGTCGCCGACCAACTCAAAGACGATGGTCTTGCCGTCGGGGGAGACGTCAAGCGACATCCAGGTTCCTTCATCGGTGGTGAATTCGATTTTGCGGTCGGGCTTGAGCGTAAGGCCCTTCTTCTCGTCCTTCTTTTGGTCTTTTTTGTCCTTGTCTTGCGCTGGATCCTGCCATTTTGCGCGGGCGGGAGACACGGTCACACCCGCAAAAATTGCGCCGGACAGCAAGGCTACAACGATGTACCACGTGACCAGACCACGCAGGCTACGCTGCTTCACGCTCATAGTTTTCTCCTCGAGGACGGACTGAACCCGGAAATTGTATTGAATCAGGGTGAACCCGCAGACTTTTCGATCATGAATGAACACACCCTCTTGCGCTGCTTAGACGCGGACGCCCCAAAATGGTCTCGACACCCCGGTGCGACATCCTACAGGATTCCCGCGCCGACAGGAATAGAAGGAGCCTAGCGCCTACAGCCAAGCCGCGGAGTTTCTCGGAAAGCAGATTCCTTGCTCCGTCTGGCGTGCCCGCTTGAGACAGGCCGGCGCCGGCAGGTCCGGAATGACGCGCTGTTTAAAAGTTGCCAAGAGCGCTCTGCCGGTCCGACTCATCGGCGTCACCGTCACCGCCAGGGCCGCGGGGCCGCGGCGGGGCGGGAACGATGTGCGGAATCCCGGCGTCGTTCATTTTTTTGTTGAGGGCGGCCAAGTCGTCCGTGACGCTTTTGACCGCGGCGGAAGCTTCGGGGACCAGCGTCGTGAGTTCCGCCAATTTTTCCTGTTGCTGCCCGTCGGGAGCCGCGGAAAAGCCGTCGAGATCATTGAGCAGGCTTTGGGCCTGATTGGGCAGAGGATCGGGTTTCCATTCGAACGCCGGACCTGCGTTACCCAGCGCCTGGCGCGGCCGGACATATTTTTCGGCGGCAGCGTCCGCTTTCTTTTGCAGTTCGTCGGCGGCTTTCACGATGTCCTCGGGAATCTTCGTTGCGTCTTTCTTCCCGGCGTCCCGCTTCCATTGTTCGCGCACGTTGGTGAGAGCGGTTTGTATGCCTTCGATGGTGTGGCGGTCTTTGTCCGTGCTCTTTTCCATGGCGTAGAGCTTTTCGATGGCTTCGTGGCGCGCGGCGCGGTCTGATGCGGACATGGTGACGCGATTGTCGTCTTCGACGGTCACTTTTTGCGTGGCTTCCTGGTTGCCGGCCTTGATCTTGATGGTGTATTCGCCGGGCTCGACGAGCGGGCCGCGCGGGCCGAATCCGAATCCTGCGGCAATGGCCTGCTCTTGTTCAGGCGTGGGCTCGGCGGCGGGATTTTGGCGCAGGTCCCAGTTGGTGCGGTTCACCCCGGCGGCGCCGGGGCCGTCGAATTCGCGAATCACTTTGCCGTCTTTGTCCGATACGGTGATTTTGACTTTGCCTTCTTTCCTCTCTCCGGCGGCCTCCGCCCGCGCTTCTCTCCTGGGCCGCTGCTGCTGCGGCGCACTGGTGGTCTCTTCTCCGGTTCTTTTTGGAGCTTCCGGCGGAATCGCGTCCTTCAAGTAGTAGCTGAGCAGGGCGCCATAGGCGGGGTTCTTGGCAGTGAACATCTGCTGGCCGGCGCTCCAGCGGCGCTGCCGAATGAACCAGGTGGTGGCGGTGCGGGGAGGGAAGAAAGTAAGCGGCGAGCCCGCGACGATGGCGTCCATTTTTTCGATAGGAGTGAGGTCGTCGAAAATCCAGATGGAGCGGCCGTGGGTTGCGAGGACCAAGTCGTTTTCGCGTGCCTGGATTTCGATGTCGTCCACGGGAACGGTGGGGAAATTGTTTTTCAGCGCGGTCCAGTTGGCGCCGCGGTCCCAGGAGATCCAAAGGCCGAACTCGGTTCCAGCGAAGAGCAGGTTGGTGTTGCGCGGATGCTCGCGAAGGACGTGGACGGTTCCGGCGGAATCGGGAATGCCGTTGCGAATGGACTTCCAGGTTTCGCCGAAGTCCGTGGTTGCGAAGATGTAGACGTTGTAATCGTCGGCGCGGTGTCCGTCGAACGTGGCGAAAGCGGTGCCTTCGGCTGTTTTCGAGGCAACGACGCGGCTCACATACGTTCCCTTGGGCACGCCCGGCACTTTCGTCGCAACGTTTTTCCAGGTTTTGCCGGCATCGCGCGTGACTTGCAAATTGCCGTCATCGGTGCCGACCCACAGGACGTTGGGCGTGAGCGGAGATTCGCTGAACGTGGTGATGGTTGGATACTCCTGCACGCCATCGTGACGAGACAAAGTATTTTTGTCGGGCACTTTGCCAAGGATGGGGAGTTTGTTGCGATCCTCTCCGGTGGTGAGGTCGCCGCCGAGAGGAGTCCAGGTGTCGCCGCGGTTGGTGGATTTGAAGAGATAGTTTCCGCCGTAATAGACGGCGGTGTGGTCGTGGTAAGAGACGGCTACCGGTGAGTTCCACTGGAAACGATAGTGAGGCTCGCCGGCTTTTGCTTCGGGCATTATGGGCCGCTGCTGGCCGGTGCGCATATCGCGGCGGTCGATGTGGCCGTCCTGCGATTCGGTGTAAACAATCCACGGCTCGACGTTGTCAATGGCGGCGTAAAAGCCGTCGCCGCCGTGAATCACCTGCCAGTCTTCATTGGAGATGCCGTCGCGCACCAGGGTCATGCTCGGGCCGCACCAGCTTCCGTTGTCTTGCAAGCCTCCGCAGATTTGATACGGTTTTTGATTGTCGAGGGAGACTTCGTAAAACTGGCCGATGGCAATGACGTTGAGGAAATTCCAGTTCTTGCCCGCGTCGTCGCTCCAATGAATGCCGCCGTCCGAGCCGGTGATCATATGATTTGAATTGGCCGGATCGATCCACATGGCGTGGAAGTCGCCGTGAATGCCGTGAACGCGCAGGGTGGCAAACGTTTTTCCGCCGTCCTCGGAATAAAACATTTGCGCGCCGAGCTCCCAGATGCGCAGGTCGTTGTTGGGATCAACGCGAATCTGGCTGTAGTAAGAAGGACGCGGATCGGTTTCGCCCATGCGCTTCCAGGTTTCGCCTTTGTCTTCGCTGCGGAAGGTGCCACCATGTTCATGCTGAATTTCGGCGTAAACGATGTTGGGGTCCTTGCGGTAAATGTCCAGCCCGATCCGGCCAGTGTCACCGCCGCCGTTTTCCCATGGCAGGCCTTTGGTTAATTTTTTCCACACCGCGCCGCCATCGGTGGTTTTGTAGATGGCGCTGTTTTGGCCGCCGCCGTCGAAGCCGAAGGGGGTGCGGCGGCGCTCGTAGGCAGCCGCATACAAAATGTCCGGGCTTTCGGGGTCCATGGCGATGTCGCTGACGCCGGTGTCATCATTGATTTTCAGGACTTGCTGCCAAGTCTTGCCGCCATCGCTGGTCTTATAAACGCCGCGCTCGGGGTTCGGGCCCCAGAGATGGCCTTGCGCCGCGACGTAGACAACATCGGGATTTTTGGGATGAATGACGATTCGGCCGATATGGTGGGTAGCCGCCAGGCCCAGGTTCTTCCACGTTTTGCCGCCGTCAAGTGATTTGTAGATTCCGTCGCCCCAGGAGGAACTTTGGCGGTTATTGGGCTCGCCGCTTCCGACCCACACGACCGAGGGATCCGAGGGAGCAATGGCGATGTCGCCGATGGTCGAAACGCCTTCCTTGTCAAACACCGGCTCCCAGGTCGTGCCGTTGTTCGTGGTCTTCCAGACGCCGCCGGAAGCGGTGCCCACATATACGATGTTTGGATTGCTTTCGACCACCGCGAAGTCGTCGATGCGCCCGCCCATCACCGCGGGGCCAATTTCGCGAAATTCCAGGTTCTTAAATTTGTCCGTGGGATTTTGCGGCGCCGCGGCTAAATTCAGAGCCATTGCACCCAGCGACACCAAACACACGACAACCGTTCGAAGAGTCCCCGACGAAGGCTTCATTTCATCTCCTCACACAAGGCCCGGCATGTTACCGCTGTCCGGAGTCCCGCGCATCCAAATGTTTCGAAACGGCAACCAACCCTGACCAGACAGACGCGCGGAGTGAGCGCCGCGTTTCACCGGGGCCTGGCGCCCTGGGTCGTTTACTTTCTTGTGGGTGGAAGCAACTACGCGGCGGTCCCTGCCTTCAAATGACTCCGAGCCATGCTAGGCTATCGTTTCGTTATCCACCGCATGTGTTGCGTGAATCACCACTCTTGGGCAGAGGTTCAAGCTGCGCTCCGTCGATTCCTCCCGTCGACGGTACTCCTCGGCGCGGCCTTGAGCCCTTTCTCCTTTAGCGCCGCGGCTCAGCAGATTTACCCTCAAGCGCCGAAAGGCCAGGTCGCTGAACTGTCTTGCAGCGGTCCGCAACGCAACCAGGGCGACATCACCAGCGCGGATGACAATTGTGACATTCGCTATGGCGACACCCGGCTTCATGCAGACCATATGGAGTACAACAACAAAACCAACGAAGCAACCGCCGCCGGCCACGTTCAGTTGGATTACAACGGCGAACATCTCGAAGCCACAGAAGCGCACTACAACGTCAGCACAGGGCACGGACTTTTTCAGAATGTGCGCGGCACATTCAAGGTCGTGCGCCAGCCCAATGACCAGGTGCTGATCACCGACAATCCGCTCTATTTTGAAGCGCGCACGGTGGAACGTTTTGCGGGCGACCTGTATTTTGTGCAAAAGGCATGGATTACCATTTGCGATCCCGAGCACCCCAAATGGCAATTTTATGCTCCGGAGGCGCGCATCCGGCTCGACAAAACGGTTGCGCTGGTCAACGCAAACTTTCGCTTGTTCCGCGTTCCACTCGTCTGGCTTCCTTATGCGACGGCTCCCGCGGGAAGCAAAGTCCGGCAATCGGGATTCCTGATTCCCGACATCGGCCAAAGCTCGCGCAAGGGCTTTATTCTGGGCGATGCATTTTATTTCGCGCCCCTGTCCTGGCTGGACACGACTTTCGGCGGGCAGTACATGAGCCGGCGCGGCTTCTTGGAGCGCGGTGACTTTCGCGCCAAGCCTTTCGAGAACACTTCGGTCGAATACACTTATTTCGGAGTGGACGACCGCGGGCTTTTGGATTCGAATGGAGTGCGTTCCCCGCAGGGCGGCCAACAGCAGCGAGTGGAAATACAATCCTTGCTGCCTCACGGGTGGCGGTTCGTTACCGACTACAATCAGCTTTCTTCGCTGACCTTTCGTCTGGCGTTTGCGGACACGTTTGGAGAAGCCATCAACTCGGAAGTCCGAAGCGCCGCCTTCTTGACCAATAATTTCCGGGGCTTCAGCTTGAATTTCGCGGGGATCAACGACAAAAGCTTCCTCACGCTCCCGGTGGGCACTCCTGGCACCGCGTCGTTCGTTCCGGCTACCAGCGTTACGCTGCGAAATCTGCCGCAGGCGCGCTTCGGCTCGGTGGAGCAATCTCCTTGGCAAAGAATTCCGCTGTACTTTTCCTTTGACAGCTTCGTGGGGGCGGTACACCGTTCCGATTCGGTCTTAACGACTCCCAGCTACACACCCATCGACACGCCGCTAAGCGTTTCGCGCGAGGAATTTGCTCCGCGGGTCACGCTTCCCGTGCATTTCGGGCCGTGGTTTGGGGTGACCAGTTCGGCAGCGTTTCGCACGACGCGTTACGGTGACTCGCTCAATCCCTCCGGGCTGGTAAGCGGCACAGCCATCACGCGTAACACAGGGGAATTTACTGTGGAGCTGCGGCCACCCATTCTTGAACGGTTCTTCGAACCGGCGCCTAAGAAGGACAAACCGCGGCGAAAATACAAGCACGCCATCGAGCCGACGATTACCTACCGCTATGTCACGGGGGTGAACAATTTTGCGGACTTTATTCGTTTTGACAGCGACGCCACGCTGACGGACACCAGCGAGGTGGAGTACGGTTTCACGCAGAGATTCTATTCAAAGACCGGCGACGATCAGCCGCAAGAGCTGATTTCCTGGCGCATTGCGGAAAAGCACTATTTCGATCCTACGTTTGGCGGGGCCATCGTCAACGGGCAGCGGAACGTTTTCCAGGCGCTGGATTCGATTTCGCCTTTTGCGTTTGCCTTCGGGCCACGAAGCTGGTCGCCCATCCTTAGCGATTTCAAGATCACGCCCGGCGGCCCTTATGATTTCGAGCAGATTCTCCAATACGATCCGCAAAATCAGCGGCTGGTGACGATTGGCACGCTGATCAAAGCGAAGCCTTACCGGGAGTTTTTCGCCACGGTGGCATATTTCCGCCTCAACGACAATCCGTCGCTCAGTGATATTGCAGGTCTGCCGCCTCCGGCGACTTGCATTCCCGCAAACGAGATCTGCCCTTTTCAGCAGCCGCTCTCGAACCAGATCCGCGCGCTTGCGGGCTATGGGAGCGAGAATCGAAAGGGGTTCAATTTTATCGGCGGAGTCGGCTACGACTTTACGAACAAGACGCTGCAGAACCAGATCGTGCAAGCGAGTTACAACGGAAGCTGCTGCGGGCTCGCGCTTGAATACCGGAGGATCAACATCGCGCAGGTGCGCACCGAGAATCAGTTCCGTGTGGCATTCATCATCGCCAACATTGGAACGTTCGGGAATTTGAGACACCGCGAAAAGATCTTCTAATGGTTGAACGTTCATGACTGACAGCGACGTCGCCTTCGCTCCCATCGAGGAAATCGGGAAACTTTTCCGGAAGCGGAAGCTTTCGCCGGTCGAGTTGACAAAGCTGATGCTTGGGCGCATCGAGGGGCTCAATCGGAAGCTCAACGCCTATATAACGGTTATTGGAGAACTTGCACTCGCGCAGGCGAGGAAGGCAGAAAGCGAACTTTGTGCTCCACGCGGGCGCAAAGGGCGTCGTGATCGCGGGCCCTTGCACGGAATTCCTCTTTCGCTGAAGGACAATATCTATACAAAAGACATTCGGACCACAGCCGGCTCGAAAATTCTCAAGGATTTCGTTCCGCGGCGTGACGCCGTAGTTGTGAGCCAGCTCCAGGAAGCTGGGGCGATTATTCTTGGAAAAACCAACTTGCACGAATTTGCTTACGGCGTAACGACGAATAATCCGCATTTCGGCGCAACGCGGAATCCATGGGATCTCACACGCATTCCGGGAGGCTCGAGCGGTGGTTCGGCAGCAGCCGTAGCGGCGGGCCTGTGTTACGGAAGCCTTGGCACGGACACGGGCGGGTCGATTCGCATCCCCGCGGCGCTTTGCGGCATTGTTGGGTTGAAACCGACGTTCGGGAGAGTTTCGGTTGCCGACGTCGTCCCTCTCTCGCCGCGACTCGACTGTGTCGGACCGCTGGCGCGATCAACCGCCGATGCAGCTTTGCTGCTCGATCCTATTTTCGTGCGCGGGGAAAAAGAGCCGCCCTTGCAAAAAGCCACAAGAACAAAATCCTTCTCGCTTCACGGGTTTCGGATTGGTGTTCCGAAGGAGTTTTTCCTGAAGATTGTTTCCCTGGAAGTGGAACATGCCTTCGAAAGTGCACTCCGCGCCTTGCGGAAACTGGGCGCAACTTTGAAAGAGGCATCCATCCCGCTGCTGCAGGAAACCGAAGATGCCGGCAACCAGATCGCCTGGGCGGAAGCGACGCACTACCATCAGCGTGCGGGATGGTTCCCCGCTCGCGCCGCGGATTACGGGGAAGATGTTCGCACGCGGCTTGAACTTGGCGCCAAAGTTGCAGCCACAACGTATTTGCAGGCGTTGGAGCAGCGCGAGGGTTTCATTGGAGGCTTCCACGCGGCGATGGCCGATGCCAGGCTCGATGCGCTGGTCGTTCCTACGACGCCGATTCCTGCACCAGCGATCGACGAGGAAGTGACGGCCGTTGGTGGCACCAATCATCCGACGCGAGCGCTGCTCTTGCGCAACAATCGCCCGTCAAATCTAGGTGGCCTCCCGGCGATTTCCGTTCCTTGTGGGGCTACTCCGGACGGCTTGCCCGTTGGGCTGCAGCTCATTGGTTGCGTCACCGACGAAGCTCTCCTCCTTCGCATTGCCCATGCGGTCGAGCGAGATCAACCTTTTGTTCCTCCTCCGTGCTTGTAGCCCAAAGCCCGGCCTGACGACGGCACTTGCGCGAGAAAGGGTATGACGGGAGAATGCGCAGAGCAGAAGGGAATGGGTTCTAGTGTCCCTCCGTTACAAAATCACGGTGCGTAAAGACCACGCGCAAGTAACCGCGGTGTGGGATGTTGCTGTGGATATGGCAGATGAGGAATTGATTTCCACTTTTTCCCTGACAATCGAAGGCCGGCCTGTGGATACCCAATGTTCCGGCGGCAACAAGGCCTGCAAAAGCGCGGCTTATGCCACGCTCGCCAATCCCGAAGCGGATTGTCCGGTAACCTTTGTGATCGCTACCAACAAGCCCAATGATCAGAACGACAGCGACGTGCTCCGAGGGGATAGAACGTACGACGACGTCGAATTCTCCAGCTAACTCCCCATCGCCAGGCGCGAAACTCTCAGCTTAGTTGATTGCAGCTACCCG
>Ga0126369_10001947_pt1 | contig 14603 bp, 27 predicted proteins | sample PanSoiMetaPlot_1_FD_109646 | JGI IMG/M metagenome (GOLD analysis project Ga0126369, IMG submission 109646) | Tropical forest soil microbial communities from Panama - MetaG Plot_1 | ecosystem: Environmental > Terrestrial > Soil > Tropical forest > Bulk soil | place: Panama | collected 2016-02-17 | reverse complement strand
CGATCAGGGACGGCGGCCGGGCCTGACCACTATCGCGTCTTGTTCGTTTACAAAAATGGTCTTCACGACTCGATCGAAGCCTTCGCCATTCGTCTATGTCGCGCGCGGTCGAAGTAGAGCGCGAGCGCGCCGAACGTCTGCGGCTCAACGTAGGCCGCGCAACACGCGCCTAAGTGCGTGCTCAACGCGACGGCCATCTCGGCGGGCTCGACGCGCCCCGTAAATCGGTCGACTAGGGCGTCGAGCTCGCGCGCAAAGGCAATCACGCTGCTATCTACTAAGGGACACTGGTCCGCCATTACGCGCTCCGCTTGTGCGTGCTCTCGTGCTTGTGGCGCTTACGCGCCTTCCATCGGTCCACGGCCAGATCCATCACTTGAAACGCCCGTTGCAACGCCGCGTCGTAACCCTCGACATACACCCGGAATTCATCGGGCGACAGTCGACGCCCGTCGCGCACATGTGGCCGGGCGGTCAGCAAGTCATACACGGCGCTAAACAGCAGTTCCCGCTGTGTCGGCGTCCGTGTAGACGTAGACCGTGATTCCAGCCGCTTGCAGCGCGCGGACGGTGTCGTTGTCGACGTTCCGCCCCACGATAACGAGCTCCGGCTCTTGCTCAGTTGGATGCTCCTCTAACCACAAATGCCGATACGTCAAAATCTGCCCAAGCGACGCGGGCGTGATGTCTACCTTCACTTCCACGATCACCGGCTTGCCGCCGCGCCGCGCGAGAATGTCGATCCGTTTGCGCGACGCGCGAATAATCGCGTTTTGTTGCTTTTGCGGTAGCGACGGGTCAGGCGTTGCGCCGACGCCGACACGCACCGAAAAATCGAAGCTCTCGAACTCCGCCCCGTGCGCGACGAGAAAATCACGAATCACGGCCGACTCGTTGTTCGTGCGCTCCGGGTAATAGCGCTGCAAAATCAACTGCGCGAGATCCGTATTCGTGAAGTGATACCCGTCAGACGTCGTCACCGTTGCACCCGTTGAATGCGCCGCCACGAGAGCAAACGCGTGTCGTCGCCGAGCTCCACGAGTCGATCGTTCACACAGTCGCGTATCCACTGACACAGCGTCACGCCGTCGCGCCGCGCGAGCTCTTTCAAGTGGTCGCGCTCCTCTCCACTCAACGACACGAACACCGCCGTTCGTAAGGGCGTCGACATCTCACGCGCTCGCACGCGGCGGCGTTGGGCGCGGCACGAGCTCGTGCAACGCGCGGACAACGCGCACACCCGTGTCCAGCCGCACGCCGATCGGTGCAGTGAGCGACGCGCCGAGCGGCACGGAGTCGATCACGGTTCCGTGTTGCCCGCTGACTAAATCGAATACGGGATTACCCGCACGTAACATGCCGACGGTTTCCTGAGGGTTTTCGCTGGTAGTTCTTACAGGGGTGTTCTGATTGGATACACCCGCGTCACGCTTTTGTCGGACGCGCTCGATCGCAATGAGTAAATCGTCACTCATGGGCGTTTATAGTCTCGAAATAAAACCAAGCCAACGACTGACAGACAAAGCCCGATCGCGACGAGCGGAAACGTCCAGTAAAACGGCCCCGTCACCCACGCCACGAATGCACGCATCAACACCGGCCGCTCTCCGTCGGCAACGACGGCCGGCAAATTGGACACCGCCGCGCGTGACCGTTGCTTTTCATGGCGCGCTCTTTCGCCCGATCGGCGCGCCACCACACGCGCGCCAACGTGAACGAAATCCCCGCCGCGCGAACGTGTTGCATGAGTCGATGCCGTTTCCCGTCGCCGAGCGACGCGGCGTAGTGCCGATCGATCCGCTCGTGCAGCACGGCGTCGCGCGCGTAGCCGAGATAGTGGCGCGCGTGCCCAAACGGCCGATCGAAGTGCAGGAGATAGACAGCCATTGCGTCACGCGTCCAGCAACGGCTTCGCCGACTCGCGGATCTGCTTGCGCGTCGGGCGCGGCGGCGTCCGCACACAAAAAACGTGCTGATACCCCATTGCGTTTTTCCGCCGCCCGCCGCGTGCCACGGCTTCGCGGTTGACGAAATCGTCGTCACGAAACGCGCGCCGGCATCGCACACAGCGCGCCGCGTGCGCGCCGTCCTTGTCTGGCCCAAGCCCTTTCGACTTCGCCGTGACGGCGAACCGATGGAAGCGACAGAACCGCTCACCGCGCGCGCGCTCGACGGGACAATTCGGGACGTCACAGACCAACATCGGTGTTACTCGTCGTTCGCGGCGCGATCGGCGTGCGCGACGATGCCGACGGCGTCGCCGAATACGCGCAACGGCGCGACGTCCGGCCGGCGGTTCGCGAGCTCGTTCGTAATCGCGCGAAGGTGTTTCTTCTCGACGCGCAGCTCGACGTCGATCCGCTTCAACTCGCGACGAATGGCGGCGCGTCGCCGTTGCAGCCGCGTGATTGTTCGCACTGTCGCGACGAGCTCGCGCTCACACGGCGGCTTAGTTGACATTGACCGTCTCGACTGTTGACTGCTTGACGACGGCGTAACCCGTGCCGCGCACGATCGACGCGGCGACGCCAAGCCGTTCTAGTTCGGCCGTCGCGATCGCGTGATCGAGTTGTTTCGCCAACGACTTGATCCGCCGTTCCAGCCGCAACGCGCGGCGTAGTGACTGCTCTTGCTCACGCGCCGCCGCCTCACGCGCGCCGACGACGCGCGCCGGCCGTTTCTGTCCGCTCGTTTTCTTTGCCATGTGGAAGCCTCTGTTAGTCGTGCGACGCGCCGGCCGGCTGACCGTCGAGCAGCGCGTCGAGAATGGCTAACTTGCAGTGAGTGTGGATGGGCACGAACTCGGGAACGAAACGCGGGTCAGACTTTTTACAGATATAGCAGCGACGCGGATCGTGAGGCTCGACGACGACGGGCACGGGCGCGGGTTGTTCGCTCTGTGGCGCTTGCGGCACGCCGACAAACATCGCGCGCCATTGTTGCGCCCATCCGGAGACGGTCGACGCCGTCGCGCCGTCGCGCACGGCGTGCTGTAGGTAATAGCGCGCCCATTCCGGATCGGAAATCTTATTGAGCTCTTTCGCGACGCCGACGCCGATCGCGCGCGCCTTCAGCGCCAGAAACACATCGTCGTGCCCGTTGATTAAGTCGAGTCGATCGAGCACGTAGTTCACGCTACGATTCACGAGCGACGCGACGCGCTCGACATCCTCGGCGCATTCGCCCTCGTAAAGCTGCTTGAAATACACCGCTTCATCGGCCGGGCTGAAGTTTTGGTGAAACGCCGTCGCCGCGTATTTCTTCCCTTCGAGCGCGAGCGACTTTGTCGGGTAGACGCGACACGGGACCGTCGACAGGTTGAGACGCTTACACACAATCCAGCGCGTGTAGCCGTCGACGACGTCGAAGCGATCGCCGTTCACGACGACGAGCAACGGCAAGAGCACGCCATCGCGCGCGACGGACTGCTCTAGGTTGTGCAGGAATTCCGGGTCACGCTCGATCCGCGCGTCGAGCGGCGGCGGATCGATCGCGTCGAGCGCGACGTCGCGCGATTCGGGTTGCAGGTGTGCGTCGCTCATCGGCTCGGCGTGACGATGGTGGACCCGAACCGGACAGAGCTAATCAGATTTTGGACGTCCGGTTCAGTCGGGCGTCGCAGGATAAACCCGCCGCCGTCAATTTCCTCGACGATGATGCGTTCACCCGCCAACCAACCCGCACGAATCAGCATCTGACGCGGAATGACGACGCCCGTCGTGTTGCCGTGCTTGAATAATTTCTGCCACGCGCGCTGCATTGGACTCCCCTACTCCCGGGCGGCCCGATCGCGGTGATCGATCCGCTCGACCACGCGCCGCGAACTACTCTCCCCTGTGAACCGCTTCGCGGTGAAGACAGTCACGAAGAAAGTAAGGCGTGTGGAAATTGCGGTTTCGCCCTCAGGCGTTCCAGTGGCGGGCGTCGTAATCCGTGCCCGGCTGCTCGACGTCAAGCGAGCGCGCGGCGGGCACGCGTTGCAGTTCGTGTGGCCGACTCGCGCCGGCTTCCGTCACGACAACTTGAAACGCGATGTAGTGCGGCAACGCGCTGCACGGAATGGCAATATCGACAAATTCGTCGACCGCTCCGCGCGCGTTGACAACAGCACATCCATTATCAGACCCAACGCCAACCGGGCGACATTGTAGGGCTTTGCCCCATCGAAAGCAATCGACCTGATTGAGTAGGCGCAACGAGTTTTCCACATTCGCCTGTGGAAATGCGGACAATGCCTCATCCGCTGAGCTACGCTCCGCCAAGTTATCCACAGCCGGGCGGGCTTTCTCACAGGTTTTCCACAGGTTTTCAACAGGTAACTGTGGAAAAGTGCCGTTCGGCCAATACAACCAAGGGCTTCCAGAAAGCTGGACGGTATGGCAAAGCAGATGAAAGACGCGGGCACGCTCGCGTCCAAGTGGTCGACGCGCGCGGGCGCGGCAACACAGGATTACGCGCAGGGCACGGCGAATGCCGGCGGCGCGTGGGAAGCCGGCGCGAAGAATGCCAACGCGGCGTGGAAAGACGGCGTGACGCAGGCCGCCGGCCGTGACGCGTTTGCGAAGGGTGTCACGGGACAGGCCGGCCACTATCAGGCGCGCGTCGCCGAAGTCGGGACGGCGCGGTTTGGTCCGGGCGTGTCGGCGAACTCGGCGAAAGACGCGTGGAGCAAAAACACGCAGCCGTATCTGGCGGCTCTCGCCGGCATCCAGTATCCGCCAAAGGGCGCGCGCCGCTCGCCGCAAAATCAGCAGCGCTCGGCGATCGTCGCCACAACGCTCGGCAAGCTCAAGGCCGGGCAGTAAGGGGGCGACGCGATGAAATTCCTTCACACACACCACTTGTTCGCGCTCGCCGCGCTCGGCGTCGACGATCGCGCGTGTATGCCGCCGTGCTTGGACACGGTGACGTCACAGGGCACGGCGATCGGCGCGGCACTCGCCGCGACGACGATCGCGTCGGGCGATTCGTTCCAAGTCAAAAACGCGTTGCTCACGTCGAAGGCATGGTTGCTCCAAGCGTGGGCGCACAACCTCGTCGCCGGCATGATGCGAATTCGCTCGCCGAAATTGCACGACAACGTCGACGCCATTCGCTCGCGCGTGCTCGTCGCGACGCTCGATCCATTGATGGCAATGGGCGCGCCGCAACAGCTCTACCCGCAGGACGTGCTCATTCACGAGCTCGCGGGCTCGGCTGTCGGCGGACAGATCGAGAGCATTTGCACGCTGCTCTACTACGAAGACCTGCCCGGCCAGAACCAGCGACTCATCACGTCGGATCAAATGCGCGCGCGCAAGCGGCACATTCACGGCGTGCGGCTCGCGATCACGCTCGGCACGACGACGGGCTACAACGGCGCGCGCGCCATCAACGCCGACGTCGACCAGCTCCACGCGAACACGGATTACGCCGTGCTCGGCATCTCGTCGGACATCGACACGGCGGCGATCTGTCTGCGCGGCCCGGACACGGGCAACCTCCGCGTCAGTGTGCCCGGCAGCACGAAGCTCTGGCAGCTCACTGAACGCTGGTTCGTGAAGCTCAGCGACGAATACAAGACGCCGCTGATTCCCGTCTTCAACGCCGCGAACAAGGCCGCGACGTTGATCGACGCCGTCAACAACCAAGCCGGCGGGACGTGCAACGCCACGATCTGGCTGGCTGAACTCAACCCGGCATAGAAGGGAGACGCGATGAAAACGATCGACTTGCACGAGACGGACGCGTGTCCCGCCTGTAACGGGTCATTCGTGAAGTGCCCACAGCCAACGGCGGAGATGCGGACGGCGGCGGCCAGCCGCGACGACGGGACATACCGGCCGATTCCGCCCAACTACGACACGGCCCCGCAGTCCGTCGTCGACGAGCTCGGCGAGCTCTGGAAGTGCGATGGATGCGGGATGCCGCTCCGCGTGATTCCGGCGGACACGTCGGCCGCCGATGCCGCGCCGGCTCCGAAGGGGAAAAAGTAGCGTGCGGCGTTTTGCCTTTGCGCTCGGCGTCGTGCTCGTGTCGCTCTCGGCACGAGCACAGACGACGACGCAACGCGCGGCGGACATCGCGAGTTGGGGCACGGTGAGCACTAACGCCGCGCTGCAAACGCTCGCCGCGTTGCGCGGGCCGTCGCCGTCGTGTGCGGTCAAACAGGAAGCCGTCGCCGTCGGCGTCGCCGTCGGCGTCAGTGAACTGCTCAAGGCGCTCATTCGGAAGCAACGCCCGGACGGCTCCGACTTCAAAAGTTTCCCGTCCGAACACACGGCGATCGCCTTCGCGACGAGCGGCTATAGCGTCGCGTTTGGGTATTCGCTCGCGATCGGCACGGCAGCCGGCCGCGTGACGGCGAAAAAACACGACGGGTGGGATGTGTCGGCCGGCGCGGCGATCGGCGAAGGCGGGCAATGGCTCGGGCGCGCGCTCTTTCACTGCCCCGCCGCGCCGCCGTAACCCGCAATGGCGCTTGAGACGGTGTTCGCGGCGACGCCCGCCGTTGGCGGCGGCGGGAAAGTCATCTCGTCGCCGTTTCAATTTCTCTTTACGGGTGAAGATCAACTCCGCGTCGTGATTCAGAATTCGCTAGCGGGCGTCGTCGTGCAGCTCGCCGGCCGGTTTCTTCAGGAAGGCATGACGTCGCCACAAGCGTTTGTGCAGACCTTTACACCGTCGTCTAATCGCGCCGTGAATACGTTTCTCGTGAAGCTCGGGACGGGCTTCCTACTGAATTGCTCGTTCGTCGTCGTCTCGGGCGCGCCCATCATCGGGCAGACGTATGTCATGGCGCAGATCGTGCGCGGCGACGTCGGCGCAAACGTGCAGCTTGGCGGCATTCTCGGCGGCTACATCACGGCGTTTCAACATCTCGCCTATCCGGGCTCGCCGATCGAGTCGTCGATCGCAGGCGGCGGGTATCCTCGGCAAGTGGCGGGCACGATTCCCGCGCCGGGCGTCAACATCGTCGAAACCGTGCCGACGGGCGCGCGCTGGCGGTTGCGGTCGTTTGAGACGGTGCTCGTAACGAGCGCGGTCGCAGGCGTGCGCGGCCCGCAGCTCAATGCGAGTTTCGGCGCGTCGGGCGGCTCGTTTTGCCAGTCGCCGTATGGACAAAACCCCGGCACCACGGCTGTGTATGAATGGGGCGGCGCGATGTTCACGTCGATCGGCATTTCGGGCACGGCGGCGATGCTCCCGTGGCCGGTCGATTTTTGGATGATTGCCGGCGCGACGCTCAAGGTGACGTGTGTCAACTTTGACCCGGCCGACCAATTCACCTTCGTGCAATACATCGTTGACGAATGGCTAGAGGCGGCATAAATGACTGACGCAAGCATTCTCCCACTGCCGACGCCGACACTCGAAGGCGTTTCACCGCTCTACTTCACGGGTGAAGAATCCATCCGGCTCACCGTGTTCAACGCGGCGGCGGGCGTCACGGTGTCGCTCACGGGCCGATTCCTACCCGTGCGGCAGCGCGCCGACGATAACGAACCGCGCGTGCAGATGTTTGCGAAAACGCTCACGCCCGCGACGGATCGATCGGCGTCGACGCGCACGGAACAAGTCGGCGAAGGCTGGCTGCTCGACGGCGCCGTCGTCGTGACGGCGGGCACGCCGACCGACGGCCAATGCTTCGCGCTCGTCGAGCTCGTGCGCGGCTCGCAAAATGCGTTTCAGGCCGTGAGCGCGATCGCGTCGGGTTACATCACCGCCAAGCAACGGCTGCCACTTGTCGGCGACAAGTTTGCCGGGTTTCTCGACGGCGGCGGCGCGCTCCGCTCGATCACGGGCAGCGCGCCGGGCGCGGGCCTCGAAATCTCAGAGACGTGCCCCACGGGCGCGCGCTGGGCGATGATTGCCTTTGAAGCCGATCTGGTTACGTCGGCGGCGGCGGCCAACCGCGTGCCCCAACTCACGATCGACGACGGCGTCAACGTGTTTTTCCGGGTGTCCGTCAACCAAAACGAAACCGCGTCGCAGACGTGGCGGAATTCGTTTCAGTTGGGCGTGCCGCAGACCTTCGACGGCACGCGGTTTGTTGTCACGACGCCGCTCGGGTGTGATCTGATGATTCCAGCCGGCGGACGTATCCGCACCGTCACGGCCGGCATTCAAGCGGGCGACGCCTACAACGCGCCGCAATACCTCGTGCGCGAATGGATCGAAGGGCAATGAAACAACAGTGCATCTCGTGCGGCGGCATTTTCGACGACGTCCAGCGCGACGGCATGCAATATTTTCACGCGTGCCCGCCGCTCTCCGTCGCCGAGCTCAAGGCCGCGATCGTCGCCAAGACGCTCACGTTCACCGCCGCCGCGCAGGCGGCGTATGACGCGGCAAAGGCCGCCGACGTCGCGAGCCCGCCAGCCGCTGGCACGAGCTCGCGCGTCGACGCGTTCCTCTTCGGGCTCAACGTCGATCGGCCGAACAAGCGCGACGAAAACATCGTCCCGCCGACGGACGCGTCGAAGCCCGCGACCATCAAGAGCGCGGGCAAGGGCGTGCAACCCGCGCCGGCCGGATCCGACGTCGGCGCGACGGCTGTGTGACGTGCTCACGCTCGATCCGGGTCCGCTCGCGATCGTCGACGCCGCGCAGCTCGCGCCGTTACCGCCGTCGCCCGGCTTCGCGGCGCTCGTGACGTCGGCCGTCGAGCAGTTCAACGCGCACGCCGACGCGCTCCACGGGCTCAGCACGGACGTAAGCGCGCCCGTGCCCGTCGACGTCGACGCCGCCTATGCGAGCACGATCGACGCCGCGCGCACGCAAGCCGCGAACGAAGCCGACGCCGCGCCCGGCTCGCCCGTCGGCGCGCTCGTCACGAACGGCGACAACGCCGACGCGATCCGCAACGGCGTCCGCGCGCTCTTGCCGCAGCCCGATTTACCGATTACGGGTAACTTCATCGATCCGCCGCGCCCGCCGGGCGGCCAACTCCCCGATTTAGAAGGCGAAATTGCAGCGACGCGCGCGCTCGTCAATCCGCCGGGCCAGACGGCGCAAAATCCGGAAACGCCGCCGCCGATCACACTGCCAAGCGGGACGGTGTTCGATATGGATCTACCGGGCGGCGGCGGCGACGTGGCGGCTGTGCGCGAAGCGATCCGGCAAGTGTATTTAGCGCTGCTCAATCGCGAGCCCGATCCGGGCGGCTGGGACGCGTGGACGGATTGGGTCATTAATCAGCAGAAGTCAGTCAATTGGGTTTACAACCAGATCACGCTCAGCGACGAATACAAGGCGCTGCACGGCGGCGTCGCATAGGGGACGACGATGCTAGAACCCGGAATCACCATCACGCGAATTGTTGAAGACGCGTTTTTCTCGGCGGCCGGCAAGAGTGAACCGCGTATCCGGATCGAATTCAGAGTCGGGGATCACGGTCCCTTTGTGGAGCGTATCCCGAAGGCCGACTATACCGCGCAGAAACGCGACGAGCTCCTAAACAAGTTCGCGCGGGAAGTGAAGTAGTCGCCGTGTGGACGTGTCCGACGTGCGCGACGAAAAACGGAAACGATACTTGGGTGTGTCGAAAATGCCGCACGATTGAGCCCGCGCCGCCGCCGCGTCTCCCGCCGCGCGCGCTCGCCGTCGTCGTCAGCGGCGCGTTGCTGCTCGCCGCGTGGCTCGACGTCGGGCGCGACGTCCACGCGCAGCGCGCGGAAATCTTCTCCGCCATCTGGACGGCGATCACATGGCTCGGCGATCTGCTCGGCACCGTCGGCGGCGCGATCGCGACGACGGTCGAAGCGGCGATCGTGTATCTGTCAACCGCCGTCGGCTGGCTCGCGGCGCAAGTCGCAACGATCCTCATCAATACCGGATCGATGTTCGCGAAGGTGTGGGAGTGGGGACGCCTGATTTATAGCGACGTGCTCAAGCCCGCGCTCGTGTGGTTGCACGACGTCTACACGCGCATTTCGGGCTGGCTCGGGAATTTCTTTAAGCCCGTGTTCGATTTTCTCTCGCACGTCCGCGCGATCTTGCTCGACGTGTATACCCGCTTCCTGTCGCCCATTCTCAAAGGGCTGGACATCGCGCACGCGATCTTACGCACGCTCGCCGATTTACATATCCAATGGGCGGCGACGCTGGACCGATGGGTTGAGGACATCCGCACAACGATTACGGAAAACTTTATCCGCGTGCTCGGATGGGTGAACGAAGTGCGCGACATCGTCAACAGCATCGTCACGCCCGATCGACTCTTGCAGCGCTTGCCGTTTGTGCGGACGTTGGAACGCGACGCGGCTTACTTGGTGCGGTTGTGGTGGAACGCGCAGATCGCGCCGCCGAATCAGGCCGCGCTCGACGCCGCGCGCGCGCGGACGGTCGACGAGCTCGCGGCGGCGGACCTTGCCGCGCAGCTCGGCGCGTATCTGCGCGACGGGTCAGGCGACTTAGCCGACGGCGCGAGCGCGTGCGTTGACGACTGGCGCGTCGCGCTCAGTGCGTAAGCAGACGGAACGCGCCGGCCGCGCCGCCCAATAGGACGATGAACACGAGCCACGCGAACAGCCACGCGACGAGCCCGGCCGCGCCCGCGCCCAACGTGAACGCCGCGCCGGCTTTGAACCAGAACGTAAAGCCGGGCGTGTCGAGCTCGTAACCGTTCGGCATTTGTTGCACGGAAAGCGTTTTCATATGGAAGCCTCGTCTAGCATCGTAGGGAACTGAACCGTATCCGTCAATGGCCGACGAACCCAACTTTTCTGCCGAAACTCAGCCGACGATGCAACAACTCGTCGACTACCTCGTCGAGCAGCTGCACGACCCGGAAAAGGTGAAACGATGGGAAGCCGCGTATACCAACGCGGCGGCGAAGGGCTCGACGACGGCGGCGGCGGCGGCGTTTAGTGCGATCGACTTCGTGCTCGGCAAGCTCGGCACGATCTTGGCGGGCGTCGAAGGGCACGTCGAGTCAATAGCCGGACCCGCGCTCGCCGCGCTCGCCGGCCATCTCATCGGGCAAGACGTGCCTATTAGCGAGATGCGCCGCGCCGCGTCGAGCGACGGGAATTCAGTGATGGGCAACGCCGTCGCGCGGCTCGCGCTCGACGCGCTTCGCCCGCCTGACGGCGACATTGCGCCGGGCAGTGACCGCGCGCAGAAATTCTTAGCGACGCTCGGGCAGCTCATTTTTAACGGCTGGTTTGAGTCGACGGCGTTCGAGCTCATCGTCACGGCGATCCCCGGCATGGATTCGTTTGAGTCCGTCGCCGAACTCCCGCACGAGCTCGTCGACGCGCTCGGGCTCGGGCGGCTGGCGCGCGTCGCGCTCCGACCGCTCGCGCAGATCGGCGTTGCGACGCCGCTCGAATGGGAACTCAACAAAGCCCACCGGCCGACGCTCCTATCGGAAGCCCAAGTGATCCGGCAAGGCTTTCGCGGAAAGTGGGATTGGGCCGACGTGCTCGAAGTGCTGCAACGCAAAGGTTACAGCGACGCGGCGATCGACGGGCTCATTAACGAGCAGCAGAAATTTCTCAGCACGGACGATCTTGCCGCGCTCGTATGGCTCGAACTCGTGCCGCTCGCCGACGCGATCACGACGCTTCGCGATCAAGGCTGGGACGAGCAGACCGCGTCGAAGCATTTCAACACACAGACGATCAAGCGTGAGGACGCGATCCGGCGCGAGCTCGCGACGACGGCGATCGCCGCCTACGTCGACCGCAAGATCGACGACGCGGATCTATCGGCGACGCTCGACGCCGCCATCACGGGCGCGCACGAGCGCGAGCTCTTGACGACGACGGCGCGCGGCAAGCGCGCGCTCAACGTCAAGCCGTTATCCGCCGCGCAAGTCGCCGACTGTGTGAAAGTCGGCATCTTAGGATTTACCGACTACCGCGACGCGCTCACGCGCGAAGGTTACAGCGACGCCGACGGCGCGGCACTGGAACTGCTCTTGCGGCATACGGTCGATACGAAAGCGAGCGCGGCACAGCTTAAGCAGCAGCAGGCGGACGATCGCGCCGCCGCCGCGAAAGCCAAGGCCGACGCGGCGGCGCAAAAGGAAGCCGACGCGGCGGCCCGTGCCGCGCTCGCGCGCCGTGGCTCGATTGCCGACAACAAGGCCGCCGCCGTGCGCGGGCTCATTCCTATGGCGCGCTATCAAGACATTCTGAGCGCGCACTACGACGCCGACACGGTCGCCGCGCTGCTCGGGCTCGCCGAACAAGCGCGCGCCGACTATCTCGCGCAGCAACAAAAGCGCGACGACGCCGCGCAGCGCGCGAGCGATCGCGGGCTCAACGTCGGCCAGCTCGAGCAGGCCGTCAAAACGAAGGTGCTCACGCTCGACACGTTCCGCGCGATGCTCACGGCGAAAGGGCTCGCGCCGTCGGACGTCGACGTGCTCGCGGCGACGCTACAGGCGAACGTCGACGCGACGGCGGCGGCCGAAAAGAAACGCGCCGACGCGGCGGCGAAAACCGTCGGCAAACATCCGACGCTCGCGACGATGGAAGCGCTTGTACGCGCCGGCCATCGGACGATGCAGCAATATGACGCGTTTCTCGTCGCGCTCGGTTATGACGATGCCGGCCGCGCCGCGATTGAGGACTTACTGCAAACCAAGATCGACGGCGACACGGCGGCGGCGACGCTCCGCGCGTCGACGGCGGCGGCCGATAAAGAAAAAGGGCTCACACTCGCCGAAGCGAAGCGTGGCGTCATTCTCGGCACGACGTCGATCGACGACTTTACGAGTTGGCTCACACGGAATCATTTCTCGGCGGACGCGATCGCCGTGCTCGTCGCCGACGCGCGCGATGCCGCCGCCACAGCCGCAGCCGCGCGGCAAAGCCGTAGCGGGCAAGTGTCGCGAACTGGAAGCCCGCGACTACCCATTACCGCTTACGCGAAGGCCGCGCGGCTCGGGCTCATCACGATCGACGCGTATCGCGATCGACTCGCCGCCGCCGGCTACGCGCCCGAAGAAATCGAGCTCGACGTCGACGAGCTCCTCGTCGAAATCGCCGACACGCAAGCCAAACGCGCGAGCGGCGGCGCGTCCGCGCAGCTCGTCGCGAATGACATCGCGGCGACGCTGGCGCAAGCCGTCGTGTTGCGCGCGGCGCTGGATGCCGGGTTGAAGGCGCGCCAACTCACGTCAGGAGAACTCGACGCCGCCGTGCAGAGTGGGAAGCTCACGATCGACGACTACATCGCGCAAGCGGAAGCCGTCGGACTCGATCCGGCCGACGCGGAACTACTCGCCGCGCAGCTCGCGCAACGGCTCGCCGGCGGCGCGCCGGCCGCGATGCCGACGAGCGGGAAGGCGACGCGCGCGAAGAAACCGAAACCGGCCGGCAATGCGAATTCCGGTCAGTGACGTCGAGACACCCGCGCCCGCACGCCCGAACGGGCTCACGGCATGGGCACCGTTTGTCTTGCAGTTAATCTTGACGCTGCTGGCGCTCGGCGCGCTGTATGGGAGTCTCGGCGGCCGGCTGAACCTCATCGAATACCGGCTGCAAAAGATCGAAACGAAGATCGGTCTATAACCAGCCGCGGCGCGCGCGATCGACCGTGCCGAGCTCGCGCAAGAGGCGATCGGTATCGCGCCACGCGCGCACGACGATCGCGACGACGAGCCCGATCGCGACGAGCGACACGCCGACGGCGACACACACGAGCGGCGTCACGGCGTCACCCTCACGGCCGATCCGCCGGCCAGCCATCCGGCTGCCGAATAACGGGCACCTTGAGCAGCGCTAGGCATTCCGGACAGAGCGCGCCGAGCTCCGTCACGACGAGCGCGGCGACGATCGTCGCGAGTCGACAACACACGCAATATTCCTGCACGAGCTCGGGGGCACGGCCGGCGCGGGTCTGCACGCCGCGCGGCGGACGAATCACCGATCGCGCGCTCATCGTCGCCGCCGCCAACGCGTCAAGCGCTGTAGTTGGGTTTTCCGCGCGCGCTGACACGCGCCACGATGCACACGCCGATCGCCAACGTCGAGCGGCTTGCGGCAAACGAGACACGCGCGCAGCTTGCCGGCCGGCGCGGCGGCCGACTCGCCGGCTAGTGCCTCACGGGACGGCTCGACGCCGCCGGCCGCGTAATGCCTCACCGAAAACGCGTCAGGATGCCCCATAAGCCCTTATTGCCTCACTCCCCGCCCCTACCGGCCGTCGACCAGCCCGAAAACCCGCCGGCCGGCCGTTTCGGGCGTGTAGCGGCACCGTTGGCGCGTCACTCCGGACAGTTCGAATAGGCCGCCGTTCGTCCGGACGCCGTGTGCCAAGATGCGAAGCGCGTCGGCTTCGCCGATCGGCGTCACCCACTCGGGCACGGCGAACACAGCCGCCAGCTCGACGCGCAAGCGCGTAAAGACCACGGGATCGACAATCGCCGCGTCGGCCGTCGCGCGATGCTCGTCGCAGTGGAACGCTAAGGAACCGTGCGGACCCGTGAACCCCTGCCACGGCGCGGGCCGTCCACAGAGACGCGGCGCGTCGCTCGACACGATCGCCGAGCAGCGCAGCAACGGACATTCGAGCACGTCGAGCAAATTCAAGCGGTCTGCCATCACGCCCAACTTTCGAGAAGTTTTTCGATCGATCCCGTGTTCTCTCGGCAAACGCGTCGCCGTGTG
>Ga0126369_10001946_pt1 | contig 14608 bp, 16 predicted proteins | sample PanSoiMetaPlot_1_FD_109646 | JGI IMG/M metagenome (GOLD analysis project Ga0126369, IMG submission 109646) | Tropical forest soil microbial communities from Panama - MetaG Plot_1 | ecosystem: Environmental > Terrestrial > Soil > Tropical forest > Bulk soil | place: Panama | collected 2016-02-17 | reverse complement strand
GACACGCCGGCCATGATGTCCGCGAGGATCTTGCGCTTCACTTTCACGCTGCGCCCGACTGAGAGCAGGATCTCGATCAGGACGAAATCGTCGCCGCGTGGCGAGGTCAGGTCCGGATACTCGCCATCGTAGCGAAAATCATCGACGTCGAGTTCCAGCACCCGCTGAAAGCGATCCTTTTCCGGGACGCCCGAAGAGACCAGCGCGGTATGGACTGCGCCGAGCACGGCCGATTTGAAGGCCGCGGTCTTGGGTTTGCGCACCGTAAGCGTAACGAATGGCATGGTGTCCTCCCCCTCAACGCACTTTGGATGGCGGCGGCGTGCGGGTCGACGCCTGCAAGCGGTCGGCGACGCGATACGCCAGGCGGCGCACCCATAGGTCGTAGGCGATGACGAGCTTCGCCAGTTTGTCGATGGAAGCCTCAGCATTCAGGCAGCGCGCTTCGCGCTCGTGCTCTTGCAAGTCCGCCAGAGGATGCTGCGCGCCGGTGCGGGATGCGAATGTGCTGCGGTTCATTGCTAGCTCCTTTCGCGTGGTTGACAGCGCCACTCTAGGATTTCACAATATATTTGTGAAACGAATTGTTTTAATCATAACTATTCCAAATATTCATCGATCATGCATGAAGCCAACCTCGATATCGATTTGCTGCGCAGCTTCGCCGCGGTCGCTGACACCGGCAGCTTCACTGCCGCTGCCGAGCTGGTGGCGCGCACCCAATCCGCGGTAAGCGTTCAGGTCAAGCGGCTGGAGGAGATCGTTGGCCGCAGGGTGTTCGAGCGGACCAGCCGCTCGCTAGCGCTCACTCCGGCCGGCGAAACTCTGCTCGGCTACGCCCGGCGGATCCTCGAGCTCAATGACGAGTCGGTCCGACGCATCATCGAACCACCCGTCTCCGGCGAGATCCACCTTGGCATCACCGAGTATTTCGTCCCGAACGAACTGCCAGCGATCCTGGCGCGCTTTGCCGCGGCCTATCCCGGCGTGCACCTCGAAGTGCGCATGGGGCTCTCGCGGGATTTGCGCGAACAGCTCGCCCAGAAGAAATTGGACGCCGTGATCGTCCGCCTCGGCCCGCACGAACGCGAGCAGGCGATCTGGAGCGAGCCCCAAGTCTGGGTGGCGCGGAAAGGATTCGAGCCCGCGCGCGGTGCGGTACTGCCGCTCGCGCTGCTGCCCGCTCCATGCGTGCTGCGCCAACACGCGCTCGAATCGGTGAAACGGCTGAAGCGCCCGTGGAGAATTGCTTTCACGGGATCGAGCATCGTGAGCGTGCAGGCCGCGGTGTGTGCGGGACTCGGTGTTTCCATCCTGCCGCGCTCATCGCTGCTGCCCGGCATGCAGGTGCTGCCGAAGGGCCGGGACTTCCCCGATCCGGGCCGGCTCGACGTCGGCGTCCTGCGTTGCGCCGGCGCGCGCGCCGATATCGTGGCCGCATTGGAGCGCGTCATCAGCGAGACCCTGGACGTGCTGGCGCTGACACGGCCGGCTGCGTGACGATCCTGGCTGCCGAAGCTACGAGACGGAGGGTGATGTCTTCAACCAGGGCGCGCCTGTACCGCAGTCTGTGGAGGTGGGGACGGCAACGATTACGTTCGCCAGTTGCGGCGCTGCAACGCTCTCCTATAGCTTCACTTCAGGGAGCAATGCCGGGCAGTCGGGCTCGATCTCGCTCTCTCGCATCGGACGCACGCCAGTTGGTTGCGGGCCGTGACGAGGAGTTAGTTCGACTCTCACCGCCTCCACCAAACGATAGACGGCCCCCGAGAGGGGCCGTTTGTCTTTGGGATTATTGGCAAACCGTTCCAGGGGGATTGAAAACCTCGCGTGTGATGGCCTTGTTCTGTGCGACTCCGTTGACCGTGTAGGCGAACGTCGCATTGTTGCCATCGATGAAAGTGAACGTGGCTGGGCCGACGGCCGCAGGTGTTACGCTCGCAGGATTGAACGGCAGGGCATTGAAGGCCGGTCCTGTGGTCCGATACAACGTCCCCGAATACACTCCCGGCCCTGTCTTCGGTGCTGTCACGACCAGCCACATCGGGCTGTGATCCACGTCATAGGTGAACCACGTCGCGAAAATCGTATCGTCCTGGTGCGTGAGGTTGATTCCCCAGCCGGATTCCGAGCCAGCGGGTGACGCCCACCAGAGGTCTTGATAGTTGGTCGCTGCGGCCAGGCTGCCCGTTGCGGTGGCACAACTCGGAAGCGTTCCAAAGATTTGGCGGATGATGGCTTTGTTCTGCGCGATCCCGTTCACCGTGTAGGTGAAGATGCCATCATTGGCGTCGATGAACGTAAGCGTGCCGTTGCCTACTTGCGTGGCGGCCACTTGTGCCGGGCTGAACGGCACGGCGTTGAAAGGCGGTCCCGTGGTGGTGTAAAGGGCGCCCGAGTAGGTATTCGACGCCGTCTTCGGGGCGGTCATGACCAGCCACAGCCCCTTGCCAGTCAGATCGTAGGTGAACCAGCTTGCAAAGATCGTGTCGCCCTGGTGCGTGAAGTTGATCCCCCAGCCGGATTCCGAGCCTGCCGGCGCAGCCCACCAAAGTCCCTGGTAGTTGTCTGCTGCAATGTTGACGCTTGCCGTGCGAACGGTCGTGCTTTCTGTGGCTCCTGTGCCCTGATAGGTCCAGGTGTCGACGCCGGATTGGCCGGGGAAGGGTGTGTAAATGACGTATGACGGTATTGCGAACCCGTTTGCCACGAGGTACCTGACTGTTCCTTTGGTCGGGGGCGAGACGGTTACGATGTTGGCAATGATCTTCCAGTCTGCGTGTACGTCGGCCGCCTGCACAATGATGTCACGGAGGGGGATCTTTGTTCCGGGGGAATTCGGTGCCACTGGAGCCCTATCGATGGTCGGTTTGACGCTGTCCAAGTAGGCGGCAATGCTGGTGTGATCCGCGAGGGATCCGGCAGCGCCCATGCCCTTGGCGTTGACCGCCTCGATGATGGCGACGTTGCCTGCCGAGTTGTAGACCAGTGCTTTGGGGTGCTGTACATCATCGTGGCAGACAGAACACATTTGATTGAACAACGAGGCACCGTCTTGCGCTGCGGCCGTTGCCCCGAGGAACAGCGCGCTCCAGACAAGGCCCGTTGCAATTGTTTTACCCAACTTCGTCTCCCCTTGGTGGACTTAGGACGGTGAAGCGGTACTCCAGAACCATGGAGCAAGAGAACAGTTGCGCGTGGCTGCTATGCCAAACGCAAACCCACTGATGGCGTCCCTCCCTGGGGCGGCTACTTGGTCGTGTTCTGGCAAACCTTCGTAAACCTTACGTCATTATCGCGACGGCAGGCAAGCGTGCCGACGCTAGATCTGCGGCGCAGACCAATCCAGTATGCGCTAGTCCACACACTTCGAGCTTCATGACGCGAGGAGTCGGGAAATGATAGCGTCCATCCGCAGCAGATACTGGCCTTTGTCAAACTGACGACTGCGTTGGATGGCCTGCTCGAGCATCGTCTGGCGAAGATCGGGGCTCGCGATGAGCGCTCGGGTGTGCTCGACCAGTTCTGAGGGATGCGTCCAAAGAAAACCCGTGCTTCCGTGGACGATCGTCTCGCACGGTCCCCCGGCGCGGAGAGCGACTGGAATGGCGCCCGCCGACATGGCTTCGACGATGGTCATCCCAAAGTGCTCCTGACGCGCCGGATTGTTGCCAGCAAGCGAGCCGTACCCGGTCGCGTGCCAGTAGATCGCCGCTCGGCGATAAAGCTCGCGCAGTTCATTCTGGGGAAGCCCCACGTGAATATACACGCGTGGCGAGGCCCGCCGGCGCAGCGCCTTGGCATACGAGCGGTGTTCGAACCGCTGCCCGATGGTGCCGACGAAATGCATCTCCCATGGAGCGTCGATTCGCCACTGCAATATGTGAAAGGCGTTGAGCAGCAGATCTTGACGCTTGAAGAGGGTGTGTCCTCCGAGCGGTTGGAAGCGGCCGACGTTGAGGATGATTCGTTCCTTCATCGCCGGCGGCCCCATCGGTTCGACCGCAGAATAGACCACTTCGGAAGCGCGTCCCCAGAGTTGCGCAATCCATTGCTTCGTGAAATCCGAATTAGCGGTGATGACCTGATAGCCCTCGAGACCTTCTGGTTTGCGCTCGGGAAACATGCACATGTAGATGCCGCGCGCAGCCGGGCAAGGCAAACGGCTGCCGTGGGAGTTGTTGATGAACAGGTTGGGCTTCCATGCCTTGATCGCAGCCTCATGATGCAGGTTGGAAGGCGGCAAGAGCAGACTGTTCGACTGGGAAAGGTCTATCCCGAAGAGTTCCCTCACGCAACTCTTGTCGATAGGTGTGGTGGAAAAAATCGCGACCTCGTGTGCTTGGGCAAGATGAGCTGCGAGGAGCGCGGTACGGCGTTCCCCGCCGCCTAGGGTTGAAAAATGAAGGTTGTACAGAGCGATGCGCATGAGACGGTGCTAGCCAGGGAATCTTATTGTTTTTGTTCTCCGTGGAGGTGTGTGTCTTCGTAATTTATGAGGAGCACCGGTTCGGTCGGGTATCGACCTGGCATAACCATCGCAGCCAAGTTAACGGTTCGTTCCACGACTCGGCCCGCCACTGCAGGGCGTTGTTTGTATTGTCCCGATGTCCGCATTTGGCCGAAAGCGGACATCGTGGCTAAGGCCGGTGGCCGACCGAAGCGAATTGAATTGCTTCTCGGACGGGCTGGTCAGCTCGTAGCGCGGATACCTGGATCGAATCGCGGACAAAGCAGGGCGTCGAAATAGACGCTTGGCGCTAAGTATTCGGGCATGTCGAAGGATTTCACGACTGCGGAGCACTCGACGCGCTTTCGTCCGTGAGCGCAAGCAATCGTTGGCCATCGACCTTTCCGCCGGGCAACCTTGGCATGGCGGACAAGACCAGGATGCGCGACGGGATCATGAAGCGAGGAAGGACAGTTTGCAGAGCCGCTTTCAGCCTGTTCGCCAAATCGGGCGCTGCATTCGCGGCGGGAACTACGAAGGCAACGAGTCTGGTCGCGCCCGCGAGATCGTATGGCAAGACCTCTGCTTCCGCGACCTCGGGAGATCGCCGCAGGGCGGCCTCGATCTCGCCGGGCTCGACGCGCTGCCCGTTGATCTTGAGCATGCGATCCTTTCGACCGAGCACCACGAATACGCCGTCGCGATGAAAACGCGCGATGTCGCCCGTGCGATAGGTACGAGTGGAATCATCACGCGCGGCTGGTTCGAACATTCCGCGGAGGATTCTCCCTTCCCGCCATTCGCCGAGCGCGTTGTACCGGCTGCGAATCACCAGCTCGCCAGCTTCGCCTGGGGGACACGGCTGTCCATCGTCAGCGACAACCAAGGCGGTCGTATCAGGCATCAGGATACCCGTGGCCACGCGTAGGGGATCGTAATCGTCCGGGTCACCCGCGAACCAACTCAACCCGCTTGCTTCCGTCGAGCCATAGGTGGACCGAATCAGGCACCCAGCGGGCAAGATCTTGCGCAGCTCCGCAAGGTCGGCCTTCCATAGCGGCTCGCCGAAGAGTTGAAGGAGGCGTAATCGCGCCAGGGCAGCTTTCGCGCCCGGGACGCGCGCGAGGGATCGAAGGAATGACGGCGCCGCGCGAAGAATCGTCACTGGCCGAGTCTCGAGGACATTGACCAAGGCCCCCAGACCCAAGGACGCAACATCGAGCATCTGCATCGAGGCGCCCGTCAGCGCGCAGGCGACAAGCGCTACGAATCCACCAAGGTTCGACGGAGACGAGACGGAGAGAACCCGGTCGTCGGGTGTGAGATGCATCGCGTCTGCGACTGTCCTCACCCAATGGAGCATCGTGCGTTGACTATGGACGATGGCTTTCGGCAGCCCGGTGCTGCCCGAAGTACAGAGGATGAACGCGGGCTCGTCGATCGCAAGGGCCTCGTCCGCAGGTGCATCTGCGGCGACCGACTGATCGAATGCGGATGCGCTCGCCACTGTGGCAACATTTCGCCACGCGCACGCGTCGCCGAGCTCCGAGTCAGCCAGTACCAGATCGACGCCGGCGGCTGCTGCTATTGCCGCGTTCCTGTCGTCCGGGTACCTCTGATCGAGAAGCAGACCGATGCGTCTTGAAGCAAGAATGGCGAACACGGCCACCACATAAGCCGCGCCGGTGGGCAACAGGATCGCGATCGGGGTGTTTGCTTCCGCGATGGTTTCGATTCGGGACCTCAACCGACAGACGGCCTGCCACAGGCTGTGGTAGCTCAGAGCCTCGCCGGGCGCTTCGACGGCAATGGCCCCCGGATTCTTGGTCGCGAGACCTTCGAGCGTCGCGATCATCGGAGCGCTTAGCGCCGGGTCCGGAAAGGAAACATACGCGCGGCTCACCGGGCCACGATAATCGGGCCGCAGGTGCGGAGTTGCAATCCACGGCTCGCTCGCCTTCGGCGAGCGGCGCGGCCGCATCGCTCAGCCTTCCGAGGGCAGCGGCGTAGCAGCCCCGATCATTGAAACTTGATCATGTCGGTGCTGGTCAGGGTGACCTTGTAAACGACCGAAGTCGTCAGCGTGTAAGCGGCAAGCTGGTCCTCATAGCTGTTGTTTCCGGATATCCCATCCACGGGCACGATCACGTCGAACCCGCGCAAGGAGGCCGACACTGCCGTGAAGAGAATGCCATTGTGCGACGCGCCACCAACCAGAACGACGGTCGTGATCCCCTTGTCCTTGAGCATCTGTTGCAAGCCCGTATCCTTATCGCGGAGGATGAATTTGTCGACAAATGAAGTCACAACGGGCTCGTCGCCCTTCGGGGCAATCGCCGGAAGGACATCACCGATGACCGGGTTGGCGAACTTGTCGGGCGCAGGGCTGGGAAACAGGGCGTAGACCACCGTGACGCCGCTAGCGCGTGCCGCCGCAAGTAATTTTTCAACCTTCGGAATGGAGGCGACGCAGCGCGGGCGAGTCTTCTCGTTACAAAGCTGCTTGATGAGGTCAATCACCAGAAGCGCGGTGGTCTTCGGATTGACCGTAACGCTCTTGAGTTGGGGCGGTGGTGGCGCCTTTACGTTCGCCCACTCGTCGATGATGGTCTCGGCAGACGAAGGCATAGCAAAACTTAGTATTGGCGCAAATAGAGCGAGCGGCAGAAGACGGCGTATCTGAACCATGATCTTCCCTCCGGTGATTTCCAACGGGACCAGCGATCGCTTCCGCCGTCCGCACTCCGGCTAGTCCGACGGCGGGTTCTGGCACAACGCATCGATCGCGCGCTGACGGCCGCCTGTTGCAGCGTCGACCGAGTACTTCCGCGCCAGCAGCGCATCCATCCGATTGAGCTCGGTTGCGCAGCGCTCGCCGTAGGCGAATCGCCGTGCGCCCAGCACTTGCCCCGACGCGTTAGTCGCGTCGGCGGGCTGCGCGTACATCTGCGCCGCGTAGGCGCAGCGCAACTTCAGGAGCTCTGCACGAGGCATGGCGTCGAGCTCGCCGGCCTCGAGGGTGCGGCACTCGACCACGTCCGCCACGCACTGCAGGGGTGTCGCAACCCCAAGCGCTAGTGCGACCGCCAACCCGCACGCCTCGCCCACTTCGCGCCATCGCGACGCGACGCGTTTTCGCTCGGAGCACATAGCGGTCCCCCTGATAATTGGCTGGCGCGCCAGTTTACCAGCCTACTCCGGCGGGTGACCGGCAACAATGCGAGGTCAGCACTTTCGCACTACCCGACAAGAGGCCGACGGCAAAGACCGCAGACAACGCTGCCGCAACAAGAATCGAGAGAGAATGGGGCAGGGGAAATGTCCCGAAGTACAGGATGAGGAACCAGCGCGCAGCGAAAAGCGGCGGTCTTCCAGGGAACTCGCCTGCTCGTCGCCGGAGACCCGGCTCGATCGCCCTTCTGGCCGCGCTCACCCTGGTGCCTGCGGCAGGGCGCTGCGGGGCACCGTTCCAGACGGACGACCCGAACGTGCTCGACGTCGGACACGTCGAGCTGCTCGTCTTTTACCAGGGCACCCTGACGGCTACGGGAAGAAGCGGTTCGTTGCCCGGCTTCGAGTCCCATTTCGGAGTTTTCGAGAATGCTGAGTTTGATGTGACCACACCGGTCGCCTTTGATACGCCGGCAGGCTCCTCAACGAAGAGGGGTTACGGCGACACGCTCCTCGGCCTCAAATATCGACTCGCCAAGGAGTCGAAGGACCTGCCTCTCGTGAGCCTGGTTCCCAAGGTTTCACTTCCAACCGGAGATTCCGGGCGTGGCCTCGGCAATGGCGGAAGCCAAGTCTTCATCGCGGTGTCGGCCGAACGGCATTGGGGCAGCTTTCTGACCTTTGTAAACGCTGGCTATTGGATCAACAACGGCTCCGGCAACCGGGACTACGCCTTCTTCGGTGGGGAAGCGCAGTATCAATTCTCAGACCGCTGGATCATCGGCGCCGAGATCTTCCACACCAGCGCGCAGACTGTGCACCAGCCGTTCACGACTGGATTCAACTTCGGCGGCTATTGCATTCTCGACAAGCACAACCAGGTGCTGTTCTCCGCCGGGCGTGGGCTGCAGAACGCGACGGAAACCAATCGCGTGTCCGCATACCTCGGCTATCAACTGAGTTTTTGATATGCGTCATGGCTTCGACAGTAGTTCTGCGTAACCTTTCTCGACATTCACTCGTCCGATGGGCCGAGGAGAACCTGGCTTCGCCCGAACTCGCTGATCACGCTGTGATATCTTATCTTGGTGCCGGGCAGCACCTTGCTCCGTTCCACGCCTGTACCCCTATTGGAGAAAAATTCATGAACAACCTGACATTCCTCGTCCGCGCATTGGCGATTGGCGCGGCGCTTGCAATCATCGCGAGTTGCGGTTCGATGTCCAGCTCGATGTCGAGTCAGCAGGTCGCGTTATCGGGAAGCAACGAGGTTCCGCCGGTTACCACTCCGGCGACCGGCAGCGGGACTGTCACCATCAACCCCGATCGGACGGTCAGCGCCAAGATCACGGTCACCGGAATGACGGCGACCGCATCGCATATTCACGAAGGCGCTGCGGGAACGAACGGACCGGTCATTGTTCCGTTCACGAAGACCGCGGACAATACTTTCGCCGCTCCGGATGGCGCGAAGCTCACCGACAGCCAGTACGCGAGCTTCAAGGCGGGCAATCTGTATGTCAACGTGCACAGCGCGGCACATCCCGGCGGAGAGATCCGCGCGCAACTGAAGCCCTAGACGATGAACGAGCAGACTTCCTATCCCTACGCCACTCATCTCAATATTCTCTATGAGCCCCTGCAACGGATAGACGTGCAGGCATTGGCCGATGCCTGCACCGATCGCTGGTACAACCAGACGCTCACGAAAGTCAATGATGCGGTCGTGCGCCTGGGCGTCCTTGAGGGCGAATATCACTGGCACAAGCACGACGAGGAAGACGAGTTCTTCTATGTCGTCGATGGACGCTTTCTCATCGATCTCGAGGGCCGCACGGTTGAATTGCTACCCCGCCAGGGCTTCACTGTTCCACGCGGGGTCATTCATCGCACGCGCGCCCCGAAGCGTACGATCGTGTTGATGGTCGAGGCGGCAGGCATCATTCCGACCGGCGACTGACGCGCGTGCTCGGGGCGTCGGAGTTCGTCCTACGCAACGGTAAACGCGACCTACAAGGGAAATAGCGAACGTCCGATTGACGCGATTCGAGGCGCGACCGACGATTGCTCCCACGTGAGCGCAGAAGGGAGGTCGCCGCATGAAATCGATCCTCGATCCATCGTTCCGCTACACGCCGAGCGTTCAGACCGATATTCGCAAGACGTTCGCGCGCGTCCGCCGCGAGCAGCGCGCGAGCGAGCAGCGCGTCGAGGGATCGCTGCACAACGTGCTCTCAATTCTTCCGCGGCGGCAGGCGGCGCCGGCCAGCTCTCGCTAGACGCACCACCGCGTCGCGGCTTCTCTAAGCCGCTCGCGAGACCGAGTCGAACCGATGCCTGCCGCCGCGGCTCAGCGGGCTGCAGGTTGAGGAGAGCGTGGCGCGGGAAGGCGCACGGTTACGCTCGCCAGGTCACCCGGGTCGCGACATTTAGCATCGAGTGATGCGAGACGTTTCGCAAACGTCTCCGCGTCCTTCGGCCTGCCTTGCTTTTGCAGGACTGCGGTCGCTCCGCACAACGCCTCGACGTTGTCAGGGCTGGCGGCCAGAGCTTTGTCAAACGCGATCTGCGCCTGCGGCAGGCGATCCAATTTCGCGTTCAGCATTCCCGCCTGGACCATGCTTGATACATCCGTGGCATCGAGGGCGGAAGCCTGGTCGAAAGCGACGAGCGCGGCCGCGGAGTCGTTTGCGGCAAGGTTGGCCTGCCCGAGATTCCGCCATGAGGCGGCGTTTCCGGGCGTGAGCTGCGCCGCCCTGCTGGCTGCATCGACGGCGTCCTTGAACTGCCGCAGTTTGCTATAGCCGACGCTGAGCTGGGTCCATGCGCTAGCGTTGCCCGGCTCTTTTCGCGTCCAGTCGACGGCGTAGAGAACGTAGACGTTCCAATTGCCGGCGTCGGCCAGTTCCTGCAGCCTGCTTTCGGGACTTCGACCTTCAGGGTCGCTCGCGTTCGGACTGGCTTTACCGGCGGTTTGAGCTGCATTCGCTTGCGCTGGCGCAGCGCGAGCTGTGGAAGCCCCCGATCGGTCAGCGTTCGGCGAAGCGGTGCCGGCGTCGCGTCGGACGAACAGCCCGACGGCGACGATGGCGAGTGCCAGAATTGCAACGGCCCCAACGAGGTACCAACGCTTGGTGGCGACGATAGGGGCCAAGATATTCTTGATCGAGCTCCGCTCAGTCTCCCTGGCGTGGCTCTGCTTCGCTTGCTTGTGCGGGGGCGGCGCCACGGGCGCCGAGCCGACGCGCGCCGACTCGGAATTCAGAAACTCCCGGGCGAGCCTTATCGAGCCATCCGACGCACCCTCTCGGTGCGCGACGCGCAACTCGGCAGCTCGTGCGCGCAGGTAGGCAGTTTTGGCCGCAGCTTTGTCACCCCCGTGCTTGACCAGCATGCGCATCCAGAGGGGCTGATTGACCACCCCCTCGTCAAATTCCTTGGTAGCCTCGGCGATGAGCTTGTCTGAGACCTTGCTGCGTCCGCTCTCTTCGGGCAGTCCCGTAGCGCTCGGGCGGCCGCCCGCACCGTCGACCCGCGACGGTGCGTCCATCGGTTGCAGTTCCAGGGGTTTGCTGGAAGGAGAAATGGCGCCCATGCTCAAGCCGTGCAAGCTCCATACCAGCTCGCTGGTTCTGAACATTCCGTAGCCCACAGGGGCACCCGGCATCAACGGGGCGGCGGGCGGTCGCCGGCTGGTCAGGCAGCGCTGCTGCGCCAGATGTTGGTGGCGAAGATCACGATCGAAGCAAACAGGAGGAGCGAAACGATCCCCACGATGGGCACCAGCGCTTCGTTGCCCCGCAGCAGCAGGAGAGCGAGCGCAACCATCGCCACCGGCAGTGTGATGTTGTAGAGCCAGAAGTGAATGGGGTACAGGCGTGTGGCGGTCGCCCCGGGAAAGCGATCGTAGAGCAGACCCGTCAACGCGAGCGAAGCCCAGCCGAGCAGGTTCAAGTGCGCGTGTACCGGAACGAGGGCGTGGTTGCCCGTGATTCCCATGAACAATCCGACGGCCGTTGCCACGACGAAATACACGATCGCGAGCCGATACCAAACCCGTGCCTTGCCGACCGATGTGCTCACCGATGTCTCCATGATCCCCCCTATGGTTTGATGACGTTTCCTGGATTGCTGCAAAAAAAGCGGGCGCTCAAGGCGCCCGCTGGTGATTCAGCAAAATTGCACCGTCAGACGCGCCGACGATACTCGCCCGTGCGCGTGTCGACCTCGATCTTGTCGCCAGTCGCCACGAACAGCGGGACCTGTACTTCGAGGCCGCTCGCGAGTTTGGCGGGCTTCAAGACCTTGCCCGAGGTGTCCCCGCGCACGGCAGGCTCGGTGTACGCGATCTCCCGCACGACCGAGTTCGGAAGCTCCACCGAGATCGCCTTCCCCTCGTAGAGGGTCAGCTCGCATTCGATCCCGTCCTCGAGGTAATGAGCCAGGTCACCGATGCTGTCCTTCTCGACCTCGATCTGGTTGTACTCGCTGTCCATGAACACGTACATCGGATCGGAATAGTAGGAGAAGGTCACCGGCTTCTTCTCGAGCTGGACCACGTCGAACTTCTCGTCGGCGCGATAGACGGTTTCGGTACCCGAGCCCGAAAGCAGATTCCTCAACTTCATCTTGACGACCGACGCGTTGCGGCCGGATTTGTTGAACTCGGCCTTCTGCACGACCATCGGATCCTTGCCGATCATGATCACGTTGCCGGCGCGGACTTCCTGCGCGGTTTTCATCGCTGCACCTGGTAGGTTGGTTAACCAATAATTATACCCGATCAGCGCAGAACCTGACCAGGCTCGCTGCCAGATCCGGCATCGACGCGAGGCTCGCACTCCACGCCGGCGCGTGCGCCGACAGGGCCGGAAGCGCAGTAGCAAGGCCCATCCAGGCCTTCCCCGCCTCGCCCTCGCCGATCCATGCGTGGGAGAACGTGCTCAGCGATTGCGCTGCTTCGTCGCCCATCCCCGCGGCGTAACGCCCGAGAAATGCGTCGAGCTTCAGGCGATGCGCGTCTTCCCGCTGCACGTACGGCTGCCAGACGAGCGGGCGCGCCGCCCACTGCGCGCGGACGAAGGAATCCTCGCCACGCACGAAGTTCAGGTGGCAGCTCCAGAGCAGTCGATCGTAGTCCTCCTGATCGAGAAATGGCACGCGGGCAACGGCTACGCGCCCCAGTCGGTGTTGTTGCCCGACGGTAGCAAGAACGCCGCTGCTCCAAGCATCGAGCGACGCTGCCGCTACGCCTTCCGGCACGAGGCACAAGATCGGTGGTTCGGACCTGGACCAGGTCTCGAGAAGAGATGGCAGCGGTGCGTTCGCATAGCAGAAGACCGAGACGACGCAGACTCCGGGCTCCGGTTTCGCGATTCGCAGCGAACGCCAGAAGGAGGCTTGCGCCCCTGCATCCGCCTGAAACGCATCGCGGCGAGTGAAGAGATCGTCCTCGCGCAGCAGGCCTCCGCTCGCAGTGGTGAAGCCGGGAAAGAAGAAATGACGCGTCAGCGGAAGCGTCGGATGACGCGACGGCAGCCCGTGGCAGTCTTCGATCCACCCTTCCGCGGACAAATGTTCGAGGTTGATCCACGCCGGCTGCCGGCTGCGGGCGGCCATCGTCGCCAGATAAGCCTGCGGCAGCCCGCACCCGAACGCTTCGATCACAACGTCCGCGACTTCGCTGATCCTCGCTTCTGCCTGAGCGCCCGCCCACCGACATACGCGTACGCCCTCGACAATCTGCGCGTCAAGGCTCGCGTCGACCGCCGGCGCAAGGCGCGAGAGCGCCGGTTGCGCATCGACAAAGAGGCGGACCTCTAGCCGGTGCTCGGCGACGAGCTGACGCGCGAGCCGCCAGCAGACACCTGCGTCGCCGTAATTGTCGACGACGCTGCAGAAGACATCCCAGCGCTGAGCTTGCCGTGGCATGAAAAGGTGGCGCGTCGAATTTGGATTTCAGCATCAAACCGACACGGATGTCGAGCGCAGCGCCTCTGGTGGCGACATGCTGTAATAAAATGCGAGTTATAGACGACACGTCTTCCCGCGAGTCAAATCAGCCTATGAATACCGTCACATCGCCACTAGCGACCGACGCTGAATCGGTGCCGCCTCTGGTGGTCGACGTCGTCTCGGACGTCGTCTGCCCATGGTGCTACATCGGCAAGCGCAAGCTGGAGAAGGCTCTGGCCGAGTTGCGTGCACGCGAGCCGCGCCTGGAACCCAGGGTGCGCTGGCATGCATTCCAGCTGAATCCCGACCTGCCCGCGGCCGGCATTTCGCGCGCCGCCTACCTCGAAGCGAAATTCGGTGACAAGGCTCGCGCCGCAGAAATCTACTCGCGCGTGCAGGCGGTCGGGGCCGAAGTGGGAATCGCGTTCAACTTCGACCGCATCGCACAGCAGCCGAATACTCTTGACGCGCATCGGCTCGTTGCTTGGGCGCAGGAGCGCGGCGATGCGGACGCGCTCGTCGAGGGGCTTTTCCGCGCGTATTTCATCGAGGGACGATTCATCGGAGATCGAGAGGAGCTGGTCGCGGCAGGCGTCGCCTGTGGCCTGGCGGAAACCGAAGCCCGCGACATGCTGGCATCGGACACGCTGCGAGCGGAGGTGGAAGCCGAGAGTCGGGAGGCGCAGGACTCCGGCATCACCGGCGTTCCGTTTTTCATCTTCAACGGCCGCACCGCGGTCGCCGGCGCGCACGACCCGTCGACGCTGCTCGAGGCGATCGACGCGGCGAGACGAGCCGCGTGAGCGCGCCGGAGCCGGACTCGGCCAATCTGCTGAGCCTGTTCGCACGCCAGAAAGCCGCGTTCGCGGCTGAGCCGGATCCCACGTTTGCCGTGAGAAGCGATCGTCTCGATCGATTGGAGACACTGACCGCGGAACACGAAAACGAGATCGTCGCGGCGATTGCGGCCGACTTCGGGACGCGCCCGGCACAGGAGACGCGCATCGCCGAGCTGTTCATGATTACCGCGGG
>Ga0126369_10001945_pt1 | contig 14612 bp, 8 predicted proteins | sample PanSoiMetaPlot_1_FD_109646 | JGI IMG/M metagenome (GOLD analysis project Ga0126369, IMG submission 109646) | Tropical forest soil microbial communities from Panama - MetaG Plot_1 | ecosystem: Environmental > Terrestrial > Soil > Tropical forest > Bulk soil | place: Panama | collected 2016-02-17 | reverse complement strand
CTGCCGTGATGCTCTTTTTCAGGAGAATAGTAGGAGGTTCACTCGCTAACGCCTGCTTCAGTGACAGTGACCTGCTTTCATCCTGTGCCAGCTCCAAACGTAAATCCCCCAATCGTGATGTCAGCTCGTTCTTTTCAGCCAGGAGAATTTGCAGTTCTCTTTCGCGATCTTCGATCCGGGCATCCTCACGGATTTTGACCCGCGTGGCCGCTGCGAGTGTTAATTCCTCCGCCGCCTGGTCGAGGTGCTTCTTCAAAAATATTTGTGTCGCCGAAGTATCGGTCGCATTCATCCGATCATTGAACTCGATCGCACCAAGCGTGAGGGCATTCGCAAGGTCCGCTGCCAACCGCGCGTCAGGAAACTCGACATTTATTTCGAGAAGCCGTGTCGATTTCGGAATTCGGACATCCAGGTAATTCCGGCGGCGAAACCGGTCGACCGACAAGTTATGAGGTGGACCGTCCATATGAAACTTCCTGATGGTTTGGTCGATGAGCGCATCGTTATCGACGAATGGGACGAAGGTTGGCAGCATCGCCAATTGCAGAGCAGCCGAGTCCTTGGATCCAGCGCCAATCTTGGATTCAGACACCATAATGTAAGTCGTAGCGCGATAAGTCTTCGGCAAGATCAGACTCACAATCAGGGCTAGGAGTGCGCACCCGCATGCGCCAGCAAAAATCCTTAGCCAATAGCGCCGAAGTTTCTTCAGCCGTCTCGTCAAGCGTGGAGTCAGTTCATCATCGATCATCATGGCTTCAATACTCCGATCGTTTTGCGGTGGGGTCAGGCACTTGTCTAATCAGCTTTATGTGCCTGACCCCGAATTTGCCGATCCAAACTAGACACTGCCCGAAATCAGTAGGCATTACCGTGAAAGAACGTGCGCATCAGAGTCAGAACAAGAATTTTCACGTCGAGCTTCATACCCCAATTTTGAACGTAGTAAAGATCGTGAGCTACGCGTTCGGCGATCGCGGTGTCGCCCCGCCATCCGTTCACCTGTGCCCATCCTGTGATTCCGCTTTTGACGTAATGCCGCGCCATGTATTCGGGAATCTCTTGTCTGAACCGTTCCAGAAAGAACGGGCGCTCAGGTCGAGGTCCGACGACGCTCATATCGCCCTTGAGTACGTTTATGAATTGCGGGAGTTCATCCAGATTGCTGCGCCGTAACCAGCGCCCGAATCGTGTAACGTGAGGGTCGTTCGGAACAGTCCAATGCGAATCGGGATTCAAAGCAGGGTTCTGTCGCATCGTGCGAAACTTCAGCATCTTAAATTTTCTGCCGTTCAACCCAACTCGTTCCTGAGTGAAAAACAGCGGACCTGGTGATGTAATTCGAATAAGTAGCGCGATGAGCAAAAATACTGGCGAAAGGAGAATTAGAACCGACAGGGAGAAGGCGATGTCGAAAACTCGCTTGCAGATCGCATATGCGAAATACTCCGCTGGATAAAGCCGGACATTGACCAACGGAATGCCATCGAGATCGTACACTTGTGTATCGGTCTGAATTATCGGTAACAGGTCCGGCACTATGCGGACGTTAATGCCCTGATTCTCACATTCGGCAACTACCTCGGCTGCCAGATCGTTCGCGTGAGCGGGAAGGCCGACGATGACATCATCGACATGCGACAACTGAAAACATGACCGAAATTCCGCGAGTAAACGTCCAGCATCGTCTTTCTTCGCGACGTATAAGAATTCCTTCAGGATGCGGTAGCCATAGTGGGCGCGCTGTTCTATCTTCGCCGTCAGCCGTTGCCCAAGCTCCGGTGAACTAACAAGGACGATCTGCTTGACGTCGTGTCCATGGCGGCGAAGCTCGCGCAGGGCGAGCCGCAGTAGCGATCTTGCAATTGCAAGGGCCGCGAAATTCACCATCACAAAACGAATCAGAAAGAAGGTCGTTGTGGATAGCGAGGGCACCTGATGAGCAAGGCTGCCGAGTATGACCCAGCTCGCCAAACCGGTTTTGATCAGAGTGCCCAGGTCGGCAAAGGGTGAGTCCAGCCGTCGTGATTTATAAAGGCCAAAGTAAATAGAAAGGGCAATCCAAATCGACCAAACAAAGGCAAGTCCAATCAGATGGGCACGTGCTGAGAGATCTCGGAATGAGGAATTTTGAGCAGGACTCAACTCGACCCACACCACGGCAACATAGCAACACGCAATGACTGCAAGATCAAAGCACGCCAGGCATGTATTGGTTAAATAAGCGCGTATTCGAAACATAAGTCTCTTAGCTATTCCACTAACTGTCTCCTGGAGAGGATTGTGCTTGTGCGTAGCGGGGCGTTAATGCTCGGCCGCTATGAAGACGAAGGCGCGTCCATTGGCGGTATTCCCGCATATATCTGAACAGCGAAACGGCGTGAAAATTGGCACGACGAAGTGCATACCAGCCGTTGATGCACGATCTGATCAAGCGAGAATAACGTCGCTGGAACACAGCGGGCGGAAGGCGATGAGGACGTTGAATCGGAAACAATCGTCGTCTTCTAATGCCCGCCCACGCAACGGGGTCTTCGACAAACTCCCGGTAAAGAAACAGGCTGTACTTGTCGTTCCTAAAATTTGCAAGGGCCGATCTCCTTCCGTATCGTTCGGACCAGAGAGCCAGTACCGGGTACCTCGCCCGTGTTAACTGTTTCTTGATTTCCTCCGGTATCGTGGCACTGAAGAGGAGCTCTGCGAGGGTGAAGACGACCATGGTCGCTTCAGGCACCCAGCGCAGCCGGCTAATGCGGTCAGCAAACCGTGTCCAAAATGGTAAGTCGGACGATCGCCGATTTAGGAAATAAGCAATTTCGAGAAAGACGGACAACCGGCACCAGTTCCGGAGGATGTGCCGAAAAGCGTGCAGAACCTGAAAAACCAGCGCATCTTCGTCACCAAGCGCCTTGTATTCGACCGCGTTCAAGCGTCGCTGGACGGCATGTTCGAATAAATCGTGGCCCAGATTGATTTCAATTCTGTCATCCACACTTTCCCATAGCCTGTGATGGAGTTCGATTGACCTTTCAAGTTGTGGTGAAAAGTAGCCAACAAAGTCTCGAGGAAGATCGATATCGCGTTCCGGCCGGCGATAGACAATCGGGTGCTCATCTGCTGAATTCTTTCGGCGATAGCCGGCAGCCTGAAAAACCGCTCCAGCGCGGCTGACAGAGTCGGAACGAATCAGAAAATCGTAGTCGTACTGCGTGCGCAATGCCGGGTCAGCGCAGTAATCGGGGAACGTCGAGAAACCTTTCAGGACGAGGTTTTCTATCGCTCCAGAGTTGAACATTTCGTTCAGGGTTTTGAACTCTTCCATCATTGCCTGGAACCGCAACCGGTTGTCGGCCTGACACCTGTCCAATCGTTCCTGCACTCGATATGGAACGATGCGGAGCGAGTCCGTCCTTTTTAATTTGTCCCTCAAATACAGGGCCAAGCCGCTCATGTCCAGCCAGCCAAAGGTCTCTTCCCAATCTGCCTCTTTGAAAGAGCTCCATATGCCGTCGTGGAACGAGCCGCTTTGCGCCAGACTCAACCGGTCCACAATCGTTTGCGCCAGGGTGACGTTCATAAACGGTGTTCCATGAGGTGATGAGATTTCAAAACGCTGCGAAAAAAAACCGCAGCCACGGATGGATCATCGCCATAAAGAAGGCGGTACCACGGTAAGCCGCCCAGCGCGTGAAAGACGGCTTCACGTGCTTCCTTGGAGCCTGCTTCGTCTTTGAACGGACTGATCGAGGCAATCCGCTGGCTGATTTCGTGGCGCGAAAGTGGAATCAACTTTGGCGCTGAAGCCTGCCGTTCAAGAAATATGCACGCACTTGGAACCACACTTTCCGCGGATCGCGGCAAGGACGTTTCCTTGTCTAAACACAAAAACGTTCTATCCCGGTATGAGAAGGACTTGCCTGTCATCGGCAGTTCCGGAAGGAACTCCGCTGTTTCAGGACGAAATGCAGCGGGCCAGAAGTCTCCCCATGCCCGAAGCGTGCCCCTGTGAAGTTCCATAAATGCGGCTTGATCAGCGTGGAATTGCAACCCAAGCTTTTTGGCGGAATAGCTGGAAGTGGTCTTGCCGCTGTTTGGCGGTCCAAAAACAAGCAGGCCCTGCTCCCCTTTGGCGACACAGGCAGCGGAAATCGGGGTGAGCCCGAGCGCCGGAGCGGTCAAATAGAACATACTCGCCAGGAAAACGCTCGAGAAGCCCACCTCATCCTTTGCGAGGCATTCTGAAAGTATTCCAACCGCTTCACGTGCTGCGATATCAATAGCAATGAAGCTGCGCTGTCCGATATTGATATAGCGCATACTGTGATCGCCGAACGCCGTCGAAGGTGGCCAGGACCGGATCGCTTCATCACATGGTTCACAGACAATCCTCCAGCGAAAGTGCGGAGAAAGGATATTCGAGGTTTGGTCAAAACGATTGAAAGCGCGTGCGATGTGATTAAGGACGAGCACACTATCCGTTTCGACGCGTACTCTTCTTCTCATCAACACCGCATCGAAACTCAGCGAGGTCGAGCGGAACCGTCGTAGAGGATCGGATAATGACGCCTCAATTTTCATGAGCTTATCCGGGACGGACGATGCGAGCACCCCTGGGGGGTTCAATCCTCCTTCGATTAGGCAACGCAGGGCTCCAGCGACTGTATGAGGATCACCCCCATAACGAAGCGTGCGACATTCCTTGCGAGACAGGCGATCAATCGTTCGCGACTCGCGCTCCGTTGTCGTGAGCGCTTGCCGATGCAAGTCCTTCTTCAACCGTCGAACGGCTTCTTCAGGATCAATCTCCTCGAGCGTGAAAGCCGGTTCGGATTGACGTTCGAGAAAAATGATCCAGCGCGGCTCACAAAGTTCGGCCCGACGCAGGCCAAAAGTCTTGACCGGGTCGAACCGTAATACCGGTTCTCCCTTCCAGATTTGATCGTGGTCGATCTCTTTCAGGGCCGGAAAATGCGCGACTGCTCCCGCAGAATGCTTCATTTCAGGGGATAGCGACCATGCCACAATTTTGCCGTTACGGTCACCAATGAGTGTTCGATCATCAGAGAGGAAATCAAAGCCGGCCTGAGCCAATGCAAGAGAGAGAGTCGATTTACCCGAACCAGATTCTCCTGCCAGCAACAACCCGCTTCCGTTCCATGAAACGCATGCACAATGCAGCGGAGTGAGGCCAACAGTGGGACCCAGTATTGTGAACAGCGAAGGAAAAAGAATTGTCCTCCAGAACTGAGCATCATTTGCCAGTTCCGGAGTGAATCGCCCTGCAGCGTAACGATCACGCAGGTTAATCAGCAACGAGTTCTTCTCATCGAATCCAGCAAAGACGAGATGTCCTAACCCTCTGAAATATGCTTTTGTCCTGCGCTCGTCTGAACTGCTCTCTCCATCAACCCACAAACGCAAAAGGATGCCGTCTTTCTTTCCGAGAGGGGCCAACGTTTGTTCAAAACTGTCGTGCGCAATTTCAAGAATGGCCGGAAGGTTGGTCTCGATACTGAGATCGACACCGGCTGCGATATAGTTTGCGCGCAGGGGCGTCTTTACGGCCATTCTGAAGAAATCGCCCTGGGTCTTTCCCTCCAAGCGTGTGCTCCTTTTTACGTTACCGGCGGCACCTTGGATCAGACAACATGAGGCGCAAGGCCGCCCACTTTCGGCGGACGTTAACATGGCCTGACGAACAGGTTTGTCAGGAGGGTGTGGGCGTTTTGTAAATTTTTTGAAAGTTAGGAATGCTGGCGTGGGATGTGGGATCAGACATCTGCAGACAGAGCCGTGGGAGGCGTTACAGGCAACCTGAGCTTGACGGTTGTACCATCTCGACCAGTCGATTCGATCTTCACATCTCCACCGTGATCCCGCACGACTTTGTGCACGATCGCGAGACCCAGCCCGGTCCCGGCATCCTTGCCGAAAGTCACGAAAGGTTCGAACACCGTCTCACGCACTTCCTCGGGAATTCCCTGGCCATTATCCGTGACGGATACTTCAACATGATCGTCGACTCGTCTGGCGTTGACTTGAATTCTGGCAGAATCTGCCGGAACCGCTTCGCAGGCGTTTTGCAGGATATTGTGGAAAGCCCGGTCGAGTTTTTGGGCATCAAACCAACTCTGAGTCGATCCTTCATGATTCAGTGTGATCTGAATCTTCCTGAACTCGGGCCGTAGTCGAACCGTGCCAATGGCGTGTTGCACGGTTTCCAGGACATCTCCGTAGGCAAGGTGAAGTGCCTCTTGCGCCTTGGAGAATTCGAGCAGCGACGCGATAAGTTCGGTCATTTTGTGTACCGATAGCCGAATTTCTTGGTAGAGCTCTTTTCTCTGGTCTTCACTGAGATTGCTCTCCGAGAGGATTTCTGCGTACGCCAAAATGCTCGTCAACGGATGACGTAGATCGTGAGAGATCGAACTCGCCATGCGACCGATGGTAGCCAGCCGTTCAGCGTGCAGTAGATGATGCTGACTTTCCTGAAGGGTTTTCCTCATGCGCTCAAACGCGATGGTGACCTCACCCAATTCATCGTGGCTTTCGACATTCAGCGGATACGCGAAATCGCCTTTCTCGAGGGCATGAACCCCCGACACCAGCTTGGCGAGAGGACGCGTAAACGTATCGGAGATAAGAAAGATTAGGCCGCTGCCCGAAATCACAGCAATCAGCCCGACAACAAGCAGCAAGCGATTCAGATTTTGCAGGAAGAGAATGGCGGCATCGTAGGATTTCAACACCGTGAGCGTGACTGGCTGAGTAGCCGTCGGAGCCAGTTCTACAGAAGTCCCGACAAAGTTTTCATCGCCGAGACGAACCTCGGCTGTCTTGAGAGAGGATCCACCGGCAAACAAATTCTGATCGGCTGCGAGTTCCGACTCCTGATTAGGCAGGAGCGTACTGATAACGACCGTCTTCCCATAACGGAACGCCACATGGCCTGATGAGATTCGCGCAACCACGGCTGCAAGGCGCCCGTCGATTTCAAAACCCGTTGCGACCAAGCCGAGAAGGACGTTGTCTTGAGGTGCGCCGAAATAAATTGGTTGAAGAAACACCTCGTAAAGGTGACCTCCCCCAAACCACCAATCACGGGACTGGCCGCGCGCTACCGTCTGAGCCAAAGACGCCTGCGCGATCTGCCGATCGAAAGCGCCGGTTTGCGTATGAAGGGCCATGACTTTTCCAGCCCCGTTCGCAAGCAGAAAAAGATCACTCGTCGCCATCTGCAAGAAATCAGCTGAAGCATCCTGAATGGTTCTTGCATCCTGCGTGGTCATCAGCGCCTTGATGTTCGGGAGATTTGCTGCAATTTCCGCAGACTGCGCGAGCACTCTCTGCCGTTGTTGCGCGAACTGCTGAAAAGTCAGTAGAGAACTGTTCAGTTGTTCATAAATCTCACGGCGTGCGTGCTTGCCCAAATACTTCTGCACGATGAAGAGGCTGGCCCCGGTTAGTGCGGCGGTAGTGAAGATCAGAGAAAGGAGAAATTTCGTTCGCAGGCGAATTTTGACCATCGTCAAATCAGTCGAAAGCCTGGCAACCAATCGCAGCGCTCACGCCGTTTTCTCGTGCTAGGGTACGAATTTATATCCGGCTCCGTGAACCGTTTTGAAATGGGTCGGATTCAGCGTGTCGTTTTCAAGTTTCTGCCGAAGCTTCATGAGATGATTGTCCACGGTTCGAGTCGACGGATAGCAGTTATAGCCCCAAACCTCATTCAACAACTCATCACGCGGAATCACTCGTTCCGGATTGCGAACGAAGTACTGGAGAATCTTGAACTCTTGATGCGTCAGCTCAACTTGCACGCCTCCTTTTGTCAACTCCATCTTGGCAAAATCCACGGACACATCGCCGAACGTGTACTTATTAGGCACCTGGCTCCGTACCGGTGAGTGAACCTGGGCCCGTCGCATGATTGTGTGCACACGCGCGAGGAGTTCCCTGGGGCTGAACGGTTTCGTGACGTAGTCGTCTGCGCCGAGCTCAAGCAGCAATACCTTGTCTATTTCATCCGCTAGCGCACTCAACACCACAACCGGAAGAGTCGGTGTTTCCTGCTTGATGGCGCGACACACTTCACGACCATGCATCCTCGGAAGTTTGAGATCCAGGACGACTATATCCGGCGCCGCGGCGCGGACCGACGCAAGTCCCGCGGCCCCATCGGCAGCAAAATCGACGGCGTATCCCTCGCTTTCAAAGATGTGTTTCAGGGGTTTGTACAACGACCGGTCGTCTTCAATAATCAGCAATCGCTCCGAATTCATAGGCGCCACCTAAAAATGTTCGAATACGTTCTTTGGCTGCAAGACACGAAGCGGGAGTTTGGCTCCGAATCTCGTTCACTAGGGGGGTGAGCGTGTCAGACTAACACAACCTTTACAAACTCACTACATTTGCCTGACGTTCAAGTTCGCTGGAAGTGATATTCCTTCGCCCAATTAGGAGAATGTGCCATGCAAAGAAAAAGTGTAGTCGGCGCTTTCGCCCTTGTCGCTCTTGTATTTACGGACTCACTCCAGGCAAGACCAGCTGAAAGCGAACGTCCGAATGAGATGACCGCTGTTTTGGCGAGCGCCCTCGGAGTTCGTTTCGTCGAGGGATCCACGTCTTCGGTCATCGTGGAGCGGAACGGACAAGAATATGTCGTAGATCTGGCATCCAGGACTATTCGCGAAAACAAAGATTCTGCGCAAAACACCGCCTCGCCTGCGCGCCTTCAGCAGGCCGCATCTCCCTCATCTCCTACAGATGATAAGAATCTGGGCGCGAGAGTCTTCAGCGAACAGTGCGCGACGTGCCACGGCGTCGATGGAAAGGGATCAAGTTCCGCAGGGACACCGGATCTTACAGACAAACGAGTGCAGGCTGCGCTCACTGACGAAGTGATTCTTAGCACGATCAGGAACGGCAAGCCCGGCACAAAAATGCAACCATGGGCCGGCAAACTATCGGACGCGGAGATTCGTTCGGTAGCTGCAACTGTTCGGTCGCTGGGATCCGGTCAAGACCTTCCACGGCCAAACATTTACATCCCGGCCGACGATTTCGTCTACACCTTGCCCACAGGCCGGTCGTTGGCGCGGCACGGATTCTATATAAATTTTACGCACCGTTTCCCATACAACCCCAGCTTCAGTGGCAGGGCACTTGGCGACATGCTCCTTAGCCTGGACGGATTCAGCATCCCATCCTTCGGCTTCAGATTCGGGGTTACGGACAAACTCTCCGTCAGCGCGTACCGTTCACCGAGCGCTATTAACCGCCCGATTGAATTCATGGTCGCCTACAATTTCCTCGACGAGCAGCGTGAACAACCGCTGAACGCCTCTGTGCGAGTTTCGGAAGATGGTCAGGATAATTTCTCACAGAATTTCACGACGAATTTCGAACTGGTCCTTTCTCGCAGTGTCTCCAGACACGTCCAGTTCTACGGGGTGCCTACCGTTTCTTTGGGAAATCGCCGCCTGATCAGCAAGCCTGGCGCGCTTGAAGATCCCCCACCGAACTTGCCTGCTATTAACAGTTTCTCTCTCGGCGTTGGTGGCGCCTTCAATATTCGACCGACAGTTGCCCTCGTCGCCGAGGTTATGCCGACCCTCGTCAATGGGCGCGATCTTGGTATTCATCGGCCTTCATACGGATTCGGTATTCAGAAGCGCGTCAGGGGGCATGCCTTCACGCTAGGTTTCTCAAATGGTCCCGGATCGGTTGTATCGCAACGAGCGGCTACTCGCGCCACATTCGTGGGAAACCCTTCAGGCGATAAGCCAAGCGGTTTGTTTATTGGATTTGATTTGATGCGGCAACTTCACTGAGGCGGCTTTGAAAAGCACACTTGCCGTCGATCCAGCTTCAACAGAGCGGCTGAAGGCGCTCCACGCGCTCGGCGATCACGAACTCTTGCGGCCGCGCTGGGCAGTTGATCGTTGGACGTTGATCTTGGGCTTTTGGAGCGTACCGATTTCCATCGCAGTTTCGGAATCCTTCCTGTCTCTAGCATTGGGCGTGCGAATACTGCGGTTCATCCGCGGACAGGTCCGTGTCCAGTTGCCGATGTGCTTCTGGTTCTGGCTGGTTTGGGCCGGGTCGGCTTTTGTTGTTTGGACTCAATCGCCCGAACCTGGACTCGGCTGGAGTGAAATTCGGCATATGCTTCTCATCGCGGTTGTCTTTTTCGTGCTGCCTGCCTTGCGCGGAACATCAGATAGATTGACGGTCTGGAAAGGGATCCTGGTGACGTCGGCGGTAAGTTCGCTTTTCTTGATCGGCGAGTTCGTCTGGCGCGCCTTTTACTATCACCGCGAGATTAGTGCAGGTGGAGATGTCGGATTCTATTTGCGATCCGGAGGCCTGCTCCATCACTGGATGGTGTACGGCACGGTCGAGATTCTCGTCGTGGCGGGGCTACTCAGCTTCTGGACGGTTTATCGCGAAGAGCGGCAGCGATGGTGGCCTGTGTTTGCTATCACAGTCGCGGCGATCGTGCTGAGCCTCACGCGCATGATGTGGCTGACCTGTCTGTTGATGCTGCTAATCAACCTGATCTGGAAGCGCTCAAGATGGCTATGGGCGCTTCCGCTCTTACCGTTTGCGATATATGTGCTTGCACCCACGGCCGTACGTTTGCGAGCCGTCAAATCAATCGATCCGGCCTACTACTCCAATTCCGAACGCTTGCAGATGTTGCGTGTCGGCTGGCAAATGGTACGTGACCATCCTCTCACGGGAGTCGGCCCCGGACGCATCGATAAACTCTACACGTCGTATCTCGCATCGCAAGATCCGATTCCTGCATATCACGGACATCTTCATAACAATGTTGCGCAGATTGCGGCACAATTCGGAATTCCGGTTACATTAACGGCATTCCTGTTTGTGGCCGTTTTGTTCCGCGACCTTCTAAAGGCGCGAAAGACTGCGAGTACACGAGACGACCAGTTCCTTGTGCAGACGGCGATCCTCGCGTTAACCGGTTTTGTATTTGCCGGCCTTTTTGAATACACCTACGGTCACTCGCTCGCTCTGATTCTGCTTTGCTTTGCAGTTTTGCCAATTCTATTCCCGGTTGCGCCTGAACACCCCAAGCCCCAGGCAGACGTGGGAGATTGATCGTGCCGAAAAATCGCACCTGGATGGAGATTCTTGTTCTGTCAATATTGGTCGCTGTCTTCGCTTGGCGTGGCTTTGTGCCGGCGTGGCGGTCTTTGAACACCGATTTTCCAAATTATTATGTAGCGGCGCGTCTTCTCGCCCGAGGCGATTCACTTACCCGCGTCTACGACTGGATTTGGTTCCAGCGTCAGAAAGATCATGCCGGTATCGAAAATCGTATCGTAACTTTCAACCCACTGACGCTCTATTCGGCTCTGCCGCTTGTCCCGCTGACCTCGTTTCAACCACTATCGGCGAAACGCTACTGGCTCATCATCAACTTGTTGTTCCTCGGCTTTTCTGCGTTCGCACTCCATCGAATGACAAACATGAGTCGAATCCGCATCGGCATTTTGATGTTGCTTGGGATTGAGCCGCTCCGAATGCATTTTCATTACGGGCAGTTTCACATTTTCGTGCTGATTCTGCTGGTGCTTTCTCTCTGGCTTTATTTGAGAGAGAGGCCTTTCGTAGCTGGTGCAATTATCGCAATTGCTTCTGCGATCAAGATCTATCCGATTGTTTTCACCCTCTATTTCGTCCGAAAAAGGCAATGGCGTGTCGTAGCTGGAATCGCAACCGGTACGCTATTGCTGGGTATTCTGGCGGTTTATTTGTTTGGCGTGCCGGTCAACCGCATCTATCTGGAACAGGTCCTCCCTCGCGCTATCAGAGGCGAAATCGTCGATCCTTATAACCTCAACTTGTATTCGTTTGCGGCGGTGATTTGCCGACTCTTTATTTTCGAACCTGAACTGAACCCGCAACCGCTGATCAACCTTCCAGCCGCTTTTGCCATCCTACTAGCGTTCACTCAGGCTCTTCTGTTCGTGCCCCTCATGTGGCTGATTTCTCCGCACCGTGGTCCCACTGAGAGCGAAAGGTTCGAGTATGGGACTTTTCTCGCAGCAGTGCTGGTACTCTCGGCAGGCCCTGCTACTTACCACAGCGTTGTTCTGATCATTACTGTCGTCGTTGCTGCCGACTTTCTGCTTCGCCGGCGGCAAGTCAGGGAAGTCGCATTGTTAGTTGTCCTTTACGGATTATTCGGCTTTCCAATTCAGCGTTTGCTCCCGACATCCACTGAAACCACACGGTTGATCGGATTCTTTCGCTTAATCCTCACTCTTGGGTTCTTCCTTGTTTTGCTAGCGGTGCTGGCGCGACGGAGCGCGGAAACGTGGAGAGACCGTCTTCGGTCACGCAGCGCTCTTGTATTTGTCCCAATGTTTCTGCTGATGATTTGTGTCGGGGCCTTCGTCACCTTGCGCCATGTGAAGAGTGAAATGAACTATTCCCCACGGATCAGGACCGGAACATTTCTGGCGACGAATGCGGTTGTGTCGGAAAAGCGCATTGCCTTTACGACGCTTCAGTCGCCAACGTACAACCTTGGAATTTTCTCCGAAAACAGATTGTCCTCCATCGCAGTCGGCGCGGATTTATTCCATCCTTCATTCATTCCGCACTCCTCCGAGGTATTAGTGGAACTGTCAGGGCCGACGTCAAGAATTATCCGGATCGATCCTAATGAACCGCCGGACTCTGATGGATCTTTTCGCGTCGAAGTTGAAAATGGAGAGCAGCCGGTCATATCTCAGGACGGACGATGGCTCATGTTCATTCGCGAAGTTCGGGGACGTGGCAGCCTCTGGATCAAAGATCTCGATTTGGACACGGAACGCGAATTGGTAGCGCAGGAGCACGATGTGTTGGAAGCAGCATTCGCCGGCGATGGAGCTGAAATCATCTTTTCAGCGCAACCGCGTGGTGAGCCGGCACTGTTCAAAGTTGGACGAGCATCATCGGTGATTGAACAGATCACGTTCGGGTCCGGATCACGTTACCCTGCTGTCTCGCCTGACGGAGTTTGGATGGCTTATTCGAGATTGCACAAAGGAAGTTGGCAAATGTGGATCAAGCGCCACGATTCGGGCCCCGAGCGCCAGCTTACGGCGGGTGACTGCAATTCGATATGGCCCGCATGGACACCGGATTCGAAAGAGCTCATTTACTCCACCGATTGTGGCCGCGGTGTCGGGATGACTGCTCTGGCGCGAATGGCTGTGAAATAGGCATCGACCTGTGCCTTTCCGCCGCTTCACGGCTGAAATAGCGCGCCGCAAACAGCAAAGCAGTTTTGTTCACCCTTATAAAGCCCGGCGCTACTGCATCAACGCCTCAAAGAGGCCTTCCCTTCTATGATTTTGCCTTTGACAATTTTTTTACACGATGTGGATGGTATCGTGACACGTCCCCGCTGAACCGGTTGCTAATCTCACGTGCCGTGGCTTCCAAAAACATTGTTTTCGTCTTTTCGGCCTTTGCGAGCTGCGAGTTTTGCGCGCTTCCATTCGAGCTTTCGATCAACAGCAAACTGAAGCGCTACGTTTCTGTCGCTAAGCCCACAGTGGACGCCAAACAACTCAAGCGTGCCGCCGGAGCGAACTGTCCATGAACGAGAAGGTGGTCCTTTTTTATCCCCCTTATGAGGGTCCACCACTCGGCCCCCCTCTGAGTATGCTGAGTTTGGCCGCACCTTTGCTTCAAGCAGGTTTTAGAGTATCCATCGTCGACGGGTCGATTGAAGACGATCTCATGCATGTCCTGGCGTGGGAAATTCCGGACTCACTTTGCCTGGGCATTTCTCTTTTGACGGGACAAATGATCCGAGCTGCCGTCGACGCTGCACGGTTCGTACGCAAACTCAGACCTGAACTTCCCATCATCTTCGGAGGCTGGCATCCCAGTCTTCTACCAGAGCAGACGCTTCAGGAAGACATCGTCGACATCCTCGTTCGCGGGCAGGGGGAAAGGACACTTCTTGAGACAGCCATGCGACTGCGCGATGCAAGAACGCTTGAAGACGTTCGAGGTGTCTCATTCAAGTCGTACGGAAGCGAAATACACAATCCGGAACGCCCTGTCGAGAGCGTGAACAATCTACCAACACCTGCATTTGCGATGGCGAACTTCGATGCCTACGAGCGGCGGACAGGAACACGAAAGCTTCCATATGCGTCTAGCGTTGGCTGTCCTTATGCCTGTCATTACTGCACGGACCAGGTTTTCTACAGCCGCCGCTTTAATGCATATACAGCTGACCGCGTGGTCGCAGATGTTACGGAACTGGTTTCGCGGTACCGAATCAGCGAAGTTGCATTTGTCGATTCCAACTTTCCGGTGAACGTCGCGCGAGCTGTGGATATCGCTCGCGGTTTTATCGAAGCGAACGTGAAGTTCCGTTGGACGTTTCAGGCATCCACCGATCTCCTATGCCGAATGACTGATGAGGAGGTCTGCATGTTAGGTCAGGCAGGCGTAACGCATATGGGATTTGGCACGGAGTCGGCGTCCCAGGAAGTTCTAACGTTGATGAACAAAAAGCATCAGCGGATCGACGAAATGTTTGAGACGGCACGCAAGTCGGAACGTGCCGG
>Ga0126369_10001944_pt1 | contig 14614 bp, 20 predicted proteins | sample PanSoiMetaPlot_1_FD_109646 | JGI IMG/M metagenome (GOLD analysis project Ga0126369, IMG submission 109646) | Tropical forest soil microbial communities from Panama - MetaG Plot_1 | ecosystem: Environmental > Terrestrial > Soil > Tropical forest > Bulk soil | place: Panama | collected 2016-02-17 | reverse complement strand
CGCCGTCTGCCGCGCCGACCCAGGGCGACGAGGTGGTGCCGCTCACCCGGGTGCGCCGCCTCATCGGCGAGAACATGACGCGCTCCAAGACAACCATTCCCCATGCCTGGCAGACCCAGGAAGTGGACATGAGCGGGGTGGTCGCCAGCCGGAACGCGAACAAGGGGTCCTTCCAGCAGCGGGAGGGCTTCTCGCTGACGTACCTCCCCTACGTCATCGCCGCCGCGGTCGCGTCCCTGCGGGAGCACCCCGAGGTGAATGCGACGTTCAACGAGACCGAGATCATCGTTCACCGCCGCATCGACCTCGGCATCTCGGTCGGCTTCGAGGACACGCTGCTGGTGCCGGTCATCCGGGGCGCCGACGGCCTCTCGCTGGCCGGCATCGCGCGCGCGGTGAACGACGTCGCGACGCGTGCGCGGAACCGCAAGCTGCGGGCGGACGAGCTCCAGGGCGGGACGTTCACCGTCAACAATTCCGGCACGTTCGGCACGCTCTTCAGCTACTCGGTCATCAACCCGGGGCAGGCCGGCATCCTGACGATGGAGGCCATCGTCGATCGGCCGGTGGCCGTCAACGGCATGATCGGGATCAAGCCGATGATGTACCTGTGCTTCAGCTTCGATCACCGGGTGCTGGACGGCCTGGAGGCGGCGCGGTTCCTGACCAGCTGCCGGCGCTGGCTCGAGTCCGTTTCGGGCGAGACGCCCGTCTACTGAAAAGGTAAGCTGCTGACCAACGTGCAGAGGCAGGACGCGCGAGCTCCCACGGCCCAGGCACCCGACGAACTCACGCGCGAGGTCGTCGCGCTGGCGACCGGCCTCGTGAGCCGGATGTGGGCGCACCACCAGGCGCGGGTCGCGGAGTTCGACCTGTCGCAGCCGGAGGCGAAGGCGCTGCTGAACCTGGAGCCGGACTGCTGCCTCTCGATGCGCGAGCTCTCCGCGGTGCTGAACGCGAACCCGTCCAACGTCACGGTGGCCGTCGGCCGGCTGGAGGCGCGGGGGCTGGTCAGCCGCCAGGGCGCCGACGACCGCCGGGTCCGGGGCGTGCTCCTGACCGCGGCCGGCGCGGCGCTCCGGCGCCGCCTGGAGGCGCGCCTGGTGGACGACAGCCCCGCGGTGCGCGGGCTGACGTCCGACGAGCGGCTGGCCCTGCGCGAGGTGCTGCTGCGGCTGGAAGAGCGCACGCGCGAGCCCACCTCTTGATGCCGGAAATGCACATCCGGACGGATGTGCGGCGCACGAGGCCTGAGAACCGCACATCCCGGCGGATGTGCGATTCGTGAGCGAGCAGCTCGCACTCCTCGTCACCACGCGCGACGAACCGGGCGCCCTCTACCGCGTGGCTGAGGTGATCTACCGGCACCGCGCCAACATCACGTACATCGCGACCAGCGCCGTCGCGGAGACGCAGCTGGAGATGGAGGGGATGGCGGACGCCGACGCCCTCGTCGCCGAGATCGCCGAGCTGGACGTCGTCAGCGAGGTGCTGCGCGTGCCGTCCTTCCAGCAGGTCTTCGGCAAGCGCGTGATCGTGATCGGCGGCGGTGCGCAGGTCGGCATGGTCGCGCAGGGCGCGATCTCGGAGGCGGACCGTCACAACATCCGCGGCGAACGGATCTCGGTCGACACGATCCCGCTCGTCGGCGAGGAGCGCCTGGCAACCGCGGTCCGCGCGGTGGCGCGCCTGCACCGCGCGCGCGTCCTGGTGCTGGCCGGGGCGCTGATGGGCGGCGACATCACGGCCGCCGCGCGCGAGATCCAGGAGGCGGGCATCATCGTGGTCTGCACCAGCATGGCCGGCTCACTCGTGGAGGCGGCCGACCTGGTCGTCAGCGACCCGCTGGAGGCCGGCGTGATGGCTGTCATGCTCATCGCCGAGACAGCGAAGTTCTCGATCGACCGGGTCCGCGGCCGCCGCTTCTAGGCGGCTACCGAACGGAGGTTCGCCGCCAGGCAACCAAATGTAGCTGACGAACAGGCCTGTGGAAATACGGTGGAAACAGGGGAAAACCGGGGAAAACTACGGACCCCGACGGATCACGCTCCGGAACCGGAACCAGTCTCGCCACCTGGCGCCAGACTCCTTCGCAATGCTTCCCTCGGGGTCCCTTGACCAGCTTAGATTCTGGCGGAGTGAGCTAGCAAGTCCGAAAGCACGTTCGATAGCGCGCTACGGAAGATAGCCGGCAGGAACCCCGAGTCCCTCTCGTTCCAGGAAATAGTAACGTCGGTCGTCGCGCATGTGTTACGCACCGGATTCCCGGCTGCGCGCGATCGCGGAGGACCGCGTCCACGGCGCCGGCTGGCTGGCCAGGCGGGCGCTCGGCGTGCTCGCCAGCCGCCCTCGGGCGGATTGGCCGGGCCTGGTCGCCGGCATCGAGCGCATACGTCCGGAGATGCCGGCGCTGGCCGCGGCGGCCCGCGAGGCGCTCGAGGTCGGAGACGTGCAGGCGGTGCTGCGCCGCGCCGATTCCGAGCGCCGGCTCGTGGCGGGCGCCGCAGCGGACCTGCTGCGCGGCGCGGAGCGGGTCGCCACAATCAGCAACAGCTCGCTCGTGGCACGGGCCCTGGTGCTCACGCGGCCGCCGCTGGTCGAGGTGGTCGTCGAGGATGACCGCGACGAGGGCCACCTGCTGCTCGCCGAGCTGGCCGCGACGGGCGTCGCCGCCCGCGCGGTGGGCCGGCCCTCGGCCGCCGTGGCGGTCGTGGGCTGCGACGCCGTCTTCGCGGACGGCGGCTTCGTGAACCGTCGCGGCACCTCCCGCCTGTTGGCGGCGCTGCCGCGGGTCCTCGTGCTCACCGAGCGCTGGAAGCGTGTCGGCGGCCCCACGCCGGCCTCGTGGCCCGCGCCGGAGCTGTTCGAGGTCGTCCTACCGAGCCCGAACGTCCGGTTCGTCGGTCAGTAGACCACGTGACGGCCGCCGTCGACGACGACCGATTCGCCGCTCACCAGGTCGGCACCCAGAAAGCCCATGACCGCCTGAGCCACGTGGTCGGCACTGGAGACCTGGCCCATCGGCGTGCCGGACGCGATCCGCTCCTCCTGCGCGGCGGCCGCTTCCTCGCCGAACGGGTTGCGGAACCAGCGGGTGGAGACCAGCCCGGGCGCGACCGCATTGACCCGCACCTCCGGGGCCAGAGCGACCGCGAGGTTGCGCGTGAGCTGGAGCACGGCCGCCTTCGAGACGCCGTACACGATCGACGAGCCGCTGGCGCGGACGCCGGCGATGGAGGCGATGTTGACGATGGCACCGCGCGCCTCCTTCAAGGCGGGGGCGGCGGCGCGGCAGCAGTAGAACGTGCCCAGGAGGTTGACGGACAGCACCTCGTCCCAGACTTCGCGCGTCAGCGCGTTCAGGTCGGCGTGCGGGATGAACCGCGTCGTCCCGGCGTTGTTGACCAGCACGTCCAGCCGGCCGAAGCGTTCGACGGTGTCTCCGACCATGGCCTTCACGGCGTCCTCGTCCGCGACGGAGGCCTGGTACGGCACACCCTCGCACCCAAGTTCCGAGAGGGCCGCCGCGGTGGACCGGGCCTCCTCCACGGATCGCGAGTAGTTGACGACGACCGCTCTGGCACCCGCGCGAGCCAGGCACTCGCCCACCGCCCGGCCGATGCCGGTGCCCCCTCCCGTGACGATCGCGACGGCGCCTCCCAACTGCATAGCGGCTAGGGTACTGCCATGCCATTGACGCTCGAAGAGGCCCAGACCGTTGTCGCCGGCGCGCAGGAGCACGCCAACCAGCTCGGGATCCGCGTCACGGTTGCGGTGGTCGACGAGGGCGGCCACCTCCAGGCCCTTGCCCGCATGGACGGCGCGCCGCCGCTGTCGGCGCAGATCGCGGAGTCGAAGGCGGTTGGCGCCGCGGTCTGGCACCGCGACGGCGACGCGCTGCACCTTCTCCACGAGGGGCGTCCCGCCTTCTTCTCGCAGGTCGATCGGATGGTGCGCATGCCGCTGATCCCGGGCGCTGGCTCGGTGCTGATTCGCCGCTCGGGGGCGATCCTCGGTGCGGTCGGCGTCAGCGGCGGCCTGCCCGAGCAGGACCGCGAGTGCGGCGAGGCGGGCCTGACCTCACTTTCCGGCTGAACCGCCAGTCCATCGAACGTCCACGACGTCGGCCAGGGGCTCCAGGTCGTGGTCGAGCGTGATGAGTGGGAGATCGAGCGCCCTGGCGGTTGCGGCGATGAGCAGGTCCATCGCCCGGCGGCGAGACTGGATTCCCCGCGCCGCGCTGAGGCTCGCGAGTGCGCCCCATTCGCGCGCGATCTCGGCATCGATGGGAATCGGGTCGAATTCGGCCTCGACGAACCCCAGCCGGCGGAGGCGTCGCGCTCGCTCGGCTGGATCGCGGGCGAGCAGCAGGCCGACGTGCAGCTCCGCCAGCGAAACCACGCTGATGGACGCTTCCTCAGGAACCAGTGCCGGGTCGTCGCTGATCAGGACGGAGGTGTCGAGGATGGCCCTCATCGATCGAATGGGTCGCTGAGTCCGCCCTCCAGGCGCCTCACGTCGTCCAGCAGTGTCGGCACCACCGGTTCGGACATCAACCTGAGCAGCCGGTCACGCCCGACCCAGCGCCTGGGCCGATGTGGCCCCAGTTCCGCGACCGGCCTGCCATCGACGGTGATCAGGAACTGCTCGCCCCGTTCCGCTCGTCGCAGTACGTCGGACACGCGGTTCCGGAGCTCCCGCTGGGCGATCGTGGTCATGCCGCAATCGTAGCAGATTTGCTACGGTTGTCTCGAAAGCGCATAGCGCTCCAGGACCACGTACCGCGGCTGCTGGCGCAGCCGGCTCTCGTACAGCGCGAAGTCCTCGACGGTCCAGGGCACCAGCCGCGGCGGATCCGGCAGCGCCGGCAGCCGCTCGCCCTCGGCACGAGCGCGCGCGAGCGTCACGTGGGCCCGGAACTGGCGCGGCTCCGGCTCCAGCCCCGCCTGCTGGCACGCGGCCTCGATCCGCCCGGCGAGCGCGGCGCACGTCTCCAGGCCCGCGCTGACGCCGATCCACACCACGCGTGGCGTCGTGCGCGGACCGAACGTCCCCCGGCCGTCGAGCGCCAGGTCGAACGGCGCGCCGCCGACCGACGAGAGCTCCGCGCGCACGCGCTCGAGGGCCGCTGGCTCCAGGTTCCCCAGGAAGCGCAGCGTCAGGTGGATCGAGTCCGGCTCGACCCACCGGTACCCCGGCGCCTCCCGCGCGCAGTCGGCCAGGTGACCTTCGAGCGCCGCCAGGTTCTGCTCCGGCAGGGCCAGGGCGACGAAGGAGCGGATGCGGCCCGCCACGGTCGCCAAGGTTAAACGACGATACTGAGGCGCACGCATGAACCTGCATCTGCTCGGAGGGCTGGTCCTGGGCGGTCTCACCGTCCTGGTGGGCGTCGCCTGGGTGTTCGGCGCGCTGAGGCGCCAGCGCGAGCGCGCCCTGACCGCCGCCACCTACACCGCCACCGGCGGCGTCGTCTACACCATCTTCCAGATCGGCTGCGCGGGCCTGCTGATCCTGGCCGGGATCGGAATCTTCGGGCTGATGCTGGCCGGCGGAGCGGGCAGCTCTCGTTAGCTGCGGGCTTCAGCCAGGCCCGATCGTGCCCGGCGCCGTGACGGGCGACACGTCCAGCTCCCCGCCGTTGCACGCCGTGATCCGGACCCCGTTCAGGCGCAGCTGCGTCGTCTCGTCCGGCGGCGTGAGGATGAGCCCGGCGGACGTCGTGCAGGCCGACTGCGAGCCGACGGGCACGTCCTCCCAGTGCACCCAGAACGGCGCCGTCGCACCCGGCTGCACGGTGTACTGGCCGACGTGCGCGAAGGCGAACCGGCTGCCGGTGTCGCGGACGACCCGGGTCGGGAGCAGGTTCCCGCCGGCGTCGAGGAGCGCCATGCCGACGTAGCCGTAAACCCAGCACGCGACTCCGGTGCGGTTGGTCAGGCCGAACTCCTGAACGAAGTTCCCGGCTCCGCCGTTCGGCGTGCTCAGCGTGGCCAGGGACAGCCCGCCCGTGTGGCAGCGGTCCGGCCCCGCCGCCGACGGCCCGGAGGGGGCCGCGCCGGGCGGGAGCGTGGTGACCAGGGACGTCGGCGTGGCGCTGGGATGCGCGGCCGATGCCGGCCCGCCACCGCCGCAGGCGCAGAGCACGATGAGAACGGCGAACCCGACCGCCGAGCGCGCCACTCAGATCACGTTCCGCTCGGCGACCAGCTCGCCGCGCGCGAACCGGTCGTGCCCGAACCGGCTGACGTCGACGTCCGAGCGGCCGTCCAGCAGGAGCTGCGCGAGCACCAGGCCCACCGCCGGCGCCTGCATGAACCCGTGTCCCGAGAAGCCGCACGCGCACCAGAAGCCCTCGACGTCCGCGACCGGCCCGAGGATCGCCTGGTGGTCCGGCGTGCTCTCGTACAGCCCCGCCCAGGCCGTGTGGATCCCCGCGCGCTCCAGGGCCGGCGCGCGGCGGGCGGCGGCCTCGACGATCCGCTCCAGGAAGTCCCAGTTGACGTCGGTCCGGTAGGTCGACGCCTCCTGGCGATCGCTCATCCCGATCAGGACGCCGTCGCCCTCCGGGTGGAAGTAGAGCGACGTGGCGAAGTCGACGGTCATCGGCGTGGTGCGCGGCACCTCTGGGAAGGCGTCCGTCACGAGCACGTGGCGTCGGAACGGCCGGACCGGGACGTCCACACCCGCCATCCGGCCGACCTCGGATGACCAGGCGCCCGCGCAGTCGAACACGATCGGCGTGGCGATGTCCCCCGTTGCCGTCCGGACCATCCGCACGCGTCCCTCCGCCACGTCGATGCCCGTCACGGCGACGTGCTCCCGCAGCCGGGCCCCGTGGCGCCTGGCGGCGGCCGCGTAGCCCGCCGTGACATCGGCCGGGCTGGCCAGCCCGTCGCTGGGGCAGAACGTCCCGCCCAGCACATCGTCGACGGCCAGCACCGGCACCAGCTCGCGCGCCTCGGCGGCGTCGACCCAGCGCGCCTCGGTCAGGCCGATGCCGTGCCACGTGCACAGCAGCTTCCGGAAGTCCATCTCGTGCTCCGGCCGCGTCAGCAGGAACAGGTAGCCGATCTGGTGGAAGTCGGCGTGGCCGCCGGTCTCCTCGTGGAAGTCGAGGAGCTGCTGAACCGCCAGCCGCTGGAGCCGCACGTTCGTCTCGCTCGAGAACTGCTGCCGGACGCCACCCGCGCATCGAGCGGTCGACTGCGACCCCAGCTCCTCGCGTTCGAGCAGCACCACGTCCAGCCCCCGCCGAGCGAGCTGGTATGCGAGGGAGCAGCCGACCACGCCGCCGCCGGCGACGACCGCGTCAGCGGTCTCCACGCTGGCTCCCCCGCCCCTCGCGCGGCAGCCGGCTCCAGGTCTCGAAGACGACCTTGAGCGCGGCGAGGCTGGTCACGCCCGCCTGGTCGAGCGGCGGCGAAACCTCGCACACGTCGAGCCCGACCGGACGGCTGAGACGCGTCGCCGTCTCGAGCAGGCGGAGCGCCTCGCGCGTGCTGAGCCCACCGGCGGCCGGCACCTCGGTGCCGGGCGCGAACGCCGGGTCGAGCACGTCGATGTCGAACGAGACGTGGAGCCGCCGGCCCTGCAGCGCGCGGGTCACGCGGGAGACCGCAGCGGCCGGCTCGGCCGCCAGCTCCGCGGCCGTCACCAGAAGGATGCCCCGGGAGCGCACGTACGCGACCTCCTCGGCGTCGAAGTCGCGGCACCCGGCGAGGACGATCGATCCCGGGTCGAGACCGCCCAGCTCGACCGCGCGCCGGAGCGCGCACCCGACGGTCCACCGACCGCCCCGGGAGATGTCGCAGAGGTCGGGATGGGCGTCCACCCAGAGCACGGCGAGGCCGGCGTGCCGGCGCGTCTGAGCCACCAGCACGGGGATTGCCGAGCAGTGGTCGCCGCCCAGGACCGTGAGGAACGCGCGGGTCGGGACGGCGGCCAGCCTGTCCGCGACGGCACGCCAGCCATGCTCGACGGACGCGCCCAGGTCGAGGTCGCCCAGGTCGTGCAGGGTGAGGCCGTCGAGGTGGCGGCCGCGCTCGTCCAGCGGCGGCATCACGGCGCTGAGCCGGCGGATCGCGGCCGGCGCCTCGGCCGCGCCGCCCCGGTAGACCGCCGAGCGATCGTAGGGAATGCCGGCGACCACGATCGATGCCTCCTCCGGCTCGGCCTCCGGAAGGCCTCCCCACACCGGGAGGCCCGTGACGTCGATCATCCGGCGGCCGCGTGCCGCCGCTCGGGCACTTTCAGGATCAGCAGCGTCCCGAGCAGCAGCCATACCACGAAGACGCCGAAGATGACCGGGTACCCGCCGGGAAGCTGGAGCAGGTGCGGGCCGGCGTTGAAGTGGTCGAGCAGGAAGCCCGCGGCGAAGCGCGCGATCACGCCAGAGCCGGCGGTGGCGATGTTGGAGAAGCCGAAGAACAGCCCGGCCTGGTCGAGCGGGATCACGTCCGTGATGAACGCCCAGTCCACCGACAGGAAGGCGCCGAGTCCGGATCCGATCAGCATGCCGCCGACCAGCGTCTGGGCCACGATCTCCGGCAGCCCGATGGCCGCCGCGATCGGCGCCAGCAGCGCGCCGGGAATCCACTGGAAGCCGCCGAAGAACAGGATCAGCGTCCCCGCGGAGGCGAGCAGGCCGCCCGCGACGATCAGCGGGCGGCGGCCGACCCGATCGGACAGGCGGGCCGCCGGCCAGGTGACCAGGATGGCGAGCCCGACCACCAGGCCGACGACCGCCGTCGTCGCGTTGTTCGCCGCGTTCACGTTGCCGTGGAAGAACGCGTCGCTGAAGTAGAAGAACGCGAAGCTCTGGATGCCGACCACGCCCATCAGGATCAGCAGGCGCGAGCCCATCAGCCACATGAAGGCCGGGTACTTGAGCGGCGTCGTGAACGTCGAGCGGACCACATCGCCCGCCGAGTGGTAGGCGTCCTGGCTCGGCGGAACGCGGTCGGGCACCAGCAAGACGGTGAGCAGCATCGTCGCCAGCAGCAGCAGCGCGATGCTCGCGAAGGCCGCGGGCACGCCGGAGACCGAGAGGATGATCCCGACCACGAGCGTCCCCGCCAGCGTGCCGAACAGGTTGGCCAGGCCGTAGTACCCCGACGCGGTGCCGCGCTGCGCCTCGGGCACGACGTCCGGCTGAAGCCCCTGGTAGGGCCCCTGCGCCGTGTTCGACGCGGTCTGCAGCAGGAAGTAGAAGATCACGAGCAGCCAGTAGCTGCCGGACAGGGCGAGGCCGGCGAGGAAGATCACGTCGCCCACCGTCCCGCCGAAGATGAACGGCCGGCGGCGACCGAAGCGACTATGGGTCCGGTCCGAGACCGCGCCCATCATCGGCTGCCAGACGACGGCCATCACCGTCCCGATCCCCTCCAGGACGCTGAGGGCGGTGCCCTTGTGCGCGGAGCCGACCAGGTCCTGCACGATCCTGGGCAGGATCAGGGTGCCCAGGCTCTGCCAGAGATAGCCGATGGCGACCCAGTAGAGGGCCAGGACGACGAAGTCGATCTGCCGCAGCCGCCTGGGCCGTTCCGCGGCGACTACGAGGGTGGTCACCGGCGCCTCGGGAGATCCCTGGATCCGAACGGGCCCAGACCGGGGATCCGGTGGCCCACGGACATCACGAACGGCGCGAGGTGCGAGCCGGCCAGCTGCGGCTCCAGGATGTCGCGCGAGATGGTCTGGAGCGGCCCGAGGCCCGGCACGTCGCTGAGCTGAACGCCGCCCGGCCTCGACGCGCGCGCGTTGAACGTCTGCACGTCGGGACCGTCGAGGACCGTCGAGGTGAACAGGTTCGACGAGAGCTGGTTCTCCAGCGTCCGCAGCTGCGCCGCGTTCACCGTTGGCGCGGTCAGGGCGGTGAACGCGCGGTCCGAGACGATGATGCCCGAGATCAGCAGGTAGCAGATCGCGATCCCGATCAGCGCCTGCACCCACACCCCCAGGAAGCCGTCGACGCCGCGGACGACGGGCATCCGGTGGATGGAACCGCCCAGCCTGGCGCCCAGGTAGCCCGTCAGACCGGCGAGGATCAGCCCGACGATCACGGCCAGGACCGCGCCCGTGTGGAAAAGGGCGTCGGTGGTCGCCGCGAAGGCCGAACGGTTGTGCAGGATCACGAGGACGGTGACGAGCGCGAACAGCTCAGCAAGGAGCGGCTGCACCAGTCCGCGCTGGAACCCGACCCATGCCGCGCCGACCACCACCAGTACGATCAGGACGTCAATGATCACCAGCCTCGATTCCCTCTCCGGCCGGCCGGGCGGCCGGCAACCACAGCATGGTAGTCGTCTCGCCCATCGGTTAGACTCGGGGCCATTCGCGTGGCGAATACGATAGCGATCGCCAATCAGAAGGGCGGAGTGGGGAAGACCACCACAGCCGTCAATCTCGGCGCGGCCCTGGCCGAGCGCGAGCAGCGCGTTCTCCTCGTCGACCTCGACCCGCAGGCGCACCTGACCATCAACATGGGCGTCAAGCTGCCCGACGAGCTGGAGCCGACGGTCTACAACCTCCTCGTCCATCCGGACGTGGCGGCGGCCGAGATCGTCCGCGAAAACCCGCTCATCGGCGTCCACTACATGCCGTCCAACATCGAGCTGTCCGGGGCCGAGACCCAGCTGATCAACGAGATCGGGCGGGAGACGATCCTCAAGGAGAAGCTCCGGCCCATCACCCGGCAGTACGACTTCGTGATCATCGACTGCCCGCCGGCGCTCAGCCTGATCACCATCAACGCCTTCGTGGCGTCCGACCAGGTGATCATTCCTCTCCAGTGCGAGTACTTCGGCCTGAAGGGCATGCAACAGCTCCAGCGCAGCGTGGAGCGGGTCCGCGTCAAGTTGAACCCGAAGCTGCACGTGGCGGGAATCCTGCCCACGATCTTCAAGGCTCGCACGCTCCACTCGCAGGAGGTCCTGGAGCTGGTGCGCCAGCACTTCGGCGACCTGGTCTACGACTTCGCCGTCAACGACTCGATCCGGTTCGCGGAGTCACCCCTCGCGGCGGTGTCCATCCTCCAGTACGCCAGCGGCTCGGCTGGGGCGCAGGCGTACCGTCGCCTCGCGGAGGCGGTGCTGAGCAGCAATCACGCGTGAGGTCTCCGGCATGAGCAAGTTCAAACGCGTCACACTCGCCGGCTCGGAGGAGCTCTTCCGGCCGACGGCGCGTCCCCGCGTGGTCGAGGACGAGCCGACCGTCGAGGTCACCGATGCGATCACCGAGGTGGTCGAGCACGGCAACCAGCGCCGCGTCGGCCTCACCGCGGAGGACATCGACCTCCTGCTGGAGGCGATCCACGCCGCGAAGTACCCGGAGCGGGCCAAGCGGCCCCTGCCGCTGGAGAAGTTCGAGCGGTACGACGCCCTGCGCGACCGCCTGCAGAAGGAGCGTCAATGAGCGCGGATCCCCTCGTGCTGACGGCCGACGACGTGCTCACCACGACCCGCGCCGTGCGCAAGCGGCTGGACTTCGACCGTCCGGTCCCGCGCGAACTGCTGCTCGAGTGCCTGCACGTGGCGGTCCAGGCGCCGACGGGGTCCAACCGCCAGGAGTGGCAGTTCGTGTTCGTCGACGACGCGGAACGGAAGCGTGCGATCGCCGATCACTACGGGCGGTCCTGGGACGCGTACAGCGCCCTGCCCCGCCCGCAGTACGCCGAGGGCGACGTCCGGCGGGAGCACCAGCCGCGCGTGGTCAGCTCCGCCCACTACCTGCGGCAGCGCATGCACGAGGCGCCGTGGCTGCTGATCCCCTGCATCCGCGGCCGCGTGCCCGAGGGAGCGCCGTCCGTGGCTCATGCCGGACTGTGGGGCTCGATCGTGCCCGCCTTCTGGAGCTTCCTGCTGGCCGCCCGCGCGCGTGGCCTGGGCACCGCGTACACGACGCTCCACCTCATGTACGAGCGCGAGGTCGCCGAGATCCTGCGCATCCCCTACGGCGAGTACACCCAGGCGGGGCTGACCCCGATCGCCTACTACAAGGGCGAGGACTTCGCGCCGGCCGCGCGCCTGCCGCTGGAGAGCATCACGCACTGGAACGGCTGGTAGCAGGCAGGGGTCAGCGGCGCCGGGCACGCGAGCGCCGCCACACGTAGCCGAACGTCCACCACACGCAGACCAGCGTGAGGACGATCGCGAACGCGACGGCGGCCACCTGCATCGTTCAATAATGCTCCCGTGGCGAAGCTGGGGATCGTCAAGGTCAAGGGCGACAACGACGTCAACGCCTACGTGGTCTCGTGCGCGGCCACGCACGAGGCGGTGGTCATCGACCCGGTGCTGCCGGCCGAGAAGCTGCTCGACCAGCTCACCGGGCTGCGCGTGCGCTGGGTGCTGGCGACGCACGGCCATCCCGGCCACCTGGCGGGCAAGGACGCCGTGAAGGACGCGACCGGCGCAACGAGCGCGATGCACATGGCGGACGCCAAGGCGTTCCTCCGCTCGGCCGATCGGTACCTGGTCGACGAGGAGGAGCTCGGGTTCGGCCAGTTCACGCTGCGCGTGATCCACACGCCCGGCCACTCGCCCGGCAGCCTGAGCTTCCTGGTCGGGAACCACCTGTTCACGGGTGACACGCTGCTGGCCGGGGGCATCGGCAAGGAGCGGCCGCACACGGACGTGCGCCTCCAGCTCGTGTCGATCCACACGAAGATCGCCCGCCTACCGGTCAGCACGGCGATCTACCCGGGCCACGGGCCGGTGACCAACCTCTCCAACGAACTTCGCTCGAACCCGGTGTTCCAGCCGGTCGGGCGCTGACCTCGGCGGGCGCCCGGGACTCCGGCGGCGGGGGGGGACGACCGATCGTGAAAGGGACGTGTCCGCGCGGACGAGCGGGCGAAGGGGACCGGTGGGCCAACACCGTCCCCCTTCTGGGTTTCACCTGGCCCTCAACTGAACCAAATGTATGCAAATCGCGCTTTCGAAGGACTTTGATAGGGCGATTGGCCTACATTTGGTCCACTTTCCGTTCTATAGAGGTACAGTTACCACCTAAAAGCGAGCCGGTGCGAGCCCGCTGGCCCCCTTCGCCGGCCTCGCACACCCAGACGCAGCAGCAGAGCCATGCGTCTCAAGCCGGGGAAGAGGCCCCCGCCACCGCCTACCGCGCCGGCCGCACCAGGCGCCCGCGCCCCGGACGCGCGACGGGCTCGCCGTCGCGGGCGACCAGCTCCCCGCGCGAGTAGACCGCGCGGACCGCGAAGCCGAACCGCTGCCCCTCCAGCGCGCCGTGGCGCTGGCGCGAGTGCATCGCGGCCGCGCTGACGATGGTCTCCGCGTTGGGGTCGACGAGCACCAGGTCCGCGTCCGCGCCCGCCTGGATGGCCCCCTTGCGCGGGTGCAGCCGCAGCGTCCTCGCCGGCGCTTCGGCGACCCACCGGGCGGCGGCGGCCACGTCGCCCTGGCGGCGGGCGAGCTCCAGGCAGCTCACGTACAGCGTCTCCACGCCGGGGCTGCCGGGCGGCGACTCCTCCAGCGATTGGCCCAGCTTCTCGGCGTCCGCGTGCGGGGCGTGGTCGGTCGCCACCCGCTGGATGGCGCCGGCCCGCAGCGCCTCGCGCAGCGCCGCCCGGTCGGCCGCCGTCCGGATGGCCGGGTACATCTTCGCGACGGGGCCGAGTCGCTCCGCGACCTCGTCCGTGAGCCAGAGGTACTGGGGGCAGGTCTCGAGCACGATCCGGGCGCCGGCCCGGCCGGCGTCGCGCGCGGCCGCCAGGCCGAGCGCGCTGGACAGGTGGACGACGTGCACCTCGAGGCCGGTCCGCTGCGAGATCACGCCCAGCGCGGCGATGGCGACCGCCTCGGCCAGCGCCGGCCGCGAGGCGAGCAGGTCCCGATACCGCTCCAGCGGGCGGTGGAACGCGCGCAGGACGCCGGGGTCCTCGCAGTGCGCGGAAAGCGGCGCGCCGCGGCGGGCCAGGTCGGGCGCCAGCCTGGCCACCGTCCCGTAGTCGGGCGGCGGCTCCAGGTCCGGGTCATCCGCGCCGGGCAGGTACACGATCTGCCGGTTGGACCGGCGCATCGCGTAGCCCAGGAAGGCCTTGAGGCCGACCGCGCCGGCGTCGATGAGCCCGTCCACGTCCTCGCTGCGGGCGGCGGCGCCCATCAGGCCCCAGAGAGCGAAGTCCACGATCGCCCGCGATGACGCCAGCTCCGCCTTGTGCTCGAACACGGCGGCGCTCTCGACGGCGGGGACCGTGTTCGGCATGTCGACGACGGTCGTGATGCCGCCCGCGGCGGCCGCCGCCGTCAGGGACGCGAAGTCCTCCTTCTCGGGGAAGCCGGGGTCCCGGCTGTGGACGTGGGCGTCGACGCCGCCCGGCAGCACGAGCAGCCCGCGCGCGTCGACCTCGTCCGCCGCCGGCCCGGCACCCGGCCCTACGGCTTCGACGAGGCCGGCCGAGACGCCGACGTCCGCCTCGCGGAGGCCGTCCGGCATGCAGACGGTCCCGCCCCGCAGGACGAGATCAAACCTGGAGATCGGACTTCCTGAACAGCGGCGTGAACGGCACGCCGGCCCGGTGCAGCTGCTCCGCTCCGCCCTCCTCTCGATCCAGCACGGCGACCAATCCGACCACGGTCGCGCCGGCCGCTCGGACCTT
>Ga0126369_10001943_pt1 | contig 14617 bp, 10 predicted proteins | sample PanSoiMetaPlot_1_FD_109646 | JGI IMG/M metagenome (GOLD analysis project Ga0126369, IMG submission 109646) | Tropical forest soil microbial communities from Panama - MetaG Plot_1 | ecosystem: Environmental > Terrestrial > Soil > Tropical forest > Bulk soil | place: Panama | collected 2016-02-17 | reverse complement strand
GCGGCAGGTGGCGCGTATTGATAGATGTGTTTGGAGAAGGCGACAAACTGAAAGCCTGAGAAGAGTTGGACGATGCAAGGCCGCTCGGGAGGACGAGTGACCCGCGGGTCTGCCGTGACGGTGTTCTGCGAACCGATGACGGCTCGGACCGGTTTTCGTTTGGGCATGATATTGAGGGGAGCTGGCTGATTTGCGAGGCGGCTGAAGTATTGGGCGACAAGAAGCTGCTGGAGGAAGCGCGGAGAGCGGCGGTGAAGATGGTACAGGCGGTGTACGAAGAGGCTTTCGATGCGGATGGCGGCCTGCTCTATGAGGGTACGAGCGAGGAAATCATCGACACGGATAAGCATTGGTGGCCGCAGGCGGAGGCGGTGGTGGGTTTTCTGAACGCGTACGAGCTTTCCGGCAAGGATTACTTTCGCAAGGCGGCGGAACGGAGTTGGGAGTTCATCGAGAAATACATCGTTGATCGCCAGCACGGGGAGTGGTACTGGAAGGTGTCGCGCGACGGAACGCCGAGCAAGGATAACTACAAAGTGGACATGTGGAAGTGTCCGTATCACAACAGCCGGACGTGCTTTGAAGTGATGGAACGGCTGGATAGGTTAAGCAAGAAACAGGCGCTGTGAAGAATATGGAATGAAGCAGAGCGAGTCTAGAAAGCGAGTGCAAGAGTTGTTCCGGGAACACGAGAAACTGATAACACGGAAGAACGTGAAGGCCAAGAACGGCAACGGGGTATACGACCGGTATGCGAACGCGGTGCTAACGGTAGTGCGCTCCCCGCTGTTCTGGCGCTACGATTTTGAGCCTGCCTCAGAAGGCGGTCCCTGCGCGAGCGAACTGTATGCATTGGTTGGAAGCAATTTGTCCATTAATTGCATGGGTGCTCGTGCGGGACAAGGATGCCGTCAATCCGCGTGAGTTCAGATGAGGAAAAGTGGAGATTGGCGAGGGCTGCGACGTTTTGTTCTACCTGCTCGACGTGGCTGGCGCCGATGAGGGCGCTGGTCATGCGGGGATCGCGCAAAACCCAGGCCAGGGCCATCTGTGCGACAGACTGGTCCCGGGACTGAGCCAGTTCGCTGAGGGCGCGCACCTGGCCTAAGCGTTTCTCGCTAACATCGTTCTTCTTGAGGAATCCGTGAGGCTTGTTGACACGGGAGTCCACGGGGATGCCATTGAGATAGCGATTCGTGAGCAGACCTTGTGCAAGGGGGCAAAAAGCTATGCAGCCGATGCCTTCCTTTTCCAATACATCAAGGACGCCGGACTCAATGTTTCGATCCAACATGGAATATTTGGGCTGATGAATGAGGCAGGGAGTGCCAAGGCGGCGGAGCGTGTTGGCGGCGACTTCCGTTTGCTTCGCGTCGTAACTGGAAAGGCCCGCATACAAAGCCTTGCCGGAGCGCACGGCGTGATCCAGAGCGGACATTGTTTCTTCAACTGGCGTTTTCGGATCGGGGCGGTGGGAATAGAAGATGTCCACGTATTCGAGGTCCATGCGCTCGAGGCTCTGGTCCAAGCTGGCAAGAAGATATTTGCGCGAACCCCAATCGCCGTATGGCCCCGGCCACATGTCCCAACCAGCCTTGGTGCTGATGATGAGTTCGTCGCGATGGGAGGCGAAATCGCTGTGGAGAATGTGGCCAAAATTTTCCTCTGCGGAGCCTGGCGGCGGGCCGTAATTGTTGGCGAGGTCGAAGTGGGTGATGCCGAGGTCGAAAGCCCGGCGCAGCATCACCTGAGCATTCTCGAAGGAGTCGACGCCGCCGAAATTGTGCCAGAGGCCGAGAGAAATGGCCGGGAGAAGCAGTCCGCTGCGGCCACAGCGGCGGTACTGCATGTTGTCATAACGTGATTTGTCGGGAACGTAGGTCATCGGCAGAGCTTACCGCAACGTGGCTTTAACCGAGACAGTTTTGGTGTTCAACGGCGGAAGCGGCACGAGGTTGCCGTCGATGGCTTCGCCATTAATTTCAAGAAAGACCTGGTCGCCGTCGCCGGAACGCTGCACCTCGATCTGGTAAGTGACGCCGCGGAATTTACGACAAACCTTGAAGCCTTTCCAGCTCTTTGGGATCACTGGCGCGATCATCAGTCCGTCGTAGGAAGTGCGGATGCCGAGGATCCATTGGGTAATGGCGTGGTAGTTCCACGCGGCCGTACCGGTGAGCCAGGAATTCTTGGCCTCGCCGTGGGTGGCAGCGTCGCGTCCAGCGATCATTTGGGCGTAGACATAGGGCTCGCAGCGGTGAAGGTCGCTGATTTCCTCGCGAGCGGAGGGATTGATGCGCGAGTAGTAGTCATAAGCGCGATCGCCATTGCCAACGCGCGTCTCTCCAATGATGACCCAAGGATTGTTGTGGCAGAAGATGCCGGCGTTCTCCTTGTAGCCCGGCGGATAAGAGGAGATTTCGCCGAGTTCGAGATAATACTTCGAGTAAGCAGGCTGTTGCAGGACGATGCCGTGTTTCGTGGCCAGGAGCTTGCGCGTGGATTCGAGAGCGCGAGTAGCGTGACAATCCTTGAGACCGATGCCAGCTAGTGTGCAGAACCCCTGCGTTTCAATGAAGATCTTGCCCTCGGCGTTTTCGTGGGAGCCGACCTTTCGTCCGTAGTCGTCGTAAGCGCGGAGGAACCACTCGCCATCCCAACCATGCTTGAGGACGGAGGCTTCCATCTGGGCGACTTCGGTGAGATACGAGCAAGCCTCGTCGGCGAGACCGCGATGTTTGGCAATATCGGCGAGTTCGCGGCCTGCGAGGACAAAAAGGCCGGCGATGAACACGGATTCGGCAACTTTGCCGTCCTTGTTAGTCGTGGTCTGGAAGGATTGGCCTGGCGAATCGGAGAAACAATTGAGATTGAGGCAATCATTCCAGTCGGCACGGCCGATGAGGGGCAGGCCATGTGGCCCGAGACGTTCGCGGGTGTAATGGAAGCTGCGCTGGAGATGTTCGTACAGCGGCATTTCGGAGCCCCGCACATTGTCGTAGGGCACGGGCTCGTCCAGGATGCTCCAGTCACCGGTTTCCTTGAGATAAGCACCGACGCCGACAATCAGCCAGTGAGGATCGTCGTTGAAACCACCGCCGACGTCGTTGTTGCCGCGCTTGGTGAGCGGTTGGTATTGATGATAGGTGCCGCCGGTGGGGAGTTGCGTAGCGGCGAGGTCCAATATGCGTTCGCGGGCCCGGCCGGGAACCATGTGCACGAAGCCGAGGAGATCCTGGTTGGAATCGCGGAAGCCGAGGCCGCGTCCGATCCCCGATTCATAGAAGGAGGCCGAGCGGGACATGTTGAACGTGGCCATGCACTGGTAGGCATTCCAGATGTTGACCATGCGATTGGTGTGCACGTCGGGCGTGTCCACCTGGTAGAGGCCGAGTAATTCATTCCAGTAATGTCGAAGCTTTTCGAAAGCAGCGTCGGCCTTAGCCGGCACGAGATATTTGGCGATCACCGCTTTCGCCGCTTTCTTGTTGACGGTCTGCGAATCGGGTGGATCGAATTTCTGTTCCCGCGGATTTTCCTGATATCCGAGAACGAAAACGATTTGCCGGGATTCGCCGGGCTTCACGGAGAGCTTGACGTGATGAGAGCCGGCCGGAGCCCATCCGTGAGCCACGGAATTTGCGGACTGTCCGCTCTCGACGACGGTGGGTGAGTCCCAACCCCGATAAGGTCCAAGGAAAGTGTCGCGCTGCGTGTCGTAGCCGGCGAGTTTTTCGGAGCAAGCGAAGAACGCGAAGTGATCGCGTCGTTCGCGGTATTCGGTCTTGTGATAGATGACTTCATCGTCGATTTCGACTTCGCCGATACTGAAATTGCGCTGGAAGTTTGTGGAATCATCCTGCGCGTCCCACAGACAGAACTCGATGGCGGAGAACACCGAGAGATCGGCGGTCTGCACACGATGATTGGTAACGGTGAGTTGCCAGATTTCAAGGTTCTCGTCGAGAGGCACGAAGTAGCGGGTGCTCGCCACAATACCGTTATATTTCGAGGCGATGGTGGTATAGCCCATACCGTGACGGCAGGAATATTCTTCCAGTTTGCGGCGCGTGGGTTGCCAGGAGGGAGACCAGAATTCTGCGGAGCGATCATCGCGCAGATAAATGTAGCGTCCGCCGAGGTCGAACGGGGCATTATTGTAGCGGTATCGGGTGATACGTCGCAGGCGGGCGTCGCGGTAGAAAGAATAGCCGCCGGCAGTGTTGGAGATGATGCCAAAATAGGCCTGGCTGCCTAGGTAGTTGATCCAGGGCAGTGGGGTGTCCGGCTCGGTGATTACGTATTCACGATTCCGATCGTCAAAATAACCAAATCTCATACATGCGGCTCCATGCGCACGACCACGAAGGCTTAGTATAACGATATTTTAGTGGAAAAGAACAAGTTTGAGGTGTAGATATGAAGCAGCTTCACAGGAAGGGGAGTGAGGACCGGGAGGGGGCGTGTACGGAGGCACGTTCTCGGGTGAGAATAGTCACTGCTGTTATTTGCCCCCAGGGAGAGACTTGCATTCTTGCATCGCACCACCAAGAAGGAAGGTCTCGGCCTGACCAGGTGTACGAAACGACACAGTAATTGGATGCCGGTCCGTGGATCTGGCTGGTTCGTCCATTGGTTTGCGTCCTTGTAGTTGAGGGCAAGGTTGGTGGGGCGGAAACCGGAAACGTGTAGATCTAGGCTGACGCAGGGCTTCGTATGCGAGCAATGAGATTGCGATCCATTGACAAGCGGCGCTGGTGTTTTTGCTGCCAGGCATGCCGCTTTGCTGAAAAGTTCCGGCGATTGCAGCCCCGGTAATCGGTGGAAAGGTCCTGCGGAAACGAACGACAGACTGATCGCGTCAGCGAAACGAACAGCGCGGCAGGTCGGCCCGATTGAGGTGCACCTTGCATCTGCATGTGATAGACATTGCCATCATCATCGCGTACCTGGTGCTATCGGTCCTGATCGGTTACTGGGTGTCGCATCGCGCGTCGCGGGACATGAAGGCGTACTTTCTGGGCGGCAACGTGCTGCCGTGGTACATCCTGGGAATTTCCAATGCTTCGGGGATGTTCGATATCAGCGGGACGATGCTGCTGGTGTACTGGATGTTTGTGTACGGCGTGAAGAGCGTGTGGATTCCGTGGCTGTGGCCCACATTCAACCAGATCTTCCTGATGGTGTATATGTCGACGTGGCTGCGGCGATCGAACGTGATGACGGGAGCGGAATGGATTCAGACACGCTTCGGAAGGGGGCGTGGCGCGCAACTCTCGCACATCATCGTGGTGGTCTATGCGTTCATCAGCATCATTGGATTTTTCACCTACGGCTTCAAAGGTATCGGGAAATTCGCCGCGACGTTCCTGCCATGGCATCTGAGCGTAAACCAATATGCGCTGATTTTGATTGCCATCACTGCGATTTACGTGATCAAGGGCGGAATGTTCAGCGTGGTGATCACGGAAGTGCTGCAGTTCTGCATCCTGTCGGTGGCGTCGTTCGCCGTGGGGATCATCGCGATGATGAAGGTGGCGCCGGGGACGTTGCAAAAGTTCACGCCCGCGGGCTGGGACAATATTTTCTTTGGGTGGCACCTGAATATGGATTGGTCCAACCTGGTGCCTTCGGCGAATGCGCGCGTGGCGCAAGACGGTTACGGGCTATTTGGATTCTTCGTGATGATGCTGTTGTTTAAAGGCATTTTGATCAGTGCAGCTGGCCCTGCGCCAAACTATGACATGCAGCGCGTGCTTTCGTGCAAGAACCCGCGCGAAGCATCGCTGATGAGCGGTTGGGTGAACATCGTGCTGAGTTTTCCGCGATACTTCCTGATTACCGGGCTTACCGTGTTGGCGCTGGTGTTTTTCAGCGACCAAATCCGCGCGATGGGCACGAACATGGATTTCGAACGGATTCTTCCATCAGCCCTCGCGCTGTTTGTGCCGGCCGGGTTGCTCGGAGTGCTGATCGCGGGGCTGTTGGCGGCGTACATGTCTAATTTTGCGGCGACGGTGAACGCCGCGCCGCCGTACTTTGTGAATGACATTTACAAGCGATTTATCAATCCGCATGCCAGCGCGAAGACGTATGTACGGCTGAGCTACCTGAGTTCGTTCATGGTGGTGCTGCTGGGCGTGCTCATTGGCTGGTATGTGACGAGCGTGAATAATGTGGTGATCTGGATCGTGACGTCGCTATGGGGCGGATATACCGCGTCGAACGTCTTGAAGTGGTATTGGTGGCGGTTCAATGGGTACGGCTATTTCTGGGGCATGGTGGCTGGAATGGCTTCCGCGCTTACGATTCCCGCGATGATCACAAAATTTGCGCCGCTGCAGACCTTCGCGCACCTCCATTCGTTGAACCTGGAAGTTTCCGTGGGATTTGCGCTGGTCTTCCTGATCTCGCTGATTGGGTGTTTCGCGGGCACGTGGCTGACCGCGCCAGAAGATGAAGAAGTGCTGAAGGAGTTCTATCGACGAGTGCGGCCGTGGGGCTTCTGGGGACCGATTTTAAAGACCGTGCAACAGGAAGATCCGTCATTTCAACCGAACCGGGATTTCTTCCGGGACATGTTCAACGTGGTGGTCGGCATCGTGTGGCAGATCTGCCTGGTGGCGTTGCCTATTTATATCGTGACGTGGAGACTGCGAACAACGGCGATCACGTTTGGCATCGTCGCGGTTACGTCGCTGATTTTGAAGTTCACGTGGTACGACCACCTTAGGGAACTCGAACACATCAACCAGTACGGCGGTCCGATCAAGGATGCGCGAGAGCCTGTGGCGGCGCCGTTGGCAGTGGAGTAAGACTTCCAGCGAGGAGTAGGATAGCTTGGAGGTTTCCATGATGCACGCCGCTGCAGATCGGCCGGAATGCTGGCCCAGTCTGCCTTTGAGCTCGTGGAAAGAGACGTACGCAACGCTCCACATGTGGACGCAGATCGTGGGCAAGGTGCGGCTGGGTCTCACCCCGCTCGTGAACCACTGGTGGAATGTGCCGTTGTATGTAACGGCCCAGGGACTGACGACATCGCGTATTGCATATGGCGAAAGAGCATTTGAACTGTGGTTTGACTTTGTACAACACCAGCTGGTGCTGCAGACGAACTGCGGACTGGTGAAGACATTGGCGCTGGAGCCGCGGTCGGTGGCGGAGTTCTACAGGGAGTTCGTGGAGTTGCTACGATCAGCGAGAATTGAAGTCGAGATTTGGAAAATGCCGGCGGAAATTCCCGATCCCATTGCTTTCGATCAGGATCGAGTGCACTCCTCGTACGACCGCGGGTCGGTTGAGAAATTCTGGCGCATCCTGTTATCCGTGGACACGGTCTTCAACGAGTTTAGGGCGAGATTCATTGGTAAGTGCAGCCCGGTACACTTTTTCTGGGGAAGCTTCGACCTTGCTGTAACGCGGTTTTCCGGGCGCCGGGCACCGGAGCGGTCTGGCGCGGATGTGATAACTCGAGAAGCCTATTCGCACGAGGTGAGCAGTGTTGGGTTTTGGCCCGGCGGCGGCAGTGTGCAGGATGCGGCGTTCTATTCGTATGCGGCGCCCGAGCCGCAAGGGTTCAAGGACGAGCAAGCGCGTCCCGATGCGGCGTTTTACGATCGGCAACTCGGGGAGTTTCTGTTGATGTACGACGATGTGCGGAAAGCGGAGTCACCCACGGCTTCGTTGCTTGCGTTTTGCCAAAGCACCTACGAAGCTGCGGCAACGCTCGGCAAGTGGGACCGCAGTACATTGGAAAGGTAACTGCCCTGCGTGCGCGATTCCTATCAGTGAGGAGTCCAGCGTGGGTGAGAGCTGAACAAGCCATCTACGAAACCAATTTGATAAGAGAGGAACAAACCGAATCCCAGGCTCAACAAGCCTGAGGCGATGGTCATGCCGCGGTTCCAGTCAAAAAATGTTATGCCGGTGAAGGCGAAAGGCATTGCCAGCAACGCGGTGATCAACATCATTCCTGCGATGGTTCCTATACCGAACAGAAGTAGATAGGCGATGGCCCACCATGGATTATGGATCGTGGTCATAACTAGCAGAGCCACCGCTGCTGAGCCGGCGAGGCCATGAACGATTCCGATAACGATTGGGCGCAACACGTTGAACAGGCCCAAGCCCTTGAATATTGCGGTTAAGGGCAGTTTCGGAGTTGGGCCTTCAAACTTTGCTGCTGAGTCGGAGTGCTCCGTCTCTGTCGCGACGAGCCGTAGGTTCGGGACTAAGTTCTCTTGTAACCATCGTAGTGTTCCGGTGAGATTCAAAGCTCCGAGAAGAATCAACATCGCGGCGACAGTCAGTTCCATAGACAGACCAACGCGCGGCGGGATAGTCACTCGAAAAAGAATAATCATCGTTCCGACGACAAAAATAGTGAAGGTGTGGCCGAGGCCCCAGAGTATTCCGACGAGGCCAGCCTTGGCGATGCCGCGCTGCTTGGTAACGATGGTGGTGATGGCGACGACGTGATCCGGATCGGTGGCATGGCGCATGCCCAGAAGAAACGACAGAATCAGAATGGCGAGTAACGAAAGCACTCTACCTCCTTCGATCAGAACGACAATCGAATATGGACGATGCCTGCAGCCAGCAAGCCGCGAACTGCGATGCCGCAGCCCAAACCAGAAATCAGCAATGCCGAAGCCATGGGCAGCCAGCGTTGGATGAGCGGCGCGTCGAAGGGCAGCCGAGACATCGCGCGTCCGGCATAAACGGCGGTGAGGCCCATGGCGATGAGGACCGCCGCGAGCCCAATGCTGAAAGCGACGATCAAAAGCAATCCGAATGCGGTGCGGTGCAGGGTGAGGGCGCTGAGGAGCACAACCAATGCGGCAGGGCAGGGAATCATTCCACCAGTCATGCCGAGGACGAGAAGGCGCCGCGCGGAAACTCGGGCAGGATGTTCAGCAATTTGCGCAGCCTGAGCGGCGGAGGTGTCCTTGTGGGAATGCGCGAATTCGCCGCCGAGATGGCGTTGCAAGAATAGAAAGCAACCCGTTCCGCCAATAAGGATCCCGGAGAGCACGCCGAGAAACGGATAGATTCGGTCCGGAAGAAGGTACTTTTGGGCGTAGAGCGTGATGAAGCCGAGCAAATAGACTCCCGCGGTATGGGAAATCGTGACAATGGTTCCCAGCAGCAAAGCGTGTCGGGCAGTGCCGTCGGAACCGACGAGGTAGGCTGCCACGATCGTTTTGCCATGGCCCGGTTCGAGCGCGTGCAACGCTCCCAGTCCTGCGGCGATCAGAGCGGCGAGTAGCGCAAAGCCGAAGCTGACTTGCTTCGTGGCCATCAATTCCGTGAACGTGTTGCGTGGCGTTGCTTGGCGATTGGGTTTGACTTGGATGTTTCTAGCGGCACTGCTGGAGGGCGTGTCCATAGGCGATACATTCACAGGAACAGCCGAAGCTTGATTGCCCAAGCTCCGCCGCCCGGCCGGAACATTGTGGGAGTCGCCGGGAGTGCTCGCGATACGGGACGCAGGAGCGCCGGGAAAAGCGCCAGGTATGGAGAAAACGAGGCTGGCTTGCAAGAGCTGAGGTGGGCTATTAAGCAGATCGCTGGGATAGTTGAAAAGGCGCTCACTGCGATCGTAATTCGGTGCGGTACTGCGAATTAGAGAAATTTCCTGGCCGGGTGTGACAACAATTTCTTTCCAGCCAGCACGGCCGGGGAAATTCGTATCCTCGTAGTCGAGCTGACAGGGAGCTGACGCGCAGTCGACGGAGATTTCCGCGCGGTAAACGAAACCAAACTTCATGGTCGGGAGATTTCCCGCTCCAGTCGGAAAGATCACGTCCTGAGAGACGACGCGAAGCGACAATGCGCGTCCGTTAAGGCTTGCGCGTAGACCTTGCGCAAATTCGGCCGCCTTTGCGGAGAGATATGCAGGCAGACGGGGATCCCCCGCGCGAGCCTCGACTCCGCTTTGTTGCATTTCCTGGAAGGTAGGAATTTCCGCCATATCGATGAGGTAGTACAGTTCGAAGAAGCCAAGTCCGAGACTTATGCCGGAGTAGTGGCTGATGCTGAAGTTGCCCATGGGGTGCGCAGAGGCACACGCCGGGAAGAACAGGAGCATGATCGCTGCCAATACGGAAAACAATCCTTGCAGCGGATGCGCAAAGCGCGCTCGCCGATGAGTCGCGCTAGTGCGCATTGGCAACCTCTGGAGCGCTTATTTGCGACTGGCGCTGGTTTATGCGATCCAGGGTCTGCCTCGCGGTTTCGGCGTATGCGACTTGAAATTTCGGATTGCTTTTCAGTGCGCGCCGCAGAAATTCCTGGGCCTTCCGGGGATCGCCGAGTTTTTCGTAGATCATGCCTGCATGGAAAAATAGTTGCGGATCTTTCGTTCCTTGCTCAAGGGCGTGAGAGATGGCTTCGCTGGCTTCCTGGGGTTTGTCATTTTTGAGCAAGGACCACGCCAGCACGTCCCAGGTGTAAATATCGCGGCGGACTTCCAGCTCGTTCCGGGCGAGGGCGAGAGCCTCGCGCAATTTCAGATCGTGGTCGGCATAGAAAAGCGCGAGATCGCGATTATGGATCTGCCGATTGACTTGACTTAGGTAGCCGATGAGCTCGACGAGCTGGTATTGTTTCTTTGCGTTGTCTAGCTGGCCGAGTTGACGATAAATATCGCCAAGCGCAGCAGCGTATTCCGGGTACGGCACTTTGGCGATGGCTTGATGGTAGAGTTTGAGGGCGTCGAGTAATCTGCCCTGCGAGGTGCGAACCTTGGCGAGGCCGGCAAGAGCGCGATAGTAGCCGGGGCAGTCGTCGAGCGAGGTAAGATAGGCGTTCTCTGCGGCGCTTATTTCTCCGGCGAGTAAGAGCTCTTCGCCGAGTTGATATCGACTCCACGCGATGTTCTCGGCCGGCATGTGCGTTTCGATGGCGGTGCGCACTGCGCTGCGCATGAGTTCGATGGCTCCCTGCGTATCACCAGCCACGAATCGAAGAAAAGACATGCGGCTATCGCGTTGATACGAGTACGCTAACTTCTCGTCTTCCGAGCCATGGGTGCTTTGCAGATGTGAGTACGCTTCAGCCGCGCCTTTGTAATCACCCATGTCCGCGAGCGCGTCTCCCGCAATCGCCCAAGGGGATGGATCACCAGAACCCAACGCCAGAGCCTTCTGGGACCAGGCCAGCGCGTCTTCAAAGCGGTGCTCAACCATGCAGAGAACCGCCATTTGCGTGGTCGCAAACGCTGCGGACGGATCGTTGGAAACCAGATCGAGCGACTTCTCAAGCGCGCCCTTGGCCCACTCATAGTCAGCGGCGTCGGCGGTTTCTCTGCCCTTCTGCAAGTAGGCCGCACCGAGTGCGGCATAAGCTGCGTGATCCTCCGGGTATCTTTTGACGCGAGCTTGGAGACTCTTGATCAGGTCGCCGGTGGCATTTTGCTGAGCGCGCAGATAAGCGGGTCCCGCCAAACAGCCCATAAGCAAAAGAAAAGACAAAATCTTGCGATTCATGTCATCACTCCCATTGCAAGGTTACCTCTCACCGCGCGCCGCAGCCGAACCGGGCACGAGTTGCTGTAGAGCTTCACGAGCCGCGGCAGCATTGTCGCAAGACGGATTGAGTTCGACCGACTGTTTAAGATAGCGAGCGGCTGAGGCGTCCTCATGCAACTTCGTGGCGATAACTCCGGCGTGGTAAAAAATTGTTGCTTCGCGAACGCCAACCGCGAGCGCTGTGACGATTTGCTTTTGCGCTTCTTCGCATTGCGCATTGCTGCAGAGAGCCCAGGCGTAGGCATCCAGCGTGTTCACATCGTGGCGTCTAGCAATTTCGAGCTGGGCGATGCGAAGAGCTTCGGGGGGATTCTGGCCGCGCCCGAGGTAGTAAGAGATGAGTTCGCCATTCGCGTTACTGCTGGCGTCGATCAGTGCTCGAGCACTTGTTATGAAGTCGCGATAGGCAACGTCGGCTTCTGTGGACTGCCCGGCGCGCTCAAGAGCCTGTGCCAAGGCATAGCGGCTTGTAGCAGTTGGAAAGCACTGATTGCGCTGGCGGAGCAAGTCCACCGCTTCGGAATAGTGCTGCCTCGCGGTTTGGACCTTGGCTAGCTCCTCGATAGAGGCGTAATAACCGGGGAATTGTTGCAGCGCGGAACGAAGGAGTTGCGCCGCGCCGTCGACGTCACCGGTGGAAAGCTGCAAATCCGCCATTTGGGTCAGCGTCCAAGCAAGTTCTTCGGTTTGTGTTGGAGCCATCTGCTGGTAGGCCTGAAAGAAGAAGTCCTTGGCCCCACGAGAATCTCCATAGAGACGACGCAAAGCGGCGCCGCGCAAGAGACCCGGAACGTTTCCGGGGCGCATGTCCAACATCCACTGAGCCGTTTCCTCGGCTTCGCGGTAGTCGCCCAGTGCGATGGCGGCATCCGCGATGAAGCCGTAGAGAAGGACATCGTCAGGGGTCTTTTTGTTCAGCGCTTTTGCGAGACTCAGCGCTTGCGCAAACTCGCCGCGGCCGAGAGAAATCATTAGCCGCGCTTTCTGGCCTTCGAGACTGTCGGGCGTAATTTGGAACGACTTCTGAAGGGTTGCTTCGGCTTGAAGGTAGTAGCTGGCATCAGCGGTTTCGCGAACTCGCTGCACATAGGCGAGCGCGAGATCGTTGTACGGCTGACTCTTATCGGGGTGCGCCTTGATGGCCGCTTCGGCCCAAGAGATCTTCTGCTGAGCGGGCGTGGCAGCATTGCGCGGCGCCTGCGCAAAGACGATTGAAGCCACGAAAAGCGAGAAAACCGCCAAGTGAAAGGCTTTCATTTCTTCTCCATTTTTGAACAAAGATTCGGGGCCGCACGGATCTCGCTGCGCGGCCCGAGGTTGCGCTCACTACGAAATGGGTCCGCCTCCGGGTTCTCCTGGATCGATGTGACGGCGATTACGGCCGCTGGGGCAATCCGCAAGGTAGGGAAACTGCGCGCGAAAAGGCGCGTCGTTAACATTGACGCCGTCGCCTAGATGATTGTTGGGGAATTGGTTGAAGCCGGGAACCAAGACGCCGCCCACGGCTACGCGAAGGGTGATGTCAACGGCGTCGTCCATCAAGCGCCGTCCGTTTGGATAGCCGGCCGGATCGCCTCCGATCAGACCGAGGCGGCTGGCGCTGTCGGGAGGCGTGGCGGGAACGCCGGTATTAAGCCGAAGCAGATCTGCGATCGGCCCGGCGGGTGTTCCCTTAGCGGCGATTGGCGTGGCATAGGTGACCAACGGCAGCAAATCGGTTCGGGGCGCGGGAGGAATTTTCAAAGCGCCACCGTATAAGGCTTCCGCGATGTGCGCGATTGCCGGATCAAGGTCGAAGTGAGCAAACTGTTTGTCGTTCACCGGCTTGTCCATGCTCCAGCGATCTTTCGAACCGATTCCGATTACCAGTTCGTTGATGAGGGGGTTGCCCATTCTTTGCACCTGGCGGTACGACCCAAAATTGACAGCGGGGTTCGGAGAATGACGAATGGTGACGCGCGGGCGCGAAGTGGTTCCCCAGACGCCGATGGTTGCATTGGGTGACGTTGGCGGCTCAACTTTTCCGGTGCTGGTTAGCATTGTGATGGGAACCTCGAGGGCGATGGTGTTCACGGCGTAACCCGAAACGGTGTCACTGGCAAAATTCTGCGCCGCCGCATCCTCCGCGTCGGTGAGGACTCCAGGAATGCCGCTCGAGAGAGTCCGGTAGTTGACGGTGTCGAACGTGGCGCCGAGGTCGATGTAGAAAGGATCGTCGACGGTACCGGCGAAAACGGAGATGCCGTTGGCGAGACGATAGGTTCCCGCGTCGAAGAGCTTGCCGTAATCCATGGTGCGAGGGCCGTTATTAGCGGGGACAGCGAAGAATGGCGAGCCGTCGGAGTTTCGGAGTTGCATTGCTTCGGCGACATCATCGCGATCATCACGATCATCATTACCGTCGTGGTCTCCGCCTTTGCGGTGGCGCATCATGGTTACGGTGTAGGTTTGGCGAAGATTCAGACCCGGGTTGTTGAAATCCTGAATTTGCGGGGGCACTACCAGGTTCGAAGTTCCCGGCTGGTTCGCACCGTTGGGGCCGATCCCTGCGAGTCCTACAGGAATGCCGGGAATCTGGAACTGCGTCTGGAAACGAATCTGGAAGCTGACGTCTGCCAGGGCGTCGTGGTCGTTGTCCACGTGGATCTCGTAGAGGATGTCGGAATCGAAGGGGAACCAGTTCGGTCCATTCGCAGGCTCCAACAAGGGATCGACGTTGAGAATAAACGTGACCTTGGATGGCGTGGTGTTGGGCGCCTGGTTGGCGCTGTAACTGACAAAGGCGTAGAGATCAGTGATATCTGCCTTGTGATCGAGCGCGGTGATCGGGGCCTCTCGGTGGCTGGAAGCAAGCAAGCCGGAGGGTATCGCGATGCCGATCGCCAAGAGCAAGGCAAGACAACTGCGGAACAACTTCATAGGCAATCTCCTTTAGGTTTCTGCCAATCGCCCATTCTCCGGAGGACTCACAGGCGCGTGGCAGATAGGTAAAAGTAGACTGCGCGCGCTGCAGGTCCACCCGAACCCGTTTTCACTCGAGTTCAATTGTATGTACGCGCGGAAACGAGGATTCGGATGTGCCGGGC
>Ga0126369_10001941_pt1 | contig 14618 bp, 17 predicted proteins | sample PanSoiMetaPlot_1_FD_109646 | JGI IMG/M metagenome (GOLD analysis project Ga0126369, IMG submission 109646) | Tropical forest soil microbial communities from Panama - MetaG Plot_1 | ecosystem: Environmental > Terrestrial > Soil > Tropical forest > Bulk soil | place: Panama | collected 2016-02-17 | reverse complement strand
GGAATTGGCCAATTGCGGGCCGGCGACACTGCGATTTCCGCCAACATGGCGGAAACCACCATGAAGAAACTCGCCCGCTCCAGCCAGGTGCTGACGTGGTGTGCGAGTTGTCAGGTTCAGTTTACCGAAGTGATGCTGCCCGCCTATGAAAGGCAGGTGGGCAACCGTCCCTTCGAAATGACCCCCTTTATGCGGTATCTCGGCGAGCGTTTCGAAGATCTGCGGCCATTGCTGCGGCTGCCGGTGCCGATGCGTGTGGCGCTGCATCGTCATCCCGGCATTCCGGGCGTGGTCGAGGCCGCTACCAAGCTCCTCACTGCGGTTCCGGGCATCGAACTCGTTGACCTGGGCCAGCCCGCCATCGGGCTGATGAGCAACGCCTTACGTACCTTGCCGGACTACAAGAAGAAGCTGCAGCTTCAAGAAATTGAAGCCGCGCGCGATGCCGGCATCGATGCGCTGGTCGCCGTGTATCACGTCGATCACCGCGAGCTGTGCGCCCATGAACGCGATTGGCCGTTCCAGATCCTCAATGTGCTCGAAGTGGTCGGCGCGAGCATGGGCCTTGCCTATCCGGATCACTACAAACGGTTGAAACTCCTCCAGGGTGTCGATGTCATTATGGCAGAATGTCGCGAACTCCTCGCCCACCACGGCATCGCGGACGAGGCCGCAAGAGCGTCCATCAGGGCGATGCTGGACGATCAGCCACTACCTCTGCAGGGCAAGCCCGCAATCCAACCAGCCGTCTGAGTACAGTACAGTGCGCCGCCGGCATCGAAACGGGATTGCCGCCCGGCATCGAGTGCCAGATATTGTCTCAGCTCGAAAATCTCTTGAAATCTATGGCGTTGCCGCTCACCGATTACATGGGCGAGATATTTCTCGCCTTTAGGACCGCGAGGGATTGCCTGTTCTCTTATCAAATTGCCGAAGAACGAGGTAGGCAAGTAGTGAACCAACTATAACTCCTATCGGAACCGAAACGACCAATGACGCGGCACTCCCAACATCTCCATGATCGACCAGATAATAAGAAAGAATGAACCCGGCGATGAAGCCCGCATAAGCGCCAAGAGCCAGTCCGACAATTTTCGCGATAATCCTGATGACCCGTCGCATGATCGAACACACCCGGTCCGTTTCAAGCATGAGACACTGATGCCTACGTCATTTTCTCCAACTTGTGGCGGCGCGATTTCCCCGATAGGTTCGCGGCCAACTGCTGCACGCCGCTCCGGCTGAACACTTAGATCGAAAGCATCATGCAGATTCGCGACGGAATCGCCGAAGCCATCGGCAACACCCCTCTTATCAAGCTCAAGCGCGCATCGGAGGAGACCGGCTGCACCGTTCTCGGTAAGGCTGAATTCATGAATCCCGGCCAGTCGGTTAAGGATCGGGCGGCATTGTTCATCATCGAGGACGCGGTAAAAAGTGGCCGTTTGCGCCCCGGCGGCGTCATCGTGGAAGGCACCGCTGGCAACACCGGCATCGGCCTTGCGCTGGTTGGCAATGCACTCGGCTTCCGCAGCGTGATCGTGATTCCAGACACTCAGAGCCAGGAGAAGAAAGACGCGCTGCGTCTGTGCGGTGCTGAACTTGTTGAGGTACCGGCGGTTCCCTACGCGAACCCGAACAACTACGTGAAGTTGTCCGGCCGGCTTGCCGACACGTTGGCGAAGACCGAGCCTAACGGTGCGGTCTGGGCTAACCAGTTCGACAACATCGCCAACCGCGACGGCCACGTGCAAACGACCGGCCCCGAAATCTGGAGCCAGACGGAAGGGAAGGTGGACGGATTCACCTGCGCTGTCGGCACCGGCGGAACGCTCGCCGGCGTCGGTATCGCCCTCAAGGAGCGCAACCCGTCCGTCAAGATCGCGCTTGCCGATCCGTTCGGTGCGGCACTCTACAGCTATTACACCACCGGCGTGCTTAAATCCGAGGGCTCCTCAATTACCGAAGGAATTGGGCAGGGCCGCATCACCAGGAACCTCGAAGGCGCGCCGATCGATATTGCCTATCGGATTCCCGACGAGGAGGCAGTGTCGCTGATATTCGACTTGCTTGAGCACGAGGGCCTGTGTCTCGGGGGATCGTCGGGGATCAACGTCGCCGGTGCGATCCGGCTCGCTCGCGAGCTTGGGCCAGGGCACACTGTGGTAACAGTGCTCACGGATTACGGCACGCGGTATCAAGCAAAGTTGTTCAACCCGGAATTTTTGCGCGCCAAAGGATTGCCGGTGCCCGCCTGGTTGGAGCGCAAATCGACCCTCAAGGTGCCGTTCGAGACGACGAAATGAGCGCACAAGCGACGTTCCATGACCGATTGTTCGGTTGGAGAAGCACACAGTGGTAGTTCCTCCCCCGCATCCGATCTCAAAGTGGCTGGTGACGACCGATTGGCTTGCCGCAAATCTTGGTGCTCCCGGCGTCGTCGTGCTCGACGGCTCGTTCTATTTGCCCGCCATGAAACGCGACGCAGCGGCGGAATACCTTGTCGGGCATATTCCGGGCGCGATCCGCTTCGACATAGACGAGATCGCCGATCATTCAACCGATCTACCTCACATGCTGCCCTCATTGATGGACTTCGCGGCGGCAGCCGGCAAGCTTGGCATCGACGCTCAAGACACAATCATCACGTATGATGGTCATGGGATGTTTTCATCGCCGCGGGTGTGGTTCACCCTTCGCCTGTTCGGCGCCGACAACGTGTTCATACTGGAAGGTGGTCTTCCCAAGTGGAAAGCCGAAGGCCGTGTGCTCGAAAGCGGTCCCGTTGCGCATCCGATCAGGACATTTGCGGCTCGCAGGCGGGGCGATATCGTTGCCTCGTTAGCCCGCGTCCAGCAGGCGCTCGCTTCGCATAGCGCCCAGATCGTTGATGCGCGGTCTGCCGAGCGTTTTCGCGGCGAAGCACCGGAGCCGCGACCAGGAGTCCGCACCGGCCACATGCCGGGTTCCTACAACGTACCCCACACTTCGGTCGTGAAAGATGGTGTGCTGTTGCCGCCGAAAGAGCTCAGGCAGGCCTTTGTGGCCAACGGGATCGATCTCGACAAACCGATCATAACAAGCTGTGGCTCGGGCGTGTCCGCCGCAATCCTGTGGCTCGCTCTCGATGCCATCGGCAGGGAACCGGAGGCGCTCTATGACGGCTCATGGTCGGAATGGGGTGCGCGGGCCGATCTGCCGGTCGCGACCGGGCCGGGCTGATGTCCTCTTGCGGCATGCAGCCTGCCGAGGTGCTCGGTTTGCGCGACCACCAATGCGGCACACATGTCCGATTCTTTCTGCGATCGCAGCAGCGGAACCTAGGAGGCACCGGCGACGTTGCGGGACTAATTCAATATCTGGCTCAGAAACAGTTTCGTGCGTTCGTGCTGCGGGTTGGCGAAAAACGACGCTGGTGCATTGACTTCAATGATCTGGCCGGCATCCATGAACACCATGCGATTGGCCACCTGCCGGGCGAACGTCATTTCATGGGTGACGACCAGCATGGTCATGCCGTCGAGCGCGAGCGCCACCATGGTATCGAGCACTTCCTTGACCATTTCAGGGTCGAGCGCCGAGGTCGGCTCATCAAACATCATCAGCTTCGGGCTCATGCACAGCGCCCGGGCGATGGCAACACGCTGCTGCTGACCACCCGAAAGCTGGTTGGGATATTTTCCCGCTTGCTCGGGAATTTTCACGCGCTCCAGAAAGCGCATCGCCCTTTGTTCAGCTTCACCTTTTGGCATGCCCCGCACCTGGATCGGTGCCAGCGTGCAATTCTCCAGCACGGTTAAGTGCGGGAACAAATTGAATTGCTGAAATACCATCCCGATCTCGCGCCGGACGGCGTCGATGCGCCGGATGTCTTGGGTGAGCTGCATGCCATCGACCACGATCGCGCCGCGCTGAAAGTCTTCAAGCCGATTGATGCAGCGCAACAGCGTAGACTTGCCGGACCCAGACGGACCGCAAATGACGATGCGCTCACCGCGGCCAACTTCAAGATTGATGTCGGCGAGCACGTGAAATTCGCCAAACCACTTGTGCAATCCGATGATCTCCACGGCCGGGGTATCGCTTATAGGCGCAGCGCTCACGCTCATCGATTTTCTCCTGCAGCGAGCCTTTTCTCGATGCGATTTGCATAGCGCGACATTGCGTAGCAGAAGACGAAGTAGACGAGCGCGGCGAAGATGTAACCGGTGGCGCTGGTTACCGAGGTCGCCCATTTGGGGTCCGCGCGCGCTGCCTCGATGGTCTTGAGGAAATCGAAAATACCGACGAAAAATACGAGCGTTGTGTCCTTGAACAGCGCGATGTAGCTGTTGACGATATTGGGAATAGTCACAGTGAGCGCCTGGGGCAGAATAATGAGACGCAGGGTCTGCAAATAGGACAGACCGAGCGCATGGGCAGCGTCGTATTGGCCTTTGGGGATGGATTGCAGGCCGGCGCGCACCACCTCGGCCATATAAGCGGAGGAGAATAGCGCCACGCCGACCAGGGCACGCATCAGCTTGTCCGGCGACCATGTGTCCGGGAGGAACAAGGGCAGCATCACGCTCGCCATGAACAGCACCGTGATCAACGGCACGCCGCGAACGATTTCGATGAACAACGTGCACAGCAGGCGGACGGCCGGCATCTCGGAGCGCCTTCCCAGCGCCAGCACGATGCCGACCGGGAGCGACGTCACGATACCGACCGCCGCAACCACGATGGTCACCATCATGCCGCCCCACAGTGCCGTATCGACGATCGCTAGCCCCAGCGGAGCGAACCCATGCAACAGCATGAAGGACGCAACCGGCAGTACGACAAAGAAATAGATCGCCCCGATATCGCGGCGCGGAGCGTCGAGCCACAACAGCCACGCGGTCCCGAACGTCAGCATGGCAAAGAACGTATCGACCCGCCAGCGCAACGCGATCGGATAGGAACCGTAGGTGATATAAGCTAATCGATCGCCGATGAAGGGCCAGCAGGCGCCGACCTCAGGTCGCACCTGAGACGGCAGACAGGCTTCACGGTCGGAGCCGGTCCAGGTCGCGTTAACAATAAGGAAATCGATCAGCGACGGCACGCTCCAGATGAGCAGCAGCACGATCACTATCGTCATCAATGTGCTGCCGATGCTTGAAAACAGGCGCTCCCTGAACCAGGCGAGCACGCCAACGGTCGCTGTCGGCGGCGAGATGGCGGCGGCCGGCGCAGTGCGCACATAGGCGAGCGCAGTGCCCTTCATCGTCGGCGCAACGACGGTCGGTGCGTCCATCGCGATCACCGTTCCACCAGCGCGTAGCGCGCGTTATAAAAATTCATCACCAGCGACGTGATGAGGCTGAAACTAAGATATACCAGCATGGTGATGACAACGACTTCGACCGGCTGGTTGGTTTGGTTGGCCACCGTCCCGGTGAATATCTGCACGAGGTCGGGGTAGCCGATGGCGACCGCAAGGGAGGAATTCTTGGTCAGATTCAAATATTGATTGGTGAGCGGGGGGATGATCACGCGCATGGCCTGGGGAATGACGATGAGGCGCAGCGTCTGCAGGCGGGTCAAACCGAGCGCCAAGGCTGCGTCGGTCTGCCCGCGCGAGACCGATCTGAGGCCGGCACGCACGACTTCCGCGATGAAGGCCGCGGTATAGACGACGAGGCCGACCAACAGGGCGACAAATTCGGGAAGCACCTCCAACCCGCCACGGACGTTGAAGCGGCCGACTTGCGGGTAATCGAATTCAACTGGCGCCCCGGCCAAAATAAAGAAGGCAGCCGGCAGCGCAACCACGATCAACAACGTGAATACCGCGCGAACGGCGATCGTTCCCCAAAAACCAGCGCTCCGTCCCGCTATCTTGTTAAAGAACGCCGCCAGCAGAATCACTGCGGCAAGCATAACAAGGATATACGTACCGTCGCTGAAGAGTGGCCGCGGCAGGAACAGGCCACGATTATTAAGAAGAACGCCGCCGGGCAGGGCAAAACTCGCGGCGAATTCCGGCAACGCCTTGAGAACGGCGTTGTACCAGAACAGAAGCTGCAGCAGCAGCGGCACGTTGCGGATCAGTTCGACGTAGCAAGTTGCAAGCCGTTCCACCAGAAAGTTCTTCGACAGGCGGGCGATACCGATCGTGAAACCAAGAATCGTTGCGAACACGATGCCCAGTCCGGCCACAACAAGCGTATTGAGAAGGCCAACCCAGAACGCACGGCCGTAGGTCGAGCTTTGTGGAGAATAAGCGATCAACGTCTGACTGATGTCGAAGCCCGCGACAACATTCCAAAAGCCGAACCCGGAAGCGACATGGGAGCGGGCCAGGTTTTCTGAGGCAGTTTGGATCGCCGCGTACGCCAAATAGCCGAGCGCCGCGCACAGTCCGATTTGCAGAGCAATGCCGCGATACTTCGGATCACGGTAGAAGGGGACGCCAGGAGCGCTTTCCCATGGCCGCGCCATTGCTCGCGCCCCGTCGGTACGAAGTCAACGGATCGGCGGTGCGTATTGGATGCCGCCCTTGGTCCAGAGTGCATTGAGACCACGTGTGATCCTGAGCGGAGAACCTTGTCCGACATTGCGCTCGAATACTTCGCCGTAGTTTCCAACCAGTTTGACGATGCGGTAGGCCCAGTCCTTGGTAAGCCCCAGTTGTTCACCAAAATTGCTCTCGGTGCCGAGCAGCCGCCTGATTTCGGGATTTTCGGACTTCGACTGCTCGTCCACATTCGCTTTGTTGATGTTAAGTTCTTCGGCATTGATCATCGCGAAGTGCACCCATTTGACGATATCGAACCATTGATCGTCGCCCTGACGAACGAACGGAGCAAGCGGCTCCTTGGAGATGATCTCAGGCAGCACCACATGGTCGTCGGCTTTCGCGAGCTTAAGTCGCGTGCTGTAGAGCCCGGACGCATCGGTCGTGAAAGCGTCGCAGCGGCTGGTCTCATACGCTTTTACGGCTTCGTCGAGGGTTGCAAAGGTGACGGTTTTGAGCCGCATGCGATTGGCGCGAAAATAATCTGCGAGGTTGAGTTCGGTGGTGGTTCCCTGCTGTACGCAGATTGCCGCATCGTTGAGTTCGAGCGCTGAATTCACCTTTAATGCCTTGCGGACGATAAAGCCTTGCCCATCGTAGTAATTGATACCGGTGGCGTTGAGCCCTTGAGCATCACGCGACAGCGTCCACGTCGTATTGCGCGCCAGAACATCGACATCGCCGGTTTGCAACGCGGCAAAGCGGTTGGCAGCGGTGAGCGGGACGAATTTCACTTTGGTCGCATCGTTGAAGATTGCGGCCGCGATGGCGCGACAAAAATCGACATCCAACCCAGTCCAATTGCCCTGGGAATCAGGCAGGCCGAAGCCCGCCAACTGGCCGTTGGCGCCGCAGTTGAGCACACCGCGCTGCTTTACTGTATCCAAAGTTGCGGCTGCGGCCATATCCGCGACTACGAACGCCACCGCAGCCGCGAACAGCGCCTGGGTAATCTGCTTCATCTTGATCCTCCTTGATCCTGATCGCCACCGATTTGGCAGTTTGGCCCGCAGCAAGGAAAGCCGTCCTGAAGAGCATGACAGCCGGCAATGAAACACCCTGCACCCGGTTTTTCACGCCCGCATGCTGCCGCACCTTCCGATTTTTTTGTGATCCCACCTACCATCTAGAGGCCGGTTGTCCGTTAAGGTCAAGGGCTTGCAGGGCAAAAGAGGTTAACCGCGAACAAATCATGTGCCGCGGACGACTCGTGTGCTTGCGATATCGTTCAAATAAGACCAGTTGACTGGCGACTCTGTGCTGTGATACTGTGATACTGTGAAAAATATCACTGTATCAATCGATGACGAGACCTACCGCCGAGCGCGTATGAAAGCGGCCGAGCGAGACACGTCCGTATCGGCATTGGTCAGGTGTTTTCTGACCGAGCTCGCGTCGGGGGCGAGCGACGCGGAGCGTCTCAAACGAGAGGAACGCGAGCTACGCGCTCGTATCGTTGCCTTCAGCGCCGGCGACCGCCTGCCGCGGGAGGATGTGCACTGGCGTGGCGCATGATCGGGCGCTTTCTCGACACCAATGTTCTGCTCTACTCCATCAGTCGCGATCCGACCGAGGCAATGAAGCGCGAGCGTGCGGTCGCTCTCCTCGATGCCGACGATAATGCGTTATCAGTCCAAGTCCTCCAGGAGTTCTACGTCCAGGCAACACGGCCGACGCGATCCGATGCGTTGCCCCACGACATCGCGGCCGGGCTCATCCGCACGTGGTTGCGGTTCAAGGTGCAGGAGATCACGGTGCTGATCGTGGCTGACGCGCTGAGGATCAAAGCGGTATACGGCTTCTCCTATTGGGATGCCGCAATTGTTGCAGCTGCCCGGGCGCTCGGCTGTGGCGAATTGCATTCCGAGGACATGGCCCACGGCCTCGAGGTCGAGGGCACGACCATTGTCAATCCATTCCGCTGAGACGATTGGCTCTGTGAAGCGTGACCGCAGTCAGGGATGCACCTCGGACGCAAGCAACCGCGCCGCCATCCAGCGGAATATGCGACGGCCGAACAGCCCGCTGGCGCCGACGATCAGTGCCGCTGTGCCAAGATTCCACGCCAGGATCATCGCAGTCGCATCGTGATCGTGGAACAGCGACAGCGCGGTCGCCGTGATCGCCGCAACCGCAAGACCGCCCATCATAGCGACGGTGCCGCCACGCAGCAGCGCGGCGTAGCGCAGCATTGCAAAGAGCGCGCTCGCAAGCGGCACGCTGGTAAGGACGAGCAACACGAAACATCGTAGCTCCTCACCGAAGCGAAAGCCGTCCGGCCCAATGCTGACCCAAGCGGCGAAACAGCCATAGCCGATGGTGGAAATCCAAAGTGCGAGCGCCGGCATCGGGAGCGCAAGCCACCATCGCGAGCGGTCCGGAAGGCTGATCGCAAACGCCGCCATGGCCGCAAGGATTGCCGTGGCGAGTGCCGATACAAGGCTCACCGCGAATGCGGGTTGGTGGAGACGCTGTGCCAGATCGGGTCGCACGCCGTGGCCGACCGCCAGCAACACGAAGATGAGGCCCGCGAGGGTGAGCCACAGCCCGGCCCGAACCAGGGGTGGGCGCAGGCGCCTTACTGGCGTCGCGCATTCCACCAAGGCGTCAATGAGTTCCGGGGTTCGGGTCACGTTGGTTCGCTCGGCTGTCGCAATATCTTGCGCAGAGACTTGATGGCCCGATGAGTCGCGACCTTGAGGGCCGACACCGACCGTCCGCTCGCCAGCGCCGCGTCCTTCAAGGACATTTCCCTGAGTTTGAGCAGACTGATGGCTTGGCGCTGGTCGGGTGGAAGGTGCTTGATCGCGGCATGCAGGGCGGCTTCATCTGTAGACGTCTCCTCAAATCGAAGGTTCGTCGGATGGAGCGAAAAGGTTTCATGTTCGGCCGTCAGTTCAATCTCGCGCGATCGGTCGCGCGTCTGGCGCCGCAGGCGATCGATGATGCGTCGATTGGCAATTGCGACCAGCCATGGCCCAAACGGACGACCCGGATCATAGGTGTGGCGAATGGCGTGAACCGTCAGCAGCACATCCTGCACGGCATCCTCGATATCGCCGGACGCCTTGAAGCAACGCGCGGCCAGCGCGCGCAGATAAGGTGTCATATCCTCAAGCAGAGCGCGGTAGGCACGCCGATCGCCGTCCTGGGCTCGGACCATAAGGCCGCTCCAGTCGCGCTTGCGTGACATGTTCCGCTGGTCGCCCGCGCCTTCAGCCCCTGCGGTGCTCGGTGCACCGGACGCTGTCACCAACGTCAATGGCGCCTGCCTCCCTCGCCGGGGGGACATATGGTCCTCTCCTCGCTCGACCGGTCAAGTTACCGTTTTCGCGCGTTGTCGCACTTGGCTTCCATTCACATACACCACCCGGCGACGCGCGGGTAGAAATGAATTTTTGCAATGCACCTGTAACCTTCCGATCGCTATGTCGAACCTCCCACCGTCTCGCTCTGAGACCGACAAAGAGGTTAAGCCATGAAACACCCACTGTTTGCTGCTTCCGTCCTGTCAACCGCCGTTGGGCTTGCGCTCGCCGCGCAGGCGCCTTCGGTTCGCGCTCAGGGCGCAGCCAATCCGCCTCAAATCGTCAAGGACAACATGGCGCGCATGGCGAAGGACAAGCTGGAGAAGTGCTACGGCATCAACGCTGCTGCCAAGAACGATTGCGCCGAGGGCGTGCATTCCTGCGCTGGACAGGCGACCCAGGCGCGCGATCCGAAGTCTTTCGTGCTGCTTCCCGCCGGTGATTGCGCCAAGATTCAAGGCGGCAAATTGACTTCAGCCTGACAGCAGACTGATGTCTCCCCCAGCCATCAACCCGCCAAGCCCTATTCCGGCGAAAGCCGGAATAGGGCTGCGCTTCCAGCACCACCAGGCGGTGCTGGATGTCGCTCCCGACGTGGCGTGGATGGAAGTCCATACCGAGAACTATATGGGCGGCGGCACGCCGTTGCACTATCTCGATGCCATTCGCAGCGATTATCCAATTTCGCTGCATGGTGTCGGGCTGTCGCTTGGCAGCGCCGAGGGATTGGACCCGGCTCACCTCGAACGCATTCGTCGGGTGGCCGAGCGAATCGAACCCGCTCTGATGTCGGAGCATATCGCCTGGAGCATCACGGACGGCACATATCTTGCAGACCTGTTGCCGCTGCCGATGACCGAGGAGTCGCTCAACGTTGTTTGCCGGCACGTGGACCAGGTGCAGAGCTACATGAAGCGCCGGATCCTGGTGGAAAATCCCTCCACCTATTTGCGCTTTTGCCACTCGATCATCCCGGAATGGGAATTCATGACGGCGGTGGCGGAGCGCACCGGCTGCGGCATCCTGTGCGACGTCAACAACATCTATGTGAGTGCGCATAATCATGGCTGGGACGCATCGACCTATCTGGCCGCACTGCCGCCCGCCGTCATCGGGGAAATCCACCTCGCCGGCCACAGCGTGCGACCGCTCGGCGACGGCAGCACCTTGCGCATCGACGATCACGGCTCGCGGGTTATCGCGGAAGTATGGGCACTGTACCGAAAAGCGCTCGAACGCTTCGGTCCGGTGCCAACTCTGATCGAGTGGGACACCGACGTGCCGCCGCTCGATGTGTTGCTCGGTGAGGCGGACCATGCCGGTGCGCTTCTGGCATTGGCCGACGCGGCGGAGGCGCGAAATGCCGACGCTGCTTGAATTACAGCGCGCCATGCGAGCGAGCCTCGTGGACCGCGATGACGGCGCGGCTGCCGCAATGCTTGCCGAGAATGTACCCTCCGATCGGCTGAACATCTACCGCAACACTTTTGTCACCGGCGTGACCAAGGCGCTACGGTTGTCTTACCCGGCCGTCCATCGGCTGGTCGGCGCCGATTTCTTCGAGGGTGTCGCCGGCCTGTTCATCGCGCGACACCCCCCGCGTTCGGCCTATCTCGACGAATATGGCGCAGAATTCCCGGAGTTCCTGCGAAATTTCCAACCGGCCGCATCGCTGGTGTATCTGGCCGATGTCGCGCGCCTCGAATGGGCGGTCAGCCGCGCCATCCATGCGGCTGATGTCGAGCCGCTCGACTTGGTGCGGCTTTCGGCGCTGCCACCCGAAGATCAAAGTCGCGTCTGCTTCGTGCCGCATCCCTCGATTGGCCTGGTGCACACCGACTATCCGGCCGATGTCATCTGGCGCGGCGTGCTGAGCGCGGACGACGCCGCGCTGGCTGGCATCGATCTCGACGATGGTCCGGCTCGCCTCTTGGTGGAGCGTCGCGCCACGGGCGTCGAAGTATCGCGCCTGGATGACACTGCGTGGAGATTCGCGACTATGCTTTGCGAGGGTCGTTCGCTTGCAACGGTGTTCGGTGCGGCGGCCGACACCGGAGGCGATGCTCTGCTCGCCGAATATCTCGCGGCTGGACGTTTCGTTGACTTTCGCCTGGCGCCGGCGGAATTTACGGTTCTCACCACACTGCCGGAGATAGTGTCATGACCGATCTCGCAGCATCGGCATCTCGGCGTTCACCAATGCTTGCCTTTGTAGGCAGCATGATCGGACTGCTCGATCGCGTACCCTACACGCTGCTCGCGCTGCCGCTGCGCGCCGCAGTCGCCACGGTGTTCTGGAATTCCGCCATGGCAAAGCTTGCAAATTGGGACACCACCATCGAGCTGTTTACCGAGGAGTACAAGGTGCCGCTGCTGCCGCCCGAAATCGCCGCCAACATGGCATTGACCATCGAGTTGGCCATGCCGGTGCTGCTTGTGCTCGGTCTGTTGACCAGGGCGGCCTCGCTCGTGCTCCTCGGCATGACGACGGTGATCGAGATTTTCGTCTATCCGCAGGCGTGGCCGACCCATATCCAATGGGCGGCCATGCTGTTGGTGCTGCTTTGCCGCGGCGCCGGAAAACTGTCACTCGATCACGTCGTGTGGCGACGCGTGCGCCATCTACGCGAAGATGCTCCGGCCGCTTGAAGGCGAGGTGTGACGAGATGCAGCTGTTATCGACAATCACCTGTCCAAGCTGCGGGCATCGCAGGACCGAAACCATGCCGACGGACGCGTGCCAGTTCTTCTACGATTGCCCGGGCTGCGGTGCAAGGATCAAACCGAAACCGGGCGACTGCTGCGTGTTTTGCTCATTCGGCGATGTGCCTTGCCCACCGGTCCAGGAGGCCCGCGCAAACGGGGAGCCGACGGCTTGTGGCCCGACAGCGAAGTGCTGATTCATGACTGAGGGAGGATCGAATCAACGAGATTTGATCGCGTCGACTGCTCTGTGAATGTGATCGCGCGCCGTCTGGGTGTATCACGCTTCATCCATCAAACGGAACTAAAGGAGGAAAATCCCCATGCTGTCACGTCGTTCGGTTCTCTTGGCCGCAGTCGTCGCAAGTGCGGCCGTCATAGTACCCGCATACGCCGCAGGTCCGCAGCCCTTTAACGACGCGGCCTTTGCGGAGGCCCAGAAGGCCGGCAAGCCGATCTTCGTCGCCATTCATGCCTCGTGGTGCCCGATCTGTAAGGCGCAGACGCCGATCCTCGCCCAGCTGATGGCCGATTCCAGATTCAACAATCTCGTTTATTTCACGATCGATTTCGACAGCCAGAAGGATCTGGTCCGGCGTTTCGGAGCACGGATGCAGTCGACGCTGATCGCGTTCAAGGGCGCGACCGAGCAAGGCCGATCGGTCGGAGACTCCAATCGCGATTCGATTGCGGCTCTACTGAACAAGGTGCTGTAAAAGGCTCAGGCCGATGACGCTCGGGAGCCTTGCGGTTGCGCTCGTGGCCGGCATGCTGTCAGTTTTGTCGCCCTGCGTGCTGCCCATTCTCCCGATCGTCCTGGGCGCGGCTGCATCAGAGCGGAAATGGGGCCCGGTGGCACTCGCGACCGGACTTTCCATATCGTTCATGACCATCGGAATGTTCGTGGCGACCGTAGGTTATGCGATCGGTCTTGATGCCGATCTTTTTCGCTATGCGGCGGCCGTCCTCATCATCGCCATCGGGCTGGCCTTGATGCTTCCGAAATTTCAGGCCCAGTTTGCTTTTGCGAGTGGTCCGATTGCAAATTGGACGGACGCGCGTTTTGGCAGCATCCGCAACGGTGCATCGGGCCAGTTCTGGGTCGGCGTGCTACTCGGCGCAGTTTGGAGCCCCTGTGTCGGCCCGACGCTCGGCGCGGCGTCGCTGCTGGCCGCGCAAGGGCGCGACCTCGGCGAGGTCGGCATCGTCATGTTCGCGTTCGGACTCGGCGCGGCACTCCCGCTGCTCGCGCTCGGCGTGTTATCCCGCGAAGCGATGTTGCGCTGGCGCCATCGGCTTGCATCCGCCAGTCAGGGCGTAAAGGCCGGTCTCGGCGTTCTCTTCGTTGCGATCGGCGCGCTCGTGCTGACCGGCCTCGACAAGTCGGTCGAGACGGCGCTCGTGGAGGCCTCGCCCCAATGGCTCACCGACCTCACGACACGTTTTTAACTCACGAGTGTTGCTGCTGACTCACGACTGTTGCTGCGCCGCATGGAATCCGGCAATGCGGCCGAAGGTTGCGGCGCGGCAGATGCCGTGCTGACCGAACCCGTCCGCGGAATCGCCGCATGCATAAAGCCCCGGTATGACCTTGCCGCGCAAGTCGATGGCCTGCGCGCTGGTGTTGATCCGGATGCCCGAGGGCCGGTGTCGACCACGCCGCGTAGAACGGCGGCGTAGCGATGTTGTGCATCGGTCGCGGTTTCTTGGAAATCCGTTAGGCCCTCCCGGCTGTTGCGCATGCGGATGGGTTTCACTACGAGGCTGGGCAAGAATTAAATGGGTCGCTGAACATGTAGAAAAGGCTTCTCTCTGATCGCTTCCAGCGAAGTCGCAGGAAAAATTCTGCGCGCTTCAGGGGACCACAGGCGAAGCTGTTCTACATGTTTGCGAGCCAAGCGAATACTTGCCCTCTTCCGCTCAATCCGGGCTACTTGCTACTGTGCCGGTAACATGACCGCTTTTAGGAGGCGCAGTAGTGGAAAAAGTCCTTGCGGCCGTGAGAACTGGCCCGAGCAAAACCGAGTTCCGCGAATTTCCGATGCCGGAGGTGCCGGAAGACG
>Ga0126369_10001939_pt1 | contig 14620 bp, 15 predicted proteins | sample PanSoiMetaPlot_1_FD_109646 | JGI IMG/M metagenome (GOLD analysis project Ga0126369, IMG submission 109646) | Tropical forest soil microbial communities from Panama - MetaG Plot_1 | ecosystem: Environmental > Terrestrial > Soil > Tropical forest > Bulk soil | place: Panama | collected 2016-02-17 | reverse complement strand
CGCGGCCACCCTAGAGCAGTGCGAAATCGTCGTGCTGACGGTCCCCTTTTCCGGCCACGCCGCCCTTCTGAAGCAACTGAAGCCGCATTGGAAGCCGGGTCAGATTCTCATTGACACGACCGTGCCGCTAGCGGCCGCCGTCGGCGGGGCCCCATCCCGCATGCTGAACGTTTGGCAAGGCTCCGCCGCGCAACAAACGCGAGAGTTGGCTCCGGCTTCCGTGGCCGTCGCCGCCGCGTTTCACAATCTCAGCTCGGAATTGCTTGCAAAAGACGGTCCGGTCGATTGTGACATCCTGGTCTGCAGCGACGATGAGGAGGCGAAAAGGGTCACGAGCGAACTCGCCGCCAAAATCCCCGGGGCCCGCGCGCTCAACGGCGGCAAACTCGAAAACGCGCGCATTGTTGAGTCCATCACCGCGCTGCTGATTGGCCTCAACGTCCGCTATAAAGTCCACACCGCCGGCATCCGCTTCACCGGTTTATCGTTGTAGCTCAGGTCTTTAGGCCTGAGCGTTCTTGCCGTTTGCAAATCCGTCAGCGCCAACGACTCTTCTGAGTTTTTCGCGCACGGACGGCGACACAAACCGCTCGTGGGCCACAAATTCCGGATACAGCGCGAGCCTCTCGCGCAACACAAATCCTCGCGCCTCGGTCTCCGCGCGTAGGCGCGAAATCTGCGGCCACGCCGCTTCCGGATTGATGAAGTCCTTCGTCACCGGCGAAATCCCTCCCCAATCATTGATGCCTGCATCGAGCAGGCGGGGAAAATCGTCATAACTCAGGTTCGGCGGAGCCTGCAAATTCATATGCGGTCCCAGAATCAGACGCGCCAGCGCCAGCGTTCGCAACATTTCTCGAAGGGGAGGCTCCGCGTGGTGCGCCATCGGAATATCCGGCTTCGCGCGGAAATTCTGCACAATCACTTCCTGGATGTGCCCGTACTTTTCGTGCATCGCGCGAATGGCCAGCAACGAATCGATGCGCTCTTCCATCGTCTCGCCAATGCCGATCAGAATTCCCGTGGTAAACGCGATCGACCGCTTCCCTGCTTCTTCCATCGTGCGCAGCCGCAGTGCGGGAACTTTGTCCGGAGCATTCGCATGCGGCAAGCCCTCGCGCATCAGCCGCACGCTTACGTTTTCGAGCATTAGCCCAACGCTAGCATTTGATTCCTTCAATTTGGCGAGGGCCGCGCCGTCCATCACGCCAGGGTTTGCGTGCGGCAGGAGCCCCGTGCGCTCCAGCACCAACTCACACATGGCCACTAAATAATCGAGCGTGCGCGCATAACCTTGCCACCTCAGAAATTCACGCGCTTCCGGAAAGATTCGCTCTGGTTGGTCGCCCAGACTGAACAGCGCTTCCTTGCATCCGGCGCGCTTTCCCTCCTCGGCCAGCGACAGCACCTCTTCCGGCGTCATGAAATGCGCCCCCAGCTGTCCCGGATCTTTCCTGAAGGTGCAGTAGGAACAATAGTCGCGGCACAGTGTCGTCAGCGGAATGAAAACCTTTTTCGAAAAGCTGACCGTCTTGCCTTTCCTCTGTTCGCGAACTTCGCTCGCTGCTTCCAGCAGCTCTTCGAGCGATGCCGTCCCCAGCGCCAACGCCTCTTCCCGGCTTACACCCTGCCCTTGAAGCACGCCTTCAAGCTCCGCAGAGGCCTTGCCGCTGGCAATCCCTTGCGTCATCTGAAGTTGTCTGTCTCGTAATGTCATGCAGCCTCAATTCTAAACCCAGAGTGCACCGCCAAGACTTCAAGCAACGTTTTGGCCTAGAGCGTCACTATCCATTAGAAGCCTTTGGGGCCGACGGCCGATCCCGCTGGAGGAGAAGAGCTAATGGATCTAAACGGAATGATGACTTACGTTGCTGCGCTTAGCGTGTCCACGGAACGCGTCACGGAATTCATCAAGCGGTTTCCGGCCTTTTCGAACTTCTTGTCGACGCAGAAGACCGGTTCCCAGGAGGACGTCCGGATTCTCTGTGTCCACGTACTGGCCGTAGTCATCGGCGGAGTCATCTGCGGGTTCTTTCCCAAAACTCTTGTTCCCGCCGGAATTACCTTCCCCACGGAGTTCTGGGACAAGACCGCTTACTGCCTGCTGTTCGGTATCCTGGCGAGTGGCGGCTCGAGCTTCTGGAACAGCGCCCTTGACACGCTGCGCAATGTAAAAACCAAAATGGGCAACTGAACCTTGCCCAAAGGTAGGCTCTCCGGGTTCTCATACCTTGGTGGCCGTTCGCTTCCTGCTCTTGGTTCACTTCGCCTTCGCTGCCGGTGCGGCCACCGACCAATGTGCGTCGCGGAATTGCCATTGTCCGTTGCGGCGTTCCACTAAGCCCGTGAAGAACCCGCTTTCTGTCGTCTGATGTCCTTGCTTGTCTGACTGGACTTCATGCCACGAACTTGCCACGACGGCGAACTCCGGTGTGAGCGGATCCACGCGCAAATCGTCTCCCCAACTCAGCTCCAGGTGCTGGATCGTTCGCTTGAGTTCCTCAATGGCCTCGGACGCTGCCGGCCGGTCGGGAAACGCCAGCTTTCCTTCCGACGCCATGAAAAATGCAGGACTGTCCTCAAAGTGTTTCTCCCATGCCGCAGGCCCTTCGACCGTAATATCCCGCGACACGGTTGCCGCAAACTGCCGGACCTCATGCTCGACTGCAGCTTTGCGCGCGGCCGTGAGTTGTGGCGATCTCGCCGGAACGTCAAAACCCAGACCGCAACCCGTCATCAGTCCCATCGGAATTCCCACCACCATAGTTCCAGCCGCTACAACAACCCAACGAGGTAAGCCCATAGGCTCAGCTCCTTCCGCGCCGCCTGCGGAGCGACGCACGGACAAGAAACCGCATTCCAAATGAAATCTGATACATGAGCTCCTGGGAATGAATGCTACCAAAACGGTTAACAAGGAAACGGACGACGCGGCTTTGGGAGGGAAGCATTTAAGAGCCTTGGGCCTGTTCTGGAAGAGATTGGAGCGGGACTAGAGCGGTCTTGCCGTAATGCTCTCCCTCGAGGATGCGGACCAGACAACGAGAGGCGGCTTCGTGGATTTCCAGGATTCTCACCGGGGTTCCCCTGGGAACCAGGAATACCTTTTGCGCGGCGATTAAAAGCGACAACCCGACATCATCGTTGGCGGCATCGAGCTTTTCCCGCTCGGCGGCGGATGCCTCGTCAGCCGACACCAGCGCGAAGTCTAACTTCCCTTCCGTAGAAAGTTTGACTACGCGACCGATCCAGGCGGTCGGCAAAAATGATGCCGCTTGCGGGAAGGAAGGCCAAGACAACTTCGCCGGCTGCTCGTTCTGATTGAGCGTCCCGATAAAGCGATAACCGCGTTTGGGGAGCGTTTCAATGAAGCGCGGCTTCTTCTTGTCGTCGGAAAGCGCCTGTCGCAATTTTTTGATCGCCGTGTTCAGACTGTGATCGAAATCCACAAAGGTATCTGCGGGCCAGAGCCTCTTCTGAAGTTCTTCGCGCGTGAGGACCTCGCCGGGATGCTCCAAGAGCATGGCAAGGATTTGAAACGGCTGGACCTGCAGTTTGATCTTGTGTCCTGCCCGATACAGCTCGCCCGCACGAAGATGCACTTCGTAGGAGCTAAAGCGGATGACATTTGTGGTTGGGCTGGGACTCGGCACTGGGAGTCTCTCTGACTTCGACGAATATACCACCACCACGCGAACCCGCGATGCAACACTCTCCGAGTCTAAGCCGGTCCTCCTTTTAGTTTTAGGTGTTCACCCAAAGTTGGCTTGCTGTTCACCCGCGGTGCATTGTCATCACGAAAGGAAACCCCGAGAGTGGGTGCCATTGCGGCGCGAGTTCAGGAAAGGGGCTCAAGCTGGGTAACCTGGGCGGGCGCCAAAAGGAGAAGAGGAGGATTCCATGAAAACCCTATGCAGAATAACCGGGATACTGGCGCTGGCCCTTTTGGCAACGACACAAACCGTGCGAGCGCAGGAGCCCGTGCTCGTGAACATTCCTTTTGCATTTACAGCCGGGAAGATGACCCTCCCGGCAGGCGAGTATCGTGTTCAGCAACCCGCAATTCACTCTACAGCCCTGATCATTCAGCGTGTGGATGGAAGCGCAAGCACGATCGTGACAACGTTTGCTGCATCCCCGAACGGCCGACAAGATAAAACCATGTTGGTCTTCCATCGCTATGGCGCCCGCTATTTTCTTGCGCAGGTTTGGAGAGCCGGTGATTCGCGCGGGCACGAACTTCCGAAATCAGCCAAAGAAAAAGAGCAAGCCCTGGCTGCGCGCAACGAAGCGCCGGACCAGGTCACGATTGTTGCACGCCTCATCTCACCAAAGCCCTAATCCCCTTCTACCCTTGAGGCCGACACGCGGGAATCCGGAGAATCCCATCCGGATTTCCCGCTTTTTTGTGCGAATGGTGGGCTTGTCCGGCCACTGGCCGGAAACAGATTCCTGCTTCCCAGGGAATGCTCACAGGCGTAAGCTGAACTCTCGAAAAAGCCCGGCACCGGAGAGGATGTTGGGGGGTAAATCCATGAGCGCGACGTGGAGGACAACTGTAAGCATAGGCGGCGTTGGCGCGCTGGTTGCGGCGTGCGCGGCAGGCGTGATTGCATCGCGTGGTGGTCAAGGGACCCAGACGCCGGCGCTCCGAGTAAGACCTGTTTCTGAGCGGGGCAAAGACTTCCCTCCCGAACTCACCGTTGGCGAACTGCATGTCGCCATCAAAGAGTGGGACGTGCCGACGAAGGGAGCGCATCCGCACGACCCTGCGGTCGGCATGGATGGGGCGCTGTGGTTCACCGAGCAGATGCAAAACAAGATTGGGCGCGTGGAACCGTCCACGGGAGCATTCAAAGAATTCCCGCTGAAAGTGGACAACTCCGGACCGCACGGGCTCGCATCGGACAACGATGGAAACATCTGGTTCACCGGGAATTTCGCGCACTACATCGGCAAGCTCGATGCAAAAACCGGCGAAGTCAAAGAATACAAAATGCCGGACCCGAAGGCTGAGGATCCGCACTCGCTGGTTTTCGACTCCGACGGCATCCTGTGGTTTACCGTGCAGGCCGGCAACTTCGTTGGGCGGCTGGATCCGCGGAGCGGAAAGGTTGATTTGGTAAACGTACCCACGGCGAAAGCGCATCCCTACGGCATTCAAGTGAACAGCCAGGGCGTTCCTTTCTTCTGTGAATTCTTCACCAACAAGATGGCCAGCATTGATCCCAAGACGCTGGCGATCAACGAGTATCCGCTGCCGGTGGGTGCGCGGCCGCGAAGGATGGCCATTGACGACCATGACCTCGTGTACTTCACCGACTTTCAAGGCGGCAACCTTGGCCGGCTCGACCCGAAAACAGGCGCGGTGAAAATGTGGCCATCGCCCGGTGGCGCGAAGTCACAGCCGTATGGCATCGCCATTACGCCGGATGGACTGGTTTGGTATAGCGAGTCCGGCGTGCAGCCGAACACCCTGGTGCGCTTCGATCCCAAAACGGAGGGGATGGCGCGGACAAATATTCCGTCCGGCGGCGGAACGATACGCAATATGGCTGCAACGGCGGACGGACGGGTGTATATTGCGTGTAGTGGAGTGAACAAAGTGGGTGTCGTGGTTCCTGCCCACTGACCAGCCTTCCAAGGCAGTACTTCTGCCGAGGGGGAACGATGTCTACGCCAGCCACAAAGCCTCAGCAACAAACCTGTCAGGGAGTTTCGCGCGTGGATGAACCCTGCGATAAGGGCGCTCAGCAATACTGTGAGCGCTGTAGCCAATGGTTCTGCCGCACGCATTATCCCGACCCGGAGTGGCATGCCTGCGCACCCGAGCACGGCAACGTCTGAAATTCCTGTCCTTGCACACCGGCATGTTGTACGAGGATGGCGCCAACGCGGCGGGTCTCGGCCGATACGCGTAGCAAACTAAACAAGCACAGTACCTGTGGATTCTTGACGGCGGCGGCGGCATTCGCTAGCGTCAGAGAATGCGGAGCGCCTTCCATCCGCATGCGCGAGCTGCACAATTTCCCCCTGACGAGAGAATGCTTTGGCCAACGCGATCATCACCCTGACGACGGATTACGGCACGAACGACCACTTGGTCGGCACGCTGAAAGGCGTGATCCTGAAGATCAATCCCGACGTGACGATTGTAGACATCACGCACAACGTCACACCGTTTGATTTGCTCGATGGCGCTCTGGCGATTGGCTCGGCGTACGCGTATTTTCCACCAAAGACGGTCCACGTGGTGGTGGTGGATCCCGGGGTGGGCACGGAGCGGCGGCCGCTGCTGGTCAGTGCGGCAAATCAATATTTTGTAGCGCCGGACAATGGGGTGCTTTCGATGATCTACGAGCGCGAGCCGGAGGGCTTGGTGGTGCGGCATGCCAACGCGGAACACTACTACTTGCAGCCGGTGAGCAAGACGTTTCATGGGCGGGACATTTTTGCGCCGGTGGCCGCGTGGCTGACCAAGGGTTGGCAAACGTCGGGCATGGGGGACGAAGTTGACGATTACAAGCGGTTCGCGCTCCCCCGCCCTAAGGAAACCGAAGGCGTGGTCAAGGGCGTGATTTTGCGCGCGGACTCGTTCGGGAACTTGATCACCAATCTCCGGCAGGAAGACCTTCCGGAGGGCCTTGCTCAAGATGGCGCCATCAAACTGCAAGCGGGAACGCAGGCGGTGAGCCGGTTTGTGGAGACGTTTGCGCAGGGCAATGGCACAGAGCCATTTGCTTATATCGGCTCAAGTGGATTCGTGGAGATCGGCGTAAATAAAGGAAATGCGGCGCGAGCGTTGGGGCTGGGCCGCGGCACCGCGGTGGTCCTTACCAAGAGCTAGTGAATCCGTCACTCGCGGAAAGTGGCCGCCCTATAAGTCTTCGGGCTGCAATCCGGTGCACTTGGCGATGCGTGCCAGCATCATGGGGCCAATCTCGACAGCGCCGTGACCCTGAAACGAGGCCGCAAACACAGAACAACCCTCAAAACCCACCCCCCTTAAAACCGGAGCGTGCGGCACCCATACTAACGCCGGCCTCGTTCTGTGGCCCGCCCCCCTACTTCTCAATGGGGCGGCCAAAACACAGGACATACCCGCTGTTATCGGTGATCTCGAAGGCCCTGAGCCCATCGCCCGTGTTGGCCAGTTGCCGATGCATGGGAACCTCTCTGCCTACGAACTCTGCGTACAGCGAGTCGGGATCATCGGTATGGATGTAGGCGTCCCAACGAGCCCATTCGTGACGCGAATGATTCGGCTGGGGATGGACTTCGGGCGTAATGGCCTTGAGCATGATCATGATCCGGTCGCGTTCGACGATCGCCCAGAAGTCCTCTCCGACTCCGTCACCTCCGCCCTTGTAACTGACGTGGAACCCCAGCTTGGACTGATAGAACGCAAGCGCTGCGCGCAGGTCATCGACAATAAAAAAGGGAGCGATGGTGTTCAACATAACGAAGGCATCGAGGCGCCATTGGCTACAGTAGCAGTTTGCGCGCGATTTTCCACTTTTAGGCTGCTAGCCGTCACGTCTTTACTCAAACTCTTTTGCTCGGCCTCGAGGCTGCACTTGAACTCGCGCTGAATGGCATCGGTTCTCTGGCTATTTGCGCCGCCACCGTCCCGCCAGATTCGCGATCATTTCGTTACTGAGCGTTCGGAACCATCTCGCGAACGTCTGTGCCGCAGCAGTGGCGTCGAGCACGTCGCGAGTCAACGGTAGAGTGAGATGTTCCTAGGCACCGGCTGGGGCGATTTGCTTCCGCTTGTGCCAGTAACCCAATGCCGCGAACAGAAGGACGGCAGGCACGCCGGTCAGTCCGCAAGCGATAAAGAAAATGCCGTAGGCGTGAATGAGGCCGTGCGTGGCGCTCAGGCTTTCGACCGCAGCGCCGGAAAACCCCTTCAAAATCTTTCCCAGCCAGGCATAGGTCGAACTCAAGAGCGCATACTGCGTGGCGGTGTATCCCAGATTGGTGAGACTCGACATGTACGCAACAAGCGCAACGCCTGCAAAGCTGAGGCTGAAGTTATCACCTGCCATGACGAGCGCGAAGAGAGAAATGCTCGTGCCCGCGAAGGCGAGAGTCGCATACGCGGCAGTCGCAGCTGCCTGCAAAATACCGCCAATGATGAGCGCGCGCATGTAACCAAGCTTCAGCGAACAGAATCCGCCCGCGGCGATGCCCGCAAACGTCGCGATGAGTCCGATAGAGCCGCGTACCGCGCCGACGGTTTGCTTCGTAATGCCGAGGTCGTGGTAGTAGGGATTGGCCATCGGAGCCATGACGAAGTCCGGCACCCGGTAGAGGCTGATGGCCGCTAACATCAAGAGCGCGAGCCAGCCGTGTGCGCGGAAGAAAGCGATGAACGGTCCCACAACAGCGTCGAGGAAACCACGCGGGGTCCAAAGCGGCGCTTCGCGCTTTTCATCCCTCGCCGCATCTGTGCGCTCCGGTTCCTTCGCGAACCAGGTGGCGATTATTCCAACGGCCATAAACGCGCCGTAGATACCATAGGACATGCGCCAGCCTACAGCTGCGGCCACGATGAGAATAAGGGAATCCGTAGTCAGGAGCGCCAGCCGATAGCTGAATTGATAAGCAGATGCGAGGAGGCCTTGTTCTTCGCCGTCGTCAGCCGATTCAATTCGCCAGGCATCCACCACGATGTCCTGGGTGGATGAGGCAAAGGCGACGACAAGCGCAAGAACGCCAAGCCGGCCGAGTCCGGACTGCGTGCCAGTTCCTCCCATGGCGGCCAGCGCCAGCCCAACGACGATCTGCGAGAACATCATCCATCCGCGACGATGTCCAAGCCGTTTAAACAGCGGCAAGTCGACGCGATCCATGATGGGCGCCCACAGAAACTTCAGCGAATAGGCAATGCCCACCCAGGAAAGAAACCCGATCGCCGTCAGGGAGGTGTGTTCATCGCGTAGCCAGTAGCCGAACGTATTGCCGACCAGATAAAAGGGAAGGCCCGAAGAAAACCCGAGCAACAACATCGTTAGCGTTTTGGGCCGCAGGTACTCGGCGATCCGGTGCTTTTGGGGGCTCACGCCTTCATTTTCTACGGGGGCCTGAGCAAACTCAACGCTCATACCACTGAACCTTGTCCATGCTGTCACTCTACCGGGTGTCACCAGTCATTCTGATAGCGCACCCTCGGACAGCGCGGCCGTGGTCTGGCGGCGGCTAGCACTGCTGACGTGATGGCAACGGCCGTGCAAATGACGAGCGCCCCAAAATGGACCGTGGCCGAAACTAGGAATCACCGGAGGAAGGCTTGGAACCCTTGGCCAGTTGCAGCAAGCCATCGGCGGCGTTCGAAGGCCCGCCTTCGGTTTCGGGAGGGCGAACGCGCTGAATTTTCACGCGCGCGACGCGCTTGCCGTCCATCTCGACTACGGCGAAGCGAAGATCTCCATAGTCAAAACTCTCGCCGCCTTTGGGAATGAATCCGAGTTGATCGAGCACGAAACCACCAACGGTGGCGTAGGCGGGATCCTCGGGCAGTGTGATGTTGTACTGCGCATCGAGGTCGCGAACGTTCGCGGCGGCATCGAAGATCATGGCGCCGTCGGCGAGAGGAAGCGGTTTCTCCTCGACGTCGAATTCGTCGTGAATTTCGCCGACCATTTGCTCGATGATGTCTTCAATGGTGACGAGGCCAAGGATGCTGCCAAACTCGTCAACGACCATGGCCAGGCCGACGCGGCGCGTACGGAGTTCGAGGAGGAGTTCGCTGGCGGGCTTGGTTTCGGGGACGATGAGGACTTCGCGCAGGACGCGACGCAAATCAAATGCGGGCGTGGCGATGTTTTCTTCAAGACGGCGTTCGCGGTCGAGGAGAACCCACATCATGTCCTTGATGTGAACAAAGCCGATGATGTGGTCAAGCGAGCCACGATAAACCGGGATACGCGAGCGCTGCGTAGTGGCAAAAGCGCGCATGACGTCGTCGAGGCTGGATTCGATGGGGAGCGTATGCATGTCGGGGCGCGGCACCATGATTTCGCGAACTTGAATCTGAGAAAGTTCGATGGCGCTGAGAATGAATTTTTCTTCCCCGGGAGCGAGGAGGCCGCGTTCGCGCGCTTGCTGAATCTGGATCTGCAGCTCTTCGGTGGAATGGGCGACGCCGTGCGTGGGCGCGACAGAAACGCCGAGGCCTCTCACGATCGCCCCGGACAATCCGTCCAACAGACTGATAGCCAAACGAAAGGTGTTGAGGAACCAGCGGAACGGGATGGCGACCAGAAGAGCGATGCGTTCCGGACGCGCCAGGCTAACGGTTTTGGGAACAAGCTCGCCGATGACAACGTGAAGGGCGCTCAACAGGGCGAAGGCGCAGGCTAGGGCGAGTCCATGAGCCAGGAAAATTAAGCTGAGGCTGGGCTTCGCGGGCCACAGCGCCTCAAAACCTCTTGCCAGCGTGATTTCGCCAAGGGCGCCGATGGCCAGGCTGGTGAGGGTAATTCCGAGCTGAACGCCAGATACGACGCGATGCAAGTCAGCAAGCAAACTTTCGACGACCCGGGCGCGAGCGCTGCCTTTGGCCACAAGCTGGCGGATGCGCGACAGACGCACGGCCACGAGAGAAAATTCCGTTGCGGCAAAGAAGCCGTTAAGGGCAACGAGCACCAACACGCCGATGAGACGCACTACAAACATGGCTCAGATTCTCTTCGTGGCTCCTAATGCGATTGTAACAGGACAGGCGCGTGATACCGGTGGCGGTGTCGCGAGAGAAACGGGAAGAGAAAAATGAACAACACGGTTTCATGCAGGCAGCTTTTCCGCGGAGAATACAATGAGAGTTTTAAAGGAAGAGTTTTAAAGGAGGGTTGACACGCGGCTTTCCGGTTCTTAGGATATGGTTTCACTGCTACGCACTGGAGTGAAGGCACTCGGCGGTTCTAATCGCTTCGAGTTTGCAAGCTTCTCCAAAATTAAAAAACTATGATCAAAGTCAGCGAGCTTACAAAGAAGTACGCACGCACCACGGCCGTGGATCACATCTCGTTCGAGGTGGAAAAGGGTCAGATCGTGGGTTTTCTCGGGCCGAACGGCGCGGGCAAGACCACTACGATGCGCATGTTGACCTGTTTCCTGCCTCCCACATCAGGAGCAGCGTCGGTAGCGGGGTTCGACGTGCTCGAACAGCCTTTGGAAGTGAAAAAACGCATCGGCTACTTGCCGGAGACTCCGCCGTTGTATCAAGAGATGCGCACGACCGAGTATCTGCACTTCGTCGGCAAGCTGAAAGGCTTGTCGGGGGCGGATTTGAAGCAGCGCGTGGACACCGCGTGCGAGCGCTGCGCCATCACGGATGTGCGAGACAAGCTGCTCGGGAAGCTGTCGAAAGGTTATCGGCAGCGCGTGGGGCTGGCTCAAGCGATTTTGCACAATCCGGATGTATTGATTCTGGACGAGCCGACGGCGGGGCTGGATCCCAAGCAGATTAACGAAACGCGTGACTTGATTAAAAGTCTGGCGGGCGATCACACCATTATTTTGAGTACGCACATCTTGCCGGAAGTAGAGCAGACGTGCGAGCAGGTAATCATCATCAGCAAAGGAAAGCTGGTGGCGACGGATTCGGTGAGCAATCTGCGGGCGCGCGGCCGGGGAGCGGAATCGGTGGTGGTGGAAGTGGGGTCGCGAGACGGCGCGCTCGATGCGATTGCCGTGCAGGAACGGCTGGAAAAAGTAGCGGGAGTGAGCCGAGTAGCGTTCAAGGAAAAGCGGGCGAACGGAAGCGCTTTTGAAGTGGAGAACCGCAAGGGCAGCTTCGCGCGGGGCGACCTGGCGCGCGCCATCGTGCAAGCAGGATGGGACCTGAATGAGTTGCGGACGGCGTCAGTGAGCCTGGAAGAAATCTTCTTGCAGCTTACGCAAGAACAATCGGAAAAGCCAAAGGCAAAGGAAGCGGCACAATGAACGCATTGAAGAACATCTGGATTATTTGCCGGAAGGAGTTGAAGAGTTACTTTGTTTCGCCGATCGGATACGCGGTGATCGCTCTTTTTGCCTTCATCTTTGGACTGGTTTTCTACGTGGCGTCGCGCGACTTCGCGAATTACGCGTTCCGGGCACAAATGATGGGAGGCGGCGGGCCTTCCAATGTAAATGACCAGATCATACGCCCCATTCTAGGCTTTGCTGGGACGGTATCGCTGTTTCTAATACCGATGATCACCATGCGATTGTTTGCTGAAGAAAAGCGCAACGGGACGATTGAATTGCTTCTGACTTCGCCGGTGGAAGATATCGGGATTGTGCTGGGGAAATGGCTGGGCGCCCTGTTGCTTTATATGTGCGCTCTGGGCACTTCCTTGCTCACTGTCGGGCTGCTGTTCTTCTGGGGAAAGCCTGATTGGAAGCCGGTTGCTGTTGCTTACCTGGGCTTGCTGCTGCAAGGCGCTTGCTTGTTGGCCTTGGGCGCGTTTATTTCGTCGCTGACGAGCAACCAGATCATCGCCGGGGCGGTCACTTTTTTTGCAAGCCTCATGCTCTACATGCTGAGCTGGTTTACCAACTTTGCGGATTCCCGTTCTTCCAAAGTTCTCAACTATCTTTCGATCATCACGCATCTGGAGAATTTCAGCAAAGGCCTTGTGGATTTGAAGGACGTCGTTTTTTACGCCTCTTTTGTTTTCTTCATGCTCTTCTTGATTTTGCGGCGGATGGAATCTCTGCGGTGGAGTTCGTAAATGGCGCACGCCTGGCTGAAAGCAAGACAAACGAAGTACTCGGCTTACGCATTCTTGTACATCGCGGTTATTGTTGGCGTGCTGGTCTTTGCCAATGTCTTTGCGGACCGCTACAACAAATCGTACGACTCAACTTCCAACAAACATTTCAGCTTGTCTGAGCAGACCGACAAGATCGTCAAAGGGCTGAAAACAGACACGGAACTCACCTACTTTGGTTCCGACTTCACCGAAGCGCGAGACACGCTGGACCGTTACTCCAGCCTTTCCCCCAAACTGCACGCCCGGTATATCGACCCGGATCGCAAGCCGCAGGAAGCCAGAGCGGCGGGATTCCGGTCCGACTCACCCGTGGTTGTGGATGCCGGCGGGCGGCGGGAAGGGGCCAAGAGCCTAACCGAAGAGGAGATCACTGCCGCGCTAATTCGCGCGACGAGGACGGGAGAGCGTACCGTGTGCATGCTCTCCGCCGCGGGTGAACACTCGGCCGACGAGCAGGATGGGCGAGGATACTCGGACCTCAAAACGTTACTCGAGCGCGAGAACTACAAGGTGCGGACGGAATCGCTGGCGCCGAAAGCCATGGAACCCGGCAAAGACTTAACGCTCGGTCAACAGCAGCCCGCGCCCAATCTGGAGATTGCGAAGGACTGCACCGTGTTGGTGATTGGCGGACCAAAGAACGACTACCCTACCCCCGTCGTCTCCGCGATTGAGAAATACGTCGAGGGGGGAGGCCGTGCACTGGTCCTTCTCGACACCACGCTGCGTCTGGGACGTGGAGAACCACCGAGCGAGAATGAAGAATTCGACAAAGTGTTAGAGAAGTGGGGGGTGACCCCGGATAAAGACCTGGTTTTGGACTTGAGCGGCTTCGGGGGTTTATTCAACCTCGGCCCGGAAGTTCCCTTCATTATCAGCTATGAATCGCATGCGATTACTCAGCCGCTCACGCGGATTCCCACAGCGTATCCGCTGGCTAGGTCGTTGGAAATCAAATCCACGGATAAGACTTCGGTCTCAAAACTGGTCGACACTACCGACCACAGTGTCGGCGCGGACAGCATTGGACCTGGCGGATCCGTGGACGCGCGCAAAGGCAAGAAAGGACCACTGACTCTGGCCGCGGCGGGCACATACAATGGTTCGCCGCAGGGCCGGTTCGTGGTGGTAGGGAGTTCGTACGCCGCGGAGAACAGCATCCTCGGTTCGAGACAGCTCGGCAACCGGGATCTCTTTGTCAACATGGTGAACTGGCTTTCCTCGGACGAAGACCTGATCTCCATTCGCCCGAAATCGCGCGAAGACCGTCCTGTCAATCTGACGACGCAGCGGATGCAGGCGACTTTTTGGTTCGGTGTAGTCGGCTTGCCGCTTCTTGTTGTAGGGACGGGAGTGTTCACATGGTGGAAGAGGCGCTAGGGCAATGAAGCAGGGCCGCTTACTCGCAGCGTCTGTCGTCCTGGCGATTTTCGCGGGCTTGTTCTGGTGGCTGAACAAAAGAGAAGCCTCGGCAACAAAACCGCCGGTGACGCAAGCCCCTACGAAGATTGTCGACCTGCCGCAGGATCAGATTCAATCGCTCACCATTGAGAAGCTGGGATCAGAGCCCATCGAGCTCAAAAGGGCCGGAGGCAAATGGGCCCTCACGGGGCCAAAAGCTTTGCCCGCCGACCAGGACGCAGTTTCCAGCCTGGTCTCGTCCTTCGCTTCGCTCAACGCTGACAAAGTATTGGAAGAAAAGCCGGCGAGCGTCGACCAATACGGATTGACGAAGCCGTCGCTCACTGTCACGGCAACAAAGAAAGACGGGAAAACCGCGAAACTCGTGGTCGGCGACGAGACTCCGACGAATACCGGCAGTTACGCAGAGTTGGCGGGCGATCCACGCGTGT
>Ga0126369_10001938_pt1 | contig 14625 bp, 17 predicted proteins | sample PanSoiMetaPlot_1_FD_109646 | JGI IMG/M metagenome (GOLD analysis project Ga0126369, IMG submission 109646) | Tropical forest soil microbial communities from Panama - MetaG Plot_1 | ecosystem: Environmental > Terrestrial > Soil > Tropical forest > Bulk soil | place: Panama | collected 2016-02-17 | reverse complement strand
TTCAGTGGGTTCGACAGGGCGCCAAACGCCGCACGGCCCCAGATATCCTGACCAGCGATGAAGTCCGGGGATTGCTCGCAAATTTGCGCTTTAGAGAACGGATTCTGGTCCTGTTGGCCGTGACCACTGGCTTACGGAGGAGCGAGTTGTTCGCGTTGAAGTGGAGAGACGTGGACTTTCAAGCCAAACAGATTCATGTAACGCGCTCGATCGTGCAGAACGTTATTGGTGTTTGCAAGACCGAAACCTCGCAGAAACCTGTTCCAGCTCACGATGATCTGGTCAAAGGTCCGCGCGAATGGCATCGGCAGACGCGGTATCAATCGTCAGAGAGCTGGGTATTCGCGAGTCCGGTCAACCAGGGTCGCTGGCCTTTCTTAGCCCAGGAGGTCACGCGGCACCATATCGTTCCGGTTGCGCGAAAACTGGGCATCACAAAGCGAATCGGCTGGCATACTTTTCGTCACACCTATTCGACGCTGCTTCGATCTACGGGAGCGGAGTTGAAGATCATGCAGGAATTTCTGCGCCACTCAACAATTCGCGTGACACTCGATACTTACACACAGGCAGTCACAACGGAAAAGCGTAATGCGCAAGAGGCAGTGGTCGCGCTGTTGTTCCCAGAAAAAACGCAGGAAGCGTAAGCTCTGCTTGGACGGACTCTATTTCCTGTACCTATTTTGTGCCTTTTTGTGCCCACGCGAAAATTGGAGTGCTTTCGGTAAGTGCTTTAGAAAGAATGGCGGGGACGACGGGACTCGAACCCGCGGCCTCTGCCGTGACAGAGCAACATTTTTGCGGTAACTAGTTGTAATTTCACGGCGCAGATCGCCACTTCTGGCGCTCTAAGTAGTCTTCAGGAAGTCTTATTGCACCCTTATGGCACCCAGATTTTTCTCGACACGCGTCCAGCACGACGACGTGATCGTCCATTTCCCCGTCTACGTGAGAGCATGTCAGCTCCCGATTAAAGGTGCTGGCTCACGGTCGACGCAACACTCCGCTACTACCGTCCACCCTCCCGAAGAAACGCGCCAGAACCATATTGGTGCCGAACGCTACTAGAAATGCTGGCAGCGCGGTCATGACCGGCCAGACGCCGAGCGAGAGAAGCAGGAGGTGTCGGTGCAGGGACGATCCGACAGAGAGTGAATGAATGTTGGCGCCAACAGCTAGTCCGAATGCTCCGATCGCAACGGCGAAGGCGACGTGCAGGGCGGCCGAACCAGGTGAGTTTTGCAACCGAAAGCGCTCGTATGCAATGTGAGCTGCGTATCCAATCGCGCTCACTGCCCACGCCGCCAAGCGCCACGCCTGCACTTGAGAGGTCGGTACGGCGAACACGATGCCAACGGTGGCGTACCCGATTCCGAGCAAAACGGCCGTACTTACCCACGAATGACTGCGTGATTCGTCCATGTGAGTGTGGCCTATTCTTGTTTGGGCCAACCCTCCTAAATCACCGTTGAGGCGGCAGGAAACCGGCACGCCCATGGATTGCGACGCGGATGAGTTCGCATTATAAGCACGCTCTTTGTGCGGTTTGTCGGCAAACAAGAACTAATCCGGTTCCTTCGTGTTTGCCCGACTCTACTAGAGGAATCGCCAATACGTCGTGCGCGTGCACATGAAGCGGAACCCAGGCGCGTCACTGCGTAATTTTAAGATTGGCGAAGTAGCCTTCCGTGCCGGGTCCCACGAACAGGGCCACCGCGCCCTCTGACTCGCCAAGTTTCATATCATTGACGATCAGACAAGGCTGGTCTGCCCCATGGACGAAAAGCCGCGCCTTGGTCCCGTCAATCACGATCCGGTACTTCGTCCACACCCCAGGCTCCAGGTCCACATAAGATTCATATTTCTCCGGCGATTCCTTCCGCAGCCGATCGAAATCGAATTCCGGATACGCGGCGTACTGGCTCGAGTGGTTCCGCCGAATCTGGTCATCCGCCCGCCCGTTCGTCGGGCGGAGGTAGATGTACTCGAAGTGGTTCCCTTGAATCCGGAACGCGATTCCGATGAATCCGCGAGCCCCAGGCCCTGCATTGGCACCGGGTTTCCCTGCCAATTCGATCTCAATAGTTCCGTTGTGAAAGCGGCTGCCCTTCAGGGTCGCGTAAGACGCGCCATTCGCCGCGTTGGGCAGCGCGTCCACGCGAACCGCGAGCTTCCCGTTATAGTTAACGGCCTCAGCCTTCACGTTGTGCAATTCCAGTTGGTCTAGAACGATCCCCGGGACATTTTGGCTCGATTGGGCATATATCAAGAGAATTGCAGACGGCATCATCGATAATAGGACGAACATTTGTAAGAATTTGGGGAGCGCGGGCTCGCTAGGCATTGCCGTCTGGCATACTTGCCGGCGCTGGCCTTGGCCTCTTCGCTTTAACCTGAAGTTTTACTCGCTTCACGTCGTCTTTGCCGTGCTCTACGCAGCCGCTTGGACCATTGCCGTCTTTGCAATTGAATCGCTGCGCCGCGGAGGTCCTGTATCTGGCTTCTGGTCACGGCCCATCCTGGTCCGTCAGCTACTAATCGGATTCTGGTTTTACGCGATCTTTGCCGGGGTGTCTTACTCCGTGCAAACGCGGAGCCATGAGGGCTCTGCTGGAGCCGATAAAGAAGATGAAGAGCCCGGTCAAGGAGCCTCGCTACGAAATGATCAGCCCCAAAGTTGAACGGCACGGGGATGTCGCGCTGTTGACCTTCAACCTCATCAGCTATGGGAAAATGGGCGACCGGCCAGAAGCCGTGTTAGCTCGCTGGAATTCCACAGAAATCTACGCTCGGATTGACGGCAAATGGAAGATCATCCACAGCCATTGGTCGTTTACCAAGCCAGAAATCAAGCTGCCCGGTTCTTAGATTTCTCTCCTGTGGACACTTAGCTTGTGACCTCGCGCAGCCCTGCTGAAATTCATACCCTCTTCCGGAACGCATTCAACCTGGGTGATGTCGAAACGTTTGTTATGCTGTAACGAACCCGACGCGATTTTGATAGTCGGCGGAAAGCAGGTATCAGGCACCGACGGCATAAGAGCGGCTCTGCAGTCCCTGCTTTCTGGTGGGGCTCAAATGAGCCTGACTACGCGCTCTGTCATAGAATTGCGTGAGGGTATCGCTCTGCTGCACGGTGAATGGGTAGTCCAGCGCACAACGGCAACCGAGCCCCAGCTGAGACAACGAGGAATCAGCGCGGAAGTCGTTCGAAAACCGCCGGATGGGACGTGGCGGTTCGTCATCGACAACCCTGACACCCCCTTCAACGAACAATAGTGGTAGTGATTCGTACCGGGGCCAGTCTGTTTGAGCTGGGACACTTGCGAGAAGAGTGGGCACGTCGCAGCTACGCAACTGTCTACGATACTGACGCTAGGTTTTCCCAGCTTGTCCATTTTGGGCCCATTCCGGATTTGTCGGAAACTTTGGCCGCCAAAACAATGCACGAATTCGTTCGCTGAGTTATGACCGCCCACAACCTGCATTCCAAGTTCGATACTCGACCCACGACCTGCTAATCCAGCCGACCCTTGAATTTGATTCGCTGAAAAGCAGCAACTTGCCTCTTTGCTGAAATGATGTACTGCTGCAACCTCATTCTCTTGACCAATAGGGCCTGAGTATGAGTTTTCTCCGAGGGCTCTCGCGATTTCTTCGTAAGGCATCTCCTCAAACGCCCTCATGAGCAGAGCCGCTCGGTCGATTTCTGGCAACTTCTGCAGCTCTTGGAGAACCGCACGCAGTTCTGCTTTCTGTTCCGCCTGCGCATATGGGCTCACCTGGGGATCACGTCGGTTCTCATCGAGCACAGTGTGACGCGACTTTTTCTTGAGCCCTTGGAGGAACAGATTGCGGGCAATCGCGAAGGGGTAGCCCTTCACCGTCGCCATCCTAATCGGCTCAGTTGAAGTCCATGCGCGCAGAAACGTCTCGGAAGTGATGTCCTCGGCTTCGCCACGCTCGCCCGATAGATGCAGCGCAAAGCGAAAAACGTCGGGCGCATGTTTCTTGTATAGCGCGCTGAAGTCGGTCATCAACCCTTCTTCAGATAGCAGCCTGTCATAATAACTATCCGCGGTGAGCTCAAAAGTTACGTCCGCGTCGCAAAAAATATTAGTTGTGCTCTCGACCAACGATAGACGTCCATCGGGGCCAACGAGAATATGTTTGTCAACAGGGCGCGGCGAAGCCGCAACGAAAGCGAAAAACAAGTCTGACGACACATGGGATGGGCGGCGGAACAGCGGATTCTTGACCTGAGTGCAGCCTCCGGCTTTTGGCACATCGCTTGAACAGGAAACGAGGATTCAATCCCCGGGCCTAGTGTGCTCTTTGCCCCCCAGCGCGCTCTTTTGCGTGGGCGACCAAGGCCGAAAAACGAGGATCACCGTGAAGTGATTTGAGATCGGGATCTTTTTCCAGGCCCAGTGCTTCTGTAGGGGACAATCCGTGGTCGGCCGCCTCGCGTAGCAGGGAGAGCGCCTCATCTCGGTGGTGCCTGCGTGCCGCGACACATGCAAGGCTGTATGTCGAACTAGCGGTGTACGGACTCTCAGGCCCGAATACCCGGCGCTCGCTATCTCGCGCCTGGCGCAACAATTTTTCCGCCTCCGGGTAGCGGCCCTCATCCAGTAGCGTCGTGCCCAGGATTTCCATTGTTCCCAAAGTATTTGGGTGCTCGGGTCCAAGCACCCGACGCAGTGTGTCAAGCGTTTCACGCTCCAACTTCTCCGCCTCGTGGGTGTGGCCTTCGGTAGACAGAGTTAAGGCCAGGCGGGTCGCTGATTCTAGCGTGTCAGGGTGCTCTGGCCCCAGAACGCGATGCCGAATATCGAGGGTCTCGCGGTACAACTGTTCGGCCTCAGCGTAGCGGCCCTCAGCAGACATGGTCCAGGCCAGGCCTTGCGCTGACCACAGTGTCTTCGGGTGGTCTGGCCCGAGAACCCGGCGCTGAATCGCGAGTGTTTCGCTGAACAACTTCTCGGCCTCGGGATAGTGGCCTTCGTAGGACAGAGCAAGAGCCAGACGTGCCCCCGACTCTAGGGTATCGGGGTGCTCTGCCCCCAGAACGCGATGCCGAATATCGAGGGTCTCGCGGTACAACTGCTCTGTCTCGGCGTAGCGGCCCTGACCTGTCAGAATAACAGCCAGGCCGGTCATCGACCCCAGCGTATCCGAGTGTTGGCGCCCGAGAACCCGCCGCTGAATATCGAGAGTTTCACGAAACAATTTCTCCGCCTGAGTGTATTGGCCTTCGTCAACCAGAACTCTCGCGAGCAAAGCCATCGATCTTAGCGTATCTGGGTGCTCCGAACCGAGGGCCTGCTGCCGGATTTTTCCGGCCTGTCGTAAAAGTAATTCTGCACGGGGATAGAGCCCGAGACTCCTGTACACTGTGCCCATCACATGCATCATCTGCGCCTGAAGTTCTGGATCTCTGGCCAATCCCGTATCGATGTCCTTCGACGCTTTATCAATGATTTCACGCGCCCTGATGCTATTGCCCCGGGCTTCGCTTGGGTCCGACACTTTGAACATCTCCGTCATGAACTCAGCAATACGGTCGGCGCGGTCACGTTCACGCGTAGTCCTTCGCAGTTGCGCACCCTGAAGCACAGCGAAGGCCACAAAGACTGCTGCTAGCGTGGCTGCTACGGCGACGGCGATTCGGTGCCGCCGGACGTACTTCTTCATGCGATAAGGAAGGCTCGCTGGCCGTGCTTGTATAGGTTCATGGTTAAGATAGCGGCGGATGTCCGCCGCGAGTTCCGACGGCGTGGCATAGCGGCGCGCGCGGTCCCTCTCAAGCGCGTTCATTGTGATCCAGTCCAGGTCCCCGCGAAGCACGGCGACGAGTTCCTTTGGTTGTGTTCCGCGTGCCTCTACCGTGGTTCTCGTTCCGTCGCGTTGCGTGTTGGCCTTTGTGCTTGGCCGCGGCGGGTCCTCTTCGCGCAATTGCCGAAGCGCTTCGTCGAGCGGCTGCTTCCGCAACCGCTCGGCATCAAACGGCGGAGAGCCAGTAAGCAACACGTAAAGGATGCCACCCAGTGAAAAAACATCCGTTCGTGTGTCAACGTCATGGACGCTGGGGTCCGCCTGCTCCGGACTCATATAGCCGGGTGTGCCCAGAAAGCCCCCTTCCCTGGTGAACTGCGCTGCTCCGAACATTTCCGGACTTGCACTCTTTGCCAGACCAAAATCGATGATGCGGGGAAGCGGCTTCCCGTCCACCTCCACGACGAGAATGTTCTCGGGCTTCAGGTCGCGATGAATGATGGCCTTTTGATGAGCATGCTGAATGCCCTCGCACACCTTAATGAACAGTTCCAGCCTTTGAGGAATCGTGAATTTTTTCTCGTCGCAGTAATCTGTGATCGGAACACCGGGTACATATTCCATGACGAAGTACGGTTGCCCGTCGGCCGTAGCTCCAGCGTCAAACACTTTCGCAATCGACGGATGATCCATAATCGCGAGCGATTGCCGCTCTGACTGGAATCGTTCTAACAGCGAGCTATCAAACATTCCGCCCTTGATCACTTTCAACGCCACCTGGCGTTTCACGGGCTCCGTTTGTTCCGCGAGCCACACCTGTCCCATGCCGCCCCTGCCCAGTTCTCGAACCAGGCGATACCTACCGATCGATTGGTTCGCCGGCGAGATGAGTGAATTCTGTGAAGAAGTCAGCAGCAGGTCCGGGGCGGCAACGGCAAGGAACTGGCTGCCCGCCGCCTCATGAGAAGAGATCAGCGATTCCACTTCGGAGCGGAGTTCATGGTCGGCGCCACAGGCCGATTGCAAGTAAGCTGCTCTCTGTTCGGACGCGAGGCGCAGCGCCTCTTCAAGGATCTGCTTCGTCCGCTCCCATCGTTCACTACTCATTGGCGGATTTCCTCGAAACTTCTCGATGCAGCCAGGCGCGCGCCGCCGTCCAATCGCGTTGCACCGTGGCCGGAGCGATTTCCAGAGCTTCTGAAACCTCTTCGAGTGTGAGTCCGGCAAAGAAACGCAATTCGACGACTTTGCTCTGTCGCGGATCGATCTTAGCAAGAGCTCTGAGGGCATCGTCTAGCAAAAGAACATCGACATCTCTTTGCTTGGACTGCATGGTCGCTTCCTCTAGCGACAGCTTGAAATCTCCTCCCCCCCGTTTGGCCGCCACATGACGGCGCGCGTAGTCCACGAGGATCTGACGCATAAGTTGGGCGGCTATTGCGAAGAAATGCGTGCGGCTCTCCCACTGGGGAGCATGCAGCCCTGTGAGGCGCAAGTATGCCTCGTTTACCAAGGCGGCGCTCTCGAGAGTGTGACCTTTCCGCTCTTTTTGTAGCTGAAAGTGCGCCAGACGGCGCAATTCTTCATAAACGATCGGCAACAGGGCGTCGAGTGCCTTGGAGTTTCCGTTCCGCCACTCCCGCAGCAGCAGGGAGACCTCACTAGGTTCGCCTTTCACGGGACCACTCCGAATCAGAGAGTTCAGAGGCTTAGGGTAACAGGCTTTTTGCAAGTCCGATGATTAGATTTGCAGCGACTTTGCGCTGTACAGAGATAGAAGGCCCGTCCTTATTGGAAAAACCGCGTTTTCGAAAGCACCGCCGAGAAAGCTTCGGTGCTTTGACGAACGGGAATTCAACGGTGGCAGCCAACCATGCGCTTGGTCGATTGCGTGTGACAAGCCTTTTCCCGAAGGAGAGGTGAAGCATGAAATGCTCATTCATCAGGACGACGTTGATCTTTCCATCTCTGTTGCTCGCCTCAGCTGCATGCCAGGCGCAAAACGTCGTTACGGACTGGAACAAGATTGCCTCGACAACCATTGTCGCGAAGGGTAGCAAAGCCTCTTCGACAGCTTCCGTTTGGTTTGCCTATACCAGCATCGCCGTCTACGATGCGGTCAACTCCGTTCAACGCGAGTTTGAGCCCTTCTACTACAAAGCACAGGCTCCGGGAAATGCCTCAGCTGAAGCCGCGGCGGTCGCGGCCGCCCATCGCGTCCTGGTGAACTACTTTCCAGCGCAACAGGCGGCGCTCGATGCGCAATTCAGCGAGTCGCTGAGCAAAATCACTGCGCCAACGCAACCAAAGGCCGCTGGGGTTGCTGTAGGTGAGGCCGCGGCTGCGGCACTCATCGCCGCTCGCGTGGGCGATGGCCTCGAAGCCAATGTACCCTACACACCAGGCAGCGGCCCCGGAGTGTGGCAGCCCACCCCTCCCAAATTTGCCCCGGCTTTGACTCCTTGGCTCGGGCAGATGCGCCCATTCACCATGAAGAGCGCTGGCCAATTCCTCCCTGGAGGCCCAACACCTCTTGACAGCGATGAATGGACTGATGACTACCAAGAGGTTCGCGTTCTCGGCGAGGCGAGCAGCACTATTCGAACTCCGGAGCAAAGCGAAATCGGACTATTCTGGACCGAGCATACTGCCCAGCAGTACGCGCGGGCCTTCGGCTACCTCGTCCAAAATTACAGTCTGAATTTGATGGATTCGTCGCGGCTCATGGCCATTTTGTGGACGGGCTTCGCTGATTCAGCCATCGGCTGCTGGAATGCCAAGTTCACCTATAGCTTCTGGCGACCCGTCACAGCGATTCGCGCAGGGGGCGGCAACCCCGATCTGGCCGCTGATCCTGCCTGGACACCTCTGGGTACCACTCCAAGTCACCCTGAATATCCCGCGGCGCATGGGTGCGTCACTGGGGCGGTCTCCACTTTGATCAAGGACTACTTCGGAACACACAACGTGCACGTCGTCGTGGACAGCCTTGCTTTCAGCGACGGTCTCCACACGCACACCTTCGACGACACGCGCGACCTCTTCGACGAGGTCTTCTTGGCACGCATCTACGCTGGCTTCCACTATCGCCATTCGCTCGAAGATGGCCATGCACTCGCAAGAAAAGTCAGCAGGCAGCTCTTGCAGCGGCACTTCGGTTCGCTCTCAGACTGCGACCACGATGCTGACTTCTGCCGCGAGCACTGAAATAGAGACTGCCAATGAAGGAAAGGAAGCACCATATGTGGAGAAATACCAGAAATCCCGTGTGCCTTGTTGCCACCTGTATTTTGGCTCTGGCAACAGGCGCTGCCCAAGAGGGTGAACACGACCCGCCTCCATTTCTCAAGGGACGCGTAGTTGCCGTTGGCATTCCCGGAGCCTCAGCGATCAGCGCGGTTGGGCGATTTCTGCCGGGCGGTCCTATCCATGACAAGCCTAATTTTGCGGCGTTCACGCAACCCGGCAAGATTCTCGATCCAGTTCGGATCCTGGTGGCAAGCAGCTCCAACTTCGGGGCTCCACTAGCGAATCCTGACCAGCGAGAAGGTTCATTCCTTTCTATCGATCCAACGGGAACCGACACGCTGTTGATTCCCGATGATTTCGCTTCCGCAGACGGCCAAGCGACGGCGCTCGAAGGGCGAGTCCAGCTCTACACTGCGCAAAGCCCTGCCTTTCGCAACGGAATAAACAATCCGGCTGCCGCGACTGCCAGCTTCACAGGCGCCAGCAATCCGCTGGGACTTTCCATCAACAACGCTTTTGGGCGGCTATGGCCCGCGAATGCTCCATTTGGCCTTCAGGGGATTGGCACTTCTACAATCCTTGATCCCGGCGGAATCGGATTGGCTGGCGCACCGGACGCGCAAGCCGGTGGCGTTTTCGCTGGGGATCTCACGCCGCGAGGGCCAGCGCAACTTGTGCCCGGAGCTTTAAATGCGGGCGCCGTGGGTACAGCCTTTCTCGGCCACTCGCCCGATGGTTCTACGCGCGCCGTGTTTTGTGTCGTGCTGGCCGATGGCAGCATCGTGCAAGAACACACCGCAAAGGGTGTGGACGGCCTGGCGTCACCCGGCACCACTGCTCCTTTGCTCGGTCGAGACTTCCATGAGCGGGACCGTTCGTCGAGTTCTGAAGCGAAGGAGATCGAGAACGGAGACGGCGATAGTCCCGGGCGCACGACTCCAAGAGTGGGAGTGGTCTTCAACTGGGAGCCTACGCGAATCCTTTATGTGAGTGAACCATTCGAAAATCGAATCGCGGCGCTGGCCATTACAGATGATGGCCAAGTCTTCCATGTGACTGGTGTTCGCTACCTCATTTCAGAGGCTTTGAACGAACCCATTGATCTCGCTCCCGTGGCGATTGAAAGCACGGATCCCAACTTCTCTAGCAACACAACGCTGGACAAGGACTCAGATTTTTATGTCGCGAATCGCGGAAACAACACCATTGTGCGGATGCGCCAAGACGGAACTGTAGTTTCCACGCGGCACGTGCGGCTCGCAGATGGCACACCGCTGGGCCGCGCGCGGCTCAACGGCATCGCCACTTCGCTCGATGGCAGCGCCATCTGGGTAACCGTGACTGGTCGCGTACCCAGCCATGAACACGCTGAAGGAGCCATTCTCGAGTTGCCAGTGTTCTGAAGTCGTTAAGGAGAGAGGGTATGACAGTCGTATCTCTAATGAGAATCAGGATGTTAATGCTCTTGGCGGGCTTCGCAGCACTGACGTATTTTCCAGCTTACGCCCAATCCGAAATCGATCATTTTGAGTCCGAGAAAGCAAAGCCGTTCAAGAAGATAATAATCAGACCGAATCAGGAGAGCGACCGGTCGGTACGCGAGCGGGCGCGCCAAGCGAAATACCTCTTCGTTTGTGCCGGGGACCAGGCGCGCACGAACCCCGATTTTTTAGCAGTCGTGAATTTCGATGAGAATTCCCGAGACTACGGCAAGGTTATCGCAACGAGTCCTCTCCCAAACCCCGGCGCCACAGGCAACGAATTCCACCACATTGGTCTTTCCGCAGACGAGAAGGTCGTTGCCTGTGGCGGATTGCTCAGCGTTCTGAAAGGGCAGAAAGAAATTTTCTTCTGGGACGTTTCGGATCCCGATGAGCCCAGATTCATTTCTGCGGCGGACCCGAATCTCTCGGCGATCACTGATGAGTTCCACGCGCTACCCCATGGGGGCTTTCTAGTCACGATGATGGGAGGCCCGCAAGGACATGCGCCGGGACGCGTCGCTGAATTCGACAGGAATTTGAATCTCATCAAGGAGTTTCCGGACGATCCTCCATCCGACGGCTTCAATCCGCACGGCATTTCTGTGCGTCCCGAACTCAATCTAATGGTGACCAGCGACTTCATTTGCCCTTCTAGCACTCTCAACGCCCTCGCTGGCGGACTCGACTTGCGCGGCAGCATTCGCGTATGGGACCTCAAGCGCCGCGAAATCCTGCGTACTATCGGCATTCCCAATGCTGGCGGCACGATTGACGTGAAACTCATTCCTCGCGATCGATACGAGCGCGGCTACACGGCTGGAATGCTGGACGACAAACTCTATCTGCTAGACACGCGCCAGGGGACCGCGCGGGCAGTCTTCGATTTTTCGACGATACGAAAAGGCGGCTGGCCGCAGCTGATGCGCGTGACATCCGACGGCCGCAGACTCTTCATTTCCCTGAATCAAGCAGGGAAAGTCGTGATGTTTGACATCTCCGATCCCGATGAGCCTCGCATCCTCAAGGTTCTTGATCTCGGGCCGAATTCGGGGCCTCACTACATCAACCTGACCGCCGACGAAAAGCGGCTCATCATCAGCGACTACTTCCTGAATGAAGACAATTTCGGAAAAGTTCATGCAGAAGGCGATCACAAAATCCACGTAGCCCGTGTCTTCGAGCATGATCTCGCTCTCGATCCGCGCTTCGACATGGACTTCAACACGGCCTTCTCCACGGGACCCGCGCGTCCCCATGGCATTGCGGTTAAGTAAGAAGGGAAACGAGACCATCCGCCGCCGCGTTCTGAGAGCAACAAAAAGAAATTGTGCGTCAGCGAGCATAGTAACGAATCTGCTCCCTTCGCTTCCCCTCGTCTATGTGACGGATTCTCGAGACAACAACGTCGCACAATGTATTCCGGTCATTAAGTCGAGCTGCCCAACCGTGGCGATTTCGTCGCTGGACAAGGATCCAAAGGGCATAACTGGATTCCTCGGGTCGCCAGGAAACTGACCACTCGGCGTTTAGGGCACATGTCGGGCATCGAGCGCAGCGAAGGGTCGTCAGCTCGATCCTGCGGGCGCATTCCGCGACTCGCTTCGCGAAACCTTGATCCAACGGCTCTTGAGAGAAGAAACGCCTATAGTACGCAGCTCAGGATTCGGTAGGCGTGGCATTTATGCGCTAAAGGGCTTCCTGATACCTTTCGAGGGCAGTGGAGTATTGGCCTTGAAAATAGTGGATATTACCGATGTTATTGAGAAGCGTGATTTCTCCAGCCTCATCCCGAGCAGCCCGGTCAGGCGCCAGTGCAGCCTGATAACTCTCCAGTGCTGCGGGATAGTTACCTAGGTACTGGTTCGCACGTCCGATCGTGTTGAAGTCGTCGCCAACCTCGGATTCTTTGCCAGAGCACCTTGATGATGCGCAACTGGCAGTCGGTCGCCCCGAAAAGGATCTCCCCTTGCTTACCGAGGGCAAAGGTGATAGCCTCGGTTACCGAGGACATAGACATGAGCAAACCTTCGGACCTCGTGCAGGGCACGTTGGACATGTGGTTTTGGCGCGTTCCTGACGCTGCAGCCCCTTTTGGCCAGATCATAGTTGACTTTATACGCTAATAGCGTATACTTGTCACTGTACGCTAATGGCGTACCAGGAAAACGATGGAATTCATCGAGGCCCCGGCCTTCACTCGGTACTTCTCAAGCTATCTGAATGACGACGAGTACCGGGAACTGCAAAATCGGCTGGCCGCTGGGCCGGAACTTGGCGACGCCATGCCCGGAACAGGAGGATTTCGGAAGCTTCGCTGGGCGGACCCGAGGCGCGGCAAGGGAAGAAGAGGCGGTCTACGAGTGATCTACTATTACTTTCAGGTGAGCAACAGATCTGGCTCATGACGCTCTACGGCAAGGACGAAGCTTCAGACCTTACGGCTAAGCAAAGGAAGGCGCTGAAGAACGCAATTGAAATTGAGCTTCGAGCTCGTCAGGCCGCGAAGCTCGCGAAACAGAGGAAACCGCGGAGGTAGGCAATGAGCAAGAGAAAGATTTTCGATGAAATGATCGAGGGCGTCGCAGCGATGAAGAGCCATCGCGAAGGGAAAATCACGCTGCGCACCTACAAGATGGAAGCGGCACCACTCCCGAGAGTGGACTCGAAGTTGATTCGGGACACGCGCAAGAGGTTGCGCTGTTCACGAGCCGTTTTCGCTCGCAAGCTACGGATTAACGAACGGACCCTGGAAAAGTGGGAACAAGGGCGTGCAAAGCCGAATCCCCAAGCAGCCGCGCTCGTCCTTTTGGTCCGCAGATATCCCGATACCCTTGAACGACTGGAACGGGTCGCCCTAGGTTAGCAATCGTCCGCGCGCTGGAGAATTGATTACTGCTTTGAATTGAATGGCGGGGACGACGGGACTCGAACCCGCGGCCTCTGCCGTGACGGCGGCCCTCTGATAGGTTTTACAGCAACTTACAAGACAGCGGGGGCTGCCAAGGGCCGCCCATGTCGTTAAAAATCGCACAACACAGTATTCTGTGGGTTGGGTTGTGGGTTGGAAATTTTGCGACCGAAGTGGCGAGGCCTAGCTCCCCATCGACCTATCGACAGGAGACTTAAAGGTGATCAAATTTGAACTGCCTGGCCGCAGTTTCTTCCACGGTACCAAAGCAGACCTAAAACCGGGGGATGTCATTAAGCCCGGCTACAATTCTAACTACGGTAAGAGGAAGAAGGCGGCCTACATTTACTTGACCGGGACTTTAAATGCGGCGATCTGGGGAGCCGAGCTCGCCCTTGGTGAGGGCCCCGGCAGAATCTACGTGGTGGAGGCGACTGGCCCTTTTGAAGACGACCCCAATCTGACTGACAAGAAGTACCCGGGTAACCCTACGCTTTCATACCGCTCTAAGGATTTGCTTCGTGTTATAGGCGAGGTTGTAAATTGGCGGGGGCACTCCGCCGAAGAACTCAAGGCCATGATGGACGGTCTCGAGCGACTTAAAGAACTTGGTGTTGAGGCAATCGAAGACTAAGGAGTTGTTTCCTGTACCTATTTTGTGCCCACGCGAAAGTGGGGCACTTTCGGTAAGTTCTTGAGTGAATGGCGGGGAGGGCGGGGACGACGAGACTCGAACTGGCGACCTCTGCCGTGACGACGGCACTGTAAGTCATTGGAAGTACACCATAGGCATCGCTATTGTGTATCGCGATGTGTATCGCGCGTCAACGATCGAAGCATTCTTGAAAACAGCGCCGGAGCAGCTAGTAACTTGCGAGTAGCCCGTCATCCGCCCTCAATCGAGGGCCAGCAAGAGCGGACGTAGCTTCCAATTCCGACAAGCCGATTTGAACGACGTGGCCCACGGCCATAGCTAGTGGTAGCGTGTTATCCTCCGAGCGAGTGGCAGTTCGAATCGGAGGAACGATGAGCACGGTAACTATCCCCTCTTCCATCCACCGTGAACCGGAGCTTCTTGGGCAGACTGTTGTTGTGATCGGCGGTAGTGCTGGCATCGGATTCGAAACGGCACGTCGTGCACGTGCCGAAGGGGCCAAGGTGATCCTCACGGGCCGCAATGCCGAGCGCCTCCAGCGCGCTGCCAGC
>Ga0126369_10001935_pt1 | contig 14634 bp, 14 predicted proteins | sample PanSoiMetaPlot_1_FD_109646 | JGI IMG/M metagenome (GOLD analysis project Ga0126369, IMG submission 109646) | Tropical forest soil microbial communities from Panama - MetaG Plot_1 | ecosystem: Environmental > Terrestrial > Soil > Tropical forest > Bulk soil | place: Panama | collected 2016-02-17 | reverse complement strand
GGCCGAGTTCAGCGGCCTCGCGTACTACGCCGAGGTGCCGGTCGTGATCTTCGACATCCAGCGCATCGGACCGTCGACGGGCCTGCCGACGCGGACCTCGCAGGCGGACGTGGGCTTCGTGTACACGCTCTCCCACGGCGACACGAAGCACCTGGTCCTCCTGCCGGGCACGGTCGAGGAGTGCTACGAGTTCGGTCAGGAGGCGTTCGACCTGGCCGACCGCTTCCAGACCGCGGTCTTCGTGCTCTCGGACCTCGACCTCGGCATGAACCTGTGGATGACGCCCACGTTCGCGTATCCGGAGCGCCCGTTCCAGCGCGGCAAGGTGCTGGGCGTCGAGGAGCTCGAGCGGCTGGAGGGCCAGTGGGGCCGGTACCGCGACGTCGACCACGACGGGGTGGCGTACCGGACCCTGCCGGGCACCCACCACACCGCCGCCGGCTACTTCACCCGCGGCTCCGGCCACGACGAGGACGCGCGCTACACCGAGGAGGCCGAGGCCTACGCGCGGAACATGGACCGTCTGGCGCGCAAGTTCGAGAGCGCCCGAGCGGCCATGCCGGAGCCGATCGTGGATGCATCCTCCGGATCGGCGATCGGGCTCATCGCGTTCGGCACGACCCACCATGCCGTCATCGAGGCGCGAGACCTGCTTCGCGAGCGCGGCCTGCCGGTCGACTACCTCCGCATCCGTGCCCTGCCGCTGTCGGCCTCGATCGCCGACTTCGTCCGCCAGCACGAGCGTGTCTACGTGATCGAGCAGAACCGCGACGGGCAGATGTACGACCTGCTCCGCCTGGAGCTCGCGGTCGACCTCGCGGGCCGGCTGCGCTCGATCCGCCACTACGACGGACAGCCGATCCCCGCGGAGTCCATCACCCGCCCGCTTCTGGAGCTGGAGGAGGCAGTCCCGGTCCAATGAGCGCCACCCTGAACCACATCGGCCTTCCCCGCGACGCCTACAAGGGTGCTGCGACGACGCTCTGCGCGGGCTGCGGCCACAACTCGATCACGAACCACCTGGTCAAGGCGCTCTACGAGCTCGGGGTCGAGCCGCACCTCCTGGCAAAGATGAGCGGCATCGGCTGCTCGTCCAAGACGCCCGCGTACTTCGTGGACCAGGCCCACGGGTTCAACGGCGTGCACGGGCGCATGCCGGCGCTGACCACGGGCGCGGGGCTGGCAAACCGGAAGCTGCTGATGGTGGGCATCAGCGGCGACGGCGACACGGTGTCGATCGGCCTCGGCCAGTTCATGCACCTGATGCGCCGGAACGTGGACTGCACGTACATCATCGAGGACAACGGGACCTACGGCCTGACCAAGGGCCAGTTCTCGGCCACAGCCGACGTCGGCTCGGTCCAGAAGCGGGGCAGCGTCAACACGTACCAGCCGATCGACCCGTGCGCGGTCGCCCTGACGCTCGGCTGCACGTTCGTCGCCCGGTCGTTCTCTGGCGACGGCAAGCAGCTGGTGCCGCTGATCAAGGCCGCGATCGCCCATCGGGGCACCGCCATGCTGGATGTGGTCTCGCCCTGCGTGACGTTCAACGACCACGATGGCTCGACGAAGAGCTACTCGTGGGTGAAGGACCACGACGAGCAGATCCAGGACGTCACGTTCATCCCGTTCTTCGAGGAGATCCACGTCGACTACGAGCCGGGCACGATGCAGGAGGTCGAGCTCCACGACGGCTCGCACCTGGTGCTGAAGAAGCTGGCCGAGGACCACGACGCGACCGACCGGATCGGCGCGATGCGCCTGATCGAGGAGGCGAGGGAGCGGAACCAGCTGCTCACCGGGCTGCTCTACATCGACGAGTCCGCACAGGACTTCGCCACGCGGGAGAACCTGCCCTCGCGGCCGCTGCGGGACTACGACGAGTCGGACCTGCGCATCAGCCGCGAGGACTTCATCCTCCACATGTCGGAGCTGGCATAGGGCTGTTTCGCGGCACTTCCACCTGGCCGCAGCCCTTGTATTCCTCTACCGCAGCGGCCGGAAGAACGCCCGCACGTCGCCGACCAGCAGGTCGGGCGTTTCCATGGCCGCGAAGTGGCCGCCGGTGGCGAACTCGGACCAGTGGACGACGTTGTTGCCGCGCTCCGCGTAGCGCCGGATCGCCACGTCCTCCGCGAAGACCGCCACGCCGGTCGGCGTGGTCGCCGGCGCCTGGCCCCACGAGCCCGCGTGCATGTTCTCGTAGTAGAGCCTCGCCGACGACCCGGCGGTGTTCGTGAGCCAGTACACCATCACGTTGGTGAGCAGCTGGTCGCGGTCCACCGCCTCCTCGGGCCGCTCGATGCCCGAGTTGGTCCACTCCGCAAACTTCTCGACGATCCACGCGAGCTGCCCGACGGGTGAGTCGGCGAGGCTGTACGCCAGCGTCTGCGGCCGCGTCGCCTGGATCTGGAAGTAGCCGTACCCGTCGCCGAGGAACCGGCCCAGGCGCGCGACTCGCGCCTTCTCCACCTCCGTGAACGTGGCCAGCTCGTCCGGCTCGACCGGACCGAGCGGGATGAACCCCAGTGTGGCGGCGTTGACGTGCACGCCCACGACGTGCTCGGGGTCGGCGCGGCCGACCGCCGGTGAGACGAAGGCGCCCCAGTCGCCGCCCTGCGCGCCGTACCGCTGGTAGCCGAGGCGGCGCATCAGCTCGACCCAGGCCCGAGCGACCCGATCGGTGGTCCAGCCCGCCTCGTGGGTCGGTCCGGAGAACCCGTAGCCGGGGATCGACGGGATCACCAGGTGGAACGCGTCCCCGGGGTTGCCGCCGTGCCGGCGGGGGTCGGTGAGCGGGCCGATGACGTCCAGGAACTCGACGACGGATCCCGGCCAGCCATGCGTGAGGACCAGCGGCAGGGCGCCCGGCTCCGGCGAACGCACGTGCAGGAAGTGGACGCCGGCGCCGTCGATCGTCGTCGTGAACTGTGGGAACTCGTTCAGGCGCGCCTCGTACCGGCGCCAGTCGTACGTCGTCCGCCAGTACTCGGCAAGCTCCCGCAGATAGCCGAGCGGCACGCCGCGGGTCCAGCCGGTGTCCGGCAGCTCGTCCGGCCAGCGCGTGCGGGTCAGGCGGTCACGCAGGTCGTCGAGGTCGGACTGCGGGATGTCGATGCGGAAGGACCGGATCTCGGACATCGTTCTCCTCCGTGCGGTGGGACCGGAACGAAACGTTCTGATCCCATTGTAACAGAACAGAACGATCCATTCCGATACAGGTCGATTCGGTCGTCGTTCTACCCTTTGCTGCAGAGATGGGCTCCGACGAGTTCGCGGAGGGTGCGGCCGAGATCGCGCACCGGGATCCGGCGATGGCGGCGATCATCGAGGCCGCAGGTCCGCCGGTGCTGCGTCCGCCCCAGGAGAGTGAGTTCGCCTCACTGGTCCGGGCCATCACGTTCCAGCAGCTCGCGGGCAGGGCAGCGATGGCGATCCACGGCCGGTTCGCGGCGGCGCTTCCGGACGGCGTGACGCCGGCAGGGGTGCTCGCGCTGCCCGAGCCGGCCTTCCGCGCGGCGGGCCTGTCCGCCAACAAGACCGCGTCCATCCGGGACCTGGCCGCGAAGACCGTCGACGGCACGGTGCCGCTCGGGGACCTCGAGGGCCTGGGGGACGACGAGATCGTGCAGCGGCTCTCGTCCGTCCGCGGCATCGGCAAGTGGACCGCTGAGATGTTCCTGATGTTCCAGCTCCGGCGGCCCGACGTCTGGCCGGTGGACGACCTCGGCGTCAGGAAGGGCTACGCGCTCATCCACCGGCTGCCCGAACCGCCGAAGCCGCGAGAGCTGCAGGTGCTCGGCGACCCCTACCGGCCCTACCGGACGGTCGCGGCCTGGTACTGCTGGCGCGCCGCGGAGACGATCGTTCCTGCCTAGGCGCGGCCTTCGAGTGTGCCGGGTCCTTGCGATGCCTGGCCCCGGGCGGCGGCGTCCTCCAGGTACCGGGCGATCAGGCGGCCCGCGATGCTGAACCCCGCCGGCCGGTCGCCGGGCCCCGGCAGCTCCTGGAGCCGGAACCACCGCGCCTCGGTCAGCTCCTCCTCCTGGACCCGGATCTCGCCGGAGCGGTAGCGGGCGAAGAAGCCGACCATCAGCTGGCTCGGGAACGGCCAGGACTGGCTGCCGAAGTACCGGAGGTCCTCCACCTCGAGTCCGACCTCTTCGCGGACCTCGCGGGCGACCGCCTGCTCCAGCGTCTCGCCCGGCTCCACGAAGCCGGCCAGGAGGGCGAAGAAGCCGGCCCGGAAGCGACGGTCGCTGGCGAGCAGGACCTCGTCGTCGCCGCGGTGCACCAGCGTGATCACGGCCGGGTTGATCCGCGGGAAGTGCAGCGCGCCGCAGCCGGGGCACGCGCGCGCCATCTCCGTCTGGTGCGCCTCGGTCGTCTGCCCGCAACGGCCGCAGTACGCGTGGCCGAACCACCAGTCGAGGGTCTGCGACGCACGACCGGCCATCGCCACGATCGGACCGTTCTCGACGCGCGAGAAGAGCTCGCGGAGCCCCACTGGAGTCAGGCCGACCGGCGGCTCGCCCTCCTCGATCGCCACCGCGTAGCACGATCGGCCATCGACCCGACCGAGCAGGATCGGGCCGGCCAAGAGTCGCGGAGCGTCGCCCAGGGCGGTGAAGTCGGGCACCTCCAGTCCGGGCCGGACGAGCATCCGGCCGGCGCTGAAGGCGAACGCGAACGCGTCGGCCTCGGGCTGCGCGATGGGAATCACGCGTTCATCTTGCCCGACCGCCGGCATCGCCGGGACGCCGGCGCGCCTCAGGCGCAGCCTGCCGGGCTCACCGGGCAGCGGTCCTGGCCGTTGCCGAGCACGTGGAGCCACGTCAGCCCCGTGTTCAGGAGGAGCACCCTCCCCGCCTCATCGGTGAACCAGATCGGCGTGTGATTCTCGGAGTAGGTCTGGCCGGCGACTCCCATGTGCCACGTCGCGTGCACCAGGAGGCCGTCCGAGTACACCTCGGCGGGACCGGTGCCCAGCATGTCGTACCACACCGAGTGGGCGCCGCCGTTGTCGTCTTCGACCCAGCCGGCGTCGTGGAAGGGCACGTGCAGCAGCACCACGTTCTTCACGTGCACCTGCTGGCCCGTCACCTGGTCCACGAAAGGAGCACCGTCGTCGAACCGCAGGTACTGGCCGGAGCCGGAGTCGTACGAATACGACACGCCGTGCAGGGGGACCTGCGGCGGGTCGGCGGGCTGGCCGGCCCCGACGTCGCCGTGGGGCGGGTCCACTGCGTAGCCGCCCGGCGGCTGCGGGGCCTCCGTGCGCAGGCGCTCGGCTCGATCCCCAGACGTGTACAGGTTGTGCGGCACCGCGCGGAAGCCCACCCGGAAGAAGTGGCCGCCCTTGTCGTAGAGCTCCATGACATTCGGCACCGGCACCGAGCCCGGCGTGGTGCCCAGGATCCAGCCGCCGGTGCCGTCCGAGACGCCGCTGCACATCGTGTAGGCGGCGTACGCGAACCCCAGGTACGGGTTGATCATGCGGCAGCTCCGCACCGGGCCGACGGTGGCCGGCACGTTCGCGAAGTAGATCGCCGTCATGCGCGTGATCCCGTACTCGCTCAGGTACTCGTACACCAGGTCGGCGCCCTGGAGCCCGGCCTGCGGGCGCGCCGGCCCGCTGTTCTCGACCGTGATCGCGATAGGCGTCTGCGGCCGGAAGCCGGGCTGCACGCCCGACGTGGAGTTCGCGGGCACGGTGGCCAGCATCGAGGCCTGCAGGGGCGCGGGCGCTGCGACCGGCATGGGCGCGGCCACGGCGAGCCGCACGGGGTGGTAGGGCGCCAGGCCCGCGAGGGGCACCTCGAACGAGAGCAGGTCGGGGCTCCAGGCCAGCGAGTCCGGCGGCACCGGCTGGCCGTCGAACGAGACCTTGATCGCCGCCGGCGGCACCTGGGCCGTGAACGAGACCCTGAGGTGGCTGCGCGCCGTGAGGGCGACGGTGCCCGACGCCGGGTTGCCGTCCACGGTGAACTGCGCCCCGACGGCCGGGGGCGCGGGCGGCTTCGGCCGGACGGACCGGTGCGCCGGCGCGGAGTGGCTCCACGGCAGGCTGCAGGTGGCCGTGAGCAGCACGACGCAGCCGGCGGCTACGACCCGCTCTGGATGCATGACCGGAAACCGTACCAGCCGTGTCAGGGGCGGCGGCGGGCGACGGCTCGCATCCCCAACGCGCACCTCGGAGAACCAGGCGGCGGTCGCAGGTGTCGGCCCGCTCGCGGGCGAACTGGCCTCACGTTTCCTCGAGCAGGTCCTGGTACAGCCGCAGCGTGCGCTGGTCGAACGCGACCAGGCGGACCAGGTCGACGTCCGTTTCCGCCGCTCGCAGGGCCTCGACCGCCACCCGTGCGGCGGCCTCGGGCGGGTAGCCGTACGCGCCGGTGGAGATCGCGGGGAAGGCGATGGACCGGGCGCCGAGCTCGTCGGCCATCTCGAGGGATCGTCGGTAGCAGGCCGCCAGCAGCGCCGGCTCGCCCCGGTCGCCGCCGCGCCAGACCGGACCCACCGTGTGGACCACCCAGGTGGCGGGGAGCGCGAACGCCGGGGTCGACCTGGCCTCACCCACCCGGCAGCCGCCCAGCGGCCGGCACGCCTCCAGCAGCTCCGGCCCCGCGGCCCGGTGGATGGCGCCGTCGACGCCGCCCCCGCCCAGCAGGGACGCGTTGGCCGCGTTGACGATCACGTCGACCCGCTCCCTCGTGATGTCGCCCTGGACGGCCTCGATCCGCATGGTGTCAGCTCACCGACTCGGCGGCGACCTCGCGGTGTGCGGCGGCCTCGGGCTCCGGCTCGGCGGCCGGCTTCGCCGCGACGGCCGCGCGAAACGCGCCGGACAGTCCGATCCCCACCGAGAGGATGACTCCCGCCACCAGCATGAGGCCAGCGAACCGGGCGCCGGCGACCCTGGTGGTGTAGACAGCCACGGCGGCCACGACCGCCAGGCACGCGATGGCGAGCGAGCCGTCGCCGACGAACAGGCCCCACACCTCGGTCACGACCGACCTCGCCGCGCGCACCACGGCGACGCGGGTCTCCCCGAACGAGAGCGGGTGCCGCAGCGCCCAGACCAGGGCCAGCGACGCCGCCGCGTACACCGCCACCAGCGGCAGCAGCGAGAGGTCGGACTGCCACCACACCACGCCGATGCCCTCACCGGCGAAGAACGTGCCGAACGAGGTCAGCATGATCCCGACCACGTACTTCATCGCGTTCTCGGGCACGTGCGTCAGCGGCCGGCGGAGCACGAGGCCGGCGACGGCCACCACCGCCAGCGCCGACAGCGCGCCCGTCGTGGCCGCGGGCACGGAGTTCAGTCCGCCCAGCGCGATCACGATGAAGACGACCTCGAGGCCCTCCAGGAAGACGCCGTTGAAGGAGGTGCCCACGCCGACCCAGTGCAGCGCGCCCTGCCGCTCGAGCTGCTCGCGCGTCTCCACGAAGGCGGCCTCCTCGTCGTGCAGGGCCTTGAGGCCGCTTGAGCGGAGGATCGCCTTGTGCAGCCACTTGAGGCCGAAGAGCAGCAGGAAGACGCCTACCACCGTCCGGGCCAGCGGGAGGGAGACGACCCCGCCGACCGCGGTGCCCAGGACCGCGACGAGCGCAAGCAGGGCCGCGAACGCCAGGGCCATGCCGAGCACGGCGTTGCGCCAGCCGCGGTACAGGCCCACGGCGAGCACGATGGTCAGGGCTTCCACCCACTCCACGCCGGCCGCCAGGAAGCTGGAGAGGACGACGAGCGCGCTCATGGATGGTTCCCTCCTCGGTGCATGCCTCTCTTCGACGCCACCCGCCATGCTACGGCCCGGGGCGGTTCGTCCGAAGCCGGCGCAGCACGCGGAACAGCGGTACGGGTACTGTGAATTCGTAAGGAACAGTGGGTGCATCGCTTCCTGAGGTTCGTGACCGCGAGCACGTGAGGCCGGCCAAGCGGGTCGAGACCGGGCGCCTGCTGCGCCGCGCTCTGCCCGTGGCGGTGGCCCTGGCCGCCCTGACGGGCCTCGTCCTGGTCGTGAACCCGCGCTCGCTCGCCACCGCGCTGTCGCGCTTCAACGGGCTGGTCGCCCCGCTGGTCGTGCTGGTCGCGGCGGGCTGGTTCGTGCTCCAGGGCGTGCGCTGGCACCAGCTGCTGCGTGCCGCTGGAAGCGGCCTGCGGCTGGGCGACAGCGTGCTGCTCAGCGTCGCGGGGCAGACGATCACGGCGGTGCTGCCGCTGGGCGACCTGACCCGGGCGGTGTTCGCGACCGAGGCGGCGGGCCTGGAGGTCGGCGCCGCGGCCGCGACCGTGACCGTGCAGGAGCTGACGTTCACGCTGTTCCTCGTCCTGCTCGCGGCGCCGGGAATGATCGCGATGCACCTGGGGACGGGCATCGTCGCGGCCGTGATCGCCGGCGTGCTGGCGATCTTCGCCATCCTCACGGTGCCGCCGCTGTTCGCGGCGGTCAGGGGTGCGGCCGCCCTCCTGCCGCTGCCGCGGCGGGTGCTGGCGCAGATCGACGAGCTGCAGCGCGAGACCGTCCGCCTGCTGCGTCGACGGGACACGGCGCGCTGGTCGCTGCTCGACCTGGCCAGGGCCGCAGTGGGCGCGACCGTCCTCTGGCTCATCGTGCAGGGCCTCGAGCCCGGCGCCATCGGCTGGTGGAAGGCGGCGTTCGTGGTGGCGGTGGCGTACGTGGGTGGAGCGGTGAGCTTCCTCCCGGGCGGCACCGGCGCGAACGACGCGAGCGTGGTCGGCGTGCTCATCCTCCTGGGCCTGGACCCGGGCACGGCGGGCGCGGCGGCCCTGCTCCAGCGCGTGGTGTTCACGGGCCTGGCCACCGGGCTGGGCGTGACCGCGTACCTGGTGGCACGGCGGCGCTTCAAGCTCGGGGGACTGCTGGTCCAGCGCGCCGCCTGATCGGCGCGGCGCCTGACCGCACATCCGTCCCGATGCGCGGTTGGGGCACTCGCTACGCTTCGAGGCATGACCCCGACGGCCGAGGACGACGAGCCCGACCTGGCCGCTGGGCACGCCTCCGGCGCCGGCTACGACCTCGGGCGGTTGTACGCGTTCAGCGACGGCGTGTTCGCGATCGCGATCACGATCCTCGTCCTCGGCATCCCCGTCCCCAGTGTCGCCGACCCGACGCAGCTGCCCGGCGAGCTCCGGCACCTCAGCCTGAACCTGGTCGGCTTCGCGCTGAGCTTCGTGCTCGTCGGGACCCAGTGGATCGCCCACCACCGCCTGCTCCGCAGGCTCGACTTCTGCACCGGCACGATCATGTGGATCAACCTCCTGGTCCTCATGGGCATCTGCCTCGTCCCGTTCGCGACGTCGCTGCTCGTTCGGTACGGGGGCACCGCCGCGGGAGCGATCCCGTACGCGATCCTGCAGGCCTCGATCGGGATCATGTTCGTCCTGTATCGCCTGTACCTCGTGCGCCATGGCGTCGACCTGGGCGGGACGCTCGTGCTCTCGTGGATCCCGGCACTCGCCTTCGTCCTCTCGATCCCCCTGGCGCTGGTCAACGTGAACTACTCGTACGCCGTCTGGGTGGCCGGGTTGACGATCTCGCGCGCAGTGTCGCGGGGCCTCGGCACCTCGCTGCTCGGGCGGCTGAGGCGGTTGGACCTCCCATGGACGCGATCACCGTCCTGATCGCCGAGGACCACACGCTGGTCCGCGAGGGCACGCACGAGATCCTGGAGCGCGAGCCGGACCTGTCCGTCGTGGCCGAGGCGGAACGCGGCGACCTCGCCCTCACGCTGATGCGGAGCCTGCGGCCCGACGTCGCCCTCGTGGACCTGCGGCTGCCGGGCCTGTCCGGTATCGACACGGCCCGGCAGGCGGCCGATGCCGGCCTGCCCACCCGAGTCGTGATCCTGAGCGCATTCGACGACGAGGAGTACGTGGTCGCCGCGCTCGACGCCGGGGCCGCCGGCTACCTGACCAAGACCATCCCTTCGGCCGAGCTGGTGGACGCCGTCCGCCGGGTCCGCGCGGGCGAGGTCGTCCTTCAGCCGGCCCTCGCGGCGCGGCTGGCCAGCCGCATGCGGCGGCGGACGCCGCGGCTCAGCCCGCGCGAGCAGGAGGTGATGCTCCTGCTGCGCCGGGGCATGCCGAACAAGACGATCGCCAGGGACCTGGGCATCAGCGAGCGCACGGTCGAGAACCACCTGCGGCACATTTTCGAGAAGCTGGGCGTCAGCTCGCGGACCGAGGCCGTCGTCCACGCGCTCTCGCACCACCTGATCTCCGGGGAGGACTGGGCGTGACGGGCGCCGGCGCTCGCTTCGGCCAGGTGCTGGGCCGGTCGGTGCGGCCCCCGATCGGCGACGGCCGCTTCTGGGTCATCCAGTCGCTCGTCATCGTGATCGCAGCGGCGTTCTGGGCGGCCGTCCTGTCCGGGCGGTGGCAGCTCTCGGTCTTCTGGGGCGGCGAGCTGCTGGCGCTGTTCCTGCTGCCCGTTGTGTACGCGGCGCTCAACTTCGGCCTCGCTGGCGCGCTGGCGACCGCCGTGTGGGTCTCCGTGCTCAGCCTGCCCGCGGTGCCTATGGCGCACAGCGCCGAGCGCGCGTCGTCGACCGTGGTGGAGGTCGCGCTCTTCCTCGCGGTCGCACTGTTCGTCGGGGACCGGGTGGAGCGCGAGATCATCCAGCGCCGCGACGCGGAGGCGGCCCGCGGAGCCATGCGGCAGTCGGAGGCCAGGGTGCGCAGCCTGTTCGAGAACAGTCCCGCCGCGACGCTTCAGCTCGATCCGGACGGCGCGGTGCGCGAGGCCAATCCGGCCGCGGCCGTCCTGTTCGGCCGGAGCCGGGATCGCCTGGTCGGCGCGGCGCTCTGGGAGCTGGTCGGGGCCGAGTCCGCCGCGGCCATCGGATCGGGCGCCAGGCCGGTGATCGAGCTCGAGAGCACGGCCGGCGGGCGGCGGTTCCTGCGGCCGGTGGTGAGCCGCGGCCCGGGCGCCGGCGCGTTCCAGCTCGTGTTCCTGGACGTCAGCGACGAGCGGCGCCGGCTCGGCGTCAAGGACGCGTACGCCGCCTCCGTCGTCAAGGCGCAGGAGGAGGAGCGGGCCCGCATCGCGCAGGAGCTGCACGACGAGCCGCTGCAGACCGTCGTGCACCTGTACCGGCTGCTCGACCGGCTGGCGACGGCGCCCGACGGTCGCGCCGAGGACGTTCGCGCCGGCCTGCGCGAGGCGCGGCAGGTGGCGGAAAGGATCGCCGAGGAGCTGCGACGCCTGGCCCGCGGTCTGCGACCGGCCAGCCTGGAGGACCTCGGTCTGGTCACTGCGCTGAACCGCCTAGTGGCGGACGCCGACGGCCGGGACTCGCTGCACGCACACCTCCGCGTCGAGGGCGAGCCGCGGCGGCTGGACCCGCTGGTCGAGCTCGGCCTGTTCCGGATTGCGCAGGAGGCCGTGCGCAACGTGGAGCGTCACGCCCAGGCGACCCAGGTCGAGGTCGGGCTGCGCTTCGGCGCCGAGGCGGTCGAGCTCACGGTCGCCGACGACGGCCGCGGCATCCCCCCGTCCATCCTGTCCGACGGCGAGCCGCACCGTCTGGGCCTGGTCGGAATGGAGGAGCGCGCGGCGCTGCTGGACGGGCGGTTCCAGATCGAGTCGCGCCCCCAGCACGGAACCACGGTTCGGGCCTCGATCCCGCCCCGCTGAACGGTCGGGTTCGTTCAGTGGGCGAAGCCGTAGTCCAGGAGCTTCACCGCGTCCGTGAAGAAGGCGCCAGAGTCCAGCACGACGACGACCAGATGACGCCCGGCACGCGTCGCCGTCGCGATCATGCACGGGCCGGCGTCGTCGGTGAAGGCCGTCTTCATCCCGGTCGCGCCCGGGTACGTGAACGGGCCGTCGGGCAGCACCAGCTTGTTGTAGTTGACCATCGCGAACTGCTTGTGGGTCGCCGTCTGGGGCAGCGTGATCGACGGCGTGCCCGAGATCGCCAGCAGCGCAGGGTATCGGGTCATGATCGCGGCCGCCGCCAGCGCCAGGTCGTAGGCCGTCGTCCGCATCGCCGGTTCGTCCAGGCCCACCGGCGTGGTGAAGTGGCTGTCGCCCATGTGCAGGGACGCGGCCTTCTCGTTCATCAGGCGCACGAACTGGTCGCGCTGCACGATGCCGCCCGCCAGCGTCTCGGCCGCGTCGTTGCCCGAGCGGAGGAACAGCCCGTACAGCAGGTCGCCCACGCGCAGCTTCTCGCCCGTGGTCAGGCCCATCACCGTCGACGTCGGTTCCACCTCCCGGACGGCGTCCGCGTCCGTGGCGCCCGTCACCCTGACGACGCGATCCAGCGGAGCCAGGTCCGCCGCGACCATCGCGGTCACCAGCTTGGTGAGGCTGGCCGGGGCGCGCCGCTGGTGCGGCTGCCGCTGCCAGAGCACCTGCCTGGTGTCCACGTCGATCACCACGTCCGCCACTCCCTGCACGTCCAGCGCACCCTGCGGGTGCCGGTTCAGCCACGCCACCGAAAGGGGCGGGCTCGCGGCCGGGCGCGCCGCCGCTGGAGCCGCCGGCGCGGCGTGCAGGCTCGCCAGCGCCAGCGGCACGCCCGCGAAGACCACGGCCACGACGGCTGTGAGGAGCACGATCCGCAGTGGGCGGCCCCAGCGCACGCCCCTGACCCGCCTCCGGCCCGACGGGAGGCTCACGGTTCGAGAGTCCCGAACGCGTCCCGGGCCGCCGCCAGGATGCCCGCGTACCCCGTGCAGCGGCAGAGCTGGCCGTCGACCGCGGCGATCAGCTCTTCGTCGGCGACCTCGTTGCGGCGCTCCCACAGCTCCGCCAGCGCCATGAGGAAGCCCGGCGTGCAGTAGCCGCACTGCAGGGCGTGGTGGCGGTGGAACGCCTGCTGGAGCGGGTGCAGCGCACCGTCTCCGGCCAGCGCCTCCACCGTGGTCACCCGCGAGCCCTCAGCCTGGACGGCGAACAGCAGGCAGGAGCGCACCGCCTCGCCGTCGAGGAGCACCGTGCAGGAGCCGCAGACGCCGTGCTCGCAGCCCAGGTGCGTGCCGGTCAGGTGCGCCCGGTCCCGGATGAAGTCGGCCAGGGTCAGCCGCGGCTCCACTCGCGCGCGCACGCGCCGGCCGTTGACCTCCACGTCGACGTCGATCACGAGGCCAGCGCCCTGCGCATCAGCACCTCGACGAGGTGGCGGCGGTAGCCGGCGTCGGCGTGGACGTCCGACGCCGGCTCGGCCATCGCCGCGGCGAGCGCCGGCAGCTCCTCGGCCGGCCCGTCGACGAGGTACGGACGGCCCGCCGCACCGAAGACCGCGACCCGGCAGACGCCGCCGTCGGGCGGCAGTCCGGCCACCACCCCGGCCAGCGCGAAGTCGCCCTGCCGCCGGGACACCTCTCGCACGCGCCACCGCCACCCCGGCCGCGTGCGCAGCCGCAGCGCGACCGCCAGCTCGCCCGGCCGCAGGGAGGTCATCAGGGGCCCGACCAGCAGGTCCGAGACGCGGACCTCACGGGCGCCGGCCGCGGAGCGCACCTCCAGCACGCCGTCAAGCGCCAGGGCGAGCGCGGACAGCTCCGCCGCCGGGTCGGCGTGGCAGACGCTGCCGACCACGGTGCCGCGGTTGCGGATCGGGGGGTGCGCGACCCAGCGCAGCGCCTCGCCCAGCGGAGCGATGCCCGCCCGCTCGGCCGCTCGCTGCCGGACGACCGCCCCGATCCGGACCTCCCCGCTCGCAAGCGCCTCGATCCGGTCCAGCGGCAGCCGGTTGACGTCGACCAGGAGCGCCGGCCGGGCCAGGCGGAACGCCAGCATGGGGACCAGGCTCTGGCCACCGGCGAGCACGCGCGCCTCGTCGCCGCCCTCGGCCAGCGCCGCCAGGGCCTCGTCAACCGACTCCGGACGCCGGTACGCGAAGGGCGCCGGCTTCACCGGGTCATCGACCTTCGTAGTCGGGGTCGCGCTTCTCGAAGAACGACTCCACGCCCTCACGGTAGTCGTGGGTCGAGCGGAGCATCGCGTAGGCCTTGCGCTCGATCTCCATCGCGGCTGAGAGGCCGGCGTCCATGCCCCGGTTCAGCGTCGACTTCAGGGTCGCCATCGCGAGCGGCGAGCGCTGGCACAGCTCGCCCGCGATCGCCAGAGCCGCCTCGGCCAGACGATCGGGCGTGACCACCTCGCAGACGAGGCCGCACACCAGCGCCTCCGTCGCCTGCATCCGCCGCCCGCGCAGGATCATCTCCTTCGCGCGCGACCACCCGATCAGCCGGGGCAGGCGCTGCGAGCCGCCCGAGCCGGGCATCTGCCCGCGCAGGATCTCGGGCAGCGCGAACTCCGCGCGGTCCGTGCAGAGCCGGATGTCGCAGGACAGCGCGAGCTCCATGCCGGCGCCGAAGCAGAAGCCGTCCACGGCCGCGATCACCGGCAGCGGGCATCGTTCGGCCGCCGCCAGGTTCTCGCCGAGGTGCGCGAACTCGTAGGGCTCGTGCTCCAGGAACCCGCGCATGTCGCCACCGGCGCTGAACGTGCCGCCGGCGCCGGTCACGACCACGGCTCGCGCGCGGCGCTCGCGGGCCAGCCCCGCGAACGCGTCCTCGATCCCCTGGCGCATCTCCCACGTGATCGTGTTGCGCTTGTCCGGGCGGTTGAGCGTGATCCGCGCGACCGGCGGCTC
>Ga0126369_10001934_pt1 | contig 14645 bp, 16 predicted proteins | sample PanSoiMetaPlot_1_FD_109646 | JGI IMG/M metagenome (GOLD analysis project Ga0126369, IMG submission 109646) | Tropical forest soil microbial communities from Panama - MetaG Plot_1 | ecosystem: Environmental > Terrestrial > Soil > Tropical forest > Bulk soil | place: Panama | collected 2016-02-17 | reverse complement strand
TCGCCTTGTCTCACAATCATTACGATCATTCGGCGAATGCGAACAGCTTCGCGGGATCAACTTGGCTTGTACAAAAAGCGGAGCGCGCGGCAATGTTCCCGGATACACCGCCTCAAAATCCGAATAACGCGGCGTCTAGATTCAGCGCCCTCAAGAACAGCAAGAGCGTGCTGCTCGAGGGAGACCATGATGTGTTCGGCGACGGCAGTGTGGTGATCGTCGCGACTCCAGGACACACCCCGGGACATCAGTCTCTTCTAGTGAACTTGAGAAACACCGGACCCGTCGTGATGAGCGGGGATCTTTATCACTATCCGGCAGAACGGACTTTGAAGGATTTCACGCCCTTCGCGGCGCTTGGAAATCCAGAGCTGGAGGTTGCATCCAAAGCAAAAATGGAGGCTCTTCTGAAAGAAAAAAAGGCGACACTCTGGATCCAGCACGACATTCTGGCGTATGCGCAGTTGAAGAAGTCACCGGCGTTCTATGATTAATCCGAAAGGGATCTATGCCGGCGAAACCAGCAGCCAAGCGTAAGCGAGCGTCGCGTAAGGCGACGCCGAAAACGAAGGGACTGGAAGCGATAGAGTGCCGCCTGGATGCTTCGTCCGCGGACATTCGTGAAGTTGTAACCCGAGTCGAAAGAGATGGCGGAAGTGTCGTTGGATCGTGCCGCGATCCGCTGGGCGGGTCGCCGCTGGTGATTGCGGTCATGCCGATCGATAGCATCGAGCCAACACCATTTCAGCGAGATCTCTCTGAAGCCCACCACAAGAAACTCGCGGCGGTTATCGAAAAGACCGGAACGTTTCTCGATCCAGTGATCAGCGTGCCCGCCCCGGAGCGCGGCTTCTGGACACCAAATGGACGGCATCGGCTCGAAGCAATGCGTCGTCTGGGAGCGAGGGCCATCACTACGCTGATTACGCCCGATCGACAACTCGCCTGGCAGATCCTGGCGCTAAATACGGAGAAGGCACACAACCTGAAGGAGCGATCACTCGAGGTCGCGCGCATTTACCGTGGGCTGATCGACGAGGATGCCTCGAGGAAAGAGGATCAGTTCGCGTTCTATTTGGAGGAGGCGGCGCTTGTCACACTGGGGTTCTGTTACGAAAAAAAGCCTATGTTTGCGGGTGGCGCATACCACCCGATTCTTCGCCGGCTCGAGCAGTTTGAAGAAGAGCCGTTGAAAAGCACGGTCAAGCAACACGAGAAAAGGGCGGAAATGGTGCTCGATTTGGAGGAGAAGGTCGCTGACGTCGTGAAGCGACTTAAGGACCGAGGCTTGACAAGTCCGTACTTGCGCACATTTGTCGTTGCCCGAATAAATCCGTTGCGATGGATCAAAGGTGAGCCGCCAAAAGTCGACGACGTCCTGAAGACAATGCGGGACAGGGCCGCCAAATTCAACGTCGAGAAAGTGAAGCAGCAGGATCTCGCGTCTATGGCTGGTGCGCCGGCGGAAGAGGATTAGCCACAAAAAGGCACAAAATCAGACCTCGACGAGCGCGTAGGGTTGATCAGGATTAATCCTCTGCATAAGCTGCATGCAGCAATTGTAGACAGGAGTACCTTTCACCGTCTTTCCTTCATATGATCCGTGATGCGCGTGCCCATGAAACACGACGCTCACATCGAAATGGTCGATCGTCTCGGCCAATCTCGATGAGCCCAGAAATGGATAGATCTCCAGCGGTTCGCCCGCTACCGTTCCTGGAATGGGTGCGTAATGCAGCACGACTACGGTTTTCAGCGTGCGTAGACTGTTCAATGCGACTTCAAGTTTTAGCGACTCACTGACTGCTTCATTAACGAAGTGCTTGATAGGGTCTTCGCCGAATGGCGCAAGCATGTGCTTATCGAATCCGCCACAAAATCCTTTCGCGCCGGCAAATCCGACGCCTTTGATTTCAAACGTTTCGGTCTCCTCGAGCACTACGACCTTACCTGCGCGCAAGACCTGCTTCAATTCTTCGGCGCGACCGCTCTGATAATCATGGTTTCCGAGGACAGCGACAACTGGGATCCGGCACGAGCGAAGATCGTTCACCAAACGTTCGGCCTCTTGCGGCATGCCGAGATTTGTCAGATCGCCGCACAATGCCAACACGTCCGCATTTTGCGAAATTCTGTCGAATAGACCTTGCAGGTTCTCGGTCGAGGTTTGATGAACGTGCAGGTCGCCGAGTGCGGCGACGCGCAGGCTATCCTGCCCTTCGCTCATTTTCCCCTCCGACCACATCTGCGAAACCAAGCTCCATCACGTCTGCCGCGTAATCGGCTACAGAGAACATTCTGCCGCGGCACACCTTCATTTTTGGCGTCGGCAATTCGAACTGGTGCTGCAATCGCGACAGCAACTCGCGCAGCAGCCAGCTTGGAATCTTTTCTCGCTCGGAGGGATAAATGAAACGGAAGTTCAGCAGGTGTATCAGCAAGACCTCCCAGTATTGCTCCATCGAACAGAGCAGCCGTTCCCAGTTGATTTCCTGATTCTTCATCAATATGAGATGGGCAATGTCCGCGCCGTCGTACCGTCCGCGATTCTGAATGAAAACCTTTGACCAGATCAGATCGGTAACAGAAGGAATCTTGACCTCGTAATTACAGACCTTTGCCGTCTGGGAATCTTTGAACCAGTCGTCGGTGACCGGAGCAATAAGATTTGAAGAACCGAAGATCAGATCGACGTACAATTTCCCCTTGAAGATTTTAGCGATCCACCGCTCGTCGTCGACCTGGGTCTTGAAACCTAACGACGTAAATTTGTTCAAGATTTTCGGGTAATCGCCTGCTTTAACGAAAAAATCGATGTCCTTGGTGGGACGGTGCAGTCCGGTATAAGCCACGACTGCAAACCCTCCGCCTACCATGAAAGTGAATTTCGATTCTTTGAGGATTTTTAGAACTTCCGCATAGAAGGCATGAGCCGGGGACTCCGACTTATTCTTCATATTTTTAGTATAGAGAAGGTGACGGCGATTCAAGGAATTTATCGGACTGCTGGCTTTTTTCTTATAGGTCTCTTGCCGACAACGGTAGACGCTCAACTGTGCAAGCAGTGGAGTGAGGCGGTCCGGATCGGAGAACTGCAAGTTCAATTAACAGAGGCGAGTGGGCTCGCAGCGTCGAGGCAATTTCCGGGCCGGCTGTATCACATCAACGACTCTGGAGAGACCGGTAAGTTCTTCATCACGGGCATGGACGGCAAAGATACCCGATCGGTGAGAATCAATGATTTCGAACCGGAAGATACGGAGGCGTTGAGCCTGGGACGCTGCCCTGGGAAAGATTCGATTTCGTGCCTTTACATTGGCGATATTGGTGATAACGACGTCAAACGCAAATCGATCGAGATTGTCGTTGTCGACGAAGTGCGAAGTTTTTCGCAAACCGTGAAGGCCCGCAGCCGGTTGAAACTTCTGTATCCAGACGGCCCCCATGATGCCGAAAGCATGGCCGTCCACCCTAATGGCGACATCTACATTCTGACGAAGGAAAACCCGGCGCGTTTGTACAAAGCCAATCCGAACGCTGTACTGCAAACGTTGACGCCTGTCATTACGTTACAGCCCGGTGGAAGACCGACGGATATGGCGATCTCGGATGACGGAACGCGGCTCCTGGTGCTGACTTACATGGATGCTGTCGAGTACAGCATGGATTTCAAACAACAGCAAAAGATCCGGCTGAACTTCCTGCAACAGCAGGAGAGCGTTGCATATCTGCCGGGCAGTCGTTCGTTCATTTATTCTACGGAGCAACTGCTACAAGGTTTGCCCCAATGGATCATGAAGGTCAATTGTGAAAAATGAGCATAGATTAGTCCCCTCCTCACGAGGAGGGGAATATATTTGCGGGCCCAAACGGCGGACCAGTTCACTCACACTTTTTCCCCACTGCACAGCACAGCCGGCATAGAGAGTTCGTTTCGAGCCCGCTCAACCTGAACTCGGATTTCATCACGGATCTTTTCCAGCACATCCGGCTTTTGTGCGCGGAGAAGCGCTGCATTTCGGACGGAACCGTTGTACATAACATCGAACAGCGCATCTGGAGAAGATAGCCGCCAGGTTTGTGGTACGTTCTCGACGGTGACGTCCACGAAGCCGGCCGCCCCCAGTACACGTCTGCATTCATCGGGGTCACTGAACCGGAAGAATGGCGGGCCTGGAGGAACGGGCACATTCAAATTGCCGTATTTTTGAATGGCCTCGAGTACGATCCCCATTCCTTGAGCCTTGTCCGGGGTATCCCATACCGTAAATGCAACCCGGGCACCGGACTTTAGAACGCGCTGCGCTTCACGAATTGCTTCCTCCGGCCGGCCAAGATGTAACAGTCCGAAATTCATCACGACGGCATCGAAGCTGGAGTCCGGAAAGGAAAGCTCTTCAGCATCACCTTCCCGAAAGTCGATACCGGGATAACGTCCTTGCGCCTCCTCGACCATTTCCGACGAAAAATCGATTCCCATCGCGGTAGCACCCCGCGCCGCCGCTGCCGCTGCGACGTAGCCCGGACCGCAAGCAACGTCGAGTACTCGAGTGCCTTTGGTCACGCGCGCCGCGTCGAGCAGCGCCGGCACAGCCTGTATGGTTACAACCGCAAAGCCCTCGTGATACCGCGAAGCGATTTCTTGCCAGCCTTGATGTTCGAATTGACGGAAGCCCTGGGGATAGATGTCGCTCACCGTTTTTATTGGGCCGTCACCACATACGGCTTGAATCTGAGAGTCTAATTTTCCGGCTTCGGCGGACGTGGGCGGCCGCGCGGGATATGACGAAATTGAGCGATGTCATCGCCGGTCAGCCGGATGCGGGCCTGCTCCTCGAGTCTTTCGCGCTCGATCAAGACGCGAAGCTTTTCGTAACAAATCTTCGCACTCTCCTGAAAGGTGATCTTGTTCGCGCCTTTGAACATCAGCGCGGGAATTATGAGAGAAACTCGCTTGGCTTCTTCCCCGGCCGCGGTAATGGAGAAATCAAAACGACGGCCATCTTCAGTACTTTCAAAACCTAGATACCGAATGTTCTGCTTCGTCTCTTTCATATCGCCGATCATTATACTTGAATCATGTCTTCTAACATCGCGAACGACGACACCGGCCGGGCCTGGGCATACCACAACGCCACCAAGCATTCCGAATGGAGTTTGCAGGCTAACCGGCATTATCTGGATTGGGCAAATCAACCGCTCCCTCTGAAGATCTACACGACGCTGGACCCTATTTCCCTGCCGCGAGATGCGGATCCGACCGGGATTTCTGCTTTGTCGGCGATTTCCGCAACAGATGTAGCCGTCGAAGGTGAAAAGATTCCGACGTTGGCTGACCTGGTGCGCATTCTTTATTTCTCTGCGGGAATCACAAAGAAAAAGACGTACCCGGGCGGAGAAATCTATTTCCGCGCAGCTTCATGCACCGGAGCTTTGTATGAATTCGAATTGTACCTCGTGTGCGCAGATGTGCCGGGACTGAAGGCCGGTCTCTATCACTTCGGACCGGGCGACTTCGCGCTGCGTTTGTTGAGGGCCGGAGATTTTCGCGGTGTGCTGGTCGACGCGTCCGCGAGCGAAGAGACTGTTGTACACGCTCCGGTCACGATTATCTGTGCAGGAACATACTGGCGGAACGCGTGGAAATATCGCGCGCGAACCTATCGGCATTTCGGCTGGGACAATGGAACGATTTTGGCAAACATGCTCGCGATGTCGGCCGCACTTCAGTTGCCTTCAAGAGTGGTACTGGGATTTGTCGATTCCGAGGTGAACCGGTTGTTGGACTTGGATACTCAACATGAAGTTGCATTCTCGATGGTCAGCATTGGTCGGGTGGACGGCGAACCTCAGGAGCGACCGCGTGAAATGCCCAGGTTGTCGTTTCCGACTGTGCCTCTCTCGCAGAGCGAAGTCGAGTATCCGGAGTTGCGGGAAATTCACACGGCATCCTCCTTGGAATCGGTCGAGGAAGTACGTGATTGGCGCACACGGATACTTCGCGACGCACGAAAAGTTGCGGGGGACGTGGGGGCTGCCCCTATGTCTCCAAGCGATACGATCGAGCAAGTGATTCTGCGGCGAGGATCGACTAGAAAATTTGAACGCACGCCGATGACGCTCGAACAACTTTCCACGATCCTGCGGGCCTCGACACAAGGTGTTTGGTCCGGGTTCCCGTTGCTGAATGATCTGTACCTCATCATCAACTCTGTGGCCGGAATGATACCAGGCGCGTATTTTTATCACCGTGATAGCGGGGATCTCGAATGTCTGAAGCAGGGCGATTTTCGCAACGAGGCGCATTATCTCGGTCTTCAGCAGGACCTGCCCGGCGATGCCGCCGCCGATGTGTTTTTTTTAGCTGATTTGAATTGGATCCTCGAATGGATGGGCAACCGCGGCTATAGAGCGGTGCAACTCGAAGCGGGAATCCTCGGTGGAAAAATGTATATCGCCTCTTATGCCCAGCGCCTGGGTGCAACCGGCCTTACATTCTTCGATGACGACGTGACGGATTTCTTCTCGCCTCACGCCAAAGGAAAGAGCGCCATATTCCTGGTCGCGCTTGGTAAAGCGCACAAATTAATGTAGCTCGTATTTGGCAGCCCTCTTGCTCCTACAACGGCAGGAGAAGGTTATGAAAACCGCTTCCGGCTTATTGCTCGCGATTTGCATTTTGCCTTCCGCCGTCTTAGCTCAAGCTATAGCGTACGACTACTCTAAACTGTATGAGGCTGCAGCTCCGGCGGTTGTTCAGGTCACGACGGATGATGGTTCCGGCTCGGGATTCCTCGTAACGCCCTTTGGTCACATCGCAACGAACTATCACGTCATTCGACATTCGCGATATCTCGCCGTGCAGTTTCCGGATGGGCGAAAGGTGAAGGCTGTGGTGGCAGCCGTGAATCCTCACTATGACATGGCCGTTCTCAAAGTGAACAGCGAGGTCGTCGAAGGCATTCAACCGTTGCGGGTGCTGTCGGAAGAGAGAGAAGCGACGATGAAGGTCGGAATCCCTGTTGTGGCGATTGGATCCCCGCTGAATCAGAAGTTTTTGATGACTCAGGGAATTCTTTCTAAAGTCGGCGAAGCGATTGTCCTCGGCGATTTTCTGTTGCAGGCCGGCAATTCCGGCGGGCCGTTGATGAACGCGGACGGTGAAGTGGTCGCCATCAACACGTTTGGTGAAGGCAATATCGGCGGCGCTATCCGCATCGCCGCGCTGCGCGACTTTTTGTCGTCACCGGAACTGGTGGCTGAAAGCATGGACACCGAGCCCCCTGCAAACCAACTCCGATCCGTAAGCTCGGTACGTTATCCGGTCGATGTGCTGAACAAAAAAATCGAGACCGAGACGTTGGACCTGAATGTGTACAAATTCAAAGCCGGGGATTTCAATGTGACGGCGATAACGCCTGTCCTTATCGCGAAGGTTCAGGCGATGCACGAAAAACGGCGCACGTCGAACCGAACGCAACGCGGAGCCACTTCGCCGGATTCGAATCGCGACTTTCAGGAGCCTTACTACGAGTGGCATCGCTCAACTGAAACCGCGCTCGATTATGCTGTCACGTTTGATATCCGACCTGATACGGGTCCGGCAAAACGGAGCGTGGCATCGCGCATGATCCCGCCTGTGCTTCGTTTCGGCAAAAAACCTGAAATGGAATTCAAAGGCGAATTTCTTGAGTTCCGAGTCTACCGCGATGGTCAGCTGTTGGACCCGATCATGCCCGGACGACAGATTGTGGAAGGGACCGAGGAAGAAAAAAGACGCCATCTGGACGACCAGGCTTACGGCGGTAATTACATTTATTCGCCGGATGAATTCATGACCGGCAATGTGTTTCGGATACAAATCATCGATGCGCGCGATCCGAACACGATTCACAAAGAAGTAACTTTCACGGCAAATTCAAAGCTGATACAACAGTTGCGTGCCGATTTTACCGTGGGTCCGGGAGTACAAATTACTCAAGCGCCGTAACGTTGAAATCGGAATGACAAAGCTGTAAGATGCTTAACTATATGTCCAAACTTTTCTTGCCAACATTGCTTCAATCCCCGCTTTTTGTGTGAGCCCTCACGATATTCAATTCTTATGAGGATCAGAGGTTCGACGAGGTAACAATGTCAGTCCGTCTTTTTGTCGGAAATCTTCCATACGACGCAACCGAAGAAGAAATTCGTCATCATTTTTCCACGGTGGGAAATCTCTCGTATGTCTCTATTCCACTCGATCGTGAGACTGGAAAAAAACGGGGGTTCGCGTTCGTCGAATTCGCTGACGAGCGGCAAGCGCAGGAAGCAATTCGCCAGTTCAACAATCAACCGTTCAAAGGCCGGCCATTAGCCGTCAACGAGGCACGGGCCAAAGAACCCGGCCCGCGACCCATGGGTGGCGGCGGTTTCCGATCGCCCGGTCCCAGACCGTCGGGTCCTCCGATGCGGGCGCCGGCTCCCGACTTCTCCGCGCCCGGCGCCGTCGAGCGCGATCGTCCTTCTCGCAAAAACTTTGGTCCGGATTCCAAACCAGCGCGCAACCGGGCACAGCGATTCAGGCCTGAAGGCGGCAAGAAGGCATTAAAAGAGAAGTTCACGGGTCAGATCTTCGGCGCCGACGACGAAAGCGATCTCAACGATGATGTGCAAATCGATAACTTCGCGACCGGTCTCGACACAGAAAAAGAGGACTAAGGACCTGGAGGCGCACGGTCTTTAATCCAAATTCCCTTTTCTTTGTCTATAGCGGTTATGCAGGACACAGATCATCTGCTGAACCGCATTGCGTTTGGTCCACGGCCCGGCGATGTCGTTCGGATTCAAGAAGTTGGGTTTGAAAAGTATTTCGAGCAGCAGCTCCATCCCGACCGAATCGAAGACAACGCCGCCGAAGCCCGCCTCGCCAATCTGAATTCACTTCAAATGCGCACGGCCGACCTTTACGACCGATATCGGCCGCCGCGGCAGGCACGGCAGCTACAGATGCGGCCCATGTTTCAGAACGTACCTCAACAGATCCTGCAGGAACTTCAAGCACAAAAGGTAATTCGCGCAGTTCACAGCGAGCGCCAGCTACAGGAAGTGATGACGGATTTCTGGTTCAATCACTTCAACGTGTTTTGGGGCAAAAACGCCGATCGATGGCTGACCACCAACTATGAAATGACTGCCATTCGTCCGCACGTCCTTGGGAAATTCAAGGATCTCCTGGGGGCGACAGCGAAAAGCCCCGCAATGCTTTTCTATCTGGACAATCACCTCTCGTCCTCCATCAAAGGTATCAATGAGAATTACGCTCGTGAGCTGATGGAGTTGCACACGCTGGGCGTAGACGGCGGCTACACGCAAAAGGACGTCCAGGAAGTGGCGCGGGCCTTTACCGGGTGGTCTATCGACAGGCCTCAGGTAACCGGCGAGTTCATGTTCCGTCCGCGAATGCACGATAACGGCGACAAGTTTATTCTTGGTCACAAGGTCAATGCCGGAGGGATGCGGGACGGGGAGGCCGTCATCGACATTTTGGCGGATCATCCGAGTACCGCACGTTTCATTTCCACCAAGCTTGTTCGCCGGTTCGTAAGTGATGATCCGCCTGCGAATCTTGTGAGGCATATCGGAGAGGTCTATAGAAAAACCGATGGCGACATTCGCGACATGATGCGCGCTATTGTTACATCGAAGGAATTCCAGTCACGCGATGCCATTGCGGCTAAAACGAAAACCCCCTTCGAGTATGTTGTCTCCGCGATCCGCAGTCTGGACGGAACGACCGACGGCTCTCGCCCTGTCGTGCAGGCGATTGCACGGATGGGGCAACCGCTTTATCAATGCCAACCGCCGGTCGGCTATCCGGATCACGGAGATCACTGGATGAGTAATGGGGCGATATTAGAGCGTTTGAATTTCGCCGTAGCACTGGCCGGAAAGAATATTCCCGGTACATTGGTGAACTTCGACGAGCCGGTTAAAGCTGTCGTTGCGAGACTAGGATCACCAGAGTTCCAAAAGAGGTAATGGATATGGCAATCACACGTCGCTATTTCTTGAAATCCGGCGGTGTCGCGCTGGCAAGCTTTGCAACCACGGCTCCTTCTTTCTTAACGCGCACAGTATTCGCGCAGACAGACGCCGGACGCGGCACCGATCGTCCGATCATCATCGCGATTTTTCAACGAGGCGCGGCAGACGGGATTTCAATGGTGGTGCCCTTTGGAGACAAAAACTATTCCGCTGTTCGGCCACAGATCGCAATCCCTGAACCCGCACGCAACGCGACTGAAGGCGCCATTGATCTCGACGGTTTCTTCGGCCTTCATCCTTCTCTCGAATCCCTCAAGCCGCTCTTTGATGCAGGTCAGCTGGCCATCGTTCACGCCGTGGGATCCCCGGACAACACACGCTCGCATTTCGATGCTCAGGACTACATGGAGTCGGGGGCGCCAGGCAACAAATCTGTTTCGGATGGCTGGTTGAACCGATATTTGCAAGCGAGTCCATCACCGGATGCAACTCCTTTCCGCGCAGTCGCTCTCAACGCGACATTGCCGCGTTCGCTTTCCGGCTCTGCGCCAACAGTGGCTATGCAACGCGTAACCGACTTTGGAATCCGCAGCGGACAAGCAAGTCCAGAAATCGAAGCGATGTTTGCCGATGTATATAAGGATACCTTCGATGCCGTGAAGAAGCTTCGCAGCGTCAACCCGCAACAGTACGGTCCGGCATCGGGCGTTCAGTATCCGAATTCAGCTTTTGGTCAGACTCTGCTGCAAGTCGCGCAATTGGTGAAATCATCTGTCGGCCTGCAAGTCGCTTTCGCCGACGTGGGTGGATGGGATACACACGCAAATCAAGGTGCAGCGCGCGGACAACTCGCAAACCGCTTAAAAGAGTTCGGCGATGGGATCTCAGCATTGTACCGTGACCTCGGCGATCGCATGCGCAATGTCGTCATTCTCACGATGACCGAGTTCGGCCGCGCCATTCGGCAGAACGGCTCCGGAGGAACGGATCACGGCCACGCCAGTTGTCTTTTCGTCGCCGGAGGGCCTGTCAAAGGCGGCAAGGTCTACGGCCGGTGGCCGGGACTCGCACTTGAACAACTTCATGAGGGACGCGATCTGGCCCTCACGACCGATTTTCGCGCCGTGTTTTCGGATATTCTCACCGGCCATATGGGCGTGAAAGACGTCTCGAAAGTGTTCCCTGGCTTCAGAAAAACGGCTCCGCTCGAGATCGTGTAATCCTGACTAGTCCTACAATTTTATAGGACAACCTTCTATAGAAGCGGTCACCTCGACATATTCAGAATGAAGACTTCGGAGGTGACTTTGAACAGACTGTTTGTTGGAAACATACCCTTCACGAAATCGGAAGAAGCACTCGCGGAATGGTTCACTTCACAGGGATTCAAAACCCGAGCGGTGGAGATCATCCAAGATCGTGCAACCAGCAAGCCGCGTGGCTTCGGTTTCGTGGAACTCGAAGATGAAGGAATGGCGGAGACTGCCGTACGTTCTTTGAACGGCAAGCTGTTTGCAGGCCGCGCACTCACGATAAGTTGGGCCACCCCAATTCGCGAAAGCGCCTGAAGTGATTCGGGGACACAGGGACGAGGGGGCAGCCCCTCATCCCTGGACCCCGAATTATTTCGGAATGGATCCAACGTCTCATATTCCGCCAGTGAAGTTGTTCCACTATCTGATCCACGCAATGTCTCTCAGTGAGGATGAACGCGATCACCTTGGGAAATGTTCGCAGTGTCAGGCCGTATTGGAAGAATGGGAGAGGTACATCGAGCCTGCCGCCTAACTACTCACCGTTTAATTGAAAGACCACATCGCGACGCCGTGGGCGTGTGTCGAAATCGATAACGACGACCTGTTGCCACGTTCCCAGAAGAAGCCGCCCGTCTTTGAAAGGAATCGTCAACGAAGGTTTGAGCAGCGCAGCGCGCACGTGGCTCGAGCCGTTATCGTCGCCCCAAGTAGCGTGATGATGATAATCAGGTCCTTCGGGAATGATCTTTTGAAAAAATTCGTTTAGGTCCTTTACCAGCCCGGGCTCAAACTCGACGGTCGTCACACCTGCCGTTGATCCGGCAACAAAAATAATCGCATGTCCTTCGCGCATTCCACTCTTAGTCAATTCTGACTGGAGTGCAGGTGTGACATCTTTCACATCGCAATGACCGCGCGTTTGAAATTCAAATTGAATGGTACGGATCATGGCTAATTCGGTAATTCGGGGTCAGACGCCTAAATCACCCTAATTCTGGAACGGTTGCGTAATTACCTAAATTCCCTCAGGAATCTTCTATTGAATTTAGGTAATTACGCAACCGTTCCAGAATTAGGTGATTTAGCGGTGACTTTTCGCGGAACGGCTCGGTAGAATATGGCACACACAAACAAATTTTATGAACCGCAGTGTAAGGCAATCTGTTGTCGAAAAGGGCCGTGTCAGCGCCGTAGATACCGGCGGCGCACCGAGGCCGGTAGTCCGCGTCATCGATGCCGTCGGTTTAATTGTCGGTATCGTCATCGGCGCGGGTATCTTCCGTACGCCTTCAATTGTCGTCGGAAATGCTGCCAGTGCGTCGGCTGTGTACATTGCCTGGATTCTCGGCGGCGTGATGTCGCTTATTGGTGCGACTGTTTACGCTGAATTGGCGACAGCGTATCCGCATGCAGGTGGAGACTACTACTACCTCACACGCGCCTTCGGACGCCGTATCGCATTCCTTTTCGGCTGGGCTCGAATGAGCGTGATCCAGACCGGTTCCATTACGGTTTTCGCCTTCGTCGTGGGCGACTACCTAAGCCAGATCGTTTCTCTTGGACAGTATTCCCCCGCCATCTATGCCGCAGTGGTCGTTTTGGTAATGACTGGATTGAATATCTTGGGTGTGCGGCAAGGAACCGGGACTCAGAATGCGTTGACTGCAATTCAAGTTGCGGGAATGGTCCTCGTCATACTGGCCGGCCTCATGACAGCATCACCTGAGCCGGCTGCCGACACTGCTCGTCCGGCAGGTTCGACCTCGTTTGGGCTCATGATGGTCTTCGTCCTGTTTACGTACGGCGGATGGAACGAAGCGGCTTATGTTTCCGGAGAGTTGCGGGACGTCAGGCACAACATGGCGCGTGCTCTCATCCTGAGCGTTCTTGTAATCACTACCTTATATGTAGCGATCAATTGGGCGTATCTGCATGGCCTGGGGCTGAGTGGTGTGGCCAAATCGCAGGGGGTCGCCGCCGACCTCATGCGGCGAGCGTTCGGCGATATCGGAGCGAGGGGGATTAGCGTGTTGATCGCCATCGCAGCGCTCACTTCAGCAAATGCAACGATATTTACCGGCGGACGCAGTTCCTATGCCTTCGGCTGTGACTTCCGCCAGTTCAGGTTCATGGGCCACTGGAATCCCCGCACTGGAACACCCGTGAATGGCCTTATCGTACAAGGTGCCGTGTCACTGGCTTTGGTCCTGTTGGGAGTGTTCACACGGCAAGGATTTCAGACCATGGTCGACTACACCGCTCCCGTGTTCTGGTTATTCTTCCTGCTGACGGGAATCGCCTTTTTTGTGCTGCGGCGCAAGGATCGAACGACAAATCGTCCGTTTCGCGTGCCGCTTTATCCCCTTCCCCCGATAGTGTTCTGCATCATGTGTGCTTATCTACTGTATTCCAGCCTTGCCTATGCCCGTATCGGCGCTATGGCCGGCGTAGCGGTGTTGGCGGTTGGGGCGTTGTTGTTGCTATTCGTCGAACCGTCAACATCAAATATGAAAGAACGATGAAGAAAGGAGCCAACATGCAAAAAAGAACAGGTATTTACGTATTCGTATCCTGTTTCATCATGCTCGCTGTGTACGCGCCGACGGTCATGGCGCAAGCGCAGGCCGCCCAACCTTTACGAACGCCAGACGTGATCTTCGTCCCAACACCGCAGAATGTGGTGGAGGGTATGTTGAAGATGGCGAACGTGAAGGCTGGAGATGTCGTTTACGACCTGGGTTCAGGCGATGGCCGCATTCCGATTACGGCAGTACAAAAGTTCGGTGCTGTGCGTGCGATCGGAATTGATATCGATCCTCAACGCATCAAAGAAGCTAATGAGAACGCTGAAAAAGCCGGCGTGACCAACAAAGTAAAATTTCTCAACCAAGATCTGTTCACTACCGATTTCAGCGAAGCCACCGTCATTACCCTCTACCTGCTTCCAAGCTTGAACGAAAAACTCCGACCAAAGCTGTTGGAACTGAAACCCGGGACTCGGATTGTCTCGCACGCATTCGACATGGGCGATTGGAAGCCTGAAAAGACAGAAACCATCGACGGTAGAACGATCTACTTCTGGACAGTGCCAAAGAAATAGTCAAGATGATGCGTGAACGACCCCCTCGCTCGCTTCGCTCGCGTCTCCCCCTCCATGAGGGGGAGAGCCGCCCAAAGCAGCAGGGGGCGGTCACACACGATCCTTCAGCCGTAGCTAATCACCAGATCTCACCATGCACAGGAATCTCGAGCATCGGATGTAGTGGATCGCTCGTACGAATTACGATTGAGCCTTGAATGCGGCCCTTCTTCAATTCTTCCCGAACCAAATCGATTGTTATGCGCGACTTCTGTTGCAGCCCT
>Ga0126369_10001933_pt1 | contig 14647 bp, 10 predicted proteins | sample PanSoiMetaPlot_1_FD_109646 | JGI IMG/M metagenome (GOLD analysis project Ga0126369, IMG submission 109646) | Tropical forest soil microbial communities from Panama - MetaG Plot_1 | ecosystem: Environmental > Terrestrial > Soil > Tropical forest > Bulk soil | place: Panama | collected 2016-02-17 | reverse complement strand
TCGCCGGTGAAGCCGTCGCCGGCGGCGAGGTCGGAGATCGCTTTGAAGTAGTGGTCCTGTCCACCCGGCAGGCTCCAGTCGAGCAGGCACGCCGTCGTGTCGCCGACGTTCTTGAAACGGTGCACGACGTTGCGCGGGATGAACACGATGGTCCCGGCACTGGCCGTCGTGGTGTGGCCATCGACGGTCAGCTCATAGGTTCCTTCGAGGATGAAGAAGATTTCTTCCTGATTGAAATGGACGTGGTCGGGCGGGCCTTCGCCGGGTTTATGCCATGCCATGAGAACCGAGGTGGCGCCGCCAGTGGCCTCGGTCGTGAGGAGTACTTTCATGTCGAGGCCGAAGGGCTTGAGAGCCTGTGCCTGTTCGAGCCTGACGATGGCGGCTTGCAGTGGTGACGATCTCAAATCCATGTTGTCTCTCCTTTCAACGCGATTGCACGACCCGTACTGCTCACTTCGATCGTGAATAAATGGTAAACGGCTCCCGACCTGGGTTCTTGGAGGGATTTGCGGTCTTTTATCCGATTCGTGCGGACTCGCGGAAATCCCGTGGGTGACGACTCTCAAGCGGCGTGAATCGAGAGGGCGAACAGAACTAGCCGTGGTTCAACACGGGGGCCACGACAGTATAGGTCGCCTACGCTACCAGGATGGGTCCGTAGAACCGTCAGGCGATTCTTGCGGGCGTCCGAAACCGGCCCGGCGTGACGCCGGTCAGGCGCTTGAAGTGATGCGCGAAGTGGCTTTGGTCCGAGAAGCCAGCGCCCGCGGCAATCTCTGCCAGGGAGAGGTCGTGATCTTGTCGAAGGATTTGCTGCGCACGCTCGACGCGCCGGGCAATGACGTACTGGTGCGGCGGCTGTCCCGTCGCGACCTTGAACTGCCGCGCGAAGTGGTAGGCGCTGAGGTGCACAACCGCCGCCATGTGCTCCAGGGTCAGGCTGGCGTCGAGGTGCTCGTCGACGTACTCAATGATCGCGCGGAGCTTCGCTCGAGAGAGCGCTCCGTCCCGGCTGCGCGTGGGCTGACCGGGGGCCAACAGGTGTCGGATCAGGTTGACAGCCAGGACGTTGGCCAGGGACTCGGCGGCGAGCGGCCCGCCCACGCCTGCGGCAGTTAGCTCGGCGTCCACGGCTCCCATCGCAGCCCGGAGTTGCGGGAGGTGCAGACCGTCGAGCGGAGGGACCGTCAGCCGCGCCGGGTCGAGGTCGAACGCCTCGGCCGCGACCCGCGCGACCAACCCCGCGTCCAGGAAGATGTGTAGCTCGTCCTTGTGCCCACTCGAGCGCGCCCAGGCCGGGCTGCCGGCCGGCACCAGGGTGATCGATCCAGCAGGAGTCGGGCTATGCCGCTTTACCCCGTCGTAACGCAGGTCCAATGCGTCGGGAGGGCGAGCAACAACGACGAGCCGGTGGTAGGTCAGGGCCGGAACATTGAGTTCAAAAGCTGGCTCCGCACGGCAACGCGCCGCTTGCATACCGACCCATTTCAGCCGGTCGCTCGACGCATCCGTCCTGAACGGAAGGACGCTACGCCAGTCCAGGGACCCTATTGGGTGGCCGCGCTTCAACTCTGTTCGCCAAGGCACTTGCGTCCTTGACGATCTGGCCGATCGCACTGAGTTGTCCTCCTTCAGCTTCGCCTAGCTCCCGCCATGCGTTCTCTTATCCCAAGGCGGTAGTCTCTTCACTGGATCGACGGTAGAGCGACCATCAGTGGACATGATTCGTGATGCGTTTGAGATGGTGTGCGGCATCCGACGGTTGCAAGAACGTGATGGTTCGCTTCCCACCAGCACTGCATGCCGGGTCCCCAGCGAGCGAAATCGGGGAGCACTGCGCCGAGAGTAGTCGGCCCAACCGTTAGGGCTAAAGACGAGGGGCGTTCCACGCTGTGGGAAGGGCCAGCCCCGCGAAGGCGATCTCGGACAGACTAGCCTGTCTACCAATTCCCGTTGAGCAATCGAACCCGTGTTCGGCAAGAGCTAGACCAGACTGATTCCCTTTTGGACGGGACTCGCGGATGATCTTCGGGAATTGCCGGACCCACAACTCGTCAGGCATGCGCCGCTTTCGACAGTAATAAGATCGCTCGGGCGGTGCCCTGGACCGACACGTCCCCAGGACGGATGCCACAAGCTATCCAGAAAACCCGGGCGGCGCGACGAACCCCCCAAACTCACGTTCCATCAATCGCGCGAATTCAATCGTCGTTCGATCCTCGAGCTGCGGCCCGACGATCTGCACGCCGATGGGCAAGCCCGTATCCGAGAGCCCGATCGGCGCCGCGGTGGCCGGAAGGCCAGGAACCGTCGCCACGCTGCCCCAAACGCGCAACGTGTCCATCCACGGACGCTTCTCGCCATCAATCTCAATGACGCGCGATTCGCGCGGCGTATGATCGTGCGGCCAAGCGGGAACTGGATGAACCGGACAGACCACGACGTCCACCCTGCGGAACAGCTCACGCCATTGCTGCTGCACCTCCCGTCGCGCGCCGTGCGCACGGAGCCACTCGCGGTGGCTGAGAACGGTGCCCCGTAACCGAAGTCCAGCGAGGTCCGTTGAATCGGCTGGAATCGAAGCTGCCCCAGCGCGAGCGCGCTCATACGCCTGAGCATCCATGCTGCCGCCGCCCATCGCATTCATCAGCAGCGCGTATAGCTGGGCCGAACGCGCAAGGTCCGGCATCGACGAATTCCCACGCTCGACTTTGCAGCCTGCTTTGGCGAGCCGATCGCCCAGACGGTCGATCGCCGTTCGAACAAGCGCCCCTGTCGGAATCAGCGGATGGCCATCGACGAGCACGACTCGGTAATCCTTCAGTTCGGAGTGGCGCGGCGGCGGGAGTGCGAGGCGATAGCCGACGGCGTCAGGTTCGTCTGGTCCCGCGACGACATCGAGACCGAGTGCGAGGTCGCCGGCCGTTCGCGCCATCGGCCCGACGACCGCGAGGTCGGTCCACCCGGGCAACGGACGCACGCGCGGCGGCGTGTGTCCTCGCTGTGGCACGAGGGCGTGTGTCGGCTTATGTGCGAAAACACCGCAATAGTGGGCCGGGGCACGCAACGAACCTCCGAAGTCCGATCCCATCTCGAGCGGCACGTAGCCCACGGCAAGCGCCGCCGCAGAGCCGCCCGACGAACCGCCTGGTGTGCGGCCGAGGTCCCATGGGTTGTTCGTCGTGCCGTAGATCTCGTTGTAGCTCTGAAAGTCGGCGAGCATAAACGGCACGTTGGTTTTTCCGAGAATGATGGCCCCAGCTGCCTTGAGGCGCGCCACCACGACGGCGTCTTCGGCGGGTTGCCACCCCTTTGCACTCGGCAGGCCCCAGGTGGTCGGAAGACCGGCAACGTTGAAAGCTTCCTTTACCGTAATCGGCAGACCCAGCAAGGGCCGCTTCTCGCCCCTTCCGATTGCCGCATCGGCCTGACGCGCTGCCTCGCGCGCGCGCTCGAAATCTCGTACGACCACGGCGTTGATGCGGGAATCCAGCGCCTCGATGCGCGCAACCGCTTGGTTCACTAGCTCGGCGGAAGACACTTGCCGAGTTGCGAGCGCGGCCACGGTCTCGCCGGCAGAAGCGTAGGTGAAAGGCGATTTCCCTGCTCCCTCCGCGGCCTGCCCTTGGAGGCCGCGCGTAAGCAGCGCCACTGTTGCCACGCCCGTGGCCTGGAGGAAATCCCGCCTGCTCGCCGTTGTTTGCATGGATCACCTCGATTTCCGAAAGCAGAACAGCGTTTCCGCGGAGACGAAGCCCCAGCGGTGGTTGGCCACGGCGAGGCGCCCCTCGGCCGCACGCGGGGTCATCATGCCGCTCGCGGGGAGTGCTGCCTGAGCACGGCGACGATCTTCCGCCAGCCACCGATCTTCCGCAACCTGATTTGCCCGCTCGCGACGAGGCTAAAGAGCGCGGCGGCGAAATTCCTCGTGAAGTCCAGCCTGGCCCCGCACCAGGTGGGGGATGTCTGGCGCTGAGGGGTACCCATTTTCAAAGAGGCAAGTCAGCAATGCGGACAACTTTGCCTTGATTGCTGTCTACTGTGCCGACGTCTGCACGCCTGACCAAGGTAGTGGCGAGGCACGGCGACGGCCGCTCCACTCACGTGGTCGCTGGTTAGTTAATCCATCGCGCCCACAGGAGTTGCGTACAACCATCGATTGGCATTGATTCACCGCGGCGTCAAGAACCTGCTGTGCCCACGATTGTGACTGCCAAACCTCCCTCTTAGCTCTACCGCGGCCATAATCAGCAGACGTCGGGGCGCGCTGACGTGTAGTTTTCAGGCCGATAAAGGTTAGTCACGGCAGCAGGCTCTGGAGCGCTTCAGGTTGATCAGCACTGAGGTGGCGGCGCTTCAGCTGGTTCGGACACCTCTCGCGCGTAGCGCTCAATGCATGGCCGCGGGAACCGCTATAGCACTTGCCCTTATTGATTCCTGATTCGACCGGTATTTGTGGATGCACGCAACGTCTGTGGAATTTGATGCGCAAAAGTGTGCCCGCCGGTGTGCACGTGCGCGCCCTGACTCACCCCACAGGACCCAAGATCAGTCAACGGATGTGGCACGGAACGCCGTGAATACACAAGATCGGCCGAGAGTTTGCTGCACGCGGGCCGACGCATCCTAAGTGCAGCGCGTCTGCCAGTTTCGCCACTCGCGCGCGTCAGGATTATCACACAGATAGAGGGCCCGGCGGCTCACGACCGCAGAAGCGCGCGCAGCGCAGCGATGAACCCGACCATCCCAAGTCCCGTACGAATCCAGCGCCATGTCGCCCACCGGTCGAGCAGCGAGCGCACCGCGGAATCCGAAAGGCCGCCGCGCTCGAACGACGCGTTCCTTCCCGCGAAAAAGATCGGATACGGATCATCAGCAGGCTGACGAGGTGCGAATAGGACGAGAACCAGGTCTGGAAGTCGCTCGGTGACAGGCTCTGCCAGGTCATGACCGTTCGCGTGCTCTTTTGCCGGGAGCAGAAGCCCCCAGAATCCTTTGGACAGGCCCTGCCGCAAGGAACGAACGTCGCAGCGGCTCCCCGGCATCAAAGGAATTCGCCAGGGTCAGAATGACGCTCTCGGCGCGCACGCGGCTGGCCTCGGCCGCATGATCGTTCCTCGAGTGGCGGTACAACTCCGAACGCGTGGCGTGCAGGCGCCAGGCCACCGTGGGAATGTCGAATCGGTCGAGCACCGCCAGACCGTGCTCGATGTCCTCCTCCGCGCCTTTCCAGTCCTTCTCGGCCATCGAGACCCTCGCCTGGACGTCCCAGCCGAGGGCGTGCAAGTTGGGCTCGTCAGTCGACAAGGCCGACGCGAGAAACCGGTCGGCATCGCTGCGCGCCCGGCCGAGACGCCCGGCAGCCAGCCAGACACTGCTCAGCCCGAGCTGCGCATTCATCCGCCAGTACCAGTGCAGAAAGAACTTGGGAGTGATGCTCGCGTCGAGGATCTGCTCGAAGTATCCGGCCGCGTCGTCGTGGCGCCCTCGCTCGAGCTCGACGTATCCCGCCGCGAGCCTGGCGATTGTCTGTGGCTGACCCGCGAGATACCTCTCCGCCTGATCGGCGACGGTGGCGCAGAGTTGGCGTGCGCCGTCGAAGTCCAGGATGACCGAGCGGAGCCACGCCTCACGGAATATGAAGAGCCAGGGGTCGTTCCCATTTTTCTCGGCCATCTCCCGGCCCGCGCGAAGGATGCGCAAGAGCTCGCCGAGCTGACCTGAATGAAGCAACGCCACGGTCTTCCCGCTCAGCGCAAAGAGGTGCACCATCAGGCTGACCGGCTCGTTCGCTTTCGGAATTCCACCTTCCAGGCACGCGAGGGCCTCCACGTAGCGGCCCTGAAGCATCTGGAGGTGCGCGTAGATCATCTGGTGGTAGTCGGGCAGTCCGGTTGGGCTCAGCGCCTGCAGCGTCCGGCGAGCGGACTCGCAGGTCTCCCAATCGTCGCGGCGCCAGGTTTCATAGAGCAGCTTGCTTCCGGCGGCCAGGAGCTCGGTGCGCGCCTGGAGCGATGGATCGCCGATCCCGGCGCTCAGGGCGACGGCCTCATCGGCCGCCGCCAAACCGCGGTCCGGATCGATCAGGCCGAAAGGACGGATGAGAAAGCTGAGTGCGGTAATTCGAGCGGGCGTGAGGCCGGCCCGGGCCGCGCAGGCCGCCTCAGCCTCGTACGCGCACGCGCACTCGATCATGGCGCCGAGCCAGTAGTGAGCGTCGCCGATGCGTTCCAAAAGCTGGATCTCTAGGTCGGCCCGGCGCTCGGGGGGGACTCGCGACACCAACGCGAGCGCGTGTTGTAGCACCTGGATCGAATCGCGGTAAGCGAATCTCATCGCGGCGCTCTCGGCGGCCAGGAAGAGATAGTCGATGGCGAGGGCGTATTCTCGCGCGTTCTCGAAGTGCAAGGCGATCTCGGCCGCCAGCTCTCGTCTGCTCGCCGAGCACAGCCCCTTCAGACGCTCTCCGAGCATCCGATGCGCCCTGGAGCGGGTCACATCCGACAACTGGCGATACACCGCCTCGCGATAGAGCGCATGCCGGAACTCGTAGTGGGCGGAGACCGTTCCGTCGGCAAGCTCCTGGAGGCCCGCCGCCCTGATGAACTGGTGACGCTCGGCGAGCGCTTCGCAGGTGTTCTCGATCTCTTCGGTGGTGAGCGCCGGTGCCGCGAGGGCCCACACGGAGAAGCGATCGCCGGCTACGCTGGCCCGTCTCAGCACGCGCTGCTCGGTCGCGGTGAGCCGTGAGAGCTGCGCCTCGAGCATCTGTTGAAGGGTCGCCGGCACGCCGAGCGCGATGTCGGCCAGGGGCCGCGTCATGGCCCAACGCCCGCCATCCTCGACGAGCATGCCCTTGTCGACCATGTCACGCACGATCGCCGCCATGAACAGCGCATTGCCGCCGGACTGCCGGTGGATCAGAGCCGCGAGACCAGCGGGGAGATTGGCACCAGGAAACTCGGCGGCGAGATAGTCGGCGACGTCCGCGACCTGCAGGGCTTCGAGAGCCAGCTCGCCTCCCAGGCGATGGATCACCAGGTCCTGCTTGAGAAGTCTCAACGGGTTGTCGGCCTCGACGACGTCGGTCGGGCGATAGGTACACAGCAGCATGAGCTTCGCGCGGCTCCGCCGCCGGGCCAGCGCCGAGATGACGTCGAGTGTGGAGAGGTCGACCCAGTGAAGGTCTTCGACGACCAGGACGAGTGGATCGTCGACGGTGATCGCTTCCAGGGCTTCGCAGATCTCCCGGACCATCCGCTCCCGAGTCGTCCCGATGGTCTCGCGGTGGAGGGCCTCTCTCGCGTCGCCCTTCACCAGCGACGGAAACTGGATGAGCCAGGTCGGCGCGGATCGCCCCAGGGTGGCGATCACTGGATTGGGGCCGGGCTCGCGCAACAGTTGGCTGAGCGCGTCGAGTAGCGGGTAGTAAGACTCTTTGCCCCCAAAGCCCTCGACACATTGCCCACGAGCGATGCGGAGGCTCGTTCGCGTGGCGCGCCGCAGGAAGGCATCGACGAGCGTCGTCTTCCCCGCGCCCGCCTCGCCCGTGACGAAGACAACCTCGCGGTGGCCGTGGAGCGCGCGCGCCAGATGCCGCTCGAGCAGAGCCCGTGAACCATCGCGACCCACCATTCTCGGCGGCATCACGGGCCGGCACGCGGACCAGTCGTCGCTCGCCTCGAACACCGGGGCCACGAACTGATAACCCCGCCTGGGATAGGTCTCGATGAATGTTGGGCGGTCGGATCGATCACCCAAGACCTTGCGAATCTCCAGCACGTATTTCTTGACGACTTCCGGATTGACGTGAGTGTCAGGCCAGACGGCCTCGAGGATTTCCTCCTGTGTGACAAGCCGATCCGCGTGCTGAACCAGGTAGCGCAGCACGTCGAAGGCCTTCGGCGTCAGGGTCACCCGCTCGTCGCCGCGCCATAGACGGTGGTTCACGGGGTCGAGTCGGAATGCGTGGAACTGTTTCACCACTCGGTGATTCGCAGTCGTTCCGCGAGTTTCTAATCCTGCACGGGAGCCGCCGTGCCGTAGTGTACGGTACCACCCCACGTTCCCACCACACGCTGTGGATTCGGCCGTTACCGAATCCGGACCGATAACGTCACCTCCGAGTCACTCGTCGGCGCCACCCTGTCTTTACGCTCGAGGGTGTCGAACGATGTGAGAAAGGAGGACGCAACGTGAAAATCAGGTCACGGATCGGCAGGACAACGTTCCGAGCGGTCGGCGTCGTGATGGCTCTGACCGTTACGCTCCTCGCCGCTGGTAGGCCGAGCGTGGCGCACGCCATGCCCGGGAGCGCGATGCATGGAGGTGATTCGCACCACGGGGGCTTCGGAGAACATCCCGGGCACGCTGACGGAGGCCACGATGGCGGCCGGGATCACCACTGGCCGCATCATTTCTATGGGAGGCCAAACGGTATTTACTACGTCTACCCCTACAACCACTACTCGTACCGCTGGATCTACCCCTACTATCCAGCGCCGACGTACCAGGCGCCGACGTACTGGTATTACTGCTCCAGTTACGGCGCGTACTACCCCTACGTGGCGAGCTGCCCAGAGGCTTGGGTGTCGGTGCCAGCTTCCTGACCTCCGAAACGAAGCCGGCACGTGTGGCCCGGCGGCGTCCCTCGGGGACGCCGCCGCGGACTCACGTCCGCCATTCTTCACCACCACACAATAGCGAGGTTGCCGCTGGCGTCACGCGAACGTCGCTTGACTGGCGCGCCCTGCCTCCTTATTTTCTGCACGGGACAGCGAGACTGAATGGATCGTAGGCTTGCCACGGGCTCCGTTGCCCGCGTCGTCGACGCCATCGCGCATCTCTCCGAGGCTGTGGTCGTCTGGGACCCCGATGACACCCTCGTGACGTGCAACCGCCACGACGCAGGCCTCTTCCCCGAGCCGTCGTTCGTCAGGCCCGGTATCAGGTTCGGACAGCTCGTCGAGCTCAACATCGCTACGTCGAATGTCCGGTCGTTCGCCATGGTTGCGGACGTCGCCGGCGCGCCTGGTGCGTACCGAAGGGCTCGCCGCCGGGCTCACGCGGCCGGGGAAGGGGCCAACAGCTTGGGCATGGCTGACGGCCGATTGCTTCAGGTCAGCGAGCGTCGGATGGGCAGGGGCGGCGTCGTGGGCCTTTACACTGACATCACCGCGAGGTGGACCGACGCCTTGAGCTGGTTTGCCCTCGTCCGGCCGGAAAGAAGCCACGCCGAGGCCCTGCCCTTGGCCCTGGGTCCGCGACAGAAGGAGATCCTGCGATGGATTCAGGCGGGACTACGAAATCCTGCGATCGCTGAACGACTGGACCTGGCGGAGCAAACGGTCAAGAATCACGTCTCTCGGTTGATTCGACTATTTGGGGCGAGGAATCGGGACCATCTCATCTGGCTCACCCGCCCCAGCGTCGGTATGCCCGCGAGTCACCTGCCGGCCGTAAAGCACTGAAGAAGTACTAAGTACTTTCGCCACGAATTCTTCACCCGCTCCGGCGCGAGCGGCAGTAGCGTCTCCCCAATGACTCGCCTGCTGTCAACCACCATCGCGGGCAGCCTTCCCAAGCCGTCGTGGCTCGCAGATCCTGCGCATCAGTTGGCGGCTCCGTGGGTCGCGCCGCCCGAGGGGCTGTCCGAGGCGATTCACGATGCTGTGCGTCTCGCTCTGCTCGACCAGGAGTCCGTCGGGATCGACATCGTCACGGATGGCGAGCAGGCTCGGCGCCACTACATCTGGGCGTTCCTCGAGGGGTTGACCGGAATCGATACCAATACGACGACGGCGAAGCTCACGCGAGGCGAGCGGGCGACTCTGCAGAACGTCGCCCGCGTCGTGGGCGACGTCGCGCGTCCGTCGGCCGTGATGGTGGAAGCGCTCCGCTTCGCCCAGGCCCACACCAGACGGCCGGTGAAGGTCGCGCTTCCCGGACCGATGACGCTGGTCGACAGCACCGTCGACGAATATTACGGAGCGGATCCCAAGACACTGGCGTTTCGATGGGCGAAGCTCCTGAACGCGGAGGCGCGGGCGCTCGCCGACGCGGGCGCCTCGGTGATTCAGTTCGACGAGCCGTGCTTCACCGCCTTCCCCGACGAGGTCGAGGTGTGGGGCATCGAAGCGTTGGAGGCGGCGGCCGCAGGGGTGTCGTGCAAAACCGCGGTCCACATCTGCTACAGCTACGGGATTCCCGCCGTCACCGAATGGAAGGCTCGTAACACAAAGTGGGACCAGTACACCGCTATTCTCCCGCTCCTGGCCAAGTCGTCGATCCAGCAAGTGTCAGTCGAGTGCGCCGCCTCCAGGGTGGACATATCGGTCCTGGCGCATGTCCGCGATATGGACGTCTTGCTCGGCGTGATCGACGTCGGCACGGAGGTGGTCGAGACGCCGGAGTTGGTCGCGGCGCGAATCCGCGCGGCGCTCGCATATGTTTCGCCCGAGCGCCTCTATCCGTGCACGGACTGCGGCCTGGTCCCGAGGAGCCGGGCCGCGGCACTCGGTAAGTTATGGGCGCTCGCCGAGGGCGCGGCGATCGCCCGGCGGGAGCTCCCCTGACCCGGGACCTTCGAGCGCTGGTTCCCGGCGGTGTCCGGAGTCTCGTGCCCTAGCTCACGGGGTACGCATACCTCCTGCCGGCTCTCGGGCTGATCGTGCTCTTCGTGTACATTCCCGTCTTCTACTCGTTCTATCTGAGCCTGCTCCGATGGAACCTCATGAGCCCGCGGAGCGCGTTCGTGGGCGCGGCCAACTACGAGCGGCTGATGGTGACGCCCGAGTTCTGGAACGCTCTGGCGAACAGCGTGTTCTATCTCGTGGGGACTGTGCCAACGAGCATGGTCGTCGGACTGGCTCTGGCGCTCCTGGTGCACCGCACGGGGGTCCTGCGCGCATTCTGGCGATCGGTCTACTTTCTGCCGGCCGCCTCGACGTTCATCGCGATGGCCATCGTGTGGCAGTGGATTTTTCACCCGTCGATCGGCCTGCTCAACCACGGGCTCGCTGTCCTGGGGCTATCGCCAATCCCCTGGCTGGACGACCCACGATATTCGCTGTGGTCCTTGATCATCATCGGTAACTGGCAAGCGGTCGGCTACAACATGGTCCTCTTCCTGGCCGGGCTCGGGAACATTCCGACCGAGATGCTCGACGCCGCGGCCACCGACGGGGCAGGCGCCTTCCAGCGTGTGCGTTACGTCACGATCCCGATGCTCTCGCCGACGACGCTGTTCGTGTTGATCGTCTCGAGCATCAGATCGTTTCAGATGTTCGATCTCGCGAAGGTCTTGACCGAGGGCGGACCCGTACGCAGCACCGAGGTCCTCGTCTACGTCATATGGCAGCAAGCGTTTCAGTTCTTCGATATGGGCTTCGCCTCCGCGCTGGCCTGCGTGCTCTTCATGATGCTGCTCGCTTTCACGGTGCTCCAAATGCGCTTGTTCGCATCGCGGGTGCACTACCAGTGATCGTTGGCGACGGCGGGCGAACGCGGCGGCGGCTGGTGTCGTTCGCTCGCACTCTCGTCCTCGGCATCGGCGCGGTGGTCGTGCTCATGCCGTTCGTCTGGATGCTGACGACGTCGCTCAAGCTGCCGCAGGAGATCTTCACCGCTGACTTTCGTCTCTTCCCGGCCGACCCCACGCTGCAGAACTATGCGCGGGTCTGGCACGGCGCGCCGATTCCACGCTACCTGTTGAACAGCTTCGTGGTGGCGTCGCTGATCCTCGTGAGCCAGCTGGCGACCATCACGCCGGCCGCCTACGCCTTCGCCAAGCTCAAGTTCGCGGGCCGTACCGTCTGCTTCTATCTCGTCCTGGGGATGATGATGATTCCCGCGCACATCACGATGATCCCGAACTTCGTGACCGTACATAAGCTCGGCTGGCTCGACACCTACTGGGGACTGGCGGCGCCGTTCCTGACCAGCGGCTTCGGCGTCTTCCTGCTGCGCCAGTTCTTCCTCACGATTCCAGACAGCCTGATCGACGCGGCTCGCATCGATGGCGACGGTTCCTGGCGAGTGATGTGGCGAATCATGGTCCCCCTCGCGTGGCCGGCCCTGCTCGCCTTCGCGATCTTCTCTTTCGCCACTCACTGGAATGACTATTTTTGGCCGCTCCTGGTCGTCAGGAGCAAGACGATGCAGACCATCCCGCTGGCCTTGGCGAGCTTCCAGAACCAGGAGGCGGGAACGCTCTGGGGCGAATTGATGGCGGCCGCGGTCATCGGCGTCGCTCCCCTTCTCACGTTCTTCCTCGTGGTGCAGCGGCGCTTCATCGAAGGGATCGCCTTCACCGGCCTGAAAGGCTGAGCGTTTCGGAGGAGATCATCATGCGCACTGAGTGGCGGTGGTTCGTGTCCCTGCTCGTAGCGATGATCGTCGGCCTGATGTCGGCGGAGCCCGGTGCGGCGGAATCGAAATTCGAGCTGGAGTTCTGGTACGCCTATCCGAACCTGTTCGATCGGGTCGTCGAGGAGCTGGTGGCTCGGTTTCAACGCGCCAATCCCGATGTGATCGTCCAGCCGGCCGCGGTCGGCAAGGACTATGAAGAGATTACCCAGAAGATCCAGACCCGGATCTTCGCGGGAAATCCTCCCGCGCTAGCCCTTCACGGATTCACGTACGCCCGGTACTTCGCAGAGCAGACGCCCATCGTTCCACTGCAGGAGTTCATCGACCGCGACCGGGAGTTCGACCGCCGCGACTTCCCCGAGGCCATGCTCAGCCTGGGCAGATTCGGCGGCAAGATCGCGGCGCTCCCCTTTGCCGTGAGCACCCCGATCCTCTACTACAACGCCGACCTCTTCCGGAAGGCCGGTCTCGATCCGCGCAAGCCGCCGGAGACGTGGGCCGAGCTCGAGCAGGCGGCGCAGCGTTTGACGATTCCGAGCGAGGGACAACACGGGATCTGGTTTCACTGGAACATCACGGGCAACTGGCTCTTTCAGGCGATGGTGTCATGCGCCGGCGGCCATATGGTGGCCCCGGACGAAAAGCGGGTGACGTTCAACGAAGCTCCCGGTATCCGTGCCCTGACCTTCTGGGTGGATCTCGTCAAGAAGGGGTCGATGCCACGTATCTCGGCCTTCGCCCCCGCGGAGGCAAGCTTCGCCGCGGGCAAGATCGGCATGTTCGTCACGTCCACGGCGTTTCTTGCGCAGCTCGAGAGGAGCACGCAAGGGCGGTTCGAGCTCGGAACTGGATTGTTTCCCCGAGACACCGAGAGGCGGGTTCCGGCCGGCGGCAACGCCGTCTTCGTCTTCGCCAAGGACAAGCCCAAGCAAGAAGCCGCCTGGCGGTTCGTCAAGTGGATCACGTCGGCAGAAGGCACAACCATCATGTCGAAGGGAACGGGCTACATGCCGGTACGGAAGTCAGTGCTCGAGGACCCCAAACTCATGGGGCGCGTACCTCCAGGAGCGCCCCAGGCTCAAGGCAACGATGCGGCAGGTGGAGAACCGAGACCGCTCTGCAGGGCCAGAAGGATCCGAAGCAGGCCCTCGACGAGGCCGCAGCGCAGGCCAACAAGCTGCTTCCCGGTCGGCAGTGAGCCCGTTCAGCTCGGCTCGACGATCTCGACGGCGAAGGAGGCGTCGCCGCGCCTGCCAGTCGGCGTAGCCCGCGAGGTCGCCCGCTGGTTGCGGCGCCGGTCGGCCGGCGCTGATGAGGCAAAAGGCGCTCTGGAGCAATCTCTTGAACTGTCGCCGGGTGCGCCCGCTCACACGACGATTGCCGATCGACGTTCACGCCGCCGTATGCCCAACGCTGACGCTCAAGGCCGAGAGCCGCTGCGAGTAGTGCCAGGCTGAGCATCGCCACGGCCTGCGGCGACTCCTTGTCACACGGTGCCGTGCTCGCGTCCGTGCCGACTCGTCCGCTGCGTCACGTCGCGTCATCCTAGCTTCTGCACAATTTCCATATTTTGCCGTGTCGACGATACACGTCTGCACGGCGAGCGCTCGCGTGGCACTCATGCTGCACCCGACGGCGGGGAGGGCGCCTTGCTGCGATCGTTGAAGATTGCGCTCGGTCTCGTTGTCGGGCTCGCACTGTTCCGCGCCGCGCCGACCTTTGCGGCTCAATCGCCGGAACGACCGCGCGTTCTTCTCGACACAACCTATGCCGTGCCGGCGGGACGACAGGTCAGCGTTCCGGCCGGCGGTGATCTGCAAGCTGCTCTCAACGCCGCGCAGCCCGGCGACACGCTCGTGCTCCAATCCAACGCAACCTACACCGGCAACTTCACCCTGCCGGTGAAGAGCGGGACCGGCTGGATCTACGTCCAGAGCTCGGCCCTGCTGAGCCTGCCCCCGGCCGGCACGCGCGTGGGTCCCGCGCACGCAAGCCTGATGGCGAAGATCGTGAGCCCCAACACCTCGGCGGCCATCAGTACCGCGGCCGCCGCACATCATTTCCGGTTTGTCGGCGTCGAGATCACCACGACGTGGGCCTCGACCAGCGCCACCAACTACGGCCTCGTCACCCTGGAGGCGCCGGGCGGCAACACCACCCTGGCCCAAGCTCCAACCGACATCGTCTTCGACCGCTGCTACATCCATGGCACGCCCACCGGCAACCTGCGCCGCACCATCTTGATGAACAGCGCCCGCACCGCGGTCGTGGACTC
>Ga0126369_10001932_pt1 | contig 14647 bp, 13 predicted proteins | sample PanSoiMetaPlot_1_FD_109646 | JGI IMG/M metagenome (GOLD analysis project Ga0126369, IMG submission 109646) | Tropical forest soil microbial communities from Panama - MetaG Plot_1 | ecosystem: Environmental > Terrestrial > Soil > Tropical forest > Bulk soil | place: Panama | collected 2016-02-17 | reverse complement strand
CATCGGGTACGCGAAGACGCCGGTGTGGCAGTGCCAGCAGAAGTCGCCCTTGCGCTTGAGCGACTCGAGCATGAGCTTTCTGACGACCTGCCAGTTCGGCCGGAAGCTCAGGAAGTCGACCCCGAGGCTCTTGATGGTGCGCTCGCGATTGTGCTGCGTCGTGGGCCGGTAGAAGCCGTGGTCGAAGCTCACCACCAGCGGCTTGATCTTGTACTCGGCGACCAGGTACAGCAGCGTGAACGTGCTGTCCTTGCCGCCGCTGAACGGCACGATGCAGTCGTAGAGCGCCTTGCCGCGATGCGCCTCGATCAGCTGATCGAGCTCGGCTTTCTTGGCGGTCCAGTCGATCTTCTCCTGCTTGTAGTCGTGCTGGAGACACACGTTGCAGACGCCGTGGTGGTCGAACACGATCGTCTCGTGAGTCTCGGGGATGACACATCGAGTGCACTGCTTCATGCTCGCGTCCTCAATATCGGCGCTCCGCGGTGACCGCGCCTCACGGTTGGCGGAACACCGGCTTGACGGGCTCGCCCTCGAGCCGTCGGCCCACGTCGCCCGCCTTGATCGCCTCGGCCAGGACGGCAAACGCCGCCCGGTAGACGCGAAGTGTGTGCTCGACGTCTGCGTCGCTGTGCCGGTAGCAGAGGTTCATGCCGCCCGAGAACAGGACGCCCCGCCGCACGCACTCCTGCTGGAAGAGGCTCTTGAGCAGGAGCCCGCCGGCCGCAGTGTCGTCCTTGAACGTCATGACCGAGCGCGGCGCCAGGCCGACGCACTCCGCGCGGCCCCGGAGACCGAACTCGTCCGCCAGGACGTTGAAGCCGTCCTTCAGCTTCTGGCCCTGCGCCCAGAGGTGACCGATGACGTTGTGCTTGCGCATCTCCTCGATCGTCGCGACGGTGGCGGCCAGCGAGACGGTGTCGCCACCGTACGTGAACGAGAAGAACACCTCGTCGAAGAGCTCCATCACCTGCCGGCGGCCGACCACCGCCGAGATCGGGTACCCGTTCGCCATGGCCTTGCCGAAGGCCGCGATGTCGGGCGCGACCTCGTAGTACTCTTGCGCGCCGCCCAGCGCAAAGCGGAACCCGCTCAGCACCTCGTCGAAGATCAGCAGCGCCCCCTCCGAGCGCGTCAGATCGGCGACCGCCTGCAGAAATCCCGGCTGCGGATCGACCACGCCGACCGGCTCCATGATGACCGCCGCGACTCGACCGCGGTGCTTCGCGAAGATCCGCTCGAGGCTCCTGATGTCGTTGTACTCGAACGGCATCGTCAGCTCGCGCACCGACGGCGGCACGCCTTTGTTGCGCGTGGTGGTGCCGATGTACCAGTCCTGCCAGCCGTGATAACCGCAGCAGGCGATGACGTCCCGGTCGGTGTAGGCGCGGGCCAGCCGGACGGCGCCCGAGGTGGCGTCGGATCCGTTCTTGCCGAAGCGGACCATTTCCGCGCACGGGATGAGGTCGACCAGCATCTCCGCGACCTCGATCTCGAGCGGGTGCGCGAGCGAGAAGCTCGTGCCCTCCGCGATCTGGCGCGTGACGGCGTCGGTCACCGCGGGCTCGTTGTGCCCGAGGATGATCGCGCCCAGGGCCATCGGATAGTCGATGTACTCGTTGCCGTCCACGTCCCAGACGTGGCTGCCCTCGCCGCGGGCGAGGAACACGGGCGCCGCCCCCTGGACGTACTGCGTCGGCCCCTTGCTGAACGTCTGGGTGCACGACGGGATGAGGCGTTCGGCGCGGGCCTTGAGCTCGTACGAGCGGTCGAGCCGAATCGGTCGCGCCGGAAGCTGAGGCTCCTTCGCCAAGGTCATGTAGTAGCCCTCATTGCGTACGGTCCCGCGATTGATTTCGAGCAGCGACGGCTCCCGGTCGAGGAGCGCGAGGACGTCGGCCATCCCGAATATTCCCGGCTTGGCCGCCAGGCGCGCGTACACCGCGCGGACGAATTCCAGATCGGCCGGACGATCGACGGTCCAGCGCAGCTCCCGCGCCGAGCAGTCCACCTCGCTCTCGACGTCGCGGACCGTGAAGCGGCCGGAGGTCCGGATGTACGGCGTCACGTGCTCGCGCTCGGCCGGCAGACGCGCGTCGCGCCACGCCTGCGTGAGCGCGTCGAGCGAGAACACTTCCACGTCGAGCCCGTCGGGGTACGTGCCGCGCAGTGTGTTCGTGACGTACTGAGCCCCGGTCCGGCGGAACGTCTCCACGACCCGGTCGACCACGCGCGGATCGAGGAGCGGGCAGTCGCCGGTGATGCGGGCCACGGAGCCCGCGCCGTAGCGCACCGCCGCCCGGTAGAAGCGATCGAGGACGTCGTCGGAGCTGCCGCGGAAGCACTCGACGGCGTGCGCCGCGCAGTAGTCGGCGAGCACGTCGTCGGCGGGGCGATCGGAGATCGCCACGACGACCAGGTCGATCGACGCGGCGCTCCGGAGCCGATCGACGACGCGGCGGATCATCGGAAGCCCGTGGATCTCGGCCATCACCTTGCCGGGAAATCGGGTCGACTCCATCCGCGCCTGGACGATTCCGACGACGGGAGCGGTCACCGACCGGACCTCCCCTCGAGCTCGACGACCCGGCCGGTCGCGGCGGCTTCCTTCGCGGCCAGCGCCACCTCGAGAACGCGCGCCCCCTCGAACACGTCGAGCGCGGGCCGCTCCTCGTCGGCCAGACAGCGCAGGAAGTGCCGCAGCTCGTCCACGTACATCGTGTTCGGCTCCCAGCCCGGTGGGTTGCCGAAGACATCGCGCTGCCGCGTCGCGCCGGAGTAGAGACGCACCTCGCCCGCGACGTAGTCCCAGCGAATCGTCCCCTCGTCGCCGATGATCTGGCACGTCCGGCTGTACTCGCGCTGGACGTAGTCGAGGTGCACCTCACCGATCGCCCCATCCACGAATTGCAAGAGGATCGCGGCGGTGTCCTCGGTCTCGATGTCGAGCGCGCTCTGCTTGCCGGCGAAGCAGGCGACGGCGCGGACGTCGCCGAGCATCCAGCGGACGTAGTCGAGCTCGTGGATGGCGTCCAGGATCACGCCGCCGCCGAGCCGCGTCAGCGCGCTGTAGCTCTCGCGATAGTCCTCCCAGGGATGCCAGTCCGGCAGGTACTGCCCAGCCTCTACCCGCGCGCTCACGACGCGCCCGACGGCCTTCTCGTCCAGCAGGCGCTTCACCGTCATCAGGCCGGGGTGGAAACGAAGATTGCAGCCGACCAGGGTGACGAGTCGCCGCCGGGTTACGACGTCGAGCAGCGCGTCGAGCCCGTCGAGCCGATCGGCGAGCGGCTTCTCGATGAGCAGATGACAGCCGTGGTCCGCCGCTTCTCGCGCCAGGGCCACGTGCGTGCTGGTCGGCGCGGCGACCACCGCCACGTCGGGCTCGCGCTTCCAGGCCGCCTCGAGCGTGGCCGGCGTCTCGACGTCGAACCGGCTCCGGACCTCGAGGCGGCGGTCGTCGCGCGGATCGAAGGCGAGGATCTCGCCGGCACTCAGCCGCTTCAGATTGTCCACGTGGCGCTTGCCGATCGATCCACAGCCAATGACGAGGAAGCGATGCGACCGGCTCGTGCTAGCCATCGTCTCGCACCGCGGCCATGACGACGACGTCGCGAGATCGGCCACGCTTGCTCACGTGCCGCCGCAGGAGGCCCTCTCGCGCGAAGCCGACGCGCTCGTACAGGCGAATGGCCGCCTCGTTGTCGTGGAAGACGTGCAGGTACACGCGGACGAGCCCGAGCACGCGGAAGGCGTAGTCGAGCAAGAGCCGGCTGGCCTCGGCGGCGAGGCCCTTCCCGCGCGCCCCCGGCTCCCCGATCAGGATGCCGTACTCCGCGCGCCGGTGTGTCCGCTCGATGTGGCTCAGCCCGATCGTGCCCACGCTCCGGCCGCTCGTGCGCTCGACGATCATGAACTCGTGGCGGTCGTCGCGGGCCTGGACGCCGGCCAGCCAGCGCAGGTGCTCGTCGAGCGTCGGCGGCCGCTCGCTGAAGAGCTGCGCCTGCACCTCCGGCTCGGACCGCATGCGCACGACGTCCTCCGCGTCCTCGCGACCCATCCGTCTCAACAGCACGCGCTCGCCCTCGATCACTTCAGGTCTTCCAGGCGGATCAGCGCTTCGGCGCCGATCGCCCGCTCGGCCGTGCGGCCGATGACGCGCTCGAGCGCCTCCGGCGGGAGCCCGAAGCCGAGCTTGCCGCAGCGGAGCACCGCGACGTTGTCGCGCGTGAGCGGCTCACCGGGCCGGATGTCGCGCACGGCGAAGATGCTCCGCCTGGCGAAGGCGCGGAGCTCCTCCTCCTCGGGCAGCGTCTCCTTGCGGCCGTGACCGAGCGCCTGCTCGGCCTCGCGTACTCGCTGGACGAGCGTCCGGAGCTCGTGGGGCTCGATGGCGAACGCGTGGTCCGGGCCTGGCAGGCGGTTCGACAAGGTGAAGTGCTTCTCGATCAGACACGCACCGAGCGTGACGGCGACGACGGGCGCGATGACCGGATCGCGCGAGTGGTCCGAGAGCCCGGTCGGCAGCCCGGTCGCCTCGCGCAGGGACACCAGCGCGCGCGCATTGACCGCGTCGAGAGGCGTCGGATACTTCGCCGTGCACTGAAGCAGGACGATCTGGTCGTTGCCCTCGGCGCGGATGACGCCGACGGATTGCAGTACCTCGTCGAGGGCCGCCGCGCCGGTCGACACGATCATCGGCTTGCCCTTGCGCGCGATGTGACGCAGGAGCGGAGCGTGAGTCATCTCGTACGACGCCACCTTGAACGCCGGCACCCACCGATCGAGCAGGTCAGCGGACTGCTCGTCGAACGGCGACGAGAGGAACGCGAGGCCGCGCCGCCGGCAGTAGCCGGCCAGCTCCGGCACCCATTCGTCGGGTGTCTCCATGTCCTGGATGATGTCGTAGATGGAGCGCGACGTATTCAGGTAGTCGCTCGCTCCGGCCGATCGAGGGTAAAGCTTGGCGGCCTTGAAGTGCTGAAACTTCACCGCGTCGGCCCGCGCATCCGCCGCCGCATCGATCAGCTTGAGCGCCTGCTCGAAGCTGCCGTTGTGATTGCTGCCGGCCTCCGCGACGATGTAGGCGGGCTCGCCGGCGCCGACCCAGCGCTCGCCGATCCTCACCTTCGTCACGCGGCCATTCCAAGCGCGGCGATCTCGCGCGCTACGCGTCCGGCGCCGCGCCCGTCGACGAGCGCCTGCCCCTGGCGGCTCATCCGCGCCCGGCCCGTCGCATCGCCGGCGAGGTCCGCCAGCGCCGCGCCGAATCTCGCGCCGAGGTCGGCGTCGCCTGCGTCGCCGACCCAGGCGAGCGTCCCAGCCTGCGTGAGCGAGGTCAGGTTGAGCGTCTGGTTGTCGGCCAGCCGAATCGCGAGGGCGGGCGTGCCGGTCGCTGCCAGCTCGTACGTCGTCTGGCCCCCACCACAGACCGCGAGATCGGCCGACAGCATCAGCGCCGCGATGTCCTTCGGATCCTCGTGAAGCACCACGCGGCCCTCAGCCGCCTCGACGGCGACCTGCAGCGCCGCGCTACGCGCGGTGAACGGGCCGACGATCACGTCCTGCTCGACCGCGCTGAGGGCTCGCGCGGTCCAGCCGACCAGCCGCGACGTGAGGTCGTCCGGGTCGCCCCCGCCGACCGTCACGAGGACGCGCCGGGTCCGGCCGGCAATGCGTCGCGGACCGGCCTGGCCGAACGCCGGGCGAAGGAGCGCGTAGCTCGCGCCGAGCAGGAACCGCGTGCGCGACCCGCCAAGGTACGGGAGCGTGGCCGCGCCGGCGCTCGGGTTGACGACGAGGTCGACCGGCAGCTCGTGGTCGGCGAGGTCGTCGATGACGACGACGCGCAGGCCGGCGCCCGTAAGTGCCGTCAAATACCCCGGCGCGCGCGACGGCGTGTCCACCACGATCACCGGCACGCGTCGGGCGCGACAGTGCTCGAGGGTGCCGGCGAGATCGCGCGCGGGCTCGACCGCTACCACCTCGAAGTCCGACGCCTCGAGCCACGCGCGTGCGCGCCCGTCGCCCGTGAAGACGAAGCGGCTTTCCACGCCCAGCTCTCGCAGCGCTCCCGCGAGGGTCAAGCAGCGGCGCGCGTGGCCCAGGCCGATCTCGGGCCCCGCGTCGGCACGGAAGACGACACGCGGCATGACCGTCATCGCCGGTAGTGGCCGAGCACCTTGTCCATGGCGTGGACCACGTCGTCGACGTCGGCGTCCGTCATCGCCGGGAAGATCGGAAGGCTGAGCATCCGCTCGTACGCGTCCTCGGCCACCGGCCAGCCGCCGCGCCGGAAGCCGAGCCGCTCGTAATACGAGTGCCAGGGCACCGGGATGTAGTGGACGTTGACGCCGATGTTCTCGCCGCGTAGCGCCCGGAAGACCTCGGTCCGGCCGACGCGAAGGCCCTCGAGCCGCAGGCGCACGACGTAGAGGTGCCATGCCGCCTCGCGGTCGGGAAGCGCGACGGGTACCTCGATCTCGGGCAGCGCGGCGAAGGCGCGCGTGTACCGCGCCGCGATTTGCCGGCGCCGGGCGATCAGGTCGCCGAGGCGCTCGAGCTGCGAGAGACCGAGCGCCGCCTGGATGTCGCTGAGCCGATAGTTGTAGCCGAGCTCGGCCATGTCGTAGCGCCAGTCCTCGCGCCGATGGTGCTCGCGCGTGATGCCGTGGTTGCGAAACGTTCGCAGGCGCGCGGCGAGGTCCGGGTCGTCGGTCGTGATCATGCCGCCCTCGCCGGTCGTGATGTGCTTGACCGGGTGCAGGCTGAACGTCGTCAGGCGGGCGAGGCTGCCCACGGGACGAGCGTGGTACGTGGCGCCGAGGGAATGCGAGGCGTCCTCGATGAGCGAGACGGAATGCCGTGCGCCGATGGCCGCGAGCTCGTCCAGATCGGACGGCTGGCCCGTGTAGTCGACGGTGACGATCGCGCGCGTCCTCGTCGTGATGCTCGCCTCGACCCTGGCGGGATCGAGGTTGAGCGTGTCCGGCCGGACGTCGGCGAACACGACCGTCGCACCGAGATAGAGCGCGCAGTTCGCGCTGGCCGCGAAGGTCAGCGGCGTCGTGATGACCTCGTCGCCGGGACCGACGCCCGCGGCGAACGCAGTCGCATGAAGCGCGGCCGTGCCGCTACTCACGGCGACGGCGTACGGGGCGCCGACGGCCTTGGCGAACCCGACCTCGAACTCATCGACGGCCGGGCCCGTCGTGAGCCAGTCCGAGTGGAGTGCCGTCACCACCGCATCGACGTCGGCCTGGTCCACCCGATGCCGGCCGTACGGCAGCATCGCGGGCCGGACCGGACGGCCCCCGTCGATCGCGAGCGCGGGCTTCGCGGTCATCCCAGGGGTCCGAGCAGCTCGGTGAGGGTCTTGGGCGTGAGCTGCTGGGTGTTGGTGTCGCTCGCGTACCGGAATCCCGCGCTGAGCGGACGGCCTTCCTTCCACCGCTTCGCCGCGGGCTCGGAGCGTGCCGGCAAGATCACGAACTTGTCGTCGAGCTCGACCGTGTTGCGCGCCTCGTCCTCGGACACGAGGATCTCGTGCGTCTTCTCGCCGGGCCGGATGCCGATCACGTCGATCTCGCAGTCGGGCGCGACGGTCCGCGACAGCTCGAGGAGCGTCATCGACGGGATCTTCGGCACGAAGATCTCGCCGCCGTGCATCTCCTCGACGGATCGCACCACGAAGCGCACTCCCTGCTCGAGCGTGATCCAGAAGCGGCTCATGGCCGGGTCGGTGATCGTGATACGGCCGTTGCGGCGCTGCTCCATGAACACGGGGATGACGCTGCCGCGGCTGGCGACGACGTTGCCGTACCGGGCGCAGGCAAACCGCGTGGGGCGGTCGCCCGCGTACGCGTTGCCGTCGACGAAGAGCTTCTCGGCGCAGAGCTTCGTCGCCCCGTACAGGTTGATCGGCTGGCAGGCCTTGTCGGTGCTGAGCGCCATCACGCGCTTGACGCCGCAGTCGATGGCGGCGTCGATGACGTTCTTGGCGCCCATCACGTTCGTCAGGATCGCCTCGAACGGGTTGTACTCGCACGCCGGCACCTGCTTGAGGGCCGCCGCGTGCACGACCACGTCGACGCCGTAGAACGCCCGGTAGAGCCGCTCGCGATCCCGGACGTCGCCCAGGAAGTAGCGGACCGGCGAATCTCCGGTGTCCGGGAACTGTTGCCGCATGTCGTGCTGCTTCAGCTCATCGCGGCTGAAGACGATGAGCTTGCGGGGCCTGAGGTCGCGGAGCACGAGCTCCACGAACTTCCGGCCGAAGGAGCCGGTGCCGCCGGTGATCAGGATGCTCTGCTGCGACCAGTTCATCGCGGAGCTCCGCCCTTCCGCTGCGCTCGATACCACTCGACCGTACGGCGCAGCCCGTCCTCGAAGCTCGTCCGCGCCCGGAAGCCGAACCAGCGCTCGGCGCGACTCGAATCCACGCTGCGGCGAGGCTGCCCATTGGGCTTGGTCGTGTCCCATACGATGGCGCCCTCGAAACCCGTGAGCTTGGCCACGACTTGGACGAGGTCGCGGATGCTGATCTCCATCCCGGTCCCGAGGTTCACCGGCTCGGCGCCGTCGTAGCGCTCAGCGGAGAGCACGATGCCCTCCGCCGCGTCCTCGACGTACAGGAACTCACGCGTGGGCGTCCCGTCGCCCCAGCACACGATCTCCGGCTCGCTCCGCTCGACCGCCGCGACGCACTTCTCGATGAGCGCGGGAATCACGTGCGAGTTCTCGGGGTCGATGTGATCGCCGGGCCCGTAGAGGTTGGCCGGCATCAGGTGCGTCGCGTTGAAGCCGTACTGCTGCCGGTACGCTTGGGCCTGCACGAGCAGCATCTTCTTGGCCAGACCGTACGGCGCGTTGGTCTCTTCCGGGTAGCCGTTCCAGAGATCGTCCTCGGAGAACGGCAGCGGCGTCAGCTTCGGGTACGCGCAGATCGTGCTGACCCCCACGAACTTGGCGACGCCGGCGCGCCAGCTCTCGTGGAGCAGTTGGGTGCCCATGAGCAGGTTGTCGTAGAAGAATTCGGCTGGATGCGCGCGATTGGCGCCGATGCCGCCGACGCGCGCCGCGAGGTGGATCACCAGGTCGGGCCGGGCATCTCGGAGCACGCGCTCGATGTCCGTGATCCTTCGAAGATCGTACTCGCGGCTGCGCGGGACGAACACGCTCTGGCACCCGCGGGCCTTGAGGGCATCGGCCACGCGCGACCCGAGAAAGCCGGCGCCCCCGGTCAGCAGGACGCGGCGCTCGTCCCATCGGCCCCGATCGACTATTTTGCTCATCCGGCGCCTTTTACGTTTCCGTCGGCGACCGCCGACGACGACAGCTGGCGGAGGGTCAGAATCTTTTCTCGCGGCACCTTCAGACGCTCGAGCTCGGCGACCTGCTGCTCGGCGCGCTCGAAGGACGCCAGGATGATGCCGTCGAATTCCTCGTCCATGATGTTCGCGATCGGCCGCACGGGGAAGCCGAGGAAATTGCCGTTCGGCTCCCCCGAGAAAACCCCGACGGGCTCGAGGCCGAACTCCTTGAGCGTCAGGTAGGCCAGCTCGGCCGGCTCGCCGGTCCCGCAGAGCACGAGACGCTTCACTCCCGTCTTGGCGAGCTGACTCAACGAATCGCGAAGGGTCTGCCGCGAGCGCCGGTAGATGTGAATCGAGTACGCAAGGTGCTCATAGGTCAGCCGGCTCTTCTCGGCGATTCCCTTCGGCGTGAGCAGGTAACGGAGGCGCTTTCGGGCGGCCGGCTTCTTCGAAAACTCGACGATCTTGATCGACCCTTTGCGGGCCAGGCGCTTGAGCAGGAGGTTCGTCAGGCCGAGAGCCACTCCCAGGCGCTGCGCCAGCGCCCGCTGGCTCAGAGGTCTGCCCTCGCCGATGGCCGTCAGGATCTCGAGATCGCGCTCGGCCTGCCGCTCGATATTAGGCGGTCGGGAACCGTTGCTGTTCATCTATTGAACGTTCAGTACTTGAACACACCAGCGCCTGGCCTGTCAAGAAAAACGACCCGGGGTCGGGAGAAAATATCCGCGAAGTCAGGGAGTTGCCTGGTATGTCGGGTCGTCAGCGGCATGCCGGCCGGGGCCCCCCGACCGGCTGCGGCCTATAATCGCCAACGGCATGTCGGGTCGCGGGTACGTCATCGAGGATCGCGGAAGCGAGCGGGTGCTCAGGATCGGGGAGCGCGAGCACCATACCTACTACAGCGAGCGCCTCATCCGGATGCTGATCGACCGCAAAGGTCTCGACCGCACCCCCCTCTACTTTCCCTTCAAGGAGACGCGCGGCCGTCACTTCCTCGAGCAGCTGTTCGCCTACTTGGTGTCACGTGGGTCGGCGGCGCTCAGGGTCGTCGAGGTCGGGTGCTCCTTCGGCCACATCACGGAATACCTCAATGACCAGACGAGCGTGGCGGCGATCGACACGTTCGACGTCGACCGGGATTTCGTCGAGATGACGCGCGCGAAGGTGGAGGATCTCCACCTGGCGAAGGTGCGGCGCGTCCTCTACCTGACAGACGAGGAGACGAGAAGTCTGCCCTTCCCCGATCGCGCATTCGACCTGGTGTTGGCGGTTGGCGTCGTGGAGCACCTCGCTCCGTCGGGTCGGCACCGCCACGTGGACGAGTGGTGGCGCGTCGTCCGGCCCGGCGGCCATCTGGTCATCCTCGACACTCCCAACCGCGCCTTTCCGCTGGAGACACACTCGGTCGGTCTGCCGGCGGTCCAATGGCTGCCCGGGCGGCTTGCGTTCGCCTACACGCGGCTCGCGAAGCCAAGATTCCGCGGCGTCTCGTTCGAGAACTTCGACCGGCACGGCGCCTGGCGGAACGCGTCGTTACGGGAATGTCTGCCATCTCATGACATGGACGCGCTCGTCGACGCGACGGAAGAGGCGGGTTACGGATGGCGATTTTTTCGCGACACCGCTCGCTCTCGGACGCGGCGAGCCCTGTTGCCGCTGTTTGCGGTCGCGTGCGGAACGCTTCGACTGCTCGGCCGATCCCCGTCGCTCGCGCTGCCCTACTTCAACCTCGTGTTGCGAAAGCAATCTCCAGCGGCGACGCCGGCGCAGCGAAGCTCAGGCGCCACGCCTCGAGGCTAGTGCATCAGAGGAAATGTGCTCGGTGCTCGCCCGTTGGGGACGAGCAATTGAAGCGGGGGGGACTGAGCGCGAAGGTGCCGGCTACTCGCCGATCACCTGGATGCTGATCTCCCGCTTCCGTGGGCCGTCGAGCTCGGCGAAGATGACCGACTGGAAGCGTCCGAGCGTCAGCTCGCCGTTGTTCACGCCGACCGCGATGTTGCGGCCGAGCAGGGCCGCGCGAAGGTGCGAGTGCGCGTTGCCTCGCTCGCAATCGGAGACCCGCGGATCGTCGTGGCGATAGCCGTCGCGCTCGGGCACCAGCTTCTCCATCAGCGAGCGGAGGTCGTCGATCAGCGCACTCTGGAACTCGTTGACGAATAGCGCGCACGTCGTGTGTAGCGTGTTGACCAGCGCAATGCCGGTCGTGACGGCGAGCTGCTGGACCGCGTCGCGCACGAGCTTCGTGATATCCGAGATCTCGGTCCGCTCGTCCGTCGACAGCGTAAACGACGTCGTGTAAACCTTCATCGTCGTGCTCTCTCCGGGGCGCGCCGCTTGGACTGTTCGATTCGCTCCCACCCGGGCTGCGCCAAAAGATCAACCGTTACGATACCGACATATTTCCAGAAAAGTCAATCTTCTTGGGCCCCGCACGGCGAAAGTGCCCGACTTCTTAACCCGATTTCGGCCGCGTGCGGCGGCGCTCGGCGTCACGCCGTCTTGGGGTCGAGCAGATCGCGCAGCCCGTCGCCCAGGAGGTTGAGCCCGAGCACGGTGAGGGCGATCGCCCCGCCGGGGAAGATGGCGTACCAGGGATTCATCGACAGGAAGCTCTGCGCCTCGCGCAGCATGAGCCCCCACGACGGATGCGGCGGCTGCGTCCCGAGCCCGAGGTAGGCGAGGCCGGCCTCGGCGAGGATCGCGATGGGAAAGCTGGTGGTGGCCTGCACGATCAGCGGCGCGAGCGTGTTGGGCAGGATGTGGCGCGCGATCAGACGCCGGTCGCGCGCGCCGAGCGCCCGCGCCGCCACCACGAACTCGCGCCCGCGCAGCTCGAGGAAGCCCGCGCGGGTGAGCCGCGCGAACGCCGGCACGAACGCGATGCCGATCGCCACCATGCTGATCACGATCCCGGGCGCGAACACCGCCGCGAACAGAAGCGCCGAGAGGATGGCCGGAAAACCCTGGATCGCGTCGACGAGCCGCATGAACGCCTCGTCGATCCAGCCGCCGACGTAGCCGCTCGCGATTCCGATGACGACGCCGATGGCGGCGCCGAGGCCGACCGCGATGACGCCGACGGCGATCGAGGTGACGGTGCCGGTCATCACGCGCGAGAGCAGGTCGCGGCCGTACTGGTCGGTGCCGAAGAGATGCGAGCCGGACGGGCCCTGCAACCGTCCGGTGATCGACATCGCGAGTGGATCCTGCGGCGTGTAGACGAGGCTCAGCGCGGCGGTCGCGATGAGGAGCGCGGTGATCGCGGCGCCGAGCGTGAACGTCAGGTGCCGGAATGGCCGCCGCCGCATCTACCGCCCGCCGCGGCCATGGACGACGCCGCGAATCGGCGTCGTCGCCTTATTCATAGCGAATGCGCGGGTCGAGCACGACATACAGGAGATCGACGGCGAAGTTGATCAGCACGATCGTCGAGGCGACGAAGAGCGTCACGCCCTGCACGACCGGGAGGTCGCGCGCGGTGATCGCGCCGAGTGCCAGACGCCCGAGCCCCGGCAGCGCGAACACCGATTCGAGGATGATAGCGCCCGCCATGAGCTGACCGAGCTGGAGGCCGGCCACGGTCACGATCGGGATCATGGCGTTGCGCAGTGTGTGCTTGGCGAGCACCGTGAGCTCGTTCACTCCCTTGGCGCGCGCGGTACGCACGTAGTCCTCGCGCAGCACGTCGAGCACCGAGGAGCGCGTGGCCCGGACGAGCACCGCGGTCTGGAACAGCCCGAGCGCGATCGCCGGCAAGAGCAGCGAGCGCACGCCCGGCCAGAGGCCGCTCGACCAGCCGGTGAAGCCGCCGGACTGCACCCAGCCGAGGTGCACGGAGAACAGCAAGATCAACAGCAGGCCGGCCCAGAAGCCGGGGATCGCGATGCCGATCTGCGAGACCACCATCGCCAGGTAGTCGCCGGCGCGCCGGTGGCGTCGTGCCGCGTAGAGGCCGAGCGGCAGCGCGGTCACCGCCATGAGCGCCGCCGCCATCAGGGTGAGCGGCACCGTCACCGGCAGCCGGCTCAGGATCAGGCGCCCGACCGGCACGTCGTACTGAAGCGACACGCCCAGGTCTCCGCGCAGCGCCCGCGAGAGCCATTCCCCGTACTGGACCAGGATCGGCCGGTTGAGCCCGAGCGCCTCGCGCAGACGCGCCGCCGCCTCGGGGCTGCCCTCGGGCCCGATGATCACCAGCGCGGGATCGCCGGGCAGGACACGGACGACGACGAACACGAGGCCAGAAACGAAGAAGAGGGTCGCGACGAACGCCGCGACCCTCCTGGCGATGTACCGCCGCACGCTATCGTGGCGTCCCGGCTATTTGACCCACGCGACCTCGGAGAGGTCGAACACCGGCGCCGGCAGATCCTTCCAGAGTCCCTGCACGCCCTTCTTGGTCACGGCGAGCCGGGGATGGATGTAGAGCCAGACGACGGGCGCGTCCTCGACGAGCTTCTTCTGGATCTTCACGTAGAGCTCGCGCCGCGCCTTGTCGTCGACGGTGGTCTCGGACTCCTGGAAGAGCTTCTGGAACTCGGGGCTGTCGTAGCGGAAGTAGTATTTCGGGTTGGCGTAGTTCCCGACGTCCCACGCCTCGGCGTGGCCGATGATCGTCAGATCGTAGTCGGCGTCCTTCCACACGCGGGAGAGCCACTGGCCCCACTCGATCTGCTCGATCTTGATCTTGACGCCGACCTTCTGGAGCTGATCGGCCAGGACCTCACCGGTGCGCACGGTGTAGTAGTACTGCGGCGCGACGCGCAGCACTGACTCGAACCCGTTCGGATAGCCCGCCTCCGCGAGGAGCTTCTTGGCTTTGGCCGGGTCGTACGGCATGGCGCCGGACATGTCGACGAAGTACGGATTGAGCGGATCCACGTTGGTCCCGAGCACGCGGCCCAGACCGAACATGGCGCCCTTGACCACCTCCGGCTTGTTGATCCCGTAGGTGATCGCGCGGCGCACCCGCACGTCCGTGAACGGCTTCTTCGAGTTGTTCATCGACATGATGACGTCGTTCGTCGTCTCGCCGATGATCACCTGGAAGCGCGGGTCCTTCTGGAGATCCGGAATGTGCTCGGGGCCCAGGCCGAACATCGCCGCATCGACGTCGCCCGCCTTGAGCGCGGCCAGCGCGGCGTTCGGGTCCGCGATGAAGCGGTAGGTCACGCGGTCGAGCTTGGGCAGCCCCTTGACGTGGTAGTCGGGATTCTTCACGAGCACGATCCGGTCGCCCCGTACCCACTCGCCGACCTTGTAGGGTCCGGTGCCGATGGGCTCGCTCTTGAGCGTGTCGATGGCCTCGCGCGGATAGATCACGGAGCCCT
>Ga0126369_10001931_pt1 | contig 14652 bp, 15 predicted proteins | sample PanSoiMetaPlot_1_FD_109646 | JGI IMG/M metagenome (GOLD analysis project Ga0126369, IMG submission 109646) | Tropical forest soil microbial communities from Panama - MetaG Plot_1 | ecosystem: Environmental > Terrestrial > Soil > Tropical forest > Bulk soil | place: Panama | collected 2016-02-17 | reverse complement strand
CAACCTGCGGTTTGTAGTCGCCATGGCCAAAAAGTATGCGCGGTCAGGTTATCCTCTGCACGAGTTGATAAACGAGGGCAATTTAGGTTTGATCGAGGCGGTCTCGCGTTTCGATCCCGGACGTGGCGTCCGCTTCATCACGTATGCGAGTTGGTGGATTCGACAGGCAATCCTGGCCGCGATTGCACATCACGGCCAAGTGTTCAGACTTCCGCCGAAATTGAAACACGAATTGTACCGTTTCGACAGCAAGGTTGCTCGTCTTACTCAAGAGCTGGGACACCGTCCGAGCGTCGACGAAATCTCCAAAGGCCTTGGAATGGAAGAGCAGGACGTCCGCGAAATGATGGAGGGTACGCCGACCGAAGTGTCATTGGATACCCCGATTGGTGAAGGTGCGGAAATGCGTCTGGAAGAACTGATTCAAGACCAGAGCGTCACGCCTGTGGACGAACTTCTTATCGCCCGATCATTCGAGGAGCAGCTCCAAGCGTTACTTTCGCAACTGGATGACAAGGAAAGAGTCATTATCGAGCGACGTTTTGGCTTGGGCGATCGCGAACCCCAGACGCTTGCGGAAATTGGATCGGACATGAAGCTGTCTCGCGAACGGATCCGCCAGATCGAAGAACGGGCTCTTGGCAAGCTCAGACGTTCTCAGCGTGCGAAACAGTTGTTGGGATACTTGAACTGAAAGCGAACGTGTTTCGACAAACCGCGTGTAAAGTCACTTCGTGTACAATTCCCCGGTGAGTAAGAACCAAGCTCACCCAACCGGCCTACCAGGTTGCCCTGAATGCAATGGGTCTGGTTGGGTTCATCTCGTCCAAAATGGCGTTGCCGGCGTGCAGCGCTGCGACTGTTTCAGGCAGGCCCGCATTGATCGGCTTATTGCCAATGCCAGAATTCCTTCACGCTATGCTCATTGTGAGCTTCAGAGTTTTTTTCTGCATGAGAAGCACACGACCCAATCCATCGAGTTTGCAAAGTTAGCCGCGGAAACATTTGTAACGGAGTTTCCGGGCACTACTCCGATTGGTCTATTGTTCATGGGACCGCAGGGCGTTGGAAAGACACATCTAGCCGTGTCTATTATCAAGGCCTTAATGAAACGTAAAGCCATCCCCTGCATGTTTCGTGCCTTCCCTGAACTACTGAAAGAAATTCAGATGTCCTATAGTCCTATCTCCGAATCGTCGGAATTATCGTTGTTGGAGCCGGTTTTGGACACGGATGTGCTCGTGCTGGATGAGTTAGGAGCGCAAGGCATAGACCGTTCGAATTGGGTGAAGGATACAGTCAATTACATCCTCAATTACCGGTACAGCGAGAGTAAAGTGACGATTTTCACAACTAATTACTTAGATAGCGAAGACCCGCTGAGTACGCGGAAAGGTGTGTTCTACTCGCTGCGGGACCGAATTGGTGATCAGATGCGTTCGAGACTATACGAGATGTGCAAAACAATTGTGATGGCTGGCAATGATTTCAGGCAGAAGGTCATGGACGCTGAATACCGGCAATTCAAGAAAGATCGCTAGAGTTCTTCCTCTTCTTCATCTTCTTCTCCTTCTTCCACTAACTGAATGAAGAACTGGCTCTCGCAATCTTCGCAAACGTACTGTTCATCCTCGTTGGCGTCTAATTTTCCGGCGCACACCGGACAGAAAGAGATCTCGGTACTCATGTTGTCCTAAATACTAGAATGGTTTTTTAAAGTCAAAGAGGTTTTCAGTCATGAAACGGAACGGCATTGAAGAGCAATATGTCATCGACGATTTCACGAGTAAGGACACGTGGCGAATCTTTCGCATCTTGGCGGAATTCGTCGAAGGGTTTGAAATGCTCGCCAAAATCCCTCCGGCTGTAGCAATGTTTGGCTCCGCCCGATCGCTGCCAGGTAGTCCAGGATATGAGAAGGCGCAAGCGATTTCCGCGTTGTTGGGAAAGAACGGATATTCGGTTATTACCGGCGGCGGACCCGGCGTGATGGAAGCTGCAAACAAGGGTGCCACTGAGAGCGGAAGCATTTCCGTTGGATTGAATATCGAATTACCTCTGGAACAGAAACCGAACATTTATGCGAACAAGCTTCTGAACTTCCGATATTTCTTTGTTCGGAAAGTGATGTTCGTGAAGTACTCTATCGCATTCGTGATTCTGCCCGGCGGCTTCGGCACCCTTGACGAACTATTTGAGGCTATTACGCTGATCCAAACACGTAAGATAAAGCCGTTCCCCGTCATTCTCGTTGGCAAGGAATATTGGAAAGGTTTGCTCGATTGGATCGGCAGCACGCTGCTGCGTGAGAAAATGATCGCTGCCGAAGATCTTGACATCATCAAGACGGTCGATAGTCCTGAGGAAGTATTGTATTGGGTACAGGATTCCCGAGTCAGGAATGGTGCGCATAGTGCAACGCCTTCTTAATCTGCGGTCCCACAGCACCGTCGCCTTTTTGTCATTCCTCATCGTTTGGCTGGTCTTTTCAAGCGCGGCGCAGAGCCCTGCGACGACCGGTCTTGATTCGATTCGCGCGGAAGAACTGCGGCAGAAACTAACTTACATCGCCTCAGAGAAATTCAAGGGACGGGGCAACGGCACTCCCGAATTGAATATGGCCGCGGACTACATCGCGGGTATTTTTGAAAAAAATGGTCTGAAGCCGGCAGGTGATGCCGGCACCTACTATCAAGGGTTCAATGTGTATTCGTCGCGACTTGGGTCCAACAATGAGTTGCGAATCCGTAGCAACAGCGCCAGTCTTGATCTGAAGCCGCGCACAGACTTCATTCCGGAGCTTTGGTCTGTAAGCGGCACCGTAGCCGGTCCGCTTGAGTTGGTTGAGGACAACCGGCCCGGTGCCGTCCGTCTGGACGGCAAAATCGCAGTCGAACTCGAAGACCGCATTGTTTCCGATGACCCGGAATTTCCGACAAATGCGACCGAGGGACGGAAGCTGGAGGCTGCTGGGGCGATCGGAGCCATCATCGTTCAGAATCTGCCGGACAATAATCGGAGTCGTATCGCGAATCTAGCTGAAAATTTCAGAGACGATCTCCCGGTTCGGCTGACCGCGATGGCCAGCGTGGACGTGCCGGATTACCCGCAGATCCCGATCGTTGTTGTACCCTCGGATTTAGGCCGCCAACTTCTGGCGGAACTTCGCAAGCCGCAAGCGAACATTACTGCGGTGCTCACAGTCGATGTTGAACGAAAGTTGCATGGTACCCAGAATGTGCTGGGACTCATTGAAGGCTCCGATGCTCGGCTTCGGAACGAGGTCGTCGTTGTTGGGGCGCATTATGACCACGATGGCGAAGCCTTCGGACAGATTTGGTATGGCGCCGACGACAATGGTTCCGGAACCGCTGCGCTCCTAGAACTGGCGGAGGCGTTTGGCCAGGGATCACCGCGGCCTACGAGAAGTGTGCTGTTGACCGCGTGGGCCGGAGAGGAAAAAGGTCTGCTTGGCAGCCGCTTCTATGTGAGCCACCCAGCCTTTCCGCTGAATCACACGATTGCAATGTTTCAGATGGATATGATTGGTCGCAATGAAGAACATCCCGGAAATCGGTCGCAAGATGTTCCGGAAGAGCGCGCCCTCGACAATGCGAATACGTTAAACGTTCTTGGAACCGCCTTCAGTCCCGATCTCAAAACGGTCATTGCGCGGGTGAATGATCAGATCGGGCTGACTCTCCACTTTCGCTACGACTTCGGCGCCGAAGATTTGATGCGCCGCAGCGACCAGTGGTCATTTCTTCAAAACGGAATTCCAGCGGTTTTCTTCTTTGCAGGACTTCATCCCGATTATCACACTCCGCGGGACACTGCCGACAAGATCAACTATCCGAAGCTGGAGAAGGCGGCCAGGTTGGTCTACCTGGCGACGAGTCAGCTTGCGAATTTAGAGACGAAACCAAGATTCGTCAAAGCGACAGCCGCTTCTCAGAAACCCTATTGACACGGTTCGACTGCCCTTTCTAAAATTAGCACTCGGTTTAGCCGAGTGCTAACACACCTTTGTAATACTATTAAAACAAAAGGCAAAAGGAGACGAGACCATGAAAGTAAGACCATTGCATGACCGTGTTCTGATTAAGCGGATTGAAGAACAGGAAACGGTTCGTGGTGGGATCATCATTCCGGATACAGCCAAAGAGAAGCCGCAGGAGGGTGAAGTTGTGGCCGTTGGAACAGGGAAGCGGCTGGAGAATGGGACAGTGATTCCGCTGGAAGTCAAAGAAGGCGACCGTGTTCTGTTCGGAAAGTATTCTGGAACGGAAATCAAAGTTGAAGACACCGACTATCTGATTCTCCGCGAAGATGAAATCCTGGGCATTTTGGCAACGTCCGGCACAAAAGCGGCCGGCAGGAAATAGGAGGACCAATGGCAAAACAGATTGTCCATGGCGAAGAATCCCGGCAGGCGATCCTGCGCGGCATCAACCTGCTTGCTGACGCGGTGAAGATTACACTTGGACCGAAGGGTCGGAATGTCGTGCTGGACAAAAAATTCGGTTCACCGACTATCACGAAAGACGGCGTCACGGTTGCGAAAGAGATCGAATTGAAAGAACCCTTGGAAAACATGGGCGCACAGATGGTGAAGGAAGTGGCTTCCAAGACCAGCGACGTCGCCGGTGACGGCACGACAACCGCGACGGTTCTGGCCCAGGCCATCTTCCGCGAAGGCGTCAAGACTGTTGCCGCGGGCGCGAATCCGATGGCGGTGAAACGCGGTATTGAGCAGGCCGTCGAAGTTGCCGTCGGCAAAATCAAGGATCTGGCGAAACCCGTTAAAGGTGACATGATCGCGCAAGTTGCGACGGTCTCCGCTAATAACGACTCCACTATTGGCAACATCATTGCCGAAGCGATGAAAAAGGTCGGCAAGGATGGCGTCATCACGGTTGAGGAAGCCAAAGCTATCGAGACCACACTCGACGTCGTCGAAGGTATGCAATTCGACCGCGGCTACCTTTCTCCGTACTTCGTGACGGATCCCGATCGGATGGAATGCGTACTTGAAAACGCCCTGATCCTGATCCACGAAAAGAAGATCAGCACGATGAAAGATCTGCTTCCCTTGCTCGAGCAGGTCGCTAAGATGGGCAGGCCGTTGTTAATCATTGCAGAAGACGTGGAAGGCGAGGCTCTGGCAACGCTCGTCGTGAACAAGCTCCGTGGAACCCTGCAAGCCTGCGCAGTCAAGGCCCCCGGTTTTGGCGATCGCCGGAAAGCGATGCTCGAAGATATCGCAATCCTGGCCGGTGGAAAATCTTTGACAGAAGATCTCGGTATCAAGCTGGAGAATGTTCAGCTCGAAGATCTCGGCAGGGCGAAGAAGATTGTCGTCGACAAAGACAACACGACGATCGTTGAAGGCGCCGGAAAGGCACAGGCCATCGAAGGTCGTGTGAAGCAGATTCGCACCCAGATCGACGACACAACGTCGGACTACGATCGGGAGAAACTCCAGGAACGTCTGGCGAAACTGGTCGGTGGCGTTGCTGTGATTAAGGTTGGCGCAGCGACCGAAACCGAGATGAAGGAAAAAAAGGCGCGCGTCGAGGACGCGATGCATGCAACCCGCGCAGCCGTCGAGGAGGGTATCGTTCCTGGTGGTGGCGTGGCCTTCATTCGCGCACTTCCGGCTCTGGAAAAACTGAAGCTGGAAGGCGACGAACAGATTGGAGTCAACATCGTCAAGCGGTCACTTGAAGAGCCGTTGCGTATGATCGCATCGAATGCCGGTCATGAGGGCGCCGTGGTTCTCGGAAAGGTAAAGGAGTCGAAGGACACAAACTTCGGTTTCAATGCCGCAACCGATGACTACTCCGACATGATTTCGGCCGGTATTCTCGATCCTGCGAAGGTTACCCGTACGGCGCTTCAGAATGCGGCCTCCATCTCCGCTCTGATGCTCACCACTGAAGCTCTCGTTTCCGAAATTCCGGAAGAAGAGAAGGCTCCGGCCGGCCCGCCGCCGGGTGGACCGGGCATGTACTAACGAACCTGTAGGGGCGGTCTGTAACCGCCCTGGGCGCTCACAGAGCGCAGCTACAATGGCACAAAGAAAGGCCGCATTAAAGGTATGCGGCCTTTTCTTTCGGTTCCGTTAGATCGGACCAATGCTCAATTCCGAATTTCCAATTTCTCATCGGATAGGAATTGAGCATTGAGAATTGAACATTAGTCAGATCGTCTCCCTTTGTCATTTTCCGTCCCCGTGTCCATATAATCAGACGACATGACACGTCTCGAAGAGCTACGCGAGAAGTATCCCATTTTCCGGTACGAGCGATTTCAGATCGAGAAGACTTCCTCGCGCTTTACGGCTCGATTCCATTTCTCAATTCCCCCAGACATTGCTTTTAGTCCCGAAGTTCACTTTGAAACGGTCAGCGACGGTTGGAGCTCTGTCCCCGAAGAATTCCTCAACAACGCTGCGTTTCATCTTGGTCTGATCGAAGCATTCAGCTACTGGAAGGCGACGGCGTCGCCGACCATCGAAGTGGCTGCGGGGCCGATGAGCGATGATCAGATCCTTTGGTGGGAAGATCTGTTGATTCACGGAATGGGCGAGTACTTCTACCGCAACGATATCGATTTCACTCCTGAAAACTTCGTAAAGATCGTTCCGGCTGGAGGCGCAGCCGCACCGGCCGCTTATAACGGTACGTTGGCTCAGCGCAGCTTACTCACGATCGGTGGCGGTCGGGACTCGGCGCTCGCTGCAGGTTTGCTTCGCGATTCCGACCACGCATTTGCATGCATGATGCTGAACCCCTCCTCAGCGGCGCGGGACATTGCGTCGCGCGTCACGACATCTGATCCCATAGTGATCCGACGAACGATTTGCCCTGAGCTGCTCGAGCTGAACGCCCGCGGCTTTCTCAATGGTCATACTCCGTTTTCGGCGTATCTGGCTTTCCTCGGAACGGTCTGCCTTCTCCTTTATGGCTATTCGAGCGTAATCGTTGCGAACGAGCGCAGTTCGGATGAGGGCAATGTCCGGTACCGGGGAAAGGATATTAACCATCAATACTCGAAGACTTTTCGATTCGAGCGGTTGTTCGATGAGTATCTACAGAAGCATCTTGTAACCCGTGGACGATATTTCAGCTATGTGCGTCCGCTTTATGAACTTCAGATCGGTAAAGTATTTTCGAACTATCCGGCGTTCTTTGAGCTGTTCAAAAGCTGCAACCGCAACCGATCGGATTCATGGTGCGGGCGCTGCCCGAAGTGCCTCTCAGTCTTTCTCACAACATACCCGTTTGTGCCGCGTTCGGCCCTGGTGAAGATATTCGGAACCGACCTGTTCGAGCGCGAAGAAAACATTGCGGTCCTCCGTGAGCTTGCCGGTATCGAAGCGAAGCCATTTGAGTGTGTCGCGACAACTGCCGAAATTGTCGGAGCGTTGGCGCTGTCGATTTCGAAGGCGAGAGGTTCCGGACAGCCGCTTCCGTCGGTACTTGAATGGGCCTCTCAAAATGTGTCTGGTATCACCGATACCAGCAGCGCGCCGGCGATGCTGGACTCGTACGGTCCTCACCGGATACCTCAAGAGCTGGAGAATTTCCTGACGAAGGCTTTGAACAAATCTCCCCGTTCCCGGTAGTCCCTGAATATTCCGAAGCTCGGGGATGCCGGCGAAAGCAGACAGATCCTGCCCTGGTCAGTGTGTTGATATGCTATTTTCACAGCCTGCTCCATGTCCGCTACGAAGAACGTTTCAGGAAGGATAGAGTTTTTCGAATGCATTTCGATTGCTTTCCAGATACGAACGCCGGTGGGTGGAAATAGGATGAGGGTTTTCACGTTAGGCGGCAGCTGTTCACCGAGCTTTGTGAAATCGAGATTGCGCTCGTGGCCACCTAGAAGCAGCGTTTGAACGTGCGGACCCAGGGCTTCAAGTGCAGCCAACGTTGCATCGGGAACGGTCGCGATCGAATCGTCGTAGAAGGTAATTCCTTTGTAGGTTCCTACAGGCTCGAGTCGATGGGGAAGGGCTTCGAATGTTCGAACAGCTTCCCGGATGGCCGCCGGTTGTACCCCACATAATTGCGCTGCAGCGATTGCTGCCATCACATTTTGGATATTGAATCGACCCGGAAGCGGTATCTCAGATAGCGGAACGACGTCATCGATTCGGTCGTTTGCGCTAAATGGTTTTAGTGCTGCGTTGCTCTTGTTCGCGATGGCTGTCGGAATTGGATAATCCGCCGCGTAAATTAGAAAATCGTCAGGAGTCTGAAACTTTGTAATGTTTTCTTTGGCCGCAACGTACTCCTCGAAACTCGCGTAGTAGTCCAAGTGTTCTGGAACGATGTTCAGCAGGACCGCAATGTGGGGGCTCGTTTCGATCTCGGCCAGTTGGTGACTGGAGAACTCATGAACAAAGTACGTGTCCTTCGAGACGTCGTCGATGCGCGCCAGCGGCGGGTGTCCGATGTTGCCGACCAGCTCCGCTGGGATGCCACCGCAGTGGAGAATGTGGTGAATGAGCGCTGTCGTTGTGCTTTTGCCCTTTGTACCGGTGACGCCGATGACTTTCTCGCGAGGATAGTTACTTAGGAAAATCTGCGAATGAGATGTCAACTTGCAACCGGTTTTGCATGCGCGCAGGATCGCCTCGGTGGATGCAGGTATTCCGGGTGTTTTAATGATGACGGTGCAATTGTAGCCGTCCGCTGAATCGAGATACCTCGGTCCAAGGTTCAACATCAGCGCTGGATCGTCTTGAACTCTGCGTGCGACTTCATCCGGGAATTCATCAATCTTTCGCTGGTCCGCTACGGAAAGCGGCTTCGTAGGCCACCTCTTGCGAAGAAAGTTATAGGTCGCCTGTCCTTCCGTACCGAATCCGAGAATGAGAATGGATTGTTGTTCGAGATCCTCTAGCGTCATGAAAGTGGTTCAAGTCTAATCAGCAGTATTCCATACTGGCAATTTTTCTTCGACCGTTCAGGGAATAACCTGTCATGATGTTTAGCTTCAACGGACATGTCCATCAGAGTACTTGAACTGCACCACCACGGCATTCGAATTGGAACCACCAAGGAGGAAGTGGAAAGCGGCCGCCGTTTCTATACGGAGGTCCTCGGTCTTCACGCGGATCCTGAACGGCCGGATCTTCCTGGTGTGCCGGGATATTGGATGTTTGTAGGCAACGACGAAAACACGGCGTCGATACACTTGATGGGCGCGGAAGGAGTATCGCCGCTTGCTCGCAGCCCGAAGGAGGATCCGACGCTTCCTCATGTGGCGCTGGCGGTCGAGGACATTCACGAGGCCAAGCGCGAGTTGGAACGCCGGGGAATCTGGTTTTGGCAGATCCAGGGATTGGTGGGTGAGAACTCCGATCAGGTATTTGTGGAAGATCCTTTCGGAAATCTAATCGAGCTTCACCAAATCGGCACCTGCCGTTGTAACAAGGCTGTAAGACTGCCCCGACCATGAGTGACGACGTACTGGAACTTAAAGAAAGAATCTCTAAACTTTCTGATAATCAACTTATCGACATGGTCACCGTTTCGGCCGGTGATTACCGGCAGGAAGCCCTGGACTATGCGAAGGCCGAACTCAAGTACCGGCGTGTAGACTGGTCCCAGCCGAAACCCGAAGAAGTGGAAGTTGAGGCAGATCCCGAAGCCAACTCCGCCGAAACCGTTGTTGCTCCACCTAGTGTGAACTGTTTCGTTTGTGGCGGTCGATTGCGGCAGGCAACGCTTGTTGCTGAAAAAGAGCTGACTATTATTTTCAGCGACAACCGTGAGGAACGCTTTGTCAGAGTGATGGCCTGTGTTCAATGCGGCCAACTGTCGCTAACCGCGGACTACGATACTGATGTGGAGCGACCATAGTCCAGGTCAATCCATCGCCGTTCACCGACATTCGGGAGCTCGTCCGCCGTTCGTAACTGGACCTGCCTTGTCCTTCCATTGGTCAGACTACGTAAGTATGCGTGACCTGTCTCAAGATGCGTCTCCGTCGCTATTCGATGCACCTCCATCGCCGTCTTATTTGTATGCGAAAGATTTTGTTCGCTGGTGTTGCAGCTTTGGGCCTGATTTTCGCAACAGTCCGGACGTGACGAACCTCCGGTATTGGGCCCAGAAAAGCAAAGTCCATATCGAGGAGCGTGAGGTTGCCGAAGTTTTAGAGACCGCACGCCCGCTCTTCTTGAAGCGCATCGAGCAAGCGCTTAGAAAGGCGGCGCGGCCAGGAAAAACCGAAGCCCTAAATTGACTTCTTCTTTTGCCGCAAGATAATCTCCGCGGATGCGCCTGATAACTCTGTTCTTTTTGTTGTGCCTGAACGCGTCCTGCACTCAGCCTCCAATTAACGAAAAATCAACCGCGCCGTCCGTGGACGGCAATGCCATCCGAGGGCATATACAGAAACTGGCATCGGATGATATGGAAGGACGCGGGCCCGGCGGGAAGGGCGAAGAGTTAGCGACCTCATACATTGCAGATTTTTATAGATCGATTGGTTTGCGGACTCAATTCCAGGCTGTGCCCATGATCGGCATTACGTCGACAGTGTCACCCATGAAGCTAACAGGTAAGGCCGGATCCCAGACATTGAAGTTTGGTGATCAGTTCATGGGATGGTCAAGACTCGAACAGGACAACATTCCAATCGATGCGGATCTGGTCTTCTGTGGTTATGGCGTGGTTGCGCCCGAGTATCAGTGGAACGATTTCAAGACGGATGTGAAGGGGAAGATCATCGTTGTGCTGATCAACGATCCGCAACTGGAAGATCAGTCGAAATTTGGCGGAAGAGCGATGACTTACTACGGCCGCTGGACGTACAAGTTCGAAGAGGCCGCGAGGCAAGGCGCGGCAGGCGTGCTCATCGTACATGAGACACAGTACGCCGGGTACCCTTGGGAAGTGGTACGCGGTTCGTGGTCCGGCGAGCAATTCGATATTGTGCGGGCGGACAAAGGCGCGTCGACAGTCCCTCTCCAAGGCTGGATTACTCGCGATGTTGCGGCCGCCCTTTTCAAGTCTGCCGGCATGGATTTTGATGACCTCAAGAAGAAAGCGCTAGACGTAGAGTTCAAGCCCATTCCGTTAGGTATTAAGGCATCTGTCAGCCTCAAGAACGTGATGCACCGTGTCGATTCGAAGAACGTCATCGGCGTCCTTGAAGGATCTGAAAAGTCCGACGAGTACGTCATATTCACTGCGCATTGGGATCATCTCGGAATCGGTGAGCCACAGAACGGCGACAAAATCTATAACGGAGCAGTGGATAACGCGTCGGGCGTTGCGCTGATGATGGAAATTGCGCGGGCGGGTACGAAGGACCCGATGAAACCGAAACGGTCCATGGTCTTTATGGCTGTCACCGGTGAGGAACAGGGACTACTGGGATCTGATTACTACGCGGAGAATCCCGTCTTTCCGCTGAACAAGACCGTTGCGAACATCAATATCGACGAGGCGAATGTCTTTGGGCGCAATAATGATCGCATCCAGGTCATTGGCTTCGGATATACGCAACTCGAGGACATTTTGAAAGAGGTGGTCGCCAAGCAAGGCCGGATGATGACCGCCGATGCGGAGCCGGAGAAGGGGTTTTATTTTCGGTCCGATCAGTTCAGTTTTGCGAAGAGAGGCGTGCCGGCGCTTTATACCAAGAGTGTTATCGTCGAGGATGAGCACGAGTTCACCGAGAAGCGGTACCACAAGCCTTCTGACGAGTTCGACCCCGCTTGGGATATGAAAGCTGCAGTCGCCGACGGCGATGCTTTGCTCGAAGTGGCACTACGCGTGGCCAATGGCGGTGAGTGGCCAGAATGGAAACCCGGTACGGAATTCCGCGCGATTCGAGAAAAGTCTCTGAAAAAATAGTTTCGTGAAAAAAGACCTGAGCTCGCTGAAGGAACATATCGAAGAACTGCGAAAGCAAATCCGCGAACATGAGCACCATTACTACGTTTTAGATCAGCCGATCATTTCCGATTACGAATTCGATCAGTTGATGCGTGAGCTGAAGACGCTCGAAGTACAGCATCCGGAACTGATCACACCCGATTCGCCGACTCAACGGGCTGGCGGCGAGCCCGCGAAAGAATTTCCGACGTACACGTTCTCGAGACCGATGCTCAGTCTGGAGAACGCATACTCCGAGGAGGAACTCCAGGATTGGGGACGGCGTGTTCTCGAACGTACCGGGACGGAATCGGTGGACTATGTCACGGAACTCAAAATTGACGGTCTGAGTGTCGCTCTGATTTATGAAAACGGTCTTCTTGACAAAGCAGTCACTCGAGGAGACGGACGAACCGGTGAGGTTGTGACTGGAAACGTGCGGACAATCCATTCCGTTCCGCTTCGATTACACGAAAACGTCTCGGTTGAAGTCCGCGGCGAGGTGTTCCTGAGCCTGAAAGCATTTCGACAACTCAATGAAGAACGAGAACAGGCCGGCGAACCGCGATTCGCGAATCCTCGGAATGCGGCTGCTGGGTCACTGCGGCAACTGGATCCATCAATTGCGGCAAAGCGGCCGCTCGATTTTTATGGCTACTGGGTCTATCCCGGCTTGCCGCTTCAATCGGAGAATCTGAAGCGCATCATGCAGGTGGGTCTAAAAGTGAATCCGCATCGGAAGTTGTGCCATTCGCTGAATGAAGTGATTGACTTCTGTCGTTATTGGGAAGAACGCCGCGATGATTTGGATTACGAAATCGACGGCGTTGTCGTTAAGGTCAACTCCACCGACCTTCAGGGCCGGCTTGGGAGTACGTCGAGATCGCCACGATGGGCACTCGCCGTCAAATTCCGCGCGCGACAGGTCACGACGAAGCTGATAGATATTCGTGTCTAAGTTGGACGCACCGGCGTTCTTACGTTTGTCGCGGTTTTGGAACCGGTTCAACTTGGGGGCACAACTATTCGTCACGCGACTCTTCACAATGAAGACGAGATCGAACGGTTAGGCGTGCAGATCAACGACCGCGTTCTGCTTGAACGCGGCGGCGATGTGATCCCTAAGATTGTGAGCGTCGTGGAGCAAGCGCCCGACCGGCATCCTTTCAGGATGCCGTCCCGCTGCCCGGTGTGCGGGGGAGAGGTTTTTCGCGAGGAAGGGGAAGCCGTCCGGCGATGCCTTTCTCAAACGTGCCCCGCTAAATTAAAAGAATCACTGCTGCATTGGGCAAGCCGCAAAGCCATGAAGATTGATGGTCTCGGAGACCGTCTTGTGGATCAGTTGGTGGAAAAGGGTCTTGTTCGTGACGTTGCCGACCTCTATCGGCTTGATAAACAGTCGTTGCAGGACCTGGAGCGGATGGGACCCAAATCTGCAGAGAACCTTGTGCAGGAGATTGATGCCAGCCGGTCCCTCGAGTTCTGGCGGTTTCTTTTTGGGATCGGAATCCGCCACGTGGGCGAACGCACTGCCCAGATCCTTGCCCGCCATTTTGGATCGATTGAACGTTTAGAACATGCCTCGCTCGAAGAATTAGAACAGGTGCATGAGATTGGGCCGAAACTTGCAGAGAGCATTTATCAATTTCTGCGGCAGCCGGAGAACCGGGCACTCATCGAAAGATTGCGCAACGCGGGCTTACCAATGAAGTCGGACGCCGTCGAAGAACCGCAGCGCGGCCAGGTGTTTGCCGGGAAGACGTTCGTGTTGACAGGAACTCTGGACACGATGACTCGCGAAGAGGCCACGGCGCTGATCGCGGAGCGCGGCGGCCGCGTGACTTCGTCCGTCAGCAAAAAAACCGATTTCGTCCTTGCCGGGCGCGACGCCGGCTCGAAACTTCAAAAAGCGCAAGATTTGGGCGTGCGTATCTTGGACGAACGCGAATTCTCCGCGATGCTATAATCATTGGCTTATGAAGAAGTTTGTTACTTGCCTTCTGCTGTTCCTCACGGTGTGTATGTTAGTCGGTGCCCAGCGTGCGCCACAGCAGACGCCGACGCCCACGCCGGCTACGCCTGCGCCGGCGGCCAAGTCGCAAGACCAGCAAACGATCTCGATCGAAGTCAATCTTGTTCCAATCACCGTCAGCGTCGCGGACAAAAAGGGTAAATTTGTTACCAACCTCAAGAAAGAAGATTTTAAGGTTTTCGAGGACGACAAGATTCAAACGATCACGAACTTCAGCAGTGAGAGTAATCTACCTCTGACGATTGCACTTCTGGTGGACACAAGCGGCAGCATACGGGATAAATTGCGATTTGAGGAAGAAGCGGCAATCGAGTTCTTTTATTCGACTCTGCAGCGCGGCAAAGACAAAGCACTCGTCATCAGCTTTGATTCGGGCGTCGACCTTCTTCAGGACTTTACCGATGATCCGGAAAAGCTGGCCGATAAGATTCGTAAGATCCGGGCAGGCGGCGGCACCTCCCTCTATGACGCAATCTATCTCGCCGTAAATCAAAAGCTCGCCGGTCAGGACGGGCGGCGCGTTGTCATTCTCATCACCGACGGTGACGACAATTCCAGCCGTGTTTCGATGACGGAAACGCTGGAAGCGGCACAAAGAAACGAAGTCACCGTGTACGGGATCAGCACCAATTCAACGGCTTTCTTTGGCTCGAAAGAGCAGGAACGCGGTGACAAGACGCTCAAGAAGCTCGCAGAAGAAACAGGCGGCAAAGCATTTTT
>Ga0126369_10001930_pt1 | contig 14653 bp, 11 predicted proteins | sample PanSoiMetaPlot_1_FD_109646 | JGI IMG/M metagenome (GOLD analysis project Ga0126369, IMG submission 109646) | Tropical forest soil microbial communities from Panama - MetaG Plot_1 | ecosystem: Environmental > Terrestrial > Soil > Tropical forest > Bulk soil | place: Panama | collected 2016-02-17 | reverse complement strand
CCGGTGCGGCCCGTCGATCTTGCGGCGTTCTACGCGGCGATCGCGAACGAGGGCTTGCGTCCGTCGCCGTATGTCGTGGAATCCATCGAGCGCGACGGCCAAATTGCGTTTCAACGAAAGCCCAAATTGGTTGCTATCAATTCCGTGGATCGAGCCGCTTTTTACCAGCTGAAGTCGTTGTTGCAGGGTGTTCTGGCGCGTGGAACGGCGCGCTCCATTGCGGCGATTTCGCCGTATGTGGCGGGCAAGACGGGCACTACGGATGATGAGAACGATGCTTGGTTTGTGGGTTTCACCAACGATGTGACGGTGGCGGTTTGGCTGGGCTACGACAACGCGGATGGCCAACGCCGCACGCTGGGCAGCGGCTCGACCGGGGGCGCCGTGGCGGTGCCGATTTTCGAGCCGATAATCCAAGCGGTATGGACGCATGTCGCGCCGAAAGAGGCACTCGCTCCGCCCTCGCCGGAGGCAAGGCAGCAGCTTTCATGCAAATCGAGCGGTGTCGAATCCGAGGGAAGACGCAAGCGCGGCGGGGAGGCGATCAGCGAGTGCTTCCGGGTGGATGAGCAGGGCAAAGTGCTTGACACTCGGTATCGTTTGGTGTCGCGACAGAATGATGGGGGAAATCGCGAGCCCGCCAGCGTATTTGAAAGTCAGCGCCGAGGACTTTGGAGTATTAACCCCGCGCCACAGTGGGGGCCGACATTGGATAACGGGGGGCGCGCATCAGCGCCGCGAAACTTGCAAGGCCCGGGGCCTGGTAATTCGATTTACTACTGGCTTCGTTGACTGTAATGATTGGTCAGAACCACTGCAATCAAGCGTACGATCGGGTTTTCTTCGCGGCCTCACCGGCCTCAGAGCGCGTGCCAGTTGCATTGAACCGTCCGTCAAGGGTGGGCAGGACGGCGCGCAAGAAGGCGCCTTTGCCTACCCTACAGGTGGATTCTATTCGATCAAATCCGCTCTGAAGATCCTGCAAGCTCACGACGTCGCTTTAGTATAAGCATAGCGAGTAAGGCGGAAAATTGGTTTTCCGACGATTCGTGCTAACCACAAAAGCGGTCGCAAAAATTGAAGAATCAGAAAAATACCGATTAAATACACGGCGAAGATGCCAGTGATGCGATTGCTGCCGAGCCGTTCGGCGATCCAGCCGCCCGCAGATGCCACGAGTTGCGGCCGCGTGATCGCGAGGTAGGCAAACGCCACTGGAGCGACGAGCACACCCGTTTTGCCGATGGCACTGATTGCCTCGTATGCGCCTTCAGCAGCGACACGGATCGCATTGTTCCCGGCCACGCCTTCCGCGGCTAGACGAACCGAATTGTTTTCGGCTGTACCCGCCGCAGCCACACGAACGGCGCCGTTCTCGACCGCTTCCGCGGTCCCGATCCCGAGTCGAGCCGCCTTTGCAACGGCGCCGACACCGCCAGCGATAACAGTCATGTCGAGAGCGGCAAAACCGACCTCCTTCCAGGTTGGCAATCGCTCCCCACGGACCAGGATCGTCTCGATATCTTCAACACCCCCGACGAGCAGGTCCTTCGCCGCAAAGAAAAATCGCCTTATCGGTTTTCGCGTCGCCGTGCCGTCGACGATCTCGAATTCCGCGAGCATTTCATGACCTCGGCGCTCGAGGTAATAGATTGCGATCAGACCGATCTGTTCACGAGTGATATTAGCCGGCTGCCATTTCGGCTTTCTACCCTCCCATATCTGCTGCATCGCCTCGCCGGCCGCCTGCCGAAACTGAAACTCACGTGAGCCATGTTCGACAAAATATGCGACAACCGGGATGACCTCGTGCCCCAAGCGATCGAGAACTTTTTGGAAGGTCTCGTCCTCGCCATACACGGCAAACACTTTTGCGGAAGTTTCCGGATACCGCTGTGCGGCCTGGTGCGCGTCGAGCCCGTATCTGAGACAGATCGAAAGCAGCCTGACATCCGCTGTCTCGATGTATTCAGGTGACAGGGGGCACTTCGTATCGGGAGCGCGCGCCTGCTCCGCGATCGCGGCCCGGACCGCCAATTCTTCAAACCCACGTCGATCAGAAACCAGAGTCAACGTCGCAGCCGTGCAGGTTGCAAACGCCCAGGGTATCACAAGTATCTTGAACATGCCGCCGTTCCGGAGCGGCCCCCGGACAAATACGTTCATCAATCAGCGCCGCAGATCAATAGGGCGCAGCTTTCCCCGCCCGCGACTTCTGACCGCAGTCGTTAAGGTCCTCACAGAACTTTTACCCACCTGTCGAGGTTTGGCCATACTTTACCGGCGCTGACAGGCCCGAGTCGTCTCGACGACAGCCTGTCGCCGCGATTCACATAGAGCCGCGGAGAGTGGCGGCATGGTCGACGCGTGCACGCGGCGGCGGTATTTGGGCTCCCGGCGGCATCAGTGTCGCCGGCCAGTCCTTGTTCGTGGCCACGGGAAATACCTTCGGCGTCTCGACGTGGAGCGACGGCGAGGCGGTGCTCCGTCTTGCTCCGGACCTGCAGCGATCGAGCGATAAACGCGACTTCTTTGCGCCGCCAAACTAGCTTGTCCTGGATCAGCGGGATGCAGACCTCGGCGGGACCAATCCGATACCGTTGAACCCCAGAGCTTCCGCACATCGACGGGCCCTGATGCTGGCGCTCGGCAAGGATGGGCGAGGCTATCTGCTCGATCAAAACGATTTTGGCGGCATCGGCGGCAGTCTCTCAGCCGAAACTGTTTCTCGCCAACCGATCCGGACCGCACCGGCGGTCTATGAGCTTGGCGCGCACCTCTACGTCGCGGTGCAAGCCGCCGGGGCTCATTGCCCGTCGGAGGCATCTGGGAACCTGCTTACTGTCTTGAAGATCCGCGCAGACGAGCGACCGGGTTTCAGCACTGCGTGGTGCGGCCGCCTCAGCGGTGCAGGCTCTCCGATTGTTACGACCAGCGACGGACACGCCGATCCGATCGTCTGGATGGTCGGGGCCGAGGGTGACAATCGGTTGCACGGCTTCAGGGGAGATACCGGCGAGCCAATCCTTGACCGCCCAGGTCCCGCAATGAACGGGCTTCATCATTTCCAGACGTTGATTGCAACCAGGGATCATCTCTATGTAGGCGCCGATGGGCGAGTGTACGCTTTCACCTTCTAGGGGCGTGTCGCAGTGGCTTTTTGCCACAATAATACCTGTTGTCTTCCAGCGCTGCGCACCCGAATGATCGCCTGGGGCTACTTACATGGTGTTTGGCGCCGCGGGTTGGCCCTGCGACGGCGTCATTGCCGTTCACGCAAGTCCGTGGAATACGTTGGCGTTGGCAAACTCGGACCAACAGCCTCCCTGATTTATAACTCATTGGAAATCCTTTCTGATTTAAACCTAGCGCAAATTGCTCTAAGATACGCCTTCCCCAAAGCTCAAATCCTGGTGCACCATGATCAAAACGATGATCCCGCGCTCCAAGAAGCCAGCAAAGGCGAATAGGCCGACGGGGAATGGTTCCGTGGAGGCCCGGTCGAGGCAGATGCTCGCAACCATGGTTGCGTTTCGTGACGGTAATTTTTCAGTGCGATTGCCGTCGGACTGGGACGGAATAGATGGGCAAATCGCGGCAGCCTTCAACCAAGCCCTTTCGCACGAGGACCAACTTTCGCGCGAAGTGACGCGGTTGAGCAGGACCGTCGGCAAAGAAGGGCGGCTCAATCAGCGCATGTCGGCTCCCGGGGCGGCTGGCGGGTGGGCTGCGAAAGTCGATTGCTTCAACACTCTGCTGGACGACCTGGTCAGACCGACAGCTGAGATTTCGCGAACGATTGGCGCGGTGGCCAAAGGTGATCTCGAGCAATCGATGGAGCTCGACGTGGAGGGACGTTCGCTCAAGGGCGAATTCCTTCGCTCGGCAAAGCTCGTGAACGCGATGATCGAGCAATTGGCTGTTTTCACCTCTGAGGTGACCCGGGTGGCCCGCGAGGTCGGCACCGAGGGTAAGCTCGGAGGCCAAGCTCAGGTCAAAGGTGTGTCGGGTGTGTGGAAGGAGCTCACCGATTCCGTCAACCAGATGGCCGGCAATTTGACGGCGCAGGTTTGCAATATCGCCAACGTGACCATCGCTGTCGCCAACGGCGACCTGTCGAAGAAAATCACTGTCGACGTGCATGGTGAGATTTTGCAGCTGAAGGAAGCCATCAACACCATGGTGGACCAGCTCAGGTCGTTTGCTTCCGAAGTCACCCGCGTGGCGCGCGAGGTCGGCACCGACGGCCGCCTCGGCGGTCAGGCTATCGTGCCGGGCGTAGCCGGTACCTGGAAGGACCTCACCGATTCTGTGAACGCGATGGCGATCCACCTCACTGGACAGGTCCGCAACATCGCTCAGGTCACTACGGCGGTCGCACGCGGCGATCTTTCGCGCAAAATCACAGTGGATGTGAAAGGCGAAATCCTAGAGCTGAAGGAAACCATCAACACGATGGTCGATCAGCTCAATGGTTTCGCCTCCGAGGTGACCCGCGTCGCACGCGAGGTTGGCACCGAGGGCAAGCTTGGCGGCCAGGCGGTCGTGCCCGGCAGCGCTGGCACGTGGAGGGACCTCACCGACAGCGTGAACTTCATGGCGTCCAATCTGACTGACCAAGTCCGCAACATCGCCGAAGTGACGACCGCTGTCGCGAAGGGAGACCTCTCACGCAAGATCACCGTCGATGTGAAGGGCGAGATCCTCGCGTTGAAGAACACCATCAACACGATGGTGGATCAACTCAACGGCTTTGCCTCAGAGGTGACCCGCGTGGCGCGCGAGGTCGGCACCGAGGGTCGGCTCGGAGTGCAGGCCATCGTTCCGGGTGTGGCGGGCACGTGGAAGGACCTCACCGACTCTGTCAATACCATGGGCGGCAACCTCAGCGCGCAGGTGCGTAACATCGCCGAGGTCACGACTGCGGTGGCACGCGGTGACCTCAACCGCAAGATCACGGTCGATGTCAAAGGCGAGATCCTGGAGCTGAAGAATACGGTCAATACGATGGTCGACCAGCTCAATGCGTTTGCGGGCGAGGTCAGTCGTGTGGCCCGCGAGGTCGGCACCGAAGGCAAGCTCGGCGGCCAGGCCGTGGCGCCTGGCGTCGCCGGCACCTGGAAGGATCTCACCGACAACGTCAATTTGATGGCCTCCAACTTGACGGAACAGATCCGCGGGATCGTCAGGGTGGTGACCGCGGTGGCCGACGGCGATCTCAATCAGCGCCTCACCATGCAGGCAAAGGGTGAGGTCGCCGCCCTCGCCGACACCATCAACAATATGACCGACACCCTCGCGATTTTTGCCGATCAGGTAACGAACGTCGCGCGTGAGGTCGGCGTCGAAGGCCGTCTGGGCGGGCAAGCAAACGTCCCCGGTGCTGCCGGTACCTGGAGGAACCTCACCGGGAACGTCAACCTTCTTGCTGCGAACCTCACCAGCCAAGTTCGTGCGATCGCGGACGTGGCCACCGCCGTGACCCGAGGCGATCTCACGCGTTCCATCGAGGTCGAGGTGAGCGGCGAAGTAGCCGAGCTCAAAAACAACATCAATACGATGATTTCTAATCTGCGTGAAACGACCGAGCGCAATCGTGAGCAGGATTGGCTCAAGACAAACCTCGCCAGATTCGCCGGAATGTTCCAAGGCTATCGGGAGCTGAGCAGCGTCGGCCGGAGGCTATTGAGCGAGCTCAGCCCGTTGGTGGGAGCCCACCAGGGCACGATTTACAATCTCGGTGGGACCGAAGGGAATCGAGAACTCCGATTACTGTCCAGTTACGCCAGTACGGGACAGTCAATCGAGACCATCCACCTGGGAGAGGGGCTCGTCGGCCAATGCGCCGTGGAGAAAAAGCGCATTTTGCTCAATGACGTTTCGCCGAAATTCATCATTTCCTCCAGTCTAGGTGAAGCACCGCGCGTGAGCATCGTTGTGCTCCCGGTTCTGTTCGAGGGCGAGACGAAAGCGGTCATCGAGCTCGCTACGCTGCACCGCTTTACCGAGGTCAACCTTGCCTTTCTCGACCAGCTTACTGTCAGTATTGGCGCGGTTTTCCAGACGATTGAGGCAACGATGCGTACGGAAGGCCTGCTCGAGCAGTCGCAGCGGCTGACCGCCCAGTTGCAGTCGCGCCAGAATGAGCTTCAGCAGACCAACGAAGAACTAGCAAGCAAAGCGAAGTTGCTTGCCGAGCAGAATGCCGAGGTCGAGCGCAAGAATGCCCAGGTCGAGCAAGCGCGTTTCGCCCTCGAGGAGAAGGCCGCTGAGCTGGCGCTCACATCGAAGTATAAATCGGAATTTCTGGCCAACATGTCTCATGAGCTGCGCACGCCGCTCAATTCCATCATCATTCTCAGTCAGCAACTCGCAGAGAATCCGTCTGGCGGGTTGTCTGAGAAACAGGTCGAGTTCTGCCGCAATATCAATTCGTCGGGGTCCGACCTGCTGCATCTGATCAACGACATACTGGACCTGTCGAAGATTGAGTCCGGCACTGTGACCCTCGAAATCGAGGAGATACCCTTCAATCGTCTGCGCAACAATATCGAACGCACATTCCGGCATGTTGCTGAGGCCAAGAACCTTCCGTTGAGAGTGGTGTTTGATGATGGGCTTCCGCATGGCATCGAGAGCGATCCGAAGCGCCTTCAGCAGATTCTGAAGAATCTTCTGTCAAATGCGCTCAAGTTCACGGCGCGAGGTCACGTCGAGCTGCGGGTCAATTTGGTGACGGAGGGCTGGAGCGTCGATCATCCCGTGCTCAGCAAGGCCCAGCACGTGGTCGCTTTTACTGTCGAGGATACCGGCACCGGGATTGCGGCGGAGAAGCAGAAGCTGATTTTCGAGGCCTTCCAGCAGGCCGATGCCGGAACATCGCGAAAATATGGCGGCACCGGCCTTGGTCTCGCGATCAGTCGCGAACTGGCATTGCTGCTCAGCGGTGAGATCAAGCTCACCAGCGTGCCGGGACAAGGCAGTATCTTCGCCCTCTATCTGCCTCTTCACTACTCGGCGGTAGAGGGCGCGCGGGTTCAGCCGCTTGAGGCCTCGGTGACCTCTTTGACCAGGGCGCGCAACGTCACCGTCTTAGCGACCATCCGCGAAGAGCTAATTGACGACGATCGGGACAACGTCACTTCCGGTGAGCCGCTGCTGCTGATCATCGAGAATGATCCTAATTACGCGCGAATCCTGCTTGACCTTGCCCGCGACAAGGGTCTCAAGGGAATAGTCGCCTCCAACGGCGCGACGGGTATTTCTCTGGCCCGCCGTCACAATCCCACGGCCATCTCACTCGATATCTTATTGCCCGACATACATGGTTGGGCCGTGCTTAGGCAGCTCAAACTGGATCCAAGCACGCGGCACATACCGGTCCAGATCATCACGGTGGTGGAAGAAAAGCAGCACGGCCTCACCCACGGCGCCTTCGCCTATTACGTGAAGGAGCCGACGACGGAAGGCCTGAAAACAGTGCTTGAGCGCCTCAAGGACTTCAGCGCTCCCCGCACTAAACGGTTGCTGATCGTCGAGGACAACGAGATCGAACGACAGTCTGTTATTGAACTGCTAGGCTACAAGGACATCGAGATCGTGACCGCCGCCACTGGAAGCGAGGCGATTGATGCGCTGAACCGTAGCAGCTTTGATTGCATGGTGCTCGACTTGCGGTTACAGGACATGACTGGGTTTGCGCTGCTCGAGCGACTGCACACCGAACCGGCACTGGCGACCCTGCCTGTGGTAATTTTTACCGCTAAAGAGCTGACGGCGGCTGAGCAGATCCAGCTCCGGTCCATGGCAAAGAGCATTGTGTTGAAGGACGCCCAATCGCCGGAGCGGCTGCTCGACGAGACAGCACTGTTCCTCCACCGCGTAGTCGCAGACCTGCCAAAGGAGAAGCAGGCCATGCTGGAGCGCATGCACGGCTCCGGCGAGGTTTTGCGCGGCCGGAAGGTCCTTGTGGCCGATGATGATGCGCGCAACATCTTCGCTCTGGCCTCCCTCCTTGAGAATCAGGAAATGGAGGTTCTCACCGCAACTAGCGGCCGTGCGGCGATTGACCTCATCGCCCGAACGCCTGATCTGAGCATCGTGCTCATGGACATCATGATGCCGGATATGGACGGATACGAAACAATTCGGACAATCCGCGACGATCCGCGATTCCTCACTCTCCCTATCCTGGCGCTCACGGCGAGGGCAATGAAGGGAGACCGCGAGAAATGCCTTGAGGCTGGTGCAAGCGACTACATCTCCAAACCCGTGGATACAGATCAGTTGCTCTCGCTGATGCGAGTATGGCTATTCCGCTGAAAGTGAGATGCATACGAAGGTCCCTTGCGGTGCGATCCGGACCCGACGTATGCTAAAGGTATTATCAGAGAGGCGCGGCTGTGATCTATCGCGCGCCTTGGTGGCACCGGGGGTTCAGCGCAAGTTTCAGGCGGGGGTGCTCAATGGCTAAGACAAAAATTACCGCTGCCAAAACTCCCGTGTTGCCCAGCCCGGCGCCCATCAACATCTTGATTGTTGACGATGAGCCGAAAAACCTGACCGTGCTCGAGGCGATCCTGGACGACCCAGATTATCGGCTGGTTCGGGCCGCCTCCGCTGAACAAGCATTGCTTGCCTTGCTGGCTGACGAATTTGCTCTCCTCATTCTCGACATCCGCATGCCGGACGTCACAGGATTCGAGCTGGCCCAGATGATCAAGGCACGAAAGAAGAACGCCAACGTGCCGATCATCTTTTTGACCGCCTACTACAATGAGGATCAGCACATCATCGAGGGCTACGGCATCGGGGCGGTGGATTACCTTAATAAACCCGTAAACCCGGCCATTCTCCGCTCTAAGGTTGCGATTTTTGCTGAGCTCCATCGAAAGCAGCGCAGCGTCGAAGATGTAAACCGCGCCTTACTGGCTGAAGTGAGTTCGAGGCGTCGCGCGGAGGAGGAATTGCGCGAGCTCAACAATACGCTTGAGCAACGCGTGGCCGAGCGAACGGCTTCGCTGCAGCAGTCAGAGGCCAGGCTCCGCGATAGCGAACGGCAACTCCAGGAGCTGATCGCGGCCGTGCCGGCGGCGATCTACACGACCGACGCGGACGGCAAGATTACCTATTTCAATCAGGCGGCCGTGGACATGACCGGCCGCGCCCCGACGATCGGGAGCGACGAATGGTGCGTCACGTGGAAGCTTTACCATCCAGACGGAAGGCCGCTCCCGCATGACCAGTCCCCCATGGCGATCGCTCTCAATGAGGGGCGTGCCATCCGCAACGCCGAAGTCGTGATGCAGCGTCCCGAGGGAACCCGGGTTCCCTTCATTCCATATCCAACGCCGCTTCGGGACAGCGCCGGCAAGATAGTCGGGGCAATCAATTTGCTGGTGGATGTCAGCGAGCGCAAGCAGGCCGAGACCCAGCAGCGGATCCTGCTCAACGAGCTGAACCATCGCGTCAAAAACAATATGCAGATGCTGCAAATTCTATTGGAGGCGGGGACGCGACGGGCCAGAAGCCCCGAGGCGCGACAGGTGCTGGAGGAGGCCAGCGGTCGAATCATCGCCATGGCGGCAGCGCAGCGCGTCCTTTACACCACGCATGACGCAACGCGATTCAACGCAAATGACTTTCTCAAAACGGTATGTGAAACCGCAAGGCAGACCTTCCCTCAGGAATTGGACATCGATTGCGAAGCTGATGCGATACAGCTGTCGAACGACGCGGCGATGCCGCTCGCGCTGATTGCAAATGAACTGCTTACAAATGCGGTCAAGTATGGGCTGAACGGACAAACCGCGGGCGTTATTCGGGTTCGGTTGAGAACTGAGAAAGACTCGTTTCTCTTCTACGTCGAAGACGATGGCCCGGGCTTCGACCTGCAGTCGGTTCAGCGACGATCGTCAGGGTTGGCTCTCGTTCAGGGACTGGCCCGGCAGCTGGGCGGGGAATTTGAGGTGACCAGAACACCTGCGACCCGATGCAGTGTACGGTTCCAATAGGCCAGGACCTGCCTGCTTTCCGCGAAGTTGAATGTGCTTGCGCATCCTGAGCGGTCCTTGCCTTATGCCGTGGGTCCGGCAATGCAATTGATTCCGACGCGATCCGGGTAATCGGTGAGTGAGACCGGCGCGCGGTCAACTTTCGATCGCCCGCCGAAGCGTCCGTGACAGGTAAGTGGGGTGACGCCTGGAGGTCTCCGCCCGCTGCGACTGTCGCTGGGAGGGCCAGGAAATCACTCGCGGACACGTGATAGGCGCCGAAGATTCACTCGCGAACGTGTGATATGATACGTAGGCCGGGACAAGAACTTGTCCGACAGACTTAAGCACAGAACTGGCAAACAATTCGCGACAACGTTGCGGTTCGCGGCCCAGATGTTAACCAGTGACGTTTTAGAGTTTAGGCTTCCTATCGACCTAAATATCCTATCAGAACATGCTTACGTCCACAGATTGAAAAGCCAATTCATCGATTTCGCGACTCCGGCCACGGTGCGTATCAAGTGCGATGGCACGGAGATTGCCTTTGAGACATTTAGAGAACATCTTGATTTGCCGTTAAATATATCAACTCCCGAAGTGTGGAGCTTTGAAAATATCGGATAATTTTTAGTTCCCGTTAGGGAACTTACTTTGTTCTGCAGGGTTAACGACCTAAGGGTTCCAAAAGGAATCCGTGTCATCGTGACTGCGGCGCCCCGGCGATTTGGCCTCCTCGCGCACCCAGCGCCCCCCTGGGCCAAGCCCGGCGCCGCCTTTCCTCAGGGGGGTATACCTTTCTCGGAGTGCAAGCCGCATGGCATACAGATGGCTCTTTAGTTTCGATGAATCGAAGACCGCATACTACCAACAGGGGAAATACTTGTATTCTGCCAAGACTAATCAATGTGATTATTATCAAAGCGGACAATATATTTATCCGCTAACAGATAGTGGTAGCAGACCAGTGCTCTACATTCGTGATAGGAACGTCTACTCAATGGATGGACAGGCCCTCTATTACTATGAAGAATAGATCCGATGAAATGAATTTATGAGCTTACAGAAAATAAATTCTCCAGCCGTACGCAGAGGTGTTTCGAAGCGTCAGGATAAAGCGCGGATTTTCTCCGTCTCGCTGGCGGTTGGCTCTGCACGTTATCGACAGTCAGTCCCCGCGATCGGTTCAGTTGCGTCTGGTATCCTGCGTCTGTCGATCCCCTTCGCGGCCGGCCGCGCCGCACTCCGACCTAACGGGGGTTCTCTCCCATGGCACGTCGCGTTTTTTTACACCGCGATGGGCCGATGCTACTTACACGCGCGCCGGCCCCTTTGAGGAACTCGCATCAGGGGAGCCTGCTACGATGTCATTTCCCAAATCCGCGCTCGTCGCTGCCGCAATTCTTGGCGTGATCACCCTGGAGGAGAGCTCGGGCAGACAACAACTTCCTCGTCCTCAACGCCGTCCCGGAAGTTACGATTTGTTTTCAAGCGTCTGCTACTGAGATCCAACGCGAAGTGCCTGCCGGGCGAGCTAGCTACGTGTGTACCGCACGTGCGTTCTTCGATCGGACCGCCTTTCTTTAGCCTCTAAAATATGTGCAGCCATTTGCCAAGCTGGCGGGGAAACCCGGAACTTTGTTGTCGCGATCACATTTCCTTGGGGAAGTGGAGTGCGCAATGTCGACTCGTGAAATGTCGAATCGTGAAGCCTATCGACAGAAGGCACTGCATTGCCTCCAGGCTGCCGATAGGGTCCGCGATTCGGGCGAGCGTGTTGCACTGCTCAGCCTTGCCAGCAATTACATGATGCTAGCCGATTACGTCAGTGGCCACCAAGACTGCCGCACGGACCATCGAGGCGACCGAGACCGCGATACGCAAAGCGACAGCTAAGCCGCTTCGCGGATCCCCCCGCCGCAGAATAGCGACCGCCATCAATACTCTGACGCGCCCAGGCGATGGCGCGGACCGTACGTGGCTGGCCGGCGCGTTCGGGTTGATCGACCAGTTGCCGAGATGGTGCGAGGGCCGAGTTTATTGGGGAAATCCACGGACCCGAAGAATCGGAATTTGTTAGCCCCGCGTCGCGTTGCTCGATCCGCTCGACCGGCTAAAGCCATTCCGTTTTGTCATGATCGAAGCCGTGACTTGCGGTACACCGGTCATCGCCTTCAATCGCGGATCGGTCCGCGAAATCGTCGATGGCGCAGTCTGGTGGGCGATGCAGCAAGAAGGGGGCAGTGGCATGACAACCAGTGCAGCCGAAGAAGAGAGCTTCATTCTAAGTGAAGAGATCATTGGTCATATCAACAGCTTCTTTCCACCACCCTATAATCATCACGACAAAGCCAACCAAGCTTGTAGAGCCTTGCAAGCGCTTATCTACGTCATTGGTATAATCGTGTGCGAAATAGATTGCCCTGACTGCTGGGAACTTACGATAAAAGCCGTCCAAGGCAGCTTCGCGCAAATGTTGACGGATCTGCCAGCCGTAAGGGCTGAAGTTGAGGGACAACAAAAATCGGAATATGTCCACTGAATCGCGGGAGCGGGATTCTCGGACCATGCACTCTGTGGTGTCATCGTCCGCGAAGACGGACGATCCGGTACATTTGCTGTCGTTGTGCACTCTTGACCGAATCCGGACCTGGAAACAAACGCGGAGGATGGAGGTGATGGCACCTTTGATTACGACCATTTCAACTAATTTGGCGCTCGGCAAGCGCGGCCGCCAGCAAGCGAACGGGGTCGCGCTCACCAATTGTTGCAGCTGAAACAATCCGTTTGGCGATGATTTCGCGTATCACCTCAGGCTGGCGGGCGTCGTCAAGCACTTCGCAGGCAGCCTCGAAGGCTTCACTCATCGCCGCAACGACCTCAGGTTCGAACACTCCAGGTCCCATGAACGAATGACTTGCCATAGCGACTACCTCTCCCACTTGCGCTTCACCGTGCCCGTGTCCATAGCCGGCCTCCTCCACGTCGGGCTCGTCCCAGCAAAGTGCGAGAGCGTTAAGGCTGGCGGCAAGATGATCAAGGTCGCTCGCATCACGATCACCGACATCGGTTGGTGAGCGCTCGGCGCACCTGCGCCCGCCCCCAAAGGTCACGTGCTTTGTACTGCCATTTAGTTTAGATAGCGCGAACCCCGAGGCCGGGCGGACCGGAATTAGGGGACGGCCCGAGGGTCGTCCTTGGTCTGACGGTCCACGACAGCGCAAGACGCCGTCCATCAGGTCGGAGTTATTGACTCAGCTCCCTCTGCCTCAGCCAGCGTGCGGTAATTCTCGGCCATCCGCCTATAGCGGTTTCTCATTTGGGTTGAAAAGGTAGTTGCGGCGAGGCGGCTACACTCCTCTGCCAGGTCGCGATAACGTTCCGCTCGATTCCATGCATCCAACACGGGACACCTCCCCAAAGAAAAGACGGCGCCCGACATTGTTGCTGTAAGTATGTCGGCCACCGGACAAACAAGTCCTTGGACGAATTCTTGTTCCTGGTGCTGCTATCACACGTACGCGAGTGATTCTTTAGCCCCAATCACATGCTCGCGAACGCGGTCGTCACGTCCGCCCTGAGCCCACCGAGGTAGGCCGTGTAGTCCCGACCCCGGAAGTACCTGCATAGTCATGAAGTTCGAGGGCGTTCCGGCCGAGATCGTCGTGCCGGCGATTCATGACGCACATGACGGACTGCACGTCCCGGGTGATCACCGTGATGCCGAAGGGCCGCTCGGGCCGTGTGGATTCATAGCGCATAGCGGCTACCCCGCGTGCTCTACGCCTTGTCTGCATCGCCGGATCGTTGTTCGACCCGTTGCGCCAATCTCTCGTAGCTCGCAGCCACTTCCAGCATCTTCTGCCGGGCGTCTATGTCGTTCATGGTCTCGGCTTGGAGCGAGATTTCTTTGGCGCGTGCTCGCCAGCGGTCGGCAAGCAATCGAAGCTTCGCATCCGGCGCAACGAGACGAACTACCGTTTCGATTTTGGTCGGCTCCATTGGAAACCCACATGCAACGAATGCTATTCCGCCTGCGCTGCGAGCCCTGTGCAAACCGGGCCCGGCCCGAACACGCCCATAGCCTTGCCGATAATGCACGTTCCGTTGAAGACGCCTTAGAAATGGGTCGTTCCACCGCCGTCGGTAACGCTCTTTGTCACGTCCGAAACTCCCCTTTCTCAGGGCGACTTCATCGCCTAGGTCGTTCAGCGATTGGTCGCTCCGGGGGAGATAAAGGTTCGCGCGCGGCCATAGCCGCCCCAGTGCGATTTATCACAGTTAAACCTGACCTCCGCACCGCCCTCACTCTTTTCGTTCTCGGTGGGGCGGTTGTGATGGCGACGAGCAAATCGGATGCGCCTGACCAATGCAGAACAGCAACCGTTTGTAGACATTTCGCACGAACCGCGAGAATCCGAGAACAGACGATTGAGGGCGTCAAGAATCTTTGGACGCGCGGCCAGTCGCGGTCATCCATCAGGCCACGCCGGTCGAATAGGCTTATCGCAATTCACATGTGCTTCTTGACGAGTTCCTCGGGCCTCTACCAGCGTGCTATATTGCTGCGCATCTGCAGATAGCGATCTCGAATTTCTGCTGAGGAGCCAATTGCCGCGAGGTGACAGCACTCGTCCGCCAGGTCGCGGTAACGTTCTGCT